>Ga0308159_1000859_pt1 | contig 53861 bp, 40 predicted proteins | sample PhyCR1_FD_201040 | JGI IMG/M metagenome (GOLD analysis project Ga0308159, IMG submission 201040) | Phyllosphere microbial communities from UC Gill Tract Community Farm, Albany, California, United States - DLSLC.R1 | ecosystem: Host-associated > Plants > Phyllosphere > Unclassified | place: USA...
GCACTCGAAGCAGAGCAGATGACCAAAGAGATCCCAGCCTTTGCCCCGGGCGACACCATTGTCGTTCAGGTGAAAGTGAAGGAAGGTGATCGTTCCCGTCTGCAGGCGTTCGAAGGCGTAGTTATCGCCAAGCGCAACCGCGGTGTGAACAGCGCGTTCACCGTACGTAAAATCTCCAACGGCGTTGGCGTAGAGCGTACTTTCCAGACCTACAGCCCGCAGATCGACAGCATGGCTGTCAAGCGTCGCGGTGACGTGCGTAAAGCCAAGCTGTACTACCTGCGCGACCTGTCGGGTAAAGCAGCTCGCATCAAGGAAAAACTGGCTTAAGTCCAGCTTCCGATGCAGAAAAAAGCAGCCTACGGGCTGCTTTTTTGTTGCCTGTCATTTAATGCCCGGAGCGGTTCAGCAGGGCGCAGACCGTGTTGGCGATCCGTTCCAGCAGTACCTCGTCATAAGGCAGCCAGGGCACGGCGGTCAATTTGCCGCTTTGCGCCGCCAGGGCCATCTCCACGGGTTCGCCATCGCGTGTCACGCGCCCGGTGGCCAGATGCACCGCATGGTCGCCGATGCGGGCATGACGCCCCTCCATCGACAACACCCCCTGCTCGATAAGTGGGGCGAAAGCCCTGCCCAGCACGTGCTGGCGCATCAGAGCCATCTGGGTGAGGTTGTGCCCGGCCAGCAGGTTCAGGCGTTGCTCGCGCCTGGCTGCCGGCATTTGCGGCAGGGGCTGGCCGGTGGCGCTCTGTGCTAGCTCTTCGATGGCGAAACTGCTGACGCTCACCAGCAGGTCGATGGCCCGGCAGGCTTCTGAAAACACCTGCGGCGGCACATCCTGCAGCAGCATCGGCTGCCAGTGTTTATCGGTGCGCCGAGCGAAGCTTGCGCTGCCGGACAGGCAGTGCCCCTGCAGCCCCGGATAGAGTGCCGCGTCCACCGCAAAGCTCACCCGGATATCCCCCAGGTTCCGGCTCAGGCCGCTGTCCCTGTCGATCTTCCAGCCTTCGCGGCGGGCCAGGCCGATCAGGGGGCGGATGGACAGGCTGTATCTGGCGAATGCCTGGCAGGTGTGGCTTTCCAGCTCTTGCTGAGAGGGCAGGTAGTACTCGCGAAACACTTGGCGCAGCGGTTGTTTGATCCGGCGTTCGCTGATCAGGGCCTGCCAGGCGTGGCGCTCTGCGGCGTTGGCTGACAGTGGGTGCCATAGCGAAATCCTGCACCCGGCATCCAGGCTCAGCGGTTGGCCCCGGGAGTCTAGCGCTTGCGCATTTGCGTCCAGCAGGAAGCTGCGGCGTTGGCCATCTGTGCAATGGGCAACCCAAACCAGTGAGCGGGCAAAGGGCGAGCCCACGGCGGAGTCCGCCAGTTGCGCTCGCCAGTCGCGCAAAGACAACTCAAAGGCTTGCCACAGCCCGGATTCCAGGCAACTGGCCAGAAGCCCGTGCTGGGCCTTGCCGGGCGTGCTGGTGGGGGCCAGGCGCAGGGCGATCTCGGGGCGTTGGGCCAGGCCGCGTTCGGCAGGTTTGAGGTTGCGGGCGAGTTTTTTCTGGATGCTGGCATGGCGCACCAGGCCCAGGGCGCTGCGCAGTGCCTGCACGCTTTCCGGGGTTGGTACCTGCTCGATGCAATGCCCCAGGGCAATGGCCAGGGACTGCGACGGCGCAGTCTTGGCCTGGGTCGGGGCGACGCAGGCCTTGGGCAGCAAAATGTCCATCAGTGGCGGCAGCCAGGAGGCATCGCGCAGCAGGGCGACCCGCGCGGCGCGGGCGATCACCGGAGTGTCATCGGTGGTAAAGGCGCCATCGGCCACATAGGGCGTGGCGCCGCTGTGGATGGCGTCCAGGCGCTGGGCTGCGGTACTGAGGATCTGCTGTGAGAATTCGACGTACGCCGCGTCATCCATCAGCACCCTGGCCGGATCGGCGCTCAGGTGATGATGGCCGGTCCAGTACTCGCTGCCGGCCAGGGCCTGCCGTGAGCGAGGCTCCAGTTGCCCAAGCAGTTCGAACTCCTGCCGGGCGTAGGGCGCATCGGCGTAGTGTTGTTCCACACAGCGCCGCAGCGCCGTGCGGGTTTCTTCATCCACCCATTGCGCCAGCACGTACGCCTGGTGGTAGTACAGCGCCCACTGTGGGCCCGGCTCCGCAAGGATCCTGCGCAGTTCCTCGGTCAAGGCGGGACTCGGTGTTCCGCTGAAACAGGCCAGTTGTTCCAGCGCTTCCTGCCAGTTCACGCAACTGCGCAGCGCCTCCAGCAGGGTGGTTTGATCGAGGGCCGGGCTCAGTTCCAGTTGCGTGGCCTGCTGCACGATCGCGGTCGCCAGTTGCTGCGCCGCCGGGTTGGCATGGTCGCGCAGGGCCCGGCGGATGGCCGGCCACAGGCTGCCCAATTGAGCGGGCGTCAATGGGCTGATGTCGGGCGGCGGGCCGATGAAGTTCGGATGATCCACTCGGTCGGTGTTCAGGCGTTGTTGCAGGTGCGCGATGAGCGAAGGCGCGAGCGGGGCATCCATGGCGGCGGGTCTCCTTTTTCAGTGCGCGGATAATCGCATTTTTTATCGCCGGTTGTGGCCTTTGGCCCCTGGCGGGTTCTTTCGACCCCTGCCGGGCGGCGATATACTCGCCGGCCCAATAAAGTGTGATCGCCCGATCCGTGCAGCCTGCACGGACGCCCAGGGTGCGTCGCATCCTCCCGGCAATCCTGGCCTGGTTCTATCCATAGGCAGGCCGCCCCGATTATTCCCATCAAGCCTTGGGTCGCTGCCCTGCAGCGCTCATGGGCGTTCCATGCCCGCAGCGTGCCCGTGCGCGGATCCATCCATTCAGGCAGTAGTCCGATGACCCTTCGTGAGCAAGAAATCCAGCGCCGTACCGAACTCTCGGTGACCCGCGTGACCAAGGCGGTATTCCCGTCCACCACCAATCATCACAACACCCTGTTCGGCGGCACTGCCCTGGCCTGGATGGACGAGGTTTCGTTTATCGCCGCGACCCGCTTCTGCCGGCTGCCGCTGGTGACGGTGTCCACCGACCGCATTGATTTCAACCATCCGATTGCCGCAGGTTCGATCGTCGAATTGGTGGGGCGAGTGGTGAAGGTGGGTAACACCAGCCTCAAGGTCGAAGTCGAGGTGTTTGTAGAGAGCATGAGCTGTGATGGTCGGGAAAAGGCCATCCATGGCTTGTTCAGCTTTGTCGCCATCGACGATGACAAGCGCCCGGTGCCGGTGCTTCCAGGGTTTGCGACGTAGGAGCCGGCGTGCCGGCGAATAAGCCATCGGGCCTCTTCGCTGGCAAACCAGTTCCTGCAAGGGGAGCGTTACAGGGACTCGGGCTGGATCAGGGCCAGCAGCGTCCAGCCTGCCGCCGGCTTGAGGCTGCTGTCTGGGGTGACGACATGCACCCAGCCGCTACTGTCGCGGGCAAACAGCAGAGTGGCGCGTTCGCCGTGCAGGGCCTGGTAATCGTCCCAGCCAAAGGCTTCGGTCAGGTTGGTGCTGTACAGCTCCGCGCCCTGGCCCAGCAGGCTGGCCAGCTTGGTGTAGGTCAAGGCCTCGCTGCCCAGCAACTGGCCGCGGTGTTCGTGGCTGGCCCGGTGCTTGTCGGTGCGCCGGCTTTCCTGGCTGTTGGCCAGGGCGAACAGGCGCTGGTGGCCGAAGTCGTGGCGAAAGCGCATGGCGGCCAGGGTGTTCAGCTCTCCTGAGGGCGAGAGTGCAAGCAAGTGGCCCAGGCCCACCAGGTCCAGATGGGCATCGGCGTGCTGCGAGGCCGGGTTGCCGAAATAGGTGGGCAGCCCTTCCATGCGCGCCGCGCGAATGTTTTCCCAGCTGGAGTCGGTCAACAGCACCCGGCTGCCCAGTTGCTGCAAGGCTTTGCCAAGGGTCCGTGCCGGGCCGTTGGCGCCGACGATGAGAAAGCCGCTGGGCGCCGGCTCGGCGACTTTCAACAGGCGCGCCAGGGGGCGAGCCGTGGCGCTTTGCAGGACCACGGTGCCGATGATCACGGCAAAGGTCAGTGGCACCAGCAGCAATGCCCCCTCATGACCGGCTTCATCCAGGCGGATGGCGAAGATCGCCGACACCGCTGCTGCAACAATCCCCCGTGGGGCAATCCACGCCAGCAAGGCGCGTTCACGCCAGTTGAGGTTGGAACCGGCCGTGGACAGCAGCACGTTCAGTGGCCGGGCGATGAACTGGATCACCAGCAGCAGGATCAGCACCAGCGGGCCCAGGGCAATCAGCGCCTTGAGGTCCAGGCGTGCCGCCAGCAGGATGAACAGCCCGGAAATCAGCAGCACGCTGAGGTTTTCCTTGAAGTGCAGGATGTGCCGCACATCCACGCCCTTCATGTTGGCCATCCACATGCCCATCAGGGTCACCGCCAGCAGCCCGGATTCGTGCATCACCTGGTTGGACGCGATGAAGATTCCCAGCACTGCCGCCAGGGTTGCCAGGTTGTGCAGGTATTCCGGCAGCCACTGGCGACGCATGATGCTGCCCAGGACCCAGCCGCCGGCGATGCCGAACAGGCTGCCGCACAGAATCACCCCGCCAAAGGTCAGCAGGCTCTGGCTCAGACCGGCGCCCTCGGCGCTGGCGATGATGAAGCTGTAGACCACCACCGCCAGCAGGGCGCCGATAGGGTCGATGACGATGCCTTCCCAGCGCAGGATATTGGCGATCGAAGCCTTGGGCCGCACTACCCGCAGCATGGGCACGATCACCGTCGGTCCGGTGACCAGGGTCAGGGTGCCGAACAGCAGGGCCAGCATCCAGTCGAAGCCCAGCAGCCAGTGGGTGGCCAGGGTGATCACGGCCCAGGTGGACAGCGCGCCGATGGTCACCAGGCGGTGCACCACACTGCCGATCTCGCGCCACTCGGAGAGGTGCAGGGTCAGGCTGCCTTCGAACAGGATCAGCGCCACCGCCAGCGAAACCAGGGGCATCAGCAGCGGGCCGAACATCTCCTGCGGGTCGAGCCAGCCCAGTATCGGCCCGGCCAGAATGCCGCTGAGCAACAGAAAGAGAATGGCCGGCAGTTTCAGCCTCCAGGCCAGCCACTGGCAGCCCAGCGCGGCCACGCCGATGCCGCCGAAGGCCAGCAGAATCTGTTGTTCACTCATCAATGCACCCTGTTCCTGAAAATGGCTGGCTATGAAAGACTAGCGACCCTGCGCGCAGTTCACTATTTTTTTACGCCTGGCCTCTGGGCCGCGCCTTTCGAGTCTTTATGCCTGCCATCGACCACCCCCTGATCGACCGTTTTCTCGACGCCCTGTGGTTGGAGAAAGGCCTGTCCGACAACACGCGCGACGCCTATCGCAGTGACCTGGCGTTGTTCAACGGCTGGTTGCAGGAGCAGGGGCTGGAGTTGCCGCGGGCCGGGCGCGAGCTGATCCTCGATCACCTGGCCTGGCGCGTGGAGCAAGCCTACAAGCCCCGCTCGACAGCGCGATTCCTCTCGGGCGTGCGTGGTTTCTATCGCTATCTGCTGCGGGAAAAGCTGATTGAAATCGATCCCACCTTGCAGATCGACATGCCGCAACTGGGGCGTCCGTTGCCCAAGTCGCTGTCGGAGGCGGATGTGGAAGCGCTACTGGCCGCGCCGGACCTGAGCGAGGCCATCGGCCAGCGCGACCGGGCCATGCTCGAAGTGCTCTATGCCTGCGGCCTGCGGGTTACCGAGCTGATCAGCCTGACCCTGGAGCAGGTCAACCTGCGCCAGGGCGTGCTGCGGGTCATGGGCAAGGGCAGCAAGGAGCGCCTGGTGCCCATGGGCGAGGAGGCGATTGTCTGGGTCGAGCGCTACATGCGTGATGCCCGTGCTGAGCTGCTGGGCGGGCGTCCCAGCGACGTGCTGTTCCCCAGCCTGCGTGGCGAGCAGATGACCCGCCAGACCTTCTGGCATCGGATCAAGCACCAGGCCAAGGTCGCCGGGATCGGCAAGGCGCTGTCGCCCCACACCTTGCGCCATGCCTTCGCTACCCATCTGCTCAATCACGGCGCCGACCTGCGAGTGGTGCAGATGCTGTTGGGCCATAGCGACCTGTCCACCACCCAGATCTATACCCATGTGGCCCGCGCCCGGCTGCAGGATCTGCACGCCAAGCACCATCCGCGCGGTTGATTTGCCTTCCGGGCCGCGCTTTGCGTCGCCCGTAGTCGGTGCCGGCAAACAGATGTGATAGGCTTTGCCGGTTTGCAAAACGGCTGTTTGCGAGCGGTTGCCATGGTGATCGCTGCGAGTGGCCCATTTGCCCGCCTTCAGGAGTTCCCATGCGCTTGACCCAGATTTTTGCCGCCGCCTCCCTGGCGCTGCTCAGTACTTTTGCCATGGCCGATGACAGTGCCGAGAAAGCCATCCGCAAGAGCCTCGAGACCCTGCAGCTCGAAACGCCTGTGGAAAGCATTACCGCCAGCCCCATGGGTGGCCTGTACGAAGTCAAGCTCAAGGGCAGTCGTGTGCTGTACGCCAGCGCCGACGGCCAGTTCGTGGTCCAGGGCTACCTGTTCCAGCTCAAGGATGGCAAGCCGGTCAACCTCACCGAAAAAACCGAGCGCCTGGGCATTTCCAAGTTGATCAACGGCATTCCGGTCGCGGAAACTGTGGTCTATCCAGCCATTGGCGAGACCAAGACCCACATCACCGTGTTCACCGACACCACCTGCCCGTACTGCCACAAGCTGCACGCCGAAGTGCCCGAGCTGAACAAGCTGGGTGTGGAAGTGCGCTACGTGGCGTTCCCGCGCCAGGGCCTGGGCTCGCCGGGTGACGAACAGCTGCAGGCGGTCTGGTGCTCGGCGGACAAGAAAGCCGCGATGGACAAGATGGTCGACGGCAAGGAAATCAAGGCCGCCAAGTGCGCCAACCCGGTGTCCAAGCAATTCGCCCTGGGCCAGTCGATCGGTGTCAACGGCACCCCGGCCATCGTTCTGGCCGATGGCCAGGTGATTCCCGGCTACCAGCCGGCACCGCAGATCGCCAAACTGGCCCTGGGTGCGAAATAATCCTGCATCGTCACGCTAGCCTTTGACGATCATGGCCCGCCGGCCAAGCCGGCGGGCCATTAATAGAGAGCCGCGCAGTTTGCGGCTGTATTCCACGGCCGGCCTAGAGTCGGCCGTTTTATGGGGAGTTCAGAGTGAATCCGGTCAAAGTAGGCATCTGTGGGCTGGGTACTGTCGGTGGCGGTACCCTAAACGTACTTCAGCGCAACGCCGAGGAGATTGCCCGCCGTGCCGGGCGTGGAATCGAAGTAGCGCAGATTGCTACCCGTACGCCAAAGCCGCAGTTCCAAACGACCGGTATTGCGATTACCAACGATGTCTTCGCCGTGGCCACCAACCCTGAAATCGATATCGTCATCGAGCTGGTGGGCGGCTACACCGTGGCCCGTGACCTGGTGCTCAAGGCCATCGAGAACGGCAAGCACGTGGTCACCGCGAACAAGGCGCTGATCGCCGTGCACGGCAACGAAATCTTCGCCAAGGCCCAGGAGAAGGGCGTGATCGTGGCCTTCGAAGCCGCCGTTGCCGGTGGCATCCCGGTGATCAAGGCGATCCGCGAAGGCCTCTCGGCCAACCGTATCAACTGGCTGGCGGGGATCATCAACGGCACCGGCAACTTCATCCTCTCGGAAATGCGCGAGAAGGGCCGCACCTTTGAAGACGTGCTGGCCGAAGCGCAGGCCCTGGGCTACGCCGAAGCCGATCCGACCTTCGACGTCGAAGGCATCGATGCCGCGCACAAGCTGACCATCCTGGCGTCCATCGCCTTTGGTATCCCGCTGCAGTTCGATAAGGCCTACACCGAAGGCATCACCAAGCTCACCACCGCCGACGTGAACTACGCCGAGGCCCTGGGCTACCGCATCAAGCACCTGGGTGTGGCGCGCCGCACCGAGGCCGGTATCGAGCTGCGGGTGCACCCGACCCTGATTCCGGCCGATCGCCTGATCGCCAACGTCAACGGTGTGATGAACGCGGTCATGGTCAATGGCGATGCCGCCGGTTCGACCCTGTTCTACGGCGCCGGCGCGGGCATGGAGCCGACCGCTTCCTCGGTGGTGGCCGACCTTGTGGACGTGGTTCGCGCCATGACCAGTGATCCGGAAAACCGCGTGCCGCATCTGGCGTTCCAGCCTGACTCGCTGTCGGATCATCCGATCCTGCCGATCGAGTCCTGCGAGAGCGCCTACTACCTGCGCATCCAGGCCAAGGATCACCCGGGCGTCCTGGCCCAGGTGGCGAGCATCCTCTCGGAGCGCGGCATCAACATCGAATCGATCATGCAGAAGGAAGTGGAAGAGCAGGACGGCCTGGTGCCGATGATCCTGCTGACCCACCGTGTTCTGGAGCAGCACATCAACGATGCGATCACCGCCCTGGAGGCCCTGCAGGGCGTCGTTGGCCCGGTGGTGCGTATCCGCGTCGAACATTTGAATTAATGAAGCAGCCGCAAGTGGCGAGCGGCAAGCGCCAAGTCAGAAGCTGATCGGCTTTGACTTGAGGCTTGAAGCTTGCGGCTTGAGGCTCAAACCGAAGGTTTGTCCCCATGCGCTATATCAGTACTCGTGGCCAGGCACCGGCCCTGAATTTCGAAGATGTGCTGCTGGCAGGTCTGGCCAGTGACGGCGGTCTCTATGTGCCAGAGAACCTGCCGCGTTTCACTCAGGAAGAAATCGCTTCCTGGGCTGGCCTGCCGTATCACGAGCTGGCGTTCCGGGTCATGCGCCCGTTCGTCACCGGCAGCATTCCGGACGCCGATTTCAAGAAGATCCTTGAAGAAACCTACGGCGCCTTCTCCCACAACGCCATTGCGCCGCTGCGCCAGCTCAACGGCAACGAGTGGGTGCTGGAGCTGTTCCATGGCCCGACCCTGGCATTCAAGGACTTCGCCCTGCAGCTGCTGGGTCGCCTGCTGGACTACGTGCTGGAGAAGCGCGGCGAGCGCGTGGTGATCATCGGTGCCACCTCCGGTGACACCGGCTCGGCGGCCATCGAAGGCTGCAAGCGTTGCGACAACGTCGACATCTTCATCCTGCATCCGCACAACCGTGTATCGGAAGTGCAGCGCCGGCAGATGACCACCATCCTCGGCGAGAACATCCACAACATCGCCATCGAAGGCAACTTCGACGACTGCCAGGAAATGGTCAAGGCCAGCTTCGCCGACCAGGGCTTCCTTAAGGGCACTCGCCTGGTGGCGGTGAACTCGATCAACTGGGCGCGGATCATGGCCCAGATCGTCTACTACTTCCACGCGGCCCTGCAGTTGGGCGGCCCGGCACGTTCCATCGCGTTCTCGGTGCCCACCGGCAACTTCGGCGACATCTTCGCCGGCTACCTGGCGCGCAACATGGGCCTGCCGATCAGCCAGCTGATCGTCGCCACCAACCGCAACGACATCCTGCACCGCTTCATGAGCGGCAATCAGTACGTCAAGGAAACCCTGCACGCGACCCTGTCGCCGTCCATGGACATCATGGTCTCGTCGAACTTCGAGCGTCTGCTGTTCGACTTGCACGGTCGCAACGGCGCGGCCCTGGCGGCCTTGATGGACAGCTTCAAGCAGGGCGGCGGTTTCAGCGTCGAACAGGATCGCTGGACCGAAGCGCGCAAGCTGTTCGACTCCCTGGCGGTGAGCGACGAGCAGACCTGCGAAACCATCGCCGAAGTCTTCGCCCAGACCGGCGAAGTGCTGGACCCGCACACCGCGATCGGGGTCAAGGCCGCCCGTGAATGCCGGCGCAGCCTGGATACACCCATGGTGGTCCTGGGCACCGCGCACCCGGTCAAGTTCCCGGATGCGGTGGAAAAGGCCGGTGTCGGCAAGGCTCTGGAGCTGCCGGCGCACCTGTCCGACCTGTTCCAGCGTGAAGAGCGCTGCACGGTCCTGGCCAACGACCTGAAAGCGGTGCAGGCTTTTGTCAGCCAGCACGGCAATCGTGGCAAGCCGCTCTGATTCATTGGCTTTGCCGACTAACAAGCCCGTCTTCTGACGGGCTTTGTTTTTTCTTGCCCCAGTGGCATGAGTGTGGCTCGCAAGACGCCGGGAGGCCCGGATGATTCGCCGTCGAACCTATCGGAAACTGCCCGTCCAGCGCTGGCTGTACGGGCCTGTGCTGGTCTGTGCAATATTCGCTTGGGCGGCACCTGCCTACGCCGCTCAGAACCTGTCTTTCAAGTTGGTGCCGGCCTTTGTCGATCTCGACCCCTTGCCCCTGGCTCCCGCCGAGCAGCGATGGCTGAAAAGCCACCGGACCCTAAGGGTGGGGATTTCCATCGATGACTACCAGCCCATCGACATCACTCGCGACCGTAACCGTTACCAGGGCATCAGCGCCGATTACCTGAGCCTGGTGGGCGAGCGCCTGGGGACGTCCATGGAGGTCCTGGGCTTTTCCGAGCGCGAGCAGGCGGTGGAAGCGCTGCGCAACGGCACCATCGATGTGCTGACCAGTGCCAACGGCTATGAGCGCGGAGCGCCGGGGCTGCGTTTTACCAGTGACTACATGCCGGACCTGGCGGTGGTCGTGGTGCGTCGGGACGAGCCGCAGCCCAGTGACGACCTGGCGGGCAAGAAGGTGGTGCTGCTGGACGGCTACGCCAATGCCGCCCAGGTCCATGCGGCCTATCCCGACAGCCAGATCATGCTTTCACCGAACCTCTACAGCGGCCTGGAAGCGGTGAAGCAGGGGGATGCCGACGCCTTCATCGGCAACGAGGTGATCGTTCGCGCCTACAAGGCCCTGCGTCCCTACCTGGGGTTGCAGATCCACGTGGAAAGCCGCCTGCCGCCCACCGGCTTCGCCTTCGCCACCCGCGACAGCAATGTGCTGCTGGCACAGTTGCTGGAAAAGGCCCTGCAAAGCATCGATGAATCCATACGCCGGGAAATCCAGGCACGCTGGACCACTGGCCTTGGGGCGAGCAACTTCGCCGAGCCGATCGAGCTCAGCGCCCAGGAACAGGCCTGGATCCTCCAGCACCAGCATGTGGTGGTGGCCTCCCAGCAATACCCGCCCCATGTGTTCAAGGACAAGGAAGGCCAGTGGACCGGCCTCAATATCGACCTGCTCAACCGTATCTCGCGCATGACCGGGCTGCATTTCGTGCAGAAGGAAAGCCAGACTACTGCCCAGACTCTGGAACTGCTGGAAAGCGGGGAGGCGCAGATGAACACCACCCTCACGGCCAGCGATGACCGGCGGCTGTTCCTGAACTTCTCCCATGCCTTCGGCGGCGCGGCCTGGGTGTTCGTGGTGCGTCCCGAGGACCGGCGCCTGAGCAGCCTGAAGCAGATGGCGGGGGAGGTGCTGGTGCTTCCGGCCCGGCACACCCTGGAGAGTTTTATCCGGCGCAACTACCCGGACATTCGCCTGCGCAGCGTTGCCAGCTATGAAGAGGCCCGGGCCCTGGTCAGCAATGGCGAGGCCATGGCGACTATCCAGAGCGAGGTGCAAGCCCTGGGGCCGGCCGAGACCGGGGTGATGGTAGGGCGCAGTGTCGAGGGCACCTGGTCGGCCGACGAGTTTTCCGTGCGCAAGGACCAGCCCGAGCTGCTGAGCATTCTCAACAAGGCACTGGAAGCCTTGCCGGTAGCGGAGCTCAGCGCTCTGCGCCTGAAATGGCTGGGGGCTACGCCAGTGCCGGTGCCTGCCTGGCAGCGCGTGCCGAACTGGGTGTATTGGGCGATTGCCACAGCGCTGCTGTTCGGCCTGATTTCCCTGGCCTGGAACAGTCGCCTCAAGCGCCAGATCCAGCAGCGATTGCTGGCTGAACAGCGGCTCAATGATCAACTGGTGTTCAAGCGGGCCTTGCTCGACGGTATTCCCAACCCGATTTTCGTGCGCGACCTGCAGGGGCGTTTGATGACCTGCAACAAGAGTTATGAACAGCAATTGGGCACCAGCCTGGCGCAGATCCAGGGGCGGCAACTGACCGAACTGGACATCCTGCCGCCGGCCACCGCCCAGCAGTTGCATGGTGAGTTCATGCAGTTGCTGGCCTCCGGTGAGTCGGTGTTCGCCGACCGACAGGTGGAGTCCAGGGATGGCCCTATCGATGTCTATCAGTGGGCGGTGCCCTTCTACAGTGCAGAAGGGCAGTTGCAGGGCTTGCTGGGCGGCTGGATCGACATCACCGAGCGCAAGCGCCTGGAGAACCAACTGGTGGAGGCGCGCCAGGCGGCCGATCAGGCCAACGCGGCGAAGACGGCTTTCCTGTCCACCATGAGCCACGAGATCCGCACACCGATGACCGCCATCCTTGGCCTGCTGGAACTGGAGAAAGAGCAGGCGCGGCTGCGCGGCGTGCCCTTTTCCGAAGCCCTGCGGGTGGCTTACCAGTCTGCCCAGGAATTGATCGGCCTGATGGGCGATAGCCTGGACCTGGCCAAGATCGAGGCCGGGTATATGCACCTGGTGCCCCAGGTCACCGCCCTCAAGCCGTTTTTCGAGAGTATCCGGCAGTTGTTCGAGGTCACGGCGCGCAACCAGGGCGTGCAGTTGCAGCTGGTGTTCAGTGAGCGGGCCAAGGGCCGTTATCTGTTCGACCCGGCGCGCCTGCGCCAGGTAGTGCACAACCTGTTGAGCAACGCGCTGAAATTCACCGCCCAGGGCGAGGTGCGGATGACGGTGGAGTGCCAGCCTGACGAGTCCGGCCTTGAGTGCCTGCGCATCAGTGTTGCGGACACCGGCCGCGGTATCAGCGCCGAGCAGCAGGCCAAGCTGTTCACGCCTTTTGTCCAGGCCGATGCCATGACCTCGTCGGCCTACGGCGGCACCGGGCTGGGGTTGAGTATCTGCCGGCAACTGGTGGAACTGATGGGCGGGCGGATTCACCTGCTCAGCGAGCCTGGGGTCGGTACCGTGGTGTCGCTGGAGTTGTACCTGGAGCGGGTCAGTGACGATTTCGAGTCTGGGCCGGCGTCGACGCAGGAACGTCCGCCGAGCCGGAGCATGGAGGTGCTGGTGGTGGATGACTTGAGCGCCAACCGCATGGTCCTGTGCCAGCAACTGATGTTCCTCGGGCACCGGGTGGTGGCCTGTGACAATGCCCGGGAGGCGTTGCAGCAATGGCGTGGCGGCACCTTCGACGTGGTGATGACTGACTGCAACATGCCGGACATGAGCGGCTACGCCCTGGCCGAGGCGATACGCCAGGCCGAGGCACAGGAAGGGCGAGGGCGTTGTCCGGTGATCGGCTGCACCGCCAATGCCTTTGAAGACGAACGCGAGCGCTGCGAGGAGGCCGGAATGGATCAACTGCTGGTCAAGCCGGTAACCCTGGATCAGTTGGCCCAGGTCCTGGCGCGCTTCCTGCCGCCGCCATCCTTCAACATCCAGACCTTGCGCAGCATGACCCAGGCCGACGACCAGGTGCTGCAACGCATGCTGCACGAGTTGTTGCGCAACCTCGCCGAGGAGCAGCAGGCGCTGGAAGCGGCGCACCAGGCCCGCGACCGGGAACGCCTAGGGGGTACTCTGCATCGGCTCAAGGGCGTGTGCTGCCTGATCGATGCCCTGCCCCTGGCCAGGGCCTGTATCGAGCTCGAGGGGCTGGTCAAGGGGCGGCAGGACGAGGCCATCGATCGTCATTGGCCATTGTTGCTGGAGGTCATCGCCAGCTTGCGCAGTGATATCCAGGCTGTCCTGGATGATTAAGACTTGTCCTATGTGTGTGTAGGAATTGTCTGATTAACCTGCCGGCTCGTTGTGGATACTTGCCACGCACGTCGTACCGGAGGTTGCCCCATGCATTCGCTTAAAGTGCTGATTCTCGAAGATAACTCGTTCCAATTGATGGCCCTGCACCAGATGCTCAACGCCAATGGCGTGTTCAATGTGCTGACCGCCGAGAGTGTCGAGGCCGCGCGGCGTTCGCTGGACAGCAAAGGGCCGGTGGATATCGCCATCTGCGACCTGTACCTGGAGCAGGCCGACGGGCTGGAGTTGATCCGTGACCTGGCCCGCCAGGAGCGGGCCCGGGCGCTGATCATCCTCAGCGATGCTGAAGAGGATGTGCTGGAGGGGGCGGCCGGCATGGCCCGGGAGCTGGGCCTGAAAGTGCTGGGCTGCCTGCCCAAGCCGGCCTCGGTGACGGTGATCGGCGACTTGCTCACGGCCTACCAGCAGCACTCCAGGCAGGGGGCGCCGGCGCCGGACCAGGCGTTGCTGCGGGACTTGCTCGGGCTGGAGCCGTTTTCCCTCGACAGCGTCACCCAGGAGGAAGGGCTGGCGGCGATCCTGGGCCACGGCGTGGCGCATTTCCAGCCGGTCATCCAGCCCCACGGCGAGCTCCAGGGGGTCGAGGCCCTGGCCCGCTGGCAGCACCCCGAGCGCGGGCTGCTGATGCCCGGGGAGTTTCTGCCATTGATCGAGTTCGCCGGCCTGCAGGAGATCTTTACCTGGCACATGCTGGAACAGGCCCTGGAGCTGGCGGCCGGGGTGAAGCTGGTGATGGGCCATTCGTTGCCGGTGGCAGTGAACATTCCCATCGGCATCCTTGAACGGCCGCTGTTTCCCCGTCAGTTGGAGGCCTTGCTCAGGCGTTTCGAAGTGCCAGCCCGGCTGCTGACCCTGGAAATCATCGACACCACCCGGCTACAGACCGATACCGCCCATGTGGAGGCGCTGCTGCGCCTGCGGATGATCGGCTGCAAATTGTCCATCGGCGACTTCGGCATCGGCGGCACCAGCCTGCAGCGCCTGTTGGAACTGCCCTTTACCGAGTTGAAGATTCCCCCGGTGTTCGTGGCGGGCATGGCGGCCGACGAGCGCAAGGTGGCCCTGGTCGGTGGGGCGATGAACATGGCCCGGCGCATGTCCCTGGGAGTGGTGGTGGCCGGGATCGAGAGCGAGGCCGACTATAAGGCGGCCAAGGCCCTGGGGGCGGCCCATCTGCAGGGCTGCTTCCTGGCCGGGCCGATGAGCGCTGCCCAGATGCGCCAGTGGCTGGCGCAGGCGCTGGACCGGGGTGCTGAGGGGGCTGGCGCTGAGGGCCTGTGTGCCTAGGACAGCCCGTGCTCCTGCACGTAGATGTACAGCGCGGCTTCGCTGGACAGGCCGAGCTTGCGCATGGCACTGACCTTCTGCGCACTGACGGTCTGCTTGCTGCGGTTGAGTTGCGCGGCAATTTCCCCGACCGCATGGCCAGCGGCCAACAGGCGGATCACTTCCAGCTCCCGCGGCGACAACTGATCGCTGGAAACCAGGCGGTCCGGCCCCACTTCGCCGGCCAGGCTCAGGGCCTGCTTGATGGCCTGGGCGATGTAGGGCTTGTGTTGCCGTGCCCGGGCGATGGCGGTCGGCAGCTCGTCCGCCAGGCTGGCCTTGCTCAGCAGGCCCGTCACTCCCAGATCGAGGATCGAGCGGAACAGCCCGGGGTGGTTGAGCATGGTCACCACCACGATGGGCAGGTCGGGGTGGTGGCGGCGCAGCTGTTCGATCAGGCGCAGGCCGTCGTTCTGCTGTTCGGCTGGCATCATGAAATCCGTCACCAGCACATCGCATTCGATCTCCTGCATCAGTTGCGCCAGGGCGGAGGGCGAGCTGGCCTCGCCGACGATGGCCAGGCTGTCGTCCTGTTCCAGGACGGCGCGCAGGCCAATGAGGAAGATCGGGTGGTCGTCGGCAAGGATGATGCGCAATTTGTTGTTCGTCGTTGCTTTCAAAGCTGAGCTCCAATGCAAAGGCGGCGTTGTTTGCGCCTGGTCGGCCGTTTTTCAGCTGTCATATTACCCGTGCATGCTCGATTGACTCAGGTCGGCAGCAGTAGGTGTGGCGAACTTTCTTCTCTGAGCGATGGTCACTTGAATGTCAGAAAGCTACCGGCATTTTTGTTTTCGAACCTTTAATTCGAGCTATTGAGTGGTGATCTAGATGGAAAGTATCAGTCTTTTATTGAGTGAGGCCCTGAGCCCTTACCAGGTTGCTCTGACGCCTTGCGGGGCTCGGGGCGAATGCCTGGTGACCTTGAAGAATGCTGCCGGCGCCATCGTGGTGGAGCGTGAGGTCAATCGGGCCCAGCTCACTGACAAGCGCCTGCTCACTGATGTGGTGGACGGCCTGCACCGTGATGTGCTGATCGCCGAAGGCCGGCTCGAACCCTGCGTGATCGCCGCCCTGCGCCATGCCGCCGAAGACAAGGCGTTCGCCCGGCGCAATTGATCTGAAATTTTACGGAACCTTCCGCCAGGCCCGTCAGTCAGACTCAGTATCAGCAGGATCAGGCATTGTGCTCCGGTGCTTGTGGCCTGCTGGTACGGGTCTGCAAAGACCACGTTTAACCCCGAGTCGTCTCCCCACTTCTCGGGGTTTCTTTTTGCCCGGCGTTTGTCAGTGGTCCTTCAAGTCCTGGAAGTAGGCCCGGGCATCGGCGCGGTATTCATCGCGCATTCCGGGGTCCAGCCAGGCGGCATACAACTCCACCAGTCGCTCCTCGCGCAGCTTGAGCAGGGCCTGGTTGATCCGGGTGATGGCTTTGCGGCCCTGCGGGGTATCGGAGCAGCCGACGTGGATTTCCTGATACTTGCTGGTGCCTTCGACCGGGTAGAACTCCAGATCCTGCGGGTCCATGCCCTGCTGCACGGCCTGGTAGCGGATTTCCGGCCAGTAGCCCAACAGCAGTTGCAGGCGCCCCAGGCGCTGCATCTGCAGCAGGCTGCCCAGGGCGTCGTTGCCGTAGTGGGCGCGGATTTGCTGCGGAGCAACCTGCTGCAGCAGGTTGTCGAGCTGTTGCCCGTAGCTGCGCTCGGCCACCACCCCGATCAGTTCCTTGCCGCTGTCGAGCAGGCCATGCAGGTCGACCTTGCCGTCATGGATGAAGTGCGCGATCTGTTCACGGTCGGCACGGCGGATCGCCAGGCCATTGCTCAGCACTCGAAAGCTGGTGATGGAAAAGGCCACCCATTGCGCACGCTCCTTGTTCCAGATCAGCGCCGGATCACAGGTGAAGCTGGGGTCGCGCAACATCTGCATGCCCCGGGCGCGATTGACCCGTACCAGTTCGTGCTGGTACTCCGGCAGGCTGGCAATCAATTGCGGCATCAGCAGGTCGACCACTCCTCGACCTTTTTGCTGGCCCTCGAAAATATTCAGCGGCGGCAGGTCGCGCAGCAGCCAGGTGAGCATTTCGCCGGCGTGGCCGGGGGCGCAGGGCAGCCACAGCAGGCAGGTCGCGAGCGCCATCGTCAACCGGCCAAGGCCTGGCCTCGGGCGTCGCTGGGCCCGTTGCGGGGGGGCAGTGTGAGACGGCTGTTTCAGCTTAGATTGCCCCAGAGTTGCGCAGGTCCTGGATCTGCTCGCTGCTGTAGCCCAGGCCGGCCAGAACTTCGCTGGAATGTTCGCCGAGTTCGGGGCCGACCCAGTCGGCCGAGCCCGGAGTTTGCGAGAGCTTTGGCACGATGCCGGGCATCTTGAAGGCCTTGCCGTCCGGCAGCCTGGCCTGGAGGAACATTTCCCGGGCGAGGAATTGCGGGTCGTGGAACATGTCCTCGGCGCTGAAGATCCGGCTCGCCGGGACTTCGGCCTGGTTCAACTGCTCCAGCACCTGCTCCAGGGGCAGGGACGCCACCCAGCGGTCGATCACCCCATAGAGTTCGTCGCGGCGGGTGTCGCGCCCGTCGTTGCTGGCCAGGGCCGGGTCATTGGCCAGGTCCTCACGGCCGATCAGGAGCATGAAGCGCTTGAAGATCGCATCGCCATTGGCGCCGATCTGCACGTGCTTGCCGTCGGCACTGGTGTGGATCGACGAAGGGGTGATGCCGGGCATGATGTTGCCACTGCGTTCGCGGATGAAACCGAATACATCGAACTCCGGAACCATGCTTTCCATCATGGCGAAGATCGCCTCGTACAGCGCCACGTCCACCACCTGCCCCTGGCCGCCGTTGACCTCGCGGTGACGCAGCGCCATGAGCGCGCCGATCACCCCCCACAGGGCAGCGATGGAGTCGCCGATGGAGATTCCGGTGCGCACCGGTGGGCGGTCCTCGAAACCGGTGATGTAGCGCAGGCCGCCCATGGATTCGCCCACCGCGCCGAAGCCCGGTTGGTCCTTCATCGGCCCGGTCTGGCCAAAGCCCGATAGCCGCACCATCACCAGTTTCGGGTTGAGGGCGTGCAACACGTCCCAGCCCAGGCCGAGTTTTTCCAGCACGCCGGGGCGAAAGTTCTCGATCAGGATGTCCGCTTCGCCCAGCAGTTGCTTGAGCACCGCCAGGCCTTCCGGGTGCTTGAGGTTCAGGGTCAGGGACTTCTTGTTGCGTGCCTGGACGAACCACCACAGCGAGGTGCCTTCATACAGCTTGCGCCACTTGCGCAGCGGATCGCCGCCATCGGGTGACTCGACCTTGATCACCTCGGCACCGAACTCGGCGCAGATGCGCGAGGCGAAAGGGCCGGCGATCAGGGTGCCGAGTTCTATCACTTTCAATCCGGCGAGGGGCTTGCTGAGGCTGGTCATGGGGCATCCGCTGGGCAGGAAAATCCGCCTAGCCTAGACCATTGGTCGCCATTAAGGCAGCGCCTGACGCCTGCCTTTGCCGATTATTTCCCGCCCGGGCCAAGGATTATTGTGCTTCTCATTCCATTGGGCGGCAGGGTTTAATGACGCCGCTTGAAAAAAGAGCGGTTGCGAAAGCTGTAAAAGGGTCTATGCAGCGATGGATGCCTTGCGCATGTTTGCCGAGCGATCCTCCTGATATTTCTTGTTACAAATGTCGCCTGTAAATTTTACATGTGATGAATTGAAAACCTTACATGTGATGTTCTAGTCTCTGCGCCATGGAAAACAAATCCTCAGCCCATTACCAACGTTTATTCCGCCAGCGCCTGCGTGATCAGGGCTTGGTGAAAAAGGAAGTCTGGATACTGCCGGAGAACGCCCAGGCGTTGCTGGCGGTTGAACGCAAACTGCGTCAGCCCTCAGAAGGGCTGGCTCCTGTGGAAAAGGATGGAGAAATGAGCATGCCGCAGATCTGGAATGCCCGATCGCTGTGCCAGGCCCTGGTAGCCACCGAGTTGTTCAGCAGTGGCGAAGCCAGCGTTGAACTGCTGGAGGGTGCCGAGCCGAGCTTGCACGTGACCATGCGCGAATACGGTGACCTGCCGTTGTTCGTGGCCCTGTCCGGCGAGCAGATCCTGGTGGAGGCGCTGCTGTGGCCGCAAAGTGAAGTGACCGATGTGGCCGCGTTCAACGAGGAAGTGTTGCTCAGCCGCCAGTTGTTCCCGCTGTCGAGCATCGGCCTGGAAACCCGTTTTGGCGGTGAGCGCCACTACATGATGTACGGCGCCCTGAGCGCAACCTCGATTCTCTCCAACGTGCTCTACGAGATCGAAACCCTGGCCAGCAACGTGATCAGGGCAACCGAGGCCTACGAAGGCTACCTGAAGGCTCAGGCCTGACCTGGAGGAATGCACATGAACGTATGGAGCAAGCTGCTCACCGCGCTGCGCGGTGGTGCCAATGAGGCGGGTGAGGCCCTGGTGGACAGCCAGGCACTGAGGATTCTTGATCAGGAGATCCGCGACGCCGATCAGGAACTGCGCAAGTCCAAGGAAGCCCTGGCCGAGATCATGGCCCGGCAGAAACTCGCCGCCGAGCGCGCCAACGGCAGCGCGGCCAAGATCGCCGAGTATGAAAGCTACGCCCTCAAGGCCCTGGAAGCGGGCAACGAAGCCCTTGCCCAGGAAGTGGCGCAAAAGATCGCCAACCTGGAAAATGACCTGGCCGTGGAGCGTGAGCAGGCCGATGGTTTTGCCGCCAGCGTCGCGCAGTTGCGCAAGGCCGTGACCCAGGCCGAGGGCAACATCAAGCATTTGAAACAACAGGTGGATACCGTCAAGGCCACCGAAAGCGTGCAGAAGGCCCAGCAGGCCGTGGCCCAGCGCTATGGCGGCTCCCAGAGCAAGCTGCACACCGCCGTGGAGTCCCTGGAGCGGATCAAGCAGAAGCAGGCCGAGCGCGCGGCAAAGATGGACGCCGCGGCCGAGCTGGCCAATACCAGCAGCCCGGACGATGCCCTGGATGCCAAGTTGCGTGAAGCCGGGATTGTTGCCGGCAGCACCAGCGCCGACAGCGTGCTGGCGCGCCTGAAGGACCGTAGCAAGTCCTGATTCACCGTTGTGTTGTAGGGGCGGGGCCGCCTGGCCTTGCCCGGCTTTTTCAGGGATAGGAAAGCAATGGAAATCTTCCTGCAGACAGTGTTGTCGTTCCCCACAGTGCTGTTCAGCTTCATGCTCTGCCTGGCCGTGATCTACTGGGCCGTGGTGGCCATGGGCATGCTTGAAGTCGACCTGCTGGACTTCGAGGCCGACTCGCTGCTCGACAGTGCCCACGCCGGCGAAGGCCTGGCCGGGCTGCTGATCAAGTTCAAACTCAACGGGGTGCCGGTCACCCTGGTGCTGACCCTGCTGATGTTCTTCAGCTGGTTCCTGACCTATTTCGCCGAACTCTACGTGCTCAGCCACCTGCCCCTGGGTTGGCTGCGCTATCCCCTGGGCCTGTTGCTGGCGGTGCTCGCACTGTTCCTGGCAGCGCCCATCAGCGCGACGATCTGTCGTCCGCTGCGCCCGCTGTTTCTCAAGATGGAGGCCACCAGCAGCAAGTCGGTGCTGGGGCAGACGGCTGTGGTACGCAGCGGCAGAGTCACCCTGGAACATGGCGAAGCCGTGCTCGAGGACGGCGGCGCGGGCCTGATCCTGCGTGTGCGTGCCGATGAGGCACGAGCTTTCAAACGCGGCGATCGCGTCGTGTTACTGGAGTATCTGGAGGCGCAACACGCCTATCGGGTCATTACAGAGGACGAGTTTCGCGGCCTCTGAGCCCGGGCTCCCTCAAGAATCAAAGGAGATTGATTGCATGAATTTACCGTCGCTGCTGCCCATCCTGCTCGGGATCGGCCTCGTCGTCCTGGTGGTCTTCGGCCTGTTGGCCTTGTTCAAGGCCTTCTATATCAAGGTTCCCCAAGGCACGGCGTTGATTGTCAACGACATGTCCTCGACCCCCAAGGTGCATTTCACCGGTGCCCTGGTGTACCCGGTGATCCACCTCAAGGAGTTCATGCGCATCTCGCTGATCACCCTGGAAGTCGACCGTCGGGCCAAGGACGGGCTGATCTGCCGCGACAACATGCGCGCCGACATCACCGTGGCCTTCTACCTGCGGGTCAATGAAACCCAGGAAGACGTGCTCAAGGTGGCCAAGGCCATCGGTGTCGACCGTGCCTCCGACCGCGCCGCGGTCAACGAACTGTTCAACGCCAAGTTCTCCGAAGCGCTGAAGACCGTGGGCAAGCAGTTCGATTTCGTCCAGCTGTTCGAGAACCGCCAGGACTTCCGCGACCGCATCATCGAGATCATCGGCAACGACCTCAACGGCTATGTGCTGGAAGACGTGGCCATCGACTACCTGGAGCAGACCGCCAAGCACTCCCTGGACCCGAGCAACATTCTCGACGCCGAGGGTATCCGCAAGATCACCGAGCTGACCGCGGCGCAGAACGTCATCACCAACGAACTGGAGCGCAACCAGGAACTGGCGATCCAGAAGAAGAACGTCGAGACCCGCGAAGCCTCGCTGTCCCTCGAACGCCAGCAGGCCGACGCCGAAGCCCGGCAGAAGCGCGAGATCGAAACCATCCGCGCCCGCGAGGAAGCCGAGACCGCCAAGGTCAAGGAAGAAGAGCGCCTGAAGGCCGAGCAAGCACGCATTCAGTCCCAGCAGGAAATCGACGTACGCACCGAGAACCATCAGCGCGAAGTCGAAGTGGCCCAGCAGAACCGTCAGCGTGCGGTGGTCATCGAAGTCGAGAAAGTCACCCGCGCCAAGGACCTGGAAGTGGTGGCCCGCGAGCGTGAAGTGGAACTGCAACGCATCGAGAAAGAAAAGGCTCTGGAAGAACAGCGCAAGAACATCGCCACCGTGATCCGTGAGCGGGTAGCGGTCGAGAAGACCGTGGCCCAGGAAGAAGAGCGGATCAAGGAAGTACGCGAAGTCTCCGAAGCCGAGCGCGCCAAGCAAGTGGTGGTGATCCAGGCCCAGGCCGAAGCCGAGCAGGACCTGGTGCGCCAGGTCAAACAGGCTGAAGCCGACGAGACCCGCTCCAAGCACAAGGCCGTGGAAATCAACAACCTGGCCCAGGCCGAACTGGAAGCCGCGGCCAAGCAGGCCGAAGCCAAGAAACGCCTGGCCGAAGGCCTGGAAGCCGAGCGCGCCGCGCCTGGCCTGGCCGATGCCCGGGTGCTGGAAATCACCGCAGCGGCCCAGGAAAAAGAAGGCCTGGCCCAGGCTCGCGTACGCACCGAGCAGCTGATTGCCGAAGCCCGTGGCGAGCAGGAAAAAGGCCTGGCCGACGCCCGCATTATGGAAGCCCAAGCGGCGGCCAAAGAGAAGGACGGCCTGGCTGAAGCCAAGGTCATGGAAGAGAAGCTCGGTGCCCAGGCCCGTGGCGAAGAACAGTTGGGCGCGGCCAAGGCCAAGGCCACCAAGGACCTGGGTTCGGCCGAAGCCGAAGTGCTGCTGCAGCGCCTGAACGCCGAGGCCGAAGGCCTGGGCAAGAAGTTCGGTGCCCTGGACTCCCTCAGCGACAGCGCGCGGTCCCACGAAGAGTTCCGCATGCAACTGGAGAAGAACTTCGAGGAAGCGATGGCCGCCATCGCCGCCAACAAGGAAATCGCCAAGGACCAGGCCGAAGTGCTGTCGGCTGCCCTCAGCAAGGCCAAGATCGAGATCGTCGGCGGCGAAGGCGACTTCTTCAATTCCTTCGCCAAGTCGCTGTCGGTGGGCAAGGCCATCGAGGGCGTGGTGGGCAAGAGCCCGGTGGTCCAGGACGTGCTGGCACGCCTGCTCAATGGCAAGGGCGCTCCGGCCGTAGCCGCTGAGCTGGCCGCCGCTGCCGTTACGCGCAAGGCCGACGCTCCGTCTGCCGAAGCCTGAAATGCCTGACCACAGCTGATTCGCCAGCCCTCGCCTGATCCTGTAGCCGTCGTTTTTATCGACGGCTGCAGGGCAGGTGTCAGGCGGCGGGTTTCAGCTGACTGGTTTCAGGTGCTGGGCTCCAGGTTTGAGGAGCCCGCTTTTTTGCACACCGCCGTAGATCCAGGAAGGCCACGATGTCGGACGCTCAAGTCGCAACTCCCCCGCAGGACGTATTGGATAAGGCCGTCGCCGAAGGCGGCGCCTATGAGGTGCTGCACAAGCGCCTGCTGGACCAGGGCCAGCGCCTGCGGGCCACCACTGACGACCTCAACCAGAGGCGTCTCGACGAGTTCGGCAACAGCCGCATGGAAGTGGTCGGGCGGGTGCGCATCCGTACCGAGAACAACTGCATCGCCCGGGACATCGTCCAGGTCGGCGACTGCCTGTTGTTCGGCTACAACGTGTTTATCGGCCTGAAGAAGGAAACCAGCGTCGCTGACGTGTTTTCCCTTTACCGGCTGGTGGAAGAGGGCGAAGGCTACGAAGCCGAACCTGTGCCCCTGGAAGGCAGTTTCCTTTCTGCCCAGGGCTTCCTCAACGATTTCAACGAGCTCTACACCTATTACAAGAACACCCGCCTGCTGCAACTGGCGATCCGTGACGGCAAGCTGCTGGCGAGTTTCCAGATCGGCGAGCGCGTCACCGATGTGCGGGTGTTCCGCTGGTCGATCTCGGTGGACGGACGGGACGTCCGTTACATCGACAACCGTGGCGAGCGGGATATCGCCCTGCCGGCGCCCTTCGATTTCGAATGGAAGAAGGCCACCCGCGAGATGGTGGTCGAAGGCCGCTTCCCGCACCTGAACATCCTCGACACGGTGTTCGTCGAAACCATCGGCGGCGACCTGACCATCAAGGTCGAGAACAACACCGAATCGGGCCTGGGCATCTATCGCGAAGAGGTGCTGGACAAGACCCAGTCCCTGGACGACTCGCAGATCGAATTCGCCCGCCTGGGCAGCCTGATCCTGCTCAAGGTCTTGCCGTACCGTGAAGAGCAGTGGCGCTACCTGGTGTTCAACAGCCTGACCCGCCAGGTGGAGCGCATCGACGCCATCGGCCTGGCCTGTGTGCAGTTGCCGGAGGACCACGGGATCATCTTCCCCGGCGGCTACTACCTGCAAAGCGGCGAGTACAAGACTTTCGAGCAGTCCATGGAGGGCATGCGCTACAAGCGCTCGGTGCGCTCGCCCAACGGTGAAGATGTGCAGTACATCTTCTACCACCCGGAGCAGGGCCGCTCGGTGCTGCTGACCTACAACATGATCAACCGCCAGTTGCAGAACCCGCTGTTCGGCCACGGCTACGCGCGGCTGGAAGACGGGCGCATGGTGATCTTCGCCGCCGAGGGCGACGAGCCGACCCGGGTCCACCCGATGCAGGTCTGGCAGACACCGTTCTTCACCGAGGAGTACGCCGCGCGGCAGCCGACCCGCAGCGGTTTCCTCGGGCGCATCGGCAACGCCGAACTGGTGCGCAGCGTTTCCGACCTCTACGACCTGTGCCGCGAGATCGACACCCCGGCGGTGTCGGTGCAGCGCTACTCGCTGCTGTGCCAGAACACCCGTCGGCTGTTCGATGTGTACCACTGGCTGGGCAGCGACGAGCTGGACGGCCTGGCCCCGCTGCTGCGGGAAGTGGCGTCCACGTCGGAGCTGGTGCTGGACGAATACGAGAAGGTCGAAAGCATCCGCCGCCAGTCGGACCAGGCCATGGTGGCCGCGGAGGCCAAGCAGAAAGCCCTGCTGGACAGCCTGCTGGTGGACAGCTGGGACCAGGTGCAGAGCTTCGTCGATGCGCTGAACGGCATCACCACCCAGCGCGGCCTGCTGCTGACCATTCGCGACTACCGCTACATCGACGTGGCGCGCATCGACGCCATGGAAGCCGAGCTGCTCAAGGCCCAGGAACGCACTGCCGCCGGCACCGCGACCTTCCTTGCCAGCGAGCAGGCCCTGCAACCCTTCGTCACCCAGCTCGAAACCCTGGACGCCCAGGCGCAGAAAGCCGAAACCGTGGCCCAGCTCAGCGAGCCCCTGGGCGCCCTGCAAGCCATGGCCGGGGACCTGGACATGCTGTCGAGCCTGATGGCCTCGTTGCAGATCGACGACGCCACCCAGCGCACCCGGATCATCGAATCCATCTCGCAGATCTACGCCCGCCTGAACCAGGCCAAGGCCCGCGCCGAACAACGGCGCAAGGCCCTGGGTTCGACCGAGACCGTGGCCCAGTTCGGCGCCCAGTTCAAACTCTTCAGCCAGGGCATCACCAACGCCCTGGCCCAGGCCCAGGACCCCGAGCGTTGCGATGAGCAACTGTCGCGCTTGCTGGTACAGCTTGAGGAGCTGGAGAGTCGCTTTGGCGATCACGAACAGTTCCTCGGCGACATCCTCGGCAAGCGCGAGGAGTTGCTGGAAACCTTCGAGGCCCACAAGCAATCGCTGCTCGACGAGCGCCAGCGCAAGGCCCAGGGGCTGCTGGATGCCGCGCGGCGGATTCTCGACAGCCTCGGCCGGCGCACCGCCAAGTTCACCCAGGCCGAAGAGCTCAATGCGTTCTTCGCCGCCGACCCGCTGATCCTCAAGCTGCGGGAGCTGGCCGAGCGCCTGCGCGAGCTCAAGGACAGCGTCAAGGCCGACGATGTCGAGTCGCGCCTCAAGGGCGCCCGGGACCAGGCCGTGCGTGCCCTGCGCGACAAGACCGAGCTGTTCGAAGAGGGCGGCAACGTCATCAAGCTGGGGCCGCGCCACCGCTTCAGCGTCAACACCCAGGAGCTGGACCTGACCCTGATGCCCCGGGGCGACGAACTGCACTTGCACCTCACCGGCACGGATTTCCTCGAACCCCTGCGCGACCCCGAGCTGGAGGCCCTGCGGGACTTCTGGCAGGTAGCCCTGGAGTCGGAATCGGCCCAGTTGTACCGCGCCGAATACCTCGCCGGGCAAGTGCTGGACGCCGCCGATCGCGGCGAGGAAGGCCTGAGCCTGGAAAGCCTGAAACCCTTGCTGGCGCACCCTGAAGAACTGGCGCGGGTGATCCGCGACTTTGCCGCGCCGCGCTACAAGGAAGGCTACGAGAAGGGCATCCACGACCACGACGCCGCAGCGATCCTCCTGCAACTGCTGCCCCTGCGCGACAGCGCCGGCCTGTTGCGTTTCGGCGCGGCTGCCCGTGCCTTTGCCTGCCTCTACTGGGATCGCCAGCAGGAACAGCCGCAACCTCGGCAATGGGTGGAACGTGCCCGTACCAGCCGGCATATCCAGCAACTGTTCGGGCGTCGTGAAGGCTTGCTGCAATTGCAGGAGGAAATCCTCGTGGCGCTGGGTGACTGGCATCAGCAGCACGCCTTCACCTTGGCCGCGGAGCTGTTGCCGGAGGCTGCCGAGTACCTGGTTCAGGAACTGGCCGCAGAACGCATCGAATTCACCTTCAGCAAATACGCCAAGCAGCTGCAGGAAGCCCTGACCCTGCGTCTGCAGGGCGCGCGGATGTGGGACGACTACCAGCAGGCCTTGGCGCGGCTGGTGGAACGGCCTGCTGCACAGTGGGCATTGACCGAGAACTGGCTCTCGGCCCTGTGCGCCGAGGGCGAGTTCGCCGAGTGGGCCGACTACGTGCCCGAGGCGGTGGCCCTGTCGCTGCTGCGGGAAGACTTTGCCAAGCGCATCACCGAAGTCGATCTGCGGTTCAAGGTCGACAACCTGATGGGCGAACACCCGCGCATCCAGGAGCGCAGCCTGTCCCTCACCGTGGACGGCTTCTTCGCTCGCCTGCGGGCTCACCGCGAACAATTCCTGCCTGGCCTGCAGCGTTACCAGAGCCTGCGCCAGGGCATCATCAGTCGTGAACGCTCGGCCCTGCGCCTGAGCGAATTCAAGCCGCGGCCGCTGAGCTCGTTCGTGCGCAACAAGTTGATCAACGATGTGTACCTGGGCTTTATCGGCGACAACCTGGCCAAGCAGATGGGCACCGTGGGCGAGAACAAGCGCACCGACCTGATGGGCCTGTTGATGCTGATTTCGCCACCGGGCTACGGCAAGACCACCCTGATGGAGTACGTGGCGCACCGCCTGGGCCTGATCTTCATGAAGATCAACGGCCCGGCCCTGGGGCACCAGGTCCGTTCCCTGGACCCGGCCCAGGCGCCGGACGCCACTTCGCGCCAGGAGCTGGAGAAGCTCAACCTGGCCCTGGAGATGGGCAACAACGTGATGCTCTATGTCGACGACATCCAGCACACCCACCCGGAATTCCTGCAGAAGTTCATCTCGCTGTGCGACGGCACCCGGCGCATCGAAGGCGTGTGGAAAGGCCGCACCAAGACCTACGACATGCGCGGCAAGAAGTTCTGCGTGGTGATGTCGGGCAACCCGTATACCGAGTCCGGCGAAGTGTTCAAGATCCCCGACATGCTGGCCAACCGGGCCGACATCTATAACCTCGGCGACACCCTGGGGGGCATGCAGGACGCCTTCGCCCTGAGCTACATCGAAAACGGCCTCACCTCCAACCCGGTGCTGGCGCCACTGGCCACCCGCGACATGGCGGACGTCTACCGCTTCGTCGCCAAGGCCGAGGGCAAGGCCTTCTCCAGCAACGAGCTGAGCCACAGCTACAGCGGTGCCGAGATCAACGAGATCACCACCACCCTGCAACGCCTGATGCAGGTGCGCGACGTGGTGCTGCGGGTCAACCAGCAGTACATCGCCAGCGCCGCCCAGGCCGACCAGTACCGCAGCGAGCCGCCGTTCAAGCTGCAGGGCAGCTACCGCAACATGAACAAGATGGCCGAGAAGATCTCGGCGGTGATGAACGACGCCGAGCTCCTGCAACTGCTGGCCGACCACTACCAGGGCGAATCCCAGCTGCTGACCACCGGCGCCGAAGAGAACCTGCTCAAGCTCGCCGAACTGCGGGGCAACCAGACCCCGGAGCAGAGCGAGCGCTGGACCCAGATCAAGCGCGACTTCGTGCGCAACCGTTCCATGGGCGGCAGCGACAGCGATGTCGGCACCCGCGTCGTGGCCCAGCTCAACGATCTGGTGGAAGGCGTGCGCGGCCTGGCCCGGCCCGCGCCGCAGCAAGGCATGCGTGAAGTGCTGGAGAACCTCTCCGAGCACCTGGAGCAGAGTTTCCTGCCGCTGCTCAAGGTCATGCACAAGAAGATCGATGTCGACCTGCACAGCCACCAGCGCATTGGCGACATTGCCACGCGCCTCGACGAACTGAGCCAGATGCTCAGTAACGGCGAGGTTCCGACCCTCAAGGACTCCCAACCGTAGGAGCCGGCTTGCCGGCGAACAGCCAAGGATCACGACATGGATTTTGCCCACCTGGACCAGCAACTGCGCGACAGCGTGCTGGACCTGAAACTGAGCAACGAAGAGCGGGACGAGCTGCGCCAGCTGGGCAGCGAACTGGGCCAGGACCAGGTGCGCTACATGCGTAACCGTGCCTTTGACCTGGTACGCGAGCTGGCGCTGGCGGACAGCGTCAATGTGCTGCCGGCGTTGAAGTGGCTGGAACAAGTGATCAAGACCCTGGACGCCAACAGCGCCCCGGTGCGGGACATGGCCAGCGCCCACTTCAGCCCCGGCGAAGACTGCCGGCGCAAGATCCGCGACCTGTGCCGCCAGGCCCGAATCTCGGTGGATATCTGTGTGTTCACCATTTCCGACGATCAACTGAGCGACGAAATTCGCGCCTGCCACCAGCGCGGCGTGGCCGTACGGGTGATCAGCGACAGTGAAAAGCAGTTCGATGTTGGCAGCGATATCGCCGCGCTGCGCGAGGCCGGGGTGCCGGTGCGGATCGACGACACGCCGTTCCACATGCACCACAAGTTCGCCGTGTTCGATGGCCGGACCCTGCTCAACGGCAGCTTCAACTGGACCCGCAGCGCCACCACCGGCAATGAGGAAAACCTGCTGGTGATCGACCATCCGCAACTGGTGGCCAGTTACCTCAAGGAGTTCAACGAACTCTGGAGCCGCTACGCGCCGCGTTAAGGCGTGCAGCGGCGGGCCTTGACGCGGCCTCAGGCGGCGTTCGGCTGGCCCCAGGCGCTCTCGGCGGCCAGGTGGTCGATCAACTTCTGGCACAGCCCTTGGGCTTTTTCCGGGGCGCTCTGGCGCAGGGTTTCCAGGGCCAGGTGCAACTGTTGCACCGGGTTTTCGCCGATAAACAGGTTGCCCGGTTCCAGCCCGGCAATCGCCTCGTCGAAGCGTTGCTCGTGGATGTGCTTGAGCACCATGGCCTGGCTCAACTGGTGGGTGTAGGCCGCCTGCTGCTCCAGGCGAGCTTTCAGTTCGACAGCCTTTGCCTGGTCGTCGATGTAGACGTAGCTCAGCGCCAGCTGTTCCAGGAAGAAGTTTTTTTCCGCTGGATCCAGAGGCGCATTCTGACTGTCGTCGAGGGCTTGCACCGCCTGGTCCAGCAGTTCACCGGCTTGCCGGGTCTGCTCCAGGTCGTGCAGCAGCTTGGCCTGCAAGGCCAGTTTCATCGGTCGATCGGCGTATTCGAGCTGGGTGTTGAGGCGCGCCATTTCCTCCAGATTGTTGCGGATCAGCCAGCTGTCGCGGCGCAGGCGCGGCAGGTCGGCCTGCACCCGCAGTTGGGTTTCCAGGATCAGCAGGCGCAACCATGGCCATTGCTCATCGCCCCGCAGGGTTTCCAGGGTCAGCAAGGCTTGCTCCAGCAGATGGGCGCACCATTGCGAGTGTTCCTCGACGTAGCTGCCCCACAGGCAGACCAGGCACCAGATACGCTGCGAGGGCGAAACGGCGCAGGCCTGCAAGGCCGCCTCGGCCTTGGCCATTTCGTTGCGCCCGACATGCCAGTTCAACAGGCTCAGCAGTAGATCGCTGGCGTAACTTTCCGGTATCTGGGCGATCAGCCGTGGAGCCAGATCCGGGCGGTTGGCGTCCAGTATCAGCTTGAGCAGCGGCGGGTAGCCGAAGTAGTCCTCGGGCTCGGGGGCCTGCGCCAGCAGTTCGAACCCGGCCTCGAATTCCCCGGTTTCCATGAGCAGGGTCACGACGATGATCCGAGCCGATCCGGGCAATTGCGCGGCCATGGCCGGGAACTGTGCATCCTGCCCCTGGGCACGGTACTCGCGCAGGGTCTGCTCTATCTCGTGTGGGTCCAGTTCGTTGACCGGCTGTTTGAGCAGCAGTTGCCAGGCCAGGCCGATGCTGATGGCAGCCTCGTCGGCCAGGCCCAAGCTGCGTTGCAGGGCAGCCAACTGCCGGTGCTCGCCGGGGGAGTCCGGGCTCAGCTGGTTGACGCCGAAGGTCACCAGCAAGGCGCGGGCCTGCTCGTGTTCACCCTTGGCCAGCAGCAGCGGGATGCGCAGCAAGGGCGCTGACGGCAGGGGTTGATGCAGGCGCTCCAGCAAGCCCAGCACAGCCTGCGGGCCGTCGTTGTCGAGCAGGGTTTCGAGCAACTGGTTCAGTGCCATGGGCTGGTAGGTTTCATCCAGCTCGGCCAGTACTTCCAGGGCCTGTTCCGGGTGCCCCTGCCGGTACAGCGCTGCGGGCATCTGGAACAGCCCCAGTTGCCGGGCTTTGCCCGTCAGGCGTTGGGCCAGTTGCAGGCCCACTTGCGGTTCGATGGCGCTCAGGTGCGCCGCGCGATTGATCTGCGCCGCCTCGTCCAGGGTGATGCCCAGGTCATTGCCGGCGCTGCGCTTGTTGGCATAGACCACCAGTAGCGTTATCACGCCGGTAATCAGCAGCAGGATGACAAGTACTTCCATGATGAATCTTCCTCGGGTACGGCTGTTGGCCGGTGACGCGCCCCGCCAAGGGCGCGCAACCGGGGGGGCGTCAGTTGGTCTGGGAACTGAGCCAGATCTGGCCGTTGGCGATGCGCGCCATCAGTTGCTGTTTCAGCTCGCCGGCACGTTCGGGGGCACGCTGCTGCAGGTCTTCCAGGGCCTGGTACAGCAGCGACAGGGGCTTCTTGTCACTGAGCAGGATGCCCAGGTTCAGGCCCTCGATGGCCTGGGCGTAACGCTGATGCTGGATATGGTTGAGCAGCAGTTCCTCTTCCAGGATGCGACTGCCCGAATCCTCGGCGTTGAGCCGGTCCTGCAGGGCCTGGGCCTGTTGTACATCGTCGATGCTCAGGTAGGCGCTGGCGATGTCCTCCAGGTAGAAGCGGGCGTCCATCTCATCCACATCCGGCAGCGGCTCGCCATCCAGTAGCTGCACCGCCTGCTCCAGCAGGGACCTGGCCTGGGCGGTCTGGTCCAGGGCGTGCAGCAGCTTGGCTTGGTCGCACAGATGCAGCAATTGCTCGTCACCGGGCATCTGCTGGCGCAGGCGGTGCATTTCCTCGATGCTGCTGCGCACCAGCCAGCTGTCCCGGCGATGAGCTGGCAGGTGGCTTTGCATCAGTAGCTGGGTTTGCAGGGCCTGCATGCGCAAGCTGTTGTAGAACTCATGTTCATTCCTGTAGCCGTCGATCAGTTGCAGGGCCTGGGCCAGCAGGGCTGTGGTCCATTGCGGCTGCGCCTGGTGCAACTCATCGCAGAGGTTGAGCATCAGCCCCGGACGCTGCGACTCGTGGCTGGCTCGCGCCTGCAGCAGGGCCTCGACTTCGGCGGTCTGGCCCTGGGCCGCCAGATGGTTGAGCAGTTGCAGCAGCAGGCTGTGCTGGTGCATCTCGGGGGTCAGGTCCAGCAGGCGCAGGGCGGTTTCGGTTGGCTGGCGTTTCAGGGCCGAGTCCATCAGGTCGCTGTAGGTCGAGGAGTAGAGGGTGCCGTTGTCGGCCAGCAAGCTGAAGGCCGGCTCCACCTGGCCGGCATCGAACAGCGCGATCAGCGCCTGCACCTGTTCCTCGGCCGGCAGTTCGGCCGAGTGGGCCAGAATCCGCTCGGCATGCCCTTGGGTGGCGAAGGCGTCGAACAGGCTGCGCAGCACAGTGTGATAGCGCTCCTGCCCGGGTTGCTGGAAGCTCGCCCAGGCCTGTTCGAGGCTGATCAGCGCGGCGTCTTGCATGCCCGCCTGAAATTGCAGGCGCGACAGCATCAGCAGATTGCCGATGCTCTGGCGTTCATGGGCCGCAGGGTTTTTCGGGTCGCCGAGCTCGCCGATCAGGGCCAGGGCGCGCGCCTGTTCACCGCGGGCCTGGAGGATTGGCACCTGCAACAGCGGCCAGCTGGGCAGGGATTCGCCCCAGTGCTCCAGGAGCTCCAGGCAGGCCTGGGTATCCTGGCTGTCGAGCAGCGTTTCAATCAGGGTATTGAGCACGTATTCCCGAGCGTGAGGCGGCAGTTGCTGGTAGATCGCCGTGGCCTGGGCCTTGTGCCCAGCTACATAGAGCTCGCTGGCCACCAGTTGCAAGGCCAACTGCTGCGCTTCGCCCTCCGGCAGTTGCAGCGCCAGTTCTAGGGCCAGCTGCGGCTCGGCCTTGCTCATCAGCAGGGTCTGATTGATCTGGGCGGTGAGGTTGCCGGTCTGTTCCAGGTACTGCTGCTGGTCGGCGGATTTCTGGCGCAAGTACAGGATCAGTGCGATGAACAGCAGCACGATGACGAGCAGGGTGACAAAGAGGGTCATGGACGTCCTTTTCTATTGCACAGCGGCTCTGGCGCGGTGCGCGTCAGCCGGTTTGCGCGGGGTTATAAAGCCATGGCTACAGGCTGGCAACCGACTTTACCCAGGCAATGCATTTCAGCGGATGTCGTCCAGGGTCCGAGTGGCCGGTCAGCGGTCGGGCAGGGCGGCGGGTTTCGGGTTAGACTTGCCGCCTTTTCGCACATTCAAGAAGCCCGCACATGGCCCAGCCGTCCACCACCTACAAATTCGAACTGAACCTGACCGACCTCGACCGCGGGGTCTACGAAAGCGTCAAGCAGACCATCGCCCGTCACCCTTCGGAAACCGAAGAGCGCATGACCGTGCGGCTGCTGGCCTACGCCTTCTGGTACAACGAGCACCTGTCGTTCGGTCGGGGTCTGTCGGACGTGGATGAACCCGCCCTGTGGGAAAAGAGCCTGGATGACCGCGTCCTGCACTGGATCGAAGTCGGCCAGCCGGACGCCGATCGCCTGACCTGGTGCTCGCGCCGCACCGAGCGCACCAGCCTGCTGGCCTACGGCAGCCTGCGGGTCTGGCAGACCCGGGTGCTGGACGCGGTGAAGAACCTGAAGAACCTCAACATCGCCGGCGTGCCCCAGGACGTCCTCGAGACCCTGGCCAAGGACATGCCGCGGGTCATCAAGTGGGACGTGATGATCAGCGAAGGCACGATCTTCGTCACCGATGATCGCGGCCAGCACGAAGTGCAGCTGGAATGGCTGCTGGGCGAGCGCGGCTGATCGCCCGCTCCGCACCTGAACGATCCACCGTCCCCCCAGAGAAGTTGCTGTTAGCCCATGCGTATCGAACCCCGTGAGTTGCCCGCCGTCCTGCCCTTTCTCGGCGATCTGCCGCCACTGCTGACCCGCCTTTATGCCGCCCGTGGCGTGCAGTCGGTGGAGGAGCTGGACAAGAGCCTGGCGCGGCTGATCCCGTATCAGCAGCTCAAGGGCATCGACGCCGCGGTGGACCTACTGGTGACCGCCCTGGACCAGCGCCAGCGCATCCTCATCGTCGGCGACTTCGACGCCGACGGCGCCACCGCCAGCACCGTGGGCCTGTTGGGCCTGCGCCTGCTGGGTGCGGCCCATGTCGATTACCTGGTACCCAACCGCTTTGAATACGGCTACGGCCTGACCCCGGAAATCGTTGCCGTGGCCCTGCAGCGCGAACCGCAGCTGCTGATCACCGTGGACAACGGCATCTCCAGTGTCGAGGGCGTGGCGGCGGCCAAGGCAGCAGGCTTGCAAGTGCTGGTCACCGACCACCACTTGCCCGGCCATGAACTGCCGGCGGCGGACGCCATCGTCAACCCCAACCAGCCGGGCTGCGAGTTTCCGAGCAAGGCCCTGGCCGGGGTCGGGGTGATCTTCTACGTGCTGATGGCCCTGCGCGCCCGTTTGCGCAGCCTGGGGCGCTATGAAACCCAGCCGCAGCCGAACATCGGCGAGCTGCTGGACCTGGTGGCCCTGGGCAGCGTGGCGGACGTGGTGCCCCTGGACGCCAACAACCGCATCCTGGTGCACCAGGGCCTGGAGCGGATTCGCGCCGGTCGCGCGCGGCCGGGGCTCAAGGCGATTCTCGAAGTGGCCAAGCGTGATCATTCGCGCATCACCTCCACCGACCTGGGCTTTATCCTCGGCCCGCGGCTCAACGCCGCCGGGCGCCTGGACGACATGAGCCTGGGTATCGAGTGCCTGCTCAGCGACGACGTTTCCGCCGCTCGGGCCATGGCCGCCCAGCTGGACGAACTGAACCAGGACCGCAAATCCATCGAGCAGGGCATGCAGCGCGAAGCGTTGGCCCAGCTCAAGGAACTGCCGGTGGAGTCGATGCCGTTCGGCCTGTGCCTGTTCGACGCCGACTGGCACCAGGGGGTGATCGGGATTCTCGCCTCGCGCCTGAAAGAGCGTTACCACCGGCCGACCATCGCCTTTGCCGATGCCGGTGACGGCATGCTCAAGGGCTCGGCGCGTTCGGTGCCGGGCTTTCATATCCGCGACGCCCTGGACGCCGTGGCCGCGCGCCATCCGCAACTGATCAGCAAGTTCGGCGGCCACGCCATGGCCGCCGGCCTGTCGTTGCCGGAGCAGAACTTCCCGGCCTTTGCCGAGGCCTTCGACGAAGAAGTGCGACGCCAGCTGCGCGAAGAAGACCTCACCGGGCGCCTGCTGTCGGACGGCACCCTGGCCGTGGAAGAGTTCCACCTGGAACTGGCCCGCGCCCTGCGCCACGCCGGCCCCTGGGGCCAGCATTTCCCCGAGCCGATGTTCCATGGCGTGTTCGAACTGGTGGAGCAGCGCATCGTTGGCGAACGCCACCTGAAAGTGGTGCTGCGCAGCGAATGCGGCTCACTGAAGCTGGACGGCATCGCCTTCGGCATCGACCGCGAAGTCTGGCCCAACCCGACCATCCGCTGGGTGGAACTGGCCTACAAACTCGACCTCAACGAGTTCCGTGGCCAGGAAACCGTGCAGTTGATGATTGCCCATATCGAACCGCGTTAAGGGACGCTGTGGCTGGTTTCGCCAGACTTTTGGAAAGCGGGATGGCGGTATGTCTCTTTCTTTTGTAAGGGGTTTCCGAGACACTCCCGGGCGCTTGTGGCGATCTACTCAGCTGACTAGTCTCGGTTCATCACTGCCTATCAGTGATCGGGAATAGCAGCCCGGGTCGAACGCAAGCGATGCCATCAGCACTGCAGTTCAGATTTGCAGTGTGCTGTTATGGCGGCTGTGCGTGGGGGCGCTTTCGGGCGCACCGGTTCCTCGACCCGGTCTGCTAGCCCGCGTACAGCCGCCACCCTTTTTAAACGTCTAGCAGCGTTAGGTGTGGAGGCTTCATCGTCGAGGAGCTACACCATGAAAAAGATCGTCCCCGATCCGCCTGTTTCCCCTCCTTCTTCCCGTCGTAATCCTGCCCACGATCTGGCCAATGAAAGGGTTCGCCATGCCCTGGCCAATATCGGCGTAGAGGGCTCGCTGATCGCGACGCTGCAACCCACCGCCGCTGGTTCTGCGGGCCCCGATAACCCCTTCACTGTGCGCCCCGGTATCAGTGCCGAAGAAGCGTTGATTCATGTGTCCATGCTGCTCAAGGCCGCCGAGGAGGTGTCCGACGAGATCACCGAGCAGGCCAGTGGCGTGGAGCGCGGCCTGATCTGGTCCCTGGTGCATTCGGTGGAAATGGCCCGCTGCGTGGTGGATGCCCTGCTCGATGGCAATTGCCGAGCCCCGCTTGGCTGATAATGCCCTGGCCGCTGCCGCTGCCGCTGCCGCTGCCGCTGGCAGCGGCCAGGGCAACAGTTTTTTGCCCGGCACGCATCAGGAACCCTGCTGGCGGCAGTGTTGTCGACTAGTCTCTAAGCACTGTCTGATTGGCCTTGTGACCTTTTGTCATTCTTCTACCCGCGGGGGCGGGCGCTTCACTTCGCAGTCACTCGTCGACCGTTCAAACAGAACCCTGGAGCCTGACCATTGACCGAGAGGTGCCCCATGAGTCTGCTGCTTGAACCCTATACCCTGCGTCAACTGACCCTTCTCAACCGCATCGCCGTGTCGCCCATGTGCCAGTACTCGTCGGTGGACGGGTTGGCCAACGACTGGCACTTGGTGCACCTGGGCAGCCGCGCCGTCGGCGGCGCCGGGTTGATCTTCACCGAGGCCACGGCGGTTACCGCCGAAGGCCGGATCACCGCCCAGGACCTGGGCCTGTGGAACGACGCGCAGATCGAACCCCTGCAGCGCATCACCCGTTTCATCACCGCCCAGGGCGCGGTGGCGGGTATCCAGCTGGCTCATGCCGGGCGCAAGGCCAGTACTCATCGACCCTGGCTGGGCAAGTCCGGCAGCGTCAAGCCCGAGGACGGCGGCTGGGTGCCGGTGGGGCCGTCACGGATTGCCTTCGACCCGCAGCACACGCCGCCCACTCAGCTGGACGAGGGGCAGATTGGCGAGATCATCCAGGCCTTCGTTGCGGCCGCCAAGCGCGCGCTGGTGGCCGGTTTCAAAGTGGTGGAAGTGCATGCCGCCCATGGCTACCTGTTGCATCAGTTCCTGTCGCCCTTGAGTAATCAGCGCCAGGATCAATACGGCGGTTCGTTCGAAAACCGCATTCGCCTGGTGTTGCAGGTGACCGAGGCGGTGCGCGGGGTGTGGCCCGAGGAACTGCCCCTGTTCGTGCGGGTGTCGGCCACCGATTGGGTGGAAGACGGCTGGAACCCCGACGAGACCGTGGAGCTGGCGCGGCGCCTCAAGGACCTGGGGGTGGATTTGATCGATGTGTCGTCCGGAGGTACTGCGGCCAATGCCGAGATTCCCACCGGGCCGGGTTATCAGACGCGCTTTGCCGAGCGAGTGCGCAAGGAGTCGGGCATGGCCACCGGGACCGTGGGGATGATCACCGAACCGGCCCAGGCGGAGCATATTTTGCGTACCTGTCAGGCGGACATCATCTTCCTGGCCCGCGAGCTGCTGCGGGACCCTTACTGGCCGCTGCATGCCGATGACGACCTGGGTGGGCGCAAGGCGATCTGGCCGGCGCAGTACCAGCGGGCGACCCACAGGGACCAGCCGATTCATGAGTCGGACTTGCGCGATTAAGGGCCTGCCGATGTAAAAAAAACCGGCCCGTGGGGGCCGGTTTTTTTGTGCCTGGATTCAGGACGCCTTCGCTGGCAAGCCAGCTCCTACGGAGGCGGTGCGATCTGTAGGAGCCGGCTTGCCGGCGAAGAGGCCCTTGAGGCAGGCGCTGTATGCACCGACGCCTTCGCTGGCAAGCCAGCTCCTACGGAGGCGGTGCGGTCTGTAGGAGCCGGCTTGCCGGCGAAGAGGCCCGTAGGGCGGGCCGGGGCTGGCAGCGGGTCACGGGTATTTGCGTTTGTCCGGCGCCGGCGGGAAGTACTGGTACAGCCAGGTCTCGCTCAGGGTACGGTCGTTGGTGCGGATGAACAGCCGCAGCTCCACCGGTTCGACGCTGTCGTTGGTGGGGAACCAGTCGAAGGTGATGCGGTAGCCCTTGATCTCGTCCAGCACCAGTACGTTGAAGTCCTTGACCTCGCCGTTAGACGCGGTGACCACCGGCTCGATGCCGGTGCCCGCTGGCAGGCGGTCGAGGCCGCCGCCGGTGAAGTCCACGGCAAAGCGCCGCGCCCAGACTTCCGGGTAATGCTCGCCCGGGGCCCAGCCTTCGACGAAACCGCCCATGCCGGAGCGGGTGGCGTGTACTCGCGCCAGGGGCGTGCCCACGGGCGGCAGGGCGCTCCAGTAGAGTTTGTAGCCGTAGTTCAGCGAGTCCCCGGCGGCCACCGGTTTTTTCGGGGTCCAGAAGGCCACGATGTTGTCCAGGGTTTCGCCGGTGGTGGGGATTTCCAGCAGGTCGATGCTGCCTTCGCCCCAGGCGGTGGTGGGCTCGACCCACAGGCTCGGGCGGCGGCTGTACCAGTCCACGGTGTCCTGGTAGCTGGCGAACTCGTGGTCGGTCTGCACCAGACCGAAGCCTTTCGGGTCCTTGTCGGCGAAAGCGTTGAATTGCAGGTTCGCCGGGTTGTTCAGCGGGCGGCAGATCCACTCGCCGTTGCCGCGCCACATGGCCAGGCGGTCGGAGTCGTGGATCTGCGGGTGGATGGTGTCGCACATGCGCCGCTCATGGGTGCCGCAGCTGAACATGCTGGTCATCGGTGCAATGCCCAGTTGCTCGATGGCGGTGCGGGCATTGATGTGGGCGTCGACGTCCATCACCACGCGTTCGGCCTGGCAGTCGATGTCGAAACGGTAGGCACCGGTAGCGCTCGGCGAGTCCAGCAGGGCGTAGACCACGAAGCGGGTGCTGTCCTTGTCCGGGGTCTCGAACCAGAACTGGGTGAAGTCGGGGAACTCCTCGCGGCGCTTGGCGTAGGTGTCGATGGCCAGGCCACGGGCCGAGAGGCCGTACTGGCCGGTGGCGTCCACTGCGCGGAAGTAGCTGGCACCAAGGAAGGACACCACGTCGTGCTTGTCCAGTTCCGGGGCCTTGAACAGCTTGAACCCGGCAAAGCCCAGGTCGCCCTTGAGCTGGGCGGTGTCGACGCTGGTGTTCTGGTAGTTGAACAGTGACGGGCGGAAGTGCACCTCCCGCGCCTGGCGGGTCTTGGGGTCGACACTGTGCATGCGCACCGGCTGCTTGAAGCCCATGCCGACGTGGAAGAACTGCACGTCCAACTGCCCGTTCAACTCGTTCCACAGCGAGTGCTTGCTGTCGTACTGGATGGCGTTGAAGTTCTGCGGGGTCATTTTCGCCAGGGTGGGCGGCAACACCTGCTTGGTGTCCACGTACTGGCTGGCGGCAAGTTGCTTGGCCTGGGCCTTGAGCTGCTCGAAATCGAACGCCTGGGCCTGGCCATCAGCGGCGCCGGCCCAGGCCCGGGCGGCCAGCAGGCCGCTGGCCGAGAGGCCGGTATAGGCCGCCAGGGCCATGGAGGCTTTGAGGAGATTCCTGCGGTGCATGGTTGAACCTTGATCAGAGAAAGATCCCAAGCCGTTCCTGGCTGCGTGGGGGGATCGCGAGGGGTGGTTCGGTCATGCCATCGGCCAAACGCAACGGACTATAAACAGACGCCGGATAGAATAAACGGTTCGCCAGGGGCAGAAAAATGATTAGCTTGTGTCCATTGGTAACCGCCCGATCCCCTTCAGGAACTGCTCCCATGCTGCACCCGCGCTTGCTCGGCGAAGACGATATCCCCTTGCTCAAATGGATCGACCGCGCCGAGGTCATCGATGAGTTCTACCGCCTGTGCAACGGGCAATTGAGCTGCTACGCCCAGCATGAAGTGGTGCAGGGCTGGCCGGAGGGTGAGGCCGAGCATGATGCGCTGATCTTGCAGCAGTGTTACCGGCGTGGCGGTTGGCTGTACGGGGTGTTCGACGGCCCGGCGCTGGTGGCCGCGGTAGTGGTGGATTGCCTGCCGATCGCCTGTGCCGGGCTGGATCTGCGGCAATTGAAATTCCTCCATGTGAGCCAGGCCTATCGCGGCCTTGGCCTGGGCCGGCAGTTGTTTGCGCTGGCCCGGGAGCAGGCCCTGGTCCTGGGGGGGCAGGGCTTGTATGTGTCGGCCACGCCGTCGCGGCATACGGTGGATTTCTACAGGAGCCTGGGCTGCGAACTGCTGGCCACGCCCGACCCGGAACTGCTGCGCATCGAGCCCGAGGACATCCACCTGTACCTGCGCCTGGCCTAGGCCGCCAGGCGCTTGCGCCAGCTTGGCCAGGCCGCGATGGTCACGGCCCGCAGCAGCCACTCGCAGGGGCCGTACTGGTGGCTGCGCAACCACAGGGTGCTGAGCTGCATCTGCAGCAGGTAGATGGCAACCACCAGCAGCACAATCCACAGCGGCGGCAACTGGTTGACCAGCCCCAGCCCGTAGCCGGTGAACAGCAGCCCCAGAATCAGCGATTGCAGCAGGTAGTTGCTCAGGGACATGCGCCCCAGTGGCGCCAGCCGTCGGCACAGGCGTTGGCCCGGGGCCGAGCCGAAGGCCTTGAGCAGCAGCATGGCGTAGCTGGCCGAGAGCAGTGGTGCGGTCAGTTGGCTGATGCCGTAGCCAAGCACTTCCAGGCCGCCGCCGGGCGCATAGGCCGCCCAGTAGCCGTAGAGCAGGGCGCCACCCAGGCCCAGCGGCAGGCTGATCCTCAGCAGCCGTGCCAAGTGCGGTTCGAAGGCGTAGGGCGCCACCAGCAGCTTGTTGCGCCCCGCCACATAGCCCAGCAGGAACATTGCCAGGGTGCAGGGGCCCTGCAGCAGCCACAGCGCGGAGGCGGTTTCCAGCAGGTGCGAGGCGTTGTAGGCCAGGGTTTGCAGGGCGCTGCCGCTCAGGGCCAGGTCCTTGAGTACCGGCCCGCCATCGGCGGCGCCGGTGTAGAGGCCGGCCTCCAGCAGGGTGATGCCGAACAGCAGGAACAGCGCCGCCGTGCCGCTGATCAACAGTGCGGCCAGGGCCGCCGCCCAGCGGACCGACAAGCCGCGCAGCATCAGCAGGACCAGCCCCAGCACGGCGTACAGCGAGAGAATTTCGCCATAGAACAGCAGGGCGCCGTGGATCAGGCCGATCACCAGCAAGGCCAGTTGCCGGCGCAACATGCGCGGCACGAAGCGCTCCCCCGAGCGTTCGGCGGAGGTCATCTGCAAGGTGAAGCTATAGCCGAACAGGAACGAGAACAGCAGGTAGAACTTGGTCTCGAAGAACACCGACACCAGCCAGCGAACCAGGTGGTCAAGGCTACTGGCGTAGCCCGGGTTGCTCACCGACGAGGCGTAGTACGGATCGGCGAAGGACCAGATATTCACCGCCAGGATGCCCAGCAGGGCGAAACCGCGCAGGGCGTCCACCTGCTCCAGGCGCGCTGCTTGCGTCGCTCCGGAGGCCGTCATCTGCGGGGTACCGGCAACAGCGGTGATGAAAGCGGGGTACAGCGCATGGAACGGACCTCCGGGGTTGATCGAGCCAGAGGCTCAATTAACCCGATCAGGCCGGGGCGCAGCTATGGGGATTTTGTTAAAAAGCGTCAAGATGCGGGCTCAGCTTCCCGCCTGGGCGGGCGCTGAAGGTTCCAGGCACTGGGCGCCGCTGGCCGGCATCTCATTCTTTTTGCTCCACCAGGTCAGCGGCCAGAGGCTATGCAGGTCACCGCGCTTGAGTGCTTCCTGGTGACAGGCCAGGGCCCTGGGTCTGTCGGTGACGCCCCACTGGCCATCGGCATAGCCACTGCCCAGGTAGTAGAAGGCGCTGCCTGAATCCAGTTCCCTGGCGGTGCGCAGCACCAGCTCTTCGGACTTGCGCGGCTGCTGGCATTGGGTGATCGAGCCATCGCCGACTGGGTCGCAGTAGTACATGGACAGCATCAGCGCCGCCTCGGCATCGGTCTTGGCGTAGGGCAGCAGCAGTTCTTCCGGCTCCCCCGGCTTGAGCGCCGGGGCCATGCCCGAGTAGCCGAGGCTGACCGCCTGCACCGCGGCCTTGGGTGAGCCGTGGCGGGCGGCATCGAGCAGGATGCGTTGCCCGAGCTCGAAGAAGTACGCGGTCAGCGGGTACTGCTCGCGTCCGCCGTAGCCCAGGAACAGGTCAGCCTTGCGCATCTGTCGCTGCAGGGCGCTTTCGCCTGCGGGGGCGTTGTGTGTGAGCAATTCGTCCATGGACCATTGCTCGACGCGCACCAGTTGCCAGCAGGCACCCTGTTCAAAGACGAAGGCTTGCACCACATCGCCCAGGGGATCGTTGACCACCAGGGTATTGCCCTCCCAGAAGGTCTGCAGGCCAGCTTCGGCCTGGGCCTTGGGGGCGAGCCGGGTCAGCAGGTGGTGGGTGTCGCCCGTGAGCTTGTAGCGCGCGGTGACTTCCCGGCCGCGCTCGTCAGTGATCGGCCGTTGCTCGACCAGTGGCACGGCAGTGAATGCCTGCTGCAGTTCCGGGCTGCTGGCAAAGGCCTGGGCAAAGACCTTCAGGTCGCTGGACGGGCAGGCAGGTGCGGCGGCGGCCTGGGCGGCGGCACCGAGCATCAGGCTCAGGGCGATCAGGTGCAAACAGCGACGGGGGGTGGGCATCGGCAGGGTCATCCGGGGGCGATACAGAACAGGCATGTGGGCAAGCAGGCTCATTGGCTTTGCGGGTCGCAATACAGCACCGAGCTGCCGGGAGTATGGCGGTCTTCGGTGAGCAGCGGGCGTTCCCGGCCATCACCGAAGAAGGCGGTTCCCAGGTGCTGGCGCACGCTGTCGACACTGTCCTTGAGATACAGGGCGTGGACCGAGAACGGCCCGCGATAGGGAATCATCACCGCGCGGACTGCCAGGCCGTGGTACTGGTCGTCGACGCAATAGCGGGCGGCTTCGTCCAGCTCGCAGGGCTGCAGTTGGCGTTCGCTGAAGTACGCGCCCCGGGGCTGGTGGTCGCTGGCGTCCAGGTAGACGTTTTCCATGGAGCAGTCGGCAAGCCCGGCGAACTGCTGCTCCAGGCTCATGGCCAGGCAGGGGCGGCCCATGATCAGCAGTACAAGCGCCAGCCAGAAGCGCGCAATTGGGGTGTTTCTACTGGGCATGCAACTGCTCCCCGGGCAGGCACAGCCGGCACAGACCCTGCGCCAGCCAGATCGCCAGCAATGGCGGCACGGTCATCAGGAAGCAGTAGACGTAGCCACGTATCGGATGGTCGGGAAACATTGCCCAGGCGGTGAACAGCGCCAGGGTGCCGATCAGGACCAGCTTGACCTTGAGCTGGGGCACCAGGACCAGCAGGAAGCTGACGACGATCAGCAGTTGCAGCAGCAGTTCCACCATCATCCCCAGACCGAAGCCCTTGGCGAGAGCGCCGAAGTGGCTGCGGTACACCGGTATGCCCCAGACATGGGCGTAGTAGAACAGTAGCGGTGGCAGGCAATGGGGCACCAGGCCGGTGAGGATTCGCGTCACCTGATAACGGCTGGCAGCGTCCAGGCTCATGGGCGGCACTCGCAGGCGGTGGTGGGGTTGTCACGGGGCATGGGAGCATCCTTGCTGCCGGAAGGTATGGGGTGAGCCCGGGCAGTGGCGCCGGTGCTTTTCAGGAGGCGGATAGTGCCGTAACTCGGGGCGCCAATCCAGTGGGGCGACGCCGGTGTTCCAGGCCGGGCAAAGCAACATTCAGAAGCACTATCGCGGCATCGACCCGGGCACTTCTCTCTAGGCTTACAGCCTTATGTGTCGACATGACACCTATTTTCCGGAGGCAGCAGATGAACACCCGTGGATTGCTCGATCAATTACTCAGGTCCGGCCAGGAAATGCTGCAGAACAAGGCAGGCGCAGCGCCGGCGGAGCACGGCAAGGGCTCGCAGGGCGGCCTCGGCGGCTTGCTTGGTGGCCAGTCCGGCGGCCTCGGTGGGCTGCTTTCCGGCGCCGGTGGCGGTGCCTTGGCAGCCGGGGCCATGGGCCTGCTGCTGGGCAACAAGAAGGCCCGCAAGTACGGCGGCAAGGCCCTGACCTACGGCGGTCTCGCGGCCCTCGGCGTGCTGGCCTACAAAGCCTACGGCAACTGGCAGGCGCAGCAGGGCGCCGCCCCGCGCAACGAACCCCAGACCCTGGACCGCCTGCCGGCGCAGCAGGTGGAGTTGCACAGCCAGGCGATCCTCAAGGCGCTGGTGGCGGCGGCCAAGGCCGATGGCCATGTGGACGAGCGCGAGCGGGCGCTGATCGAGGGCGAGTTCCGCAAGCTGGACAACGACCCGCAATTGCAGCAGTGGCTGCACAGTGAACTGAACAAGCCCCTGGACCCGGCGGATGTCGCCCGGGCCGCGAGCACGCCGGAAATGGCCGCGGAAATGTACCTGGCCAGCGTGATGCTGGTGGATGAAGAGCACTTCATGGAAAAAGCCTACCTGGACGAGCTGGCGCGCCAGTTGCAACTGGCGCCGGGGCTCAAGGCCGAACTGGAGAACCAGGTGCGCCAGAACGCCCTCTGAAGCGGCGCTGGGAGTGCCGTTCGCCACGGATGGCGGTTCTGCCGGATGGATTTGCCGAATTGCCTTGGCTGGGGTGATAAAATCGCCGCTGAGCCGCCATCCAGAGCGGGTGCACAAATTTATCGAAAGTGCCAACCGTGGTGCTAAACCACCCATAAAACCTGCATCGTCCTCGGCTATACTCCCCACATTTTTGAATGGCCTCGAGGACTGACTGTGAAGAACTGGACGTTGCGCCAACGCATTTTGGCGAGCTTTGCGGTGATTATCGCCATCATGCTGTTGATGGTCGTCGTCTCGTACTCGCGGCTGTTGAAGATCGAATCCGGTGAAGAGCGCATGCGCAATGACGCGGTGCCCGGGGTCTATTTCAGTTCGATGATCCGCAGCGCCTGGGTCGACACCTACCTGCAGACCCAGGAAATCATCGGCCTCAAGCAGAATCAGGACATCAGCGCCGAGGACAAGGCGGACTTCAAGGCCTTCGAAGAACGCCTGCAGACCCAGATGACCAATTACAAGCAGACCATCAACAGCCGCGAGGACCAGAGCGAGTTCGATGCCTTCGAGAAGGATCTTCAAGAGTTCAACCGCATCCAGGCCGCCGTGCTCGATCTGCACCAGCGTCGCCAGGAGGCCGAGGCAATCCGCCTGTTCAATGAGCAACTGACCCCGGCCTGGACCGCCGGGCGGATGAAACTCAACGACATCATCAGCGAAAACAAGGCCGTGGCCGACTCCGCCACCGCCGCCATCGACGATGCAGTGGCCGCGGCCAAGGTCAGCATGGGCGTGTCGTTGCTGCTGGCGGTGCTGGCTGCCGGGCTCTGCGGCCTGCTGCTGATGCGCGCAATCATGGCGCCGATGAACCGTATCGTGAGCATTCTGGAAATCATGCGCACCGGTGACCTGAGCGGCCGCCTGAACCTGGACCGCAAGGACGAGTTCGGCGCCGTGGAAACCGGCTTCAACGACATGATGACCGAGCTCACCGCCCTGGTGTCCCAGGCCCAGCGCTCCTCGGTGCAGGTCACCACCTCGGTGACCGAGATCGCCGCCACCTCCAAGCAGCAACAGGCCACCGCCACCGAGACGGCCGCCACCACCACGGAAATCGGCGCCACCTCGCGGGAGATCGCCGCGACCTCCCGGGACCTGGTGCGCACCATGACCGAAGTGTCCAGCGCCGCCGACCAGGCCTCGGTGCTTGCCGGCTCCGGCCAGCAGGGCCTGGCGCGCATGGAAGACACCATGCACTCGGTGATGGGCGCGGCAGACCTGGTGAACGCCAAGCTGGCGATCCTCAACGAGAAGGCCGGCAACATCAACCAGGTGGTGGTGACCATCGTCAAGGTCGCCGACCAGACCAACCTGCTGTCGCTCAACGCCGCCATCGAGGCCGAGAAGGCCGGCGAGTACGGCCGCGGTTTTGCCGTGGTCGCCACTGAAGTGCGGCGCCTGGCGGATCAGACCGCAGTGGCCACCTATGACATCGAGCAGATGGTCCGTGAGATCCAGTCGGCGGTGTCGGCGGGGGTCATGGGCATGGACAAGTTTTCCGAGGAGGTGCGCCGCGGCATGGCCGAGGTGCAGCAGGTGGGTGAACAGCTGTCGCAGATCATCCATCAGGTCCAAGCCTTGGCTCCGCGGGTGTTGATGGTCAATGAGGGCATGCAGGCCCAGGCCACGGGTGCCGAGCAGATCAACCATGCCCTGGTGCAACTGGGGGATGCCAGCAGCCAGACCGTCGAGTCCCTGCGCCAGGCCAGCTTTGCCATTGACGAGCTGAGCCAGGTGGCGGTGGGGCTGCGCAGCGGCGTTTCGCGTTTCAAAGTCTGATGGATGAGCTCGCGCACAAGCGCAACGGCGCAACTGGTGCCAAGAATGCTCTGTTCCTGGTGTTCCGCATCGGCCAGGAGCGCTATGCGCTGCAGGCCGTGGATGTGGTGGAGGTGTTGCCGCGCCTGCAGCTCAAGCCCATTGCCCAGGCGCCGTCCTGGGTGGCCGGGGTGTTTGCCTATCGCGGCGTGGTGGTGCCAGTCATCGACCTGTGCGAGCTGACCTTCGGCCGCCCGGCGCAGTTGCGCACCAGTACCCGGCTGGTGCTGGTGCACTACCGTGGCGATGCCGGGCAGCCGGCGCGGATTCTCGGGCTGTTGCTGGAGCAGGCCAACGACACCCTGCGCTGCGACCCGGCGCAGTTCCAGCCCTATGGCCTGGACAACCGCCAGGCGCCATACCTGGGGCCGGTGCGCGAAGACGCCCAGGGCCTGCTGCAATGGGTGCGGGTCGACGACCTGCTGCCTCTCAAGGTGCGTGAGCTGCTGTTTCCCGCCGTGCCCCTGGATCCGGCATCGCTTGAGGAGCCTCGATGAGCGAGGAGCAACGATTTTTCGATTTCCTCAAGGAACGTATCGGCCTGGATGTCGCCTCCGTGGGGCCGGCGATCATCGAGCGCGCGGTACGCCAGCGCTGCAATGCCCTGTATGCCCGCAGCAGCGATGAGTACTGGCAGAAACTGCAAGGCTCGCGGGATGAGCAGCAGGCCCTGATCGAAGCGGTGATCGTTCCGGAAACCTGGTTTTTCCGCTATCCGGAATCCTTCGCTACCCTGGTCAAGCTGGCCAAGGCGCGGCTGGCGCAGATCAAGGGCATGCGGGCCCTGCGCCTGTTGAGCCTGCCGTGCTCCACCGGCGAGGAGCCCTATTCCATCGCCATGGCCCTGCTCGATGGCGGCCTGGCGCCGCATCAGTTCAAGGTCGACGGCCTGGACGTCAGCCCGTTGTCGGTGGAGCGGGCCAAGGCTGCGCTGTACGGCAAGAATTCCTTTCGTGGCCAGCCCATCGAGTTTCGCGAGCGGCATTTCAACCCTGAAGAAGGCGAGCGTTATCGCCTGAGCGAGCGGGTTCGTGAGCAGGTGCGGTTGCAGGTGGGCAATGTCCTGGATCCGGGCTTGCTGGCCAGTGAACCGGCCTTCGATTTCGTGTTCTGCCGCAACCTGCTGATCTATTTTGACCAGCCGACCCAGCGCCAGGTGTTCGAGGTGCTCAAGCGCCTGACCCATGAAGAGGGCGTGCTGTTCATCGGCCCCGCCGAAGGCAGCCTCCTGGGCCGCCTGGGCATGCGCTCCATCGGCATCCCGCAGTCCTTCGCCTTCAGCCGCCACCATGAGCCCGAGCCGGCCCCGGTGGTGCTGCCGCAACCCTTGCCGCTGCCGGTTCCCGTGCGCAGCGTGGTGCCCCCGGCGCCGCGCCCACGGCCGTTCGCCAGGCGCCCGGTAGCGGCGCCGTTGAGCGACGGCGCGCTGATGGAAAGCGATGCCGCCAGCCTGCTGGCCACCATTGCCGCCCTGGCCAACGAGGGCAAGAGCGCCGAGGCCCGTGCCGCCTGCGAGCGTTATTTGCAGCAGCACGAGCCGGTGGCCCAGGTGTTCTACTGGCTGGGCCTGCTCAGTGATGTGGCCGGCAACGCCATGGAAGCCCAGGGTTACTACCGCAAGGCCCTGTACCTGGCGCCCCAGCACCCCGAAGCCCTGGCGCACCTGGGCGCGCTGCTGGCTTCCCAGGGTGATGTGGCCGGGGCCCAACGATTGCAGGAGCGCGCGGCCCGCAGCGTTCGCTCTGCCGACAGTGAGTTGAAACGATGAGCCATCCCTATTCATTGGACGTCACCCGTGAAGATGCGCAGGCCATCGATGATTGCTGGAACCGCATCGGTATCCATGGCGACAAGTCCTGCCCGTTGCTGGCCGAGCACATTCATTGCCGCAACTGCTCGGTGTATTCGGCCGCCGCCACCCGCCTGCTGGACCGCTATTCGTTGCGCCAGGAGGACCGCGAGCATTCGGTGGTGCTGGAGGCCGACAGCGATGTGGTCACTCGCTCGCTGCTGATGTTCCGCCTCGGCGAAGAGTGGCTGGGCCTGCCGACCCGCTGCCTGCTGGAAGTGGCACCGCAGCAGGCGATTCATTCCTTGCCGCACCAGCGCTCGCGCGCCCTGCTGGGGGTGGCCAATGTCCGCGGGGCGCTGGTGGCCTGCCTGTCGCTGACCGAGCTTCTGGGGCTGGATCCTTCCCCGGCCGCGCCGGCAGGAGGACGGGTGATGCCGCGCATGCTGATCATCGGCGCCGCCGGAGGCCCGGTGGTGGTGCCGGTGGACGAAGTGCACGGCATCCACGCCATCGACGAGCGCATCCTCAACGGCGCCTCGGCCTCCGGCGAGCAGGCCAATGCCAAGTACACCCGTGGCGTGTTGCAATGGCAGGGGCGCAGCCTGCGCCTGCTGGACGAAGAGCAATTGCTCGCGGCCGTGACCCGGAGCCTGACATGACCCCCGATCAGATGCGCGACGCCTCGCTGCTGGAGCTGTTCAGCCTGGAAGCCGAAGCCCAGACCCAGGTGCTCAGCACCGGGCTGCTGGCCCTGGAGCGCAACCCGACCCAGGCCGACCAGCTGGAAGCCTGCATGCGCGCAGCCCATTCCCTCAAGGGCGCGGCGCGGATTGTCGGGGTCGATGCCGGGGTCAGCGTTGCCCACGTGATGGAAGACTGCCTGGTGAGCGCCCAGGAAGGGCGGCTGTACCTGCAGCCCGAGCATATCGACGCCCTGCTGCAGGGCACCGACCTGCTGATGCGCATCGCCACCCCGGGCGGTGCGGAGCTGGTCGCCGCGGACATCCCGTTGTACGTGGCCCTGATGGAGCGCCTGTTGACCCCAGGGGCCGCGATGCCGGCGGCGCAAATGCCGGAACCGCCAGTACCGGAGCTGCCAATCGCACAACCGCAAGCCCCGGTGCAAGCCCATGGAGCGTTCCTGGGCGAGCCCGAGGCCGAGCCCGTGCTGCTGGCTGCCAGCGAACCCGCCCATGAGCCCGCTCGCCCGGGCAAGCGCATGACCGAAGGCGGCGAGCGGGTGCTGCGGGTCACGGCCGAACGTCTCAACAGCCTGCTGGACCTGTCGAGCAAATCCCTGGTGGAAACCCAGCGGCTCAAGCCCTACCTGGCCACCTTGCAGCGCCTGCGACGGATCCAGAGCAACAGCCTGACCGCCCTGGAAAACCTCAACCTGCACCTCAAGGAACATGCCTTGAGCCTGGAGGCTCAGGAGGCCCTGGCGGATGCGCGGCGCCTGCTGGCCGAATCCCAGCAGTTGCTGGCGGAGAAAACCGCCGAGCTCGACGAATTCGGCTGGCAGGCCAGCCAGCGCGCCCAGGTGCTCTACGACACCGCGCTGGCCTGCCGCATGCGGCCTTTTGCCGACGTACTCACCGGCCAGGTGCGCATGGTTCGCGACCTGGGTCGCAGCCTGGGCAAGCAGGTACGCCTGGAGATCGAGGGTGAGAAGACCCAGGTCGACCGCGATGTGCTGGAGAAACTCGAAGCGCCGCTGACCCATTTGCTGCGCAACGCTGTCGATCACGGCATCGAACTGCCGGAGCAGCGCCTGCTGGCGGGCAAGCCGGCGGAAGGGGTGATTCGCCTGCGGGCATCCCACCAGGCCGGTCTGCTGGTGCTGGAACTCAGTGACGACGGCAATGGGGTCGATCTGGAGCGTTTGCGCCAGAGTATTGTCGAGCGCCAGTTGTCGCCGGCGCAGACCGCGGCCCAGCTCAGTGAGGAAGAGTTGCTGACCTTCCTGTTCCTGCCGGGCTTCAGCCTGCGGGACAAGGTCACCGAGGTCTCCGGTCGCGGCGTCGGCCTGGATGCGGTGCAGCACATGGTGCGTCAGCTGCGCGGGGCGGTGGTGCTGGAACAGGACACTGGCCAGGGCAGCCGTTTCCACCTGGAGGTGCCGCTGACCCTGTCGGTGGTACGCAGCCTGGTGGTGGAGGTCGGCGACGAGGCCTACGCCTTCCCGCTGGCCCATATCGAACGCATGTGCGACCTGGAGCCCGAGGCCATCGTCCAGGTGGAAGGGCGCCAGCATTTCTGGCACGAAGGCCGGCATGTCGGCCTGGTCGCCGCCAGCCAGTTGCTGCAGCGGCCGGCAACCCAGGAAAGCGCGCCAACTCTGAAGGTGGTGGTGATCCGCGAGCGCGATGCGGTGTACGGGATCGCCGTGGAGCGTTTCATCGGCGAGCGCACCCTGGTAGTGCTGCCGCTGGACGACCGCCTGGGCAAGATTCAGGACATCTCCGCCGGAGCCCTGCTCGATGACGGCCGGGTGGCGCTGATCGTGGATGTCGAGGACATGCTGCGCTCGGTGGACAAACTGCTCAATACCGGGCGTCTGGAGCGCATTGCGCGCAACCATCAGCAGCACGCACAGGCCGCGCGCAAGCGTATTCTGGTGGTGGACGATTCGCTGACGGTGCGTGAATTGCAACGCAAGCTGCTGATCAACCGCGGTTACGACGTGGCGGTGGCAGTGGATGGCATGGATGGCTGGAATGCCTTGCGTTCGGAAAGCTTCGACCTGTTGATCACCGACATCGACATGCCGCGAATGGATGGAATTGAATTGGTTACACTCCTGCGTCGTGACAATCGCCTGCAGTCCCTGCCGGTGATGGTGGTGTCCTACAAGGACCGTGAGGAAGACCGGCGCCGTGGACTGGATGCCGGTGCCGACTATTATCTAGCCAAAGCCAGTTTCCATGACGACGCCCTGCTGGATGCAGTGGTGGAACTGATTGGAGGAGCGCGGGCATGAAGATAGCGATAGTCAATGACATGCCCATGGCCGTGGAGGCCCTGCGCCGTGCCCTGGCCTTCGACCCCAGCCACGAGGTGGTGTGGGTCGCCACCAATGGTGCGGAAGCGGTGAAGTACTGTGCCGAACTGACCCCGGACCTGATTCTCATGGACCTGATCATGCCGGTGATGGATGGCGTCGAGGCCACGCGGCGGATCATGGCCGAGTCGCCGTGCGCCATCGTGATCGTCACCGTCGATCGCCAGCAGAATGTGCACCGGGTGTTCGAAGCCATGGGCCACGGCGCGCTGGATGTGGTGGACACCCCGGCCCTGGGCGCGGGCAATGCCCAGGAAGCGGCGGCGCCACTGTTGCGCAAGATCCTCAATATCGGCTGGCTGATCGGCCAGCGCGGCAGCCGGGTGCGTTCCGCGCCCCAGCCACTGCGCAGCGGTGCGCCACGCCAGAGCCTGGTGGCCATTGGCTCCTCCGCGGGTGGGCCGGCGGCTCTGGAAGTGTTGCTCAAGGGCTTGCCAAAGGACTTTGCCGCCGCCATCGTGCTGGTCCAGCACGTTGATCAGGTGTTTGCCGCAGGCATGGCCGAATGGCTCAGCAGTGCCTCCGGCCTGGAGGTGCGCCTGGCCCGGGAAGGCGAGCCGCCGCAAAGCGGCAAGGTCCTGCTGGCGGGCACCAACCATCATATCCGTCTATTGAAGAACGGCACCCTGGCCTATACCGCCGAGCCGGTGAACGAGATCTACCGGCCCTCCATCGATGTGTTTTTCGAGAGCGTTGCCAGTTTCTGGAATGGCGATGCGGTGGGGGTGCTGCTGACCGGCATGGGCCGTGACGGCGCCCAGGGCTTGAAGCTGATGCGTGATCAGGGTTATCTGACCATCGCCCAGGACCAGAACAGCAGTGCGGTGTATGGCATGCCCAAGGCGGCCGCTGCCATCGGCGCCGCCTCAGAGATTCGCCCGCTGGACAAGATCGCTCCACGTTTGCTGGAGATATTTGCCAAATGACTGATAAACGCAGCTGTCCTGGCCAGGTAGCAATTCAGGTGACAACCCATGAATGACTTACAGCTCGACGAATTCAAGACCGACGAAAATGCCGCCATGGTGTTGCTGGTGGACGACCAGGCCATGATCGGCGAAGCGGTGCGGCGTGGGTTGGCGAACGAGGAAAACATCGATTTCCACTTCTGCGCCGATCCGCACCAGGCCATTGCCCAGGCGATCCGCATCAAGCCCACGGTGATTCTCCAGGACCTGGTGATGCCGGGCCTGGACGGCCTGACCCTGGTGCGCGAGTACCGCAACCACCCGGCGACCCAGAACATCCCGATCATCGTTCTCTCCACCAAGGAAGACCCGCTGATCAAGAGCGCGGCCTTTGCCGCCGGGGCCAACGACTACCTGGTCAAGCTGCCGGACAACATCGAGCTGGTGGCGCGCATTCGCTATCACTCCCGTTCCTACATGACCCTGTTGCAGCGTGACGCGGCCTACCGCGCCCTGCGGGTCAGCCAGCAGCAACTGCTGGACACCAACCTGGTGCTGCAACGGCTGATGAACTCCGACGGCCTGACCGGGCTGTCCAACCGCCGGCATTTCGATGAGTACCTGGAGCTGGAGTGGCGGCGGGCGATGCGTGAACAGAGCCAGCTGTCGCTGTTGATGATCGACGTCGACTACTTCAAGACCTACAACGACACCTTCGGCCACCTGGAGGGCGACGAAGCGCTGCGCAAGGTGGCCACGGCGATTCGCGAGGCCAGCAGCCGGCCTTCCGACCTGCCGGCCCGCTACGGCGGCGAAGAGTTCGTGCTGGTGCTGCCCAATACCTCGCCGGGCGGGGCGCGACTGGTGGCCGAGAAGCTGCGCCAGACCGTGGAAGCCTTGAAAATCCCCCATATCGCGCCGGTGGAGGGCGCGAGCCTGACCATCAGCATCGGTCTTTCCACCGTAACGCCGCAGCCCAACAGCCATTGCCGGCAGTTGATTTCGGCGGCGGACAAGGGGCTGTACCTGGCCAAGAACAACGGCCGCAACCAGGTCGGGATCGAGTAACCGCCTCAGCTTCCAGGCTGCTCGTCGGTCGCCGGGTCCCGAGGGACGGTGACCAGGGTGTCGCCGAACAGGTAGTAGCTGTGGCTCGCGGTTTGCGAGCAGGTGAGAAGGGCGGCTTCGACCCTGTATCGGGTGTGCAGGTCGAGCCTTTTCTCGTTGAAGAGGTTGTTCAGCCGGCAGCAGGCGGCGATGGGGTAGTCACCGAAGCTGTAGCTGAAGTGGCCATTTCTGTGGCTGGAGACCCAGGTGGCACTAAATTGGCCTTGCAGCCACTGGGTCCGGGCTGCCACCTCGCTTTGCTGGCCTTTCAGACGATGCAAGACCCACCACCACAGGAAGATCGCCCACGGCACCAGCAGGGCGCAGGCCAGTTGTGGGGAGATCAACAGCCAGACCCCTTGCAGCAGGATCAGCACGAACAGGCTCAGGAACAGGCATATGAATGCCTGTGCTCCCCTGAGATTGCGACGCTCGCGGGCCTTGATGTAGCGGATTTGCGAGTCGCTGAGGGTTCTCTCCATGGCGGGCTGTTTCCTGGTTCTGCTGGCAATCGAGTGCGAGAAGTGGCATTCACGCTCGGATTGTATAGGTCCTGGCGCTTAAATTAGCGGGTCTAATTGCGCTTAAAGCCGCTAAGCGGGCTGCCGTGAATCAGTGATTCCGTTATAATCTCCGGCTTTCAAAAGTTCGCCAACGAGTGCCGCCCCCCATGGAAATCAACCCGATCCTGAACACCATCAAGGACCTGTCCGAGCGCTCCGAAACTATTCGGGGGTATCTTTGACTACGATCAAAAGCATGAGCGTCTGACCGAGGTCAATCGCGAGCTTGAAGATCCGAGTGTCTGGAACAAACCCGAATACGCCCAGGAACTGGGCCGCGAGCGCGCAGCGCTGGCACAGATCGTCGAGACCCTGGACGAACTGAACGGCGGCCTGGCCGATTGCCGCGATCTGCTGGACATGGCGGTCGAGGAAGAGGACGAAGGCGCGGTGGGCGATGTCGTCGCCGAGCTGGCCCGTCTCGAGGAAAACCTCGCCAAGCTCGAATTCCGCCGCATGTTCAGCCACGAAATGGACCCGAACAACGCCTACCTGGACATCCAGGCCGGCTCCGGC
>Ga0308159_1000860_pt1 | contig 53818 bp, 44 predicted proteins | sample PhyCR1_FD_201040 | JGI IMG/M metagenome (GOLD analysis project Ga0308159, IMG submission 201040) | Phyllosphere microbial communities from UC Gill Tract Community Farm, Albany, California, United States - DLSLC.R1 | ecosystem: Host-associated > Plants > Phyllosphere > Unclassified | place: USA...
CAGGGTCAAGCTCTCGGCCTTCACGCTGGGCGCCGCCTTCGCCGGCCTGGCCGGTTCCTTCTTCGCCGCCCGCCAGGGACTGGTGACGCCGGAATCCTTCACCTTCATCGAGTCCGCCCTGATCCTGGCCATCGTCGTACTGGGGGGCATGGGCTCGCAGCTGGGCGTGATCCTGGCCGCCATCCTGCTGACCGTACTGCCGGAAGTGGCGCGCAGCTTTGCCGAATACCGCATGCTCATCTTCGGTCTGGTGATGGTGCTGATGATGATGTGGCGTCCGCAAGGACTGCTGCCTGCCACCCGTCCGCATGTGGAGCTGCCGCAATGAACCAACCTGTGAAAACCATGCTGGAAGTGGCCAATCTGTCGATGCGCTTCGGCGGCCTGCTGGCGGTCGATGGCGTCTCGCTGTCGGTCAAGGAAGGTGAAGTCTTCGCCATCATCGGCCCCAACGGCGCCGGCAAGACCACCGTCTTCAACTGCATCAGCGGCTTCTACCAGCCGACCTCGGGCGAGATCGCGCTCGATGGCGTCTCCATCGCCCGCCGTCCCAGCCACCAGGTGGCACAGCAGGGACTGGTGCGCACCTTCCAGAACATCCGCCTCTTCAAGTCCATGACGGTGGTGGAAAACCTGCTGGTGGCGCAACACCAGCAGGTCAATACCAACCTGCTGGCAGGCCTCTTGAAGACCCCCGGCTACCGTCGTTCCGAGCAGGAGGCGCTGCAACGCGCCGCCTACTGGCTGGACCAGCTGGGCCTGACGGCACTGGCCAACCGCGAAGCCGGCACGCTCTCCTACGGCCTGCAGCGCCGGGTGGAGATCGCCCGCTGCATGATCACCCGGCCGCGCCTGCTGTTGCTGGACGAACCCGCCGCCGGCCTGAACCCGCAGGAAAAGCAGGAGCTCTCGCAACTGATCGACCGCCTGCGTCGCGAACACGGCGTGGCCGTGCTGCTGATCGAACACGACATGAGCCTCATCATGGGCATCTCCGACCGCATCCTCGTCATGGAGCACGGCAAGCCCATCGTCACCGGCACCCCGGATGAGGTGCGCAGCGACGAGCGCGTGATCAAGGCCTACCTGGGAGAAGAATGATGCTGCAGTTTGACAAGGTGCATACCCACTACGGCGCCATCGAGGCGCTGCACGGCGTGTCGCTGAATGTGGAAAAGGGCGAGATCGTCACCCTGATCGGCGCCAACGGGGCCGGCAAGACCACGCTGCTGATGACGCTGTGCGGACGTCCGCGTGCCTCCAGCGGCCGCGTGATCTTCGAGGGGCAGGACATCACCGCATTGCCGACCCACGAGATCATGCGTCGCGGCCTGGCGATCTCGCCGGAAGGGCGGCGCGTCTTCCCCAGCCTGACCGTGCTGGAAAACCTCAAGATGGGCGCCTTCTTCGCCAGCAACGAGGCCATCGAACAAGGCATCGAGTATGTCTTCGGCCTGTTCCCGCGCCTGAAGGAACGCGCGGCCCAGCGCGCCGGCACCATGTCCGGCGGCGAGCAGCAGATGCTGGCCATCGGCCGTGCGCTGATGAGCAAGCCGCGCCTGCTGTTGCTGGACGAGCCCACGTTGGGACTGGCACCGCTGGTGATCGCGCAGATCTTCGAGATCATCCGCACCATCCGCGAAAGCGGCGTGACGGTGTTCCTGGTCGAGCAGAACGCCAACAAGGCACTGGGGGTGGCTGATCGCGGCTATGTGCTGGAGAACGGTCACGTGGTCATGTCCGACACCGGTGCCAACCTGCTGGCCAACAGCGACGTGCGCAAGGCGTATCTGGGACACGGCTGATCCCCTGGTAGCGCTTGCAGATGACGGCCCGGTCGCTCTCAGACCGGGCCGTTTTTTTTTCGCACTACGAGAGCGGCCAGCCGGGCTGACATGTCATACCAGACGACCAGCTGTCCCTGGCAGTGTGCAGATACAGATGGTTTTTTGGACAGGTGTGCATGCCGCCGTCTGCTGTAAGTGACATTTGGGATTGTTTCAGGCTATTCTCGATATTCAATGAGGAAAAGCATGAAAATGATTTCGCAGCATATGAAGAAACTGGGCATGGGCAGCTTGCTGTTGGCCAGTGCCTGGCTTTTTCCGGCTGCGGCGCATGCCGACCGGCTGGCCGACATCCAGGCACGCGGCATCCTGGTCTGTGCCACGCTGGCTAATAACGAACCCCTAGGCTATCCCGATCCGCAGACCCGGCAGGTGGTCGGCTTCGATGTCGACATGTGTGCCGCGGTGGCGCGCAAGCTGGGCGTGCAGATGCAACAGAAGAGCGTGACCGTGGAAGCCCGCCTGCCGGCGCTGATCCATGGCGAAGCCGACCTGGTCTCGGCGGCGCTGGGTTACACCCGCGAACGGGCACACCAGATCGATTTCACCGCCTCCCATTACCAGAACCCGATCAAGCTGATCGTGCAATCCGACTCCGGCCTGAACCTGGTATCGGACCTGGCCGACAAGCGCATCAGCGCCAATCGCAGCTCCACCCCGGAACAGGCCGCGCGCCGCGTACTGCCCAAGGCCACGGTCCTGGGCTTTGTCGATACTCCGCAGGCCTTCCTGGCGCTGGCGCAGGGCAAGGTGGACGCACTGGCCATCTCCATGCCTTCGGGCGTGCGCTTCGTCAACGAATCCACGGGACGTTTTCGCTTCGTGGAAGGGGCCCTGGCCTGGGAGCCCACCGCGCTGGGTGTCAAGAAGGGCGAGCATCGATTGCTGGCCGCCATCAATCAGGGTCTGATGGAGATGGAGAAGGAGGGCGAGATCGATGCCCTCTGGAGTCGCTGGTTCGGGCCCAAGACCAAGTTCAACATCCCCCGCGACAAGAAGCTCACGCCCATTGCCAGCCTGCGTTAGGGACGATGGAAAAAAACGATGCCGCGGCATCGTTTTTTTTTCATCCGTCGCCGACCGTGGCCTGTGTGGATTGGACTGCCTGTGCCGCCAATGCTGCCTGTGCCGCAGCTTCATCGAAGATGTCCGCACTCGGCGCCTGATAGACCTGGGGCGATGCGCCCAGTCGTGTCGACAATTCCTGCGCCATCTGCAGCAGGGTAGCGCGCATGGCGCCGCTGGCGGCCGGATCGAAGCGCAGGGTCAGGCCGAAGATGGTCAGTGACCCCACCAGCGCGTTGCCAGGCCCGAACACCGGGGCCGACATCGATGACGACAGCGGATTGTTGATCCCCACCGAAATACAGACATAGCGCCCACCCGAGCGCGCCGCATTGCCCGGCACCGAGAAGAAACGCAGTACCTGCGCACTGGAGGTCTGGTCGATCGGGAACAGGCTGCCCGCCTTGACGGTGGCCTTCACCGAGGCCGGGGTCTCGGCCGCATACAGGCACAGCCGCTGCTCCTGCTGGCGGATGTAGAAGGCGGTGCTTTCGCCGGTCTCGCGCACCAGCTTCTCCAGCGTGGGCATGATGAAGTCGGCATAGTCGAACCGGGCCTCGAAGGCTTTGCCCAGCTGGTAGGCGCGCGGCCCCAGCTGATAGGAATTGTCAGCACGTTGCACTACGTACCCCGCCTTGATGAAGGACATCATGTAGCGGTGGATCACGCTCTTGAACAGTCCCGTCCGGGCTTCCAGCTCGGTCAGGCCAAACGGCTCGGGGGCATCGATGAAGGCGCTCAGGATGGCCAGGCTGCGTTCGGCACCGAGCACGGTGCGGTCGGGTGCCGCATCCTTTTTGTCGGGCTCACTCTCTTTTTTCATAAATCGACGTCGAATTTCGGAATGGGGCGAGGTTATCACCTTTTTCGATTGGCGCGGCGCACCAAAAAATCGCCACCAGCGGTCTTCTCTGCACCGCCGGCGGGAATCTGCATGCCCATTTCAGGGATTTTTGCACCGCCGCGATGCATGTCCTAAGTATCTGAAATATAAGGACAAATTGTGCTTGTTTAAAAATCATAACGCAATTATGATTTATTTCATCGATGTTCGTTGTTCAACCTGGGAAAGGATAGAAAATGACTTTGGGGCGCTTCAACAAGACCTGTATGGCAATCGCGGCTGCGGCCGTTTCGCTGGTGTTTTCCACGGCCGCGCACGCTGATCGCCTGGCCGATATCAAGGCACGCGGCACCCTGGTGTGCGCCACCCTGACCAGCAGCGAACCCCTGGGCTTTCCCGATCCGGCCACGCGCCAGATCGTCGGCTTCGACGTCGACATGTGCAATGCGGTCGCCAAGCAGCTGGGCGTGAAGCTGGAACACAAGGGGGTCTCGGTGGAGGCGCGCATCCCGGAACTGACGCTGGGCCGGGTCGACCTGGTGGTGGCCGCGCTGGGCTATACCAAGGAGCGCGCCCAGCAGATCGATTTCACCGCCGCGCACTACCAGACTCCGATCAAGCTGATCGCCCACAGCAACGGCGGCTTCAACAAGGTCGAGGACCTGGCTGAAAAGCGCATCAGCGCCAACAAGGGTTCCACCCCTGAGCTGTATGCCCGCCGCGTCCTGCCCAAGGCCACCATCCTGACCTTCCAGGACACCCCGGCCGCCTTCCTGGCACTGGCCCAGAACAAGGTGCAGGGACTGGCGCTGTCGCAGCCTTCGGGCATCCGCTTCGTCAACGAATCCGAGGGCAAGTACAAGTTCCTCAATGGCGAACTGGCCTGGGAACCGACCGCCATGGGCGTGAAGAAGGATGAGCCGGCCCTGTTGGCCGCCGTCAACGACGCCCTCGAAAAACTGGAAAAGAGTGGCGAGACCGACGCCCTCTGGAACAAGTGGTTCGGCCCCAATACCAAGTTCAACATCCCGCGCGAGAAGAAGCTCACGCCGATCTCCGCCTTCCAGTAAGCCCTTCACTCAAGCCTTCGTTCCCGCTGCAACAAGGATCACGCGCACCGGCCCGGCCGGTGCGTGCGGGACCGGCTTACCCTTCGCCTGGCGATTTTCCTGCGCCAGGCTGTTCTAGCAAGGAAGCGCTCACATGCTCAATCTTGATTTCGGCGCGGTGTTGCATGGCCAGTACCTGCACTGGCTCATCGGCGGCGCCTTCACCACGCTGTGGCTGTTCGCGGCGGCCTGGGTCTGCGCCTTTCTGCTGGCAGTGCTGCTGGTGGGCCTGCGCACCCTGGCGCTGCCGCCGCTGGAGTGGCTCATCGCCGGCTACGTCAACTACCACCGCAACGTGCCGGGACTGGTACAGATCTTCGTCTGGTATTTCGGCATTCCCGAACTGCTGCCCGCCTGGATCACCGACTTCATCAACAACCACAACGGCGAATTCATCTTTGCCCTGATCGCGCTGTCCCTCAACAGTGCCGCCTATATGTCGGAAGACCTGCGCAGCGGCATGCGCTCGGTGGCGGCCACCCAGATGGAAGCGGCGCGCGCGCTGGGGCTGTCCTATCTGCAATCGATGCGCGACGTGCTGCTGCCGCAAGCCATCCGCATCTCGGTGCCGCCACTGGTGAACCAGTCGCTGTCGCTGTTCAAGTCCACCAGCCTGGCCATGGCCATCGGCGTGGCCGAGATGACCTACTCCAGTCGCCAGATCGAAAACGAAACCTATCGCACCTTCGAAACCTTCGCCCTGGCCTCGGCCTTCTACCTGCTGATGTCGTGGTCGATCATGGCCATCGGTGGCTGGTACAACGGCCGCCATCTGAAAGTGAAGGGGCGCTGACATGCACGCTATCCTCGATATCTTCGACATCCTCCGCACCTACGGCCTGCAGCTGCTGATCGGCGAATTCCCGCATGGTCCGCTGGGCGGTCTGGCCCTGACACTGATCCTGGCGGTGACCGGCCTGGTCTGCGCCTTCCCGCTGGCGGTGCTGTTCGGCATCGCCCGTACCAGCACTGTGCGCTGGGTGGCCTGGCCAGCCGGCGCCATCGTGCATACCCTGCGCGGGCTGCCGGTGCTGATGCTGATCTTCTGGGCTTACTTCATCGTGCCGCTGTTGACCGGCAAGTCCATCTCCGGCACCACCACGGTGATCTGTGCGCTGGTGGCCTATGAGACCGCCTTCCTGGGCGAGGTCATCAAGGCCGGCATCCAGGCCATTCCGCAAGGGCAGGTCGAGGCCTCGCGCTCGCTGGGCATGAGCTACTTCACCACGCTGCGCGAGGTGGTGCTGCCGCAGGCGCTGTTCAACATGATCCCCAGCATCCTCAACCAGCTGATCTCGCTGATCAAGAACACCTCGCTGGCCTACATCATCAGCGTCAACGAACTCACCTATGCGGCCTACCAGGTCAATGCGCAACTGCTGACCAAGCCCTTCCAGGTGTACTTCCTGCTGGCCATGACCTATTTCGTGCTGTGCTACCTGCTCAGTTCGCTGGTGGGGCTGGCCGAGCGCCGCATCAAGCTAAAACGTCAATTCAGGAGTCTCTGATGATCCGATTCAACAATGTGAACAAGTGGTACGGCGACTACCACGCCCTGCGCGGCGTCAACGAAGAAATCAAGCGCGGTGAAGTGGTGATCGTCTGTGGCCCCTCGGGCTCGGGCAAGTCGACCCTGATTCGCACCATCAACCGGCTCGAACCCATCAACGACGGTCACATCTACGTGGACGGCCAGGACGTGCACGGCAACGGGGTCGATATCAACCGCCTGCGCAGCCGCATCGGCTTCGTGTTCCAGTCCTTCAACCTGTTCCCGCACATGAGTGTGGAGCGCAACGTCATGCTGGCCACCATGCGGGTCTTGAAACTGTCCGAGAAAGCCGCCCGCGACAGCGCCATGGCCCTGCTGGAAAAGGTCGGCCTGGCCGGCAAGGCGCAGTCCTATCCCGGCCAGCTCTCGGGCGGCCAGCAGCAGCGCGTGGCGATTGCCCGCGCCCTGGCCATGAAGCCGCCGGTGATGCTGTTCGACGAGCCGACCTCGGCACTGGACCCGGAGATGGTGGGCGAGGTGCTACAGGTGATGAAGCAGCTGGCCGCCGAGGGCATGACCATGGTGTGCGTCACCCACGAGATGGGCTTTGCCCGCGAAGTGGCGGACCGCCTCATCTTCATGGCCGATGGCCAGGTACTGGAGCGCGCCACCCCGCAGGACTTCTTCGAGCGACCGCAGCATGAACGCGCCCGCAAGTTCGTGGCCGACATCCGCCACGCCTGATCGCACCATCCCCAAGATTTCCCGGAGATCCGGGATCAACAAGACGAGACCACCATGGCATTCATTTCCGATTCACTCTCCCGCATCAAGACTTCGGCCACCATCGCCGTCACCCAGAAGGCGCGCGAACTGGCCGCCCAGGGCCGCAACGTGATCGCCCTCAGTTCGGGCCAGCCCGACTTCGACACCCCCGACAACATCAAACAGGCCGCCTACGCCGCCATCGCCCGTGGCGAGACCCGCTATACGGCGGTGGCCGGCATCACCGAGCTGCGCGAAGCCGTGGTCGCCAAATTCAAGCGCGAGAACCAGCTCGACTACAGCGTGGCCCAGACCATCATCTCCAACGGCGGCAAGCAGGTCATCGCCAATGCCCTGATGGCCACTATCAACGTCGGTGACGAAGTCATCGTGCCGGCCCCTTACTGGGTCTCCTATCCGGAACTGGTGGCCCTGTGCGGCGGCCACGTGGTGTACGCCAAGACCACCCGCGAAGCCGGCTACAAGCTGCGCCCCGAAGCGCTGGAGGCCGCCATCACCCCGCGCACCAAGTGGCTGATGTTCAACTCGCCCTGCAATCCCAGCGGTGCGGCCTACACCCGTGCCGAGATCTGCGCGCTGGCCGAGGTGCTCAAGCGCCATCCGCAGGTCTGGATCCTCTCCGACGACATCTACGAACACCTGACCTACGGCGACTTCGAATTCACCACCCCGGCCCAGATCGCGCCCGAACTCTACGAGCGCACCCTGACCATGAACGGCGTCTCCAAGGCCTATGCCATGACCGGTTGGCGCATCGGCTACGCGGCCGGTCCGCTGGCACTGATCAAGGCCATGGAAAAGATCCAGGGCCAGCTGACCTCGGGCGCCAGCTCGGTCTCGCAATGGGCCGCGCTGGAGGCCCTGAATGGTCCGCAGGATTACATCCACGAGAGCCGCAAGGTATTCCAGGGCCGCCGCGACCTGGTGGTGTCGCTGCTGAACCAGGCCGAGGGTCTGGATTGCCCGGTGCCGGAAGGCGCTTTCTATGTCTTCCCCTCCTGCGAACGTGTGATCGGCAAGCGCACCGAAGACGGCCAGGTCATCGGCAATGACGAGGACTTCGTCTCGGCCCTGTTGCAGGCCGAGGGTGTGGCGCTGGTGCATGGCAGCGCCTTCGGCCAGGGGCCGAACTTCCGTCTGTCCTATGCCGATTCCACCGAGCGCCTGCGCGAGGCTTGCGTGCGCGTCCAGCGCTTCTGCGCCAGCTTGCGCTGAATCTTTCACTTTTCATTCTTGCAGGGAGAACACCATGTCAGCAGGATTCCGCATTCTTGAGCGCGTGCGCAAGGTCAGCGCGCAAGACGTCAAGAACTTCGCCGCCATCCCGGTGGCCAACATCAGCGATTCGATGGCACGCATGACCGCTGCCGGTGCGCGCCTGCGGCCACTGCATCGCGGCGGCAAGCTGGCCGGCGCCGCCATCACGGTGAAGTCGCGCCCGGGTGACAACCTGATGGTGCACAAGGCCCTGGACCTGGCCGAGCCGGGCGACATCGTGGTGGTCGATGCCGGGGGCGACCTGTCCAACGCCATCATCGGCGAGCTGATGGTGGCACACGCCATCCAGCGTGGCCTGGGCGGCATCGTCATCTACGGCGCGGTGCGCGACCTGGACGCCATCCAGGGCGGCAGCTTCCCGGTGTTCGCTGCCGGTGTCACGCATCGCGGCCCCTACAAGGATGGCCCCGGCGAGATCAATGTTCCCATCGCCATCGACGGCATGGTGATTGCCCCGGGCGACCTGGTGGTGGGCGACTACGACGGCCTGCTGTGCGTGGGCTATGACGACATCGCCGCCGTCTACGCTGCCGCCAAGGCCAAGAATGATGCCGAGGTGGCGCAGATGGCGGACATCCAGGCCGGCACCAGCGACCGTGGCTGGATCGATGCGAGCCTGAAGCGGCTGGGCTGCCAACAGATCGACCAGCCGGTGTCGCGCCATGGCTGATGCCGCCGCCTCGCCGCACCTGCAGGTACGCCCCGACTGGCTGGCCCTGACGCAGGAAGCGGTGCTGGAGCCGGAGCTGCCCATCATCGACGCCCACCACCATCTGTGGGACCGCGCCGGCAACCGTTACCTGTTCGAGCAGTGGATGGCCGACCTGTCCAGCGGCCATCGCATCACCGAGACGGTGTTCGTGCAATGCCGTTCGATGTACCGGCAGGAGGGGCCGCAGGCCATGCAGCCGGTGGGCGAGGTGGAGTTCGTCAATGGCGTGGCGGCGCAATCGGCCAGCGGCCTTTACGGCTCGGTGCGCGCCTGCGCGGCCATCGTCGGCTTTGCCGACCTGATGCTGGGTGCCGACGTACAGGCTGTGGTCGAAGCCCTGCAGCAGGCCGGCAACGGCCGCCTGCGCGGCATCCGCAATACCACGGCCTGGCATGCCGATCCATCGATTCGCAGCAACCCGCAGCCGCCACCACCCGGCCTGCTGGCGCAGGACAGGTTCCGCACCGGTGCACGCCTGCTGGCGCGCTACGACCTGTCGCTGGACGTCTGGGCCTATCACACCCAGCTGGATGAAGTGCTGGCGCTGGCCCAGGCCTGCCCGGACACGCGCTTGGTCCTGGATCACTGCGGCGGCCCGCTCGGCGCCGGCCCCTACGCCGGCCAGCGTGAGGCAGCACGACGCGAGTGGGAGCGCGGCATGCGCGCCATCGCGGCCCTGCCCAATGTCTGGCTCAAGCTGGGTGGTCTGGGCATGCCCGTGGGCGGCTGGGATTTCCATCGTCAGGCCGCACCGCCGGATTCGATCCAGCTGGCGCAGGCCTGGCGACCGTATATCGACACCTGCATCGACCTCTTCGGTCCGCAGCGCTGCATGTTCGAGAGCAATTTCCCGGTGGACAAGGGCATGTTCGGCTATGTCAGCCTGTGGAATGCCTTCAAGCGGCTGACGGTGGACCTGTCCGCGTCCGAGCGCACAGCGCTCTTCAGTGGTACCGCCCGGGAGGTCTACCGCATGCAGGAGGCAGGGCGGTGATAGCATAGCGCCCTCGTTAGGACGCCCCGGCGTCCCCGGATCATCTTAAGCCTTGAAAGCAGACAGTGCACGTACAGACCCGCAGCGGCGCCCCGCATGACGCCGACGGCCTGCCGCCCCGGCAGCGCTTCCTCGCCATCGCCACCGTGGTGCTGGGCATCACCATCGCGGTCCTGGACGGTTCCATCGCCAACCTGGCGCTGCCGTCGATGGCCGCCGATCTCAAGGCCTGCGATGCCGATGCCATCTGGGTCATCAACAGCTACCAGATCGCCATGGCGGTGTGCCTGCTGCCGCTGGCTTCGCTGGGCGAGGTGGTGGGCTACCGGCGCGTCTATCTGGGCGGGCTGTTCCTCTTCACGCTGGCTTCGCTGGCCTGCGCCGCCAGCAATGACATGTTGCAGCTGAGCCTGGCACGGGTGCTGCAGGGGTTGGGCGCGGCCGGCATCCTGTCGGTCAATACGGCGCTGATCCGGTTCATCTACCCGGCGCGCCTGCTGGGCCGCGCCATTGGCTACAACGCCCTGGTGGCCGGCACCGGCAATGCCCTGGGGCCGACCGTGGCCGGCTTCATCCTGCATCTGGCATCCTGGCACTGGCTGTTCCTGATCAATATCCCGCTCGGGCTGGCCGCGCTCGTGGTGGGCAACAAGGCGCTGCCCACCAATCCGCTGGCCCCGCGCCGCTTCGACCGGCAGAGCGCGCTCCTGTGCATGTGCTTCATCGGCTTGCTGCTCTATACCATCGATGCGGTCGGCCATCTGCAGGGCGTCTGGGTGGTGGCCGGCTGCGCCGTGCTGACCGGGCTGAGCCTGTTCCTGTTGCTCAAGCTGCAGTCGTCCAGCGCGCCCATGCTGCCGCTGGACCTGCTGCGCATTCCCTTGTTTGCGCTGTCCATCGGCACCTCCTTCTGTTCCTTCGCGGCGCAGATGGCGGTGTTCGTGATGCTGCCGTTCATGTTGCAGAACTACCTGGGCATCAGCGCCGCGCGCGCCGGGCTGTTGCTGACGGCCTGGCCGATTGCCGTGGCCCTGACCGGGGTGGTGGCGGGCAAGCTGTCGGATCGCATCGCGGCGGGTTTGCTGGGCGGGATAGGGCTGGGGGTGATGTGCCTGGGCCTGCTGTCGCTGCTGACGATCGACCATGGCACGCCGGACGGCCTGATGGCGCTGCAGTTTGCGATATGCGGGTTTGGCTTCGGGCTGTTCCAGTCGCCCAACAACCGCACCATGATCAGCGCCGCCCCGCGTGAGCGTACCGGTGGCGCCAGCGGCATGCTGGGCACGGCGCGCCTGACCGGGCAGACCGTGGGCGCCTCGGTGGTGGCTATGCTGCTGGGGTGGTCGGATGCGCCGTATGCGCTGGTGCTGTGCTGCGCCGCCGGGCTGGCGGCGCTGGCGTGTGCGGTCAGCCTGACACGGCTGCGCTATTGAAGGGTACGCAAGGAGCGGAAGAGAACGGCGAGGGCAGGGCTCAGGCGACTGCGGCCAGGGCCTCGCTCTGGGCGTGGTGGTGGGCCGCATGGGCGGCCACCGACAGGGCCATGCTGAGGTAATTCTCGCCGCGCCTGCGCTGACGGGACTGTTGCTGCTCCAGCGCAAACAGTTGCTGGTAGAGGGTGCGGATCTGCTGCTGCAGCAACTGGCGCTGCTGCTTGCCGTCGCGATTGGCCGGGAAGCGTGCCAGCGACTGCGCCTGCTGTTGCAGGATCAGGATGCGGTGACTGAGCTGCTCGATCAGTTCGGCGGGGTCATGGTCCAGCGTGTCTGCACGGGGGGCCTGGGTGGCTTCGGCAGTTTTTTCTTGTTCATACGCGATGTTCATGCGAACTCCAGCCCCGGTCGAGGCGCCAGTCTTGCAGGTTCAGGCAAGATTGCCTTTGGTTAGGGCCTGTTCACATTCAATCTACGAGTGCGAGAGGTCGCCAAGCGTTGACTGCCTAGGCGCAGCGACGCGCCGTAGCGGTGCTACGGCAAGGAGCTGCAACAACGGCAGGCGACGCTTGGCGGCCTCTCCCGGAGGGTTGGCCCCAGAAGGCGCGCTGGCGGCGTTGCACGTCAGGGCTGGTGGCACCACCACCAGCCCTGACGCGCGCCTTGCCACCCGCCTTCTGGGGCCAACGCATCTCGCAGATTGAATGTGAGCAGGCCCTTAGTGTTACGGCAGCTTCCTGCAAAGCTTGAGTCGGGCCATGTAAAAAAAGGAAAAGGCGCAGGCCCGGGAAGGGCGCTGCGCCTTGCATGCAGGGCAGGGCCGGCATTGCTGCCGGCGGCTCCGTCAGATGACGCCGCGGCGCATCTGGTCCAGTTCGATGGATTCGAACAGGGCCTTGAAATTGCCCTCGCCGAAGCCGTCGTTGCCCTTGCGCTGGATGATTTCATAGAACACCGGGCCGATCAGGTTCTGGGTGAAGATCTGCAACAGCAGCCCCTGGCCGGCGGTGGGGGCGCCATCGATGAGGATCTTCAGCTCGCGCAGGGCGGCCAGGTCTTCGCCATGGCCGGGGATGCGGCGTTCCACCAGGTCGTAATAGGTGGCGATGGTGTCCTGCAATGGCACCCCGCGGGCATACAGGGCGCGCACGGTCTGGTAGATGTCGTCGGTGCCCAGGGCGATGTGCTGGATGCCCTCGCCGTTGTATTGCTTGATGAATTCCTCGATCTGCGACTTGTCGTCCGCGCTCTCGTTGATGGGAATGCGGATCTTGCCGCACGGGCTGGTCATGGCCCGCGAGCGCAGGCCGGTGACCTTGCCCTCGATATCGAAATACTTGATCTCGCGGAAGTTGAACAGGCGCGTGTAGAACGACGACCAGGTATCCATGGCGCCGCGCATGACGTTATGGGTCAGGTGGTCGATATAGGTCAGGCCCACGCCCTTGGGATTGCGCTCCACGCCGGGGAAGAACTGGAAATCGACGTCATAGATGGAGCCGTTGTCGCCATAGCGGTCCACCAGATACAGCAGCGAGCCACCGATGCCGCGGATGGCCGGGATGTTCAGCTCCATCGGGCCCAGACGGGCTTCCACGCCTTCGGCACCCAGTTCCAGCGCGCGCTTGTAGACGAAGGCCGCATCCTTGACGCGGAAGGCCATGGCATTCACCGAGGCGCCATGCACCTGGGCGAAGGCGGCGGCATTGCTGTCCGGCTCACCGTTGAGGATGAAGTTGATCTGGCCCTGGCGATACAGGGTCACGTTCTTGGAACGGTGACGCGCCACGGCGGTAAAGCCCATCAGTTCCAGCACGCCGGCGATGGCGGCCGGGTCGGCGGCGGTGTATTCGACGAACTCGAAACCGTCGGTCCCCATGGGGTTGTCGAACAGGTCCGTGCTGGCGGCGGCAAGTTGGCTGATCTGGCTGTCTGCGTGGCCCATCTGTGTCTCCTCGGATTGGAAAGGCCGGCAAGCCCGGCCCATGCGAGGAGTTTATTGCGTCGTCACTGCAATTTGTGATTGTTTTTTGCGCAAATTAGGGGTTAATATGCACAAATAAATCTTAAATAAGAAAATTGGAGAGATAAATGAGCATCATCAATGTGGATCGCTACGATCTGGCCTTGCTGACCGAGCTGCAGCGTGACGGACATATTACCAACAGTGCACTGGGACTGAAAGTTCACTTGTCCACCTCCCAGATCAGTCGTCGCGTGCAGCGACTGGAAGAAGCCCACGTCATCGAACGCTACACCGCCGTGCTGGACCCGGCAGTGGTCGGCCTGGGCGTGACGGCCTTCACCACCGTCACCCTGGATCGCCAGGGCGAAACCCGGGGCGAATTGTTCGAAAAAGCCGTGGAAACGATGCCAGAGGTCACCGAATGCTTTTCCGTCACGGGGGAGGGCGATTATATCCTGCGCATCGTGGCTCCCGACCTGGCGGCGTTTTCCGAATTCATGATGAGCCGGCTGCTGCGCCTGCCTGGCGTGACCAACGTCAAATCCAACATCACCCTCAAGAAGGTCAAGCAATCGCACGAACTGCCGCTGGAACACGTCATGCAGCCGGTGAAGTCGCGCCAGCGCATTCGCTTCTCCCAATAAGGGAGTGAAGGTGAACGGTGGGCCGCCTGTGAATTCAAAAGCAAGCGCCCGAGTGCGACGCCACCAGGGGGCGCCTAGAATCATCCTGACCCGATAGCAGGAGCACCCCATGCCGAGCACGACCTCCCCGATGATTTCCAGGCCCCCTACGTCCCCCGCGCCCTCCACCGAGGAGGGCCCCGCGTCCGCCGAGCCGTCCCTGACCGACCCGTCCCTAATCGCCCCGTCCCTCGCCGACCAGCAACGCTGGCTGGCCGTGCAGCGCCGCGACCCGGCGTTTGACGGTCTGTTCTGGTATTCGGTCAAGAGCACCGGCGTCTATTGCAAGCCCTCCTGCGGCGCGCGCACGCCCTTGCGCAAGAACGTGGCCTTTCACGCCAGTTGCGTGGCTGCCGAAGCGGCCGGTTTTCGCCCCTGCAAGCGCTGCCGGCCCGACCTGCCGCCGCTGCATGAGCGCCAGGCCCAGGCCATTGCCCAGGCCTGCCGCCTGATCGAAGCCGCCGAGCAGGCGCCCGCCACCGAGGACCTGGCCCAGGCCGTCGGCTTGAGTCGCTACCACTTCCATCGGCTCTTCAAGGCTCACACCGGGCTGACTCCCAAGGCCTATGGCGACGCCCGGCGGGCGCAGCGCCTGCGTCAGCAACTGGCCTCACGCGCCAGTGTCACCGAGGCCTTCTATGAAGCCGGCTTCAATTCCAGCGGTGGCTTCTACGCCCACCGCAATGCCGACCTGGGCATGAAGCCGGCGGCCTACCGCCACGGCGGCCGTGGCGAAAAAATCCGTTTCGCCGTGGCGCAATGCTGGCTGGGCGCTTTGCTGGTGGCGGCCACCGAGCAGGGCATCTGTGCCGTCACCCTGGGCGAGGATGCCGAGGTCCTGGTGCAGCAACTGCAGGACCGTTTTGCCCAGGCCGAACTGGCGCCGGGCGATGCCGCCTTCGAGCAGACGCTGGCGCAGGTGCTGGCCGCGCTGGATGATCCGCAACGTGGCGCCACGCTGCCACTGGACGTGCGTGGTACAGCCTTCCAGCAGCGCGTGTGGCAGGCCCTGCGCGAGATACCGCCGGGGGTGACCCTGAGCTACGCCGAACTGGCCGCCCGCATCGGCCAGCCGGCGGCGGTGAGGGCGGTGGCCAGCGCCTGCGCGCACAACGAGATTGCCTTGCTGATTCCCTGCCATCGCATCGTGCGCCAGGATGGATCACCGTCCGGCTACCGCTGGGGCATCGAGCGCAAGGCGGCCTTGCTGGCGCGCGAGGCAGTGGCGCACCCGCCGCAACCGCAGTCGCAGCCGCAGCCGCAGCCGTAGCCGTAGCCAGCCACCGCCAACCGCAAGCCCGTCTGAAGGCGCGGGCAGAGGCGGCTACAATGGCTGTTACTTCATATTGCAGGAGTCGTGCATGCATGTTCTTGGCAAGGCCGGCCTCGCCCTCACCGGCGCGGTGCTGGTCCTGGGTGGCCTGATCGCCTGTTCGCCGCTGTCGGCCATCAACGCGGTTACCCCGAGCTCCAGCTACATCAAGACCGAAGGCGTGGCCTACGCCGACAGCGACAATCCACGCCAGAAGCTGGACATCTACCGGCCAGCCGCGCAGGCTGACGCCGCGCCCGCCAAGGGCTTGCCGGTGGTGGTCTTCTTCTATGGCGGCAGCTGGAACGAGGGCAGCCGCAAGGACTACGCCTTCGTCGGCGAAGCCTTGAGCTCCCGTGGCATCATCGCCGTGCTGCCGGACTATCGCGTCTATCCCGAAGTCCGTTATCCGGATTTCCTCAAGGACAGCGCCCAGGCCCTGGCCTGGACCCTGCGTTCCCTGCACGAACTGGGCGGCGATCCGCAACGGGTCTTCGTCATGGGGCATAGTGCCGGCGCCTATAACGCGGCCATGCTGGCCCTGGATGCGCGCTGGCTGCGCCAGGTCGGCGCCTCGCCGGATGCCCTGCGCGGATGGATCGGCCTGGCCGGGCCGTACGATTTCCTGCCCATCGAAAACCCGGACGTCAAGCCGGTATTCTTTGCCCCCGACTCGCCGCCTGATTCGCAACCGGTGCGCCACGTCCAGGCCGGTGCGCCACCCGCGCTGCTGATTGCCTCGCACAAGGACAAGCTGGTCTCGGCCACCCGCAATACGGGCGGGCTGGCCACGCTGCTGCGCGCTCAGCAGGTGCCGGTGGAGGAACGTTACTTCGACAACACCTCGCATGCCTCCCTGGTGGGCAGTCTGGCACGGCCGCTGCGATTCCTGGCGCCGACGCTGGAGACGGTCACCGAGTTCATCGCTACGCCGCCCCCGCGCACCAAGGCCGCGCCGTGACCGGTGACCTGTTTGCCGCGCTGCCCCGCGAGCCCGACATCGAGAGCATCACCGAGGGCGCGACCTTGCTGCGCGCCTTCGTCAGCGACGAGGAGGCTGCAACGCTGGTGGCTGCCATCGATACCGTGCTGGCACACTCTCCCTTGCGCAACATGCAGACGCCGGGCGGCTTTCGCATGTCGGTGGCGATGAGCAATTGCGGGCAATTCGGCTGGGTGACCGACCGTCGTGGCTATCGCTACCAGGCGCTGGACCCGGTGACCGGGCAGCACTGGCCCGACATGCCGCCTGCATTCGTCGCACTGGCGCAGCGGGCGGCCGAGGCGGCCGGGTTTGCTTCCTTCCTGCCGGACGCCTGCCTGGTCAACCGCTACGATCCCGGCGCCCGCATGTCGCTGCATCAGGACCGTAACGAAGAAGACATGCAGCAGCCCATCGTCTCGGTCTCGCTCGGCTTGCCGGCAACCTTCCTCTTTGGTGGCATGGAGCGCAGCGACAAGCCGCAACGCATGCGGCTGGAGAGTGGGGATGTGGTGGTCTGGGGCGGCCCGGCGCGGCTGGCCTTTCATGGCGTGGATGTGCTGCGCGACGGCGAGCATCCGCTCACCGGCCGCTGCCGCTATAACCTGACCTTCCGTCGCGCCCGCTGAGGGCAACGATCCTGCCGATCAGGCCGGTGCAGCGTGCGCGCTGCCGTGTGCAGCCTTGCGCGCAGTGCTGCTCGTCCGGCGGGTCGCTTTCTTGCGCGCCGGCCGGCGTGCAGGGGAATCATCGGCTTCGTGCAGGCGTTGTTGCAGCAGTGCCAGCACCGCCGCCTCTTCCGGCGACAGGTCGTGCAGCTCCTGCACCAGTTCGGCCTGCACGCGTTCTTCCAGCAGCTCGGCAAAACTGCCATCGAGATAGCTTTCAATCACCGCCGGGTGCACATAGCATTTGCGACAGATCGACGGCGTATTGCCCAGCCGGCGGGCCACGTTCTCGATGGCGCGGACCACGTTCTGCTTGGCCTGGGCCTGCGAGTCCACCCGCTCGAAGGCCTGCAGCGCCAGCGTGGCCAGCACCGTGCCGGCCCAGGTGCGGAAATCCTTGGCGCTGAAATCCTCGCCCGCCGCCTCGCGCAGATAGGCATTGACGTCGCCGGAATCGATGCAGTGCCGCTCACCGTCGTCATCCACGTACTGGAACAGCTCCTGCCCCGGCAATTCGCGCATCTTGCGGATGATGCGCGCCACATAGGGATCATGCAGCTTGATGTCATGCTGCACTCCGCTCTTGCCACGGAAGCGGAACAGCACATCGCTGCCATCGACCCGCACGTGGCGATGGCGCAGCGTGGTCAGCCCGAAGGACTTGTTCTGGCGCGCGTATTCGTCGTTGCCGACCCGCATGAAGGTGCTCTGCAGCAGATGCACCACCGCCGCCAATACCTTTTGCCGATGCAGGCCGGGCCGCTGCAGATCCTGCTCCACCACCTTGCGGATGGTGGGCAGGGCGCGGGCGAAACTGATCATGCGCAGGTATTTGGCGTCGTCGCGCACCAGGCGCCAGCGGGCGTGATATCGGTACTGCTTGCGACCGCGCGCATCGCGCCCGGTGGCCTGGATATGGCCATTGTGATGGGGGCTGATCCACACCTCTTCCCAGGCCGGTGGAATGGCCAGCGACTTCAGGCGCGCCAGCACTTCGGCATTGCGTATCAGTGCGCCCTGCGCATCGTGATAGGCAAAGCCCTTGCCATGGCGGCTGCGGCGGATGCCCGGCATCTCGTCGTTGACGTAGCGCAGCTGGTTGGCACGGGCGATGTCGGCGGCCTCGTCCTGGTGACGGGCATCGGCGGGGGGAGCAGCATTGCGGTCCATGATGGTCTCCTCGGACGCGGCGCCGGGACATCCGGCAATGGTCCATGGCGGCCATTATTGAGCAAGCCGCCCCGGCCGACAGTCAGCCATTGGCCGGGGATGGTGTGGGACTTTTCCCGCACGTCGAGCTAGCTCGGACGAATAGCTCAGACGACTAGCTCAGAACGACCACTGCAGGCTGAAGCCACCGGTCAGTGCGGCTGTGGCAAAGCCCACCGGCTTGGCCAGGGGCGTCGCCAGCGACATCTCGTAGTTCATCTTTGCCACGCTGCCGCGCACGCCCAGCGCCGCACCCGTGAGCCGGCGACCGGTCAGGTACTGCGCCATCGGTCCGGCCACCGCTCCGGTATCGACACCCGCAAACAGTTCCTGTCCGCTGTCGCCCAGGGCCAGTGCCAGCTCATTGCGCAGGAACCAGCCCCGTTCGGCCTGCAGGGTCAGCTCGCCATCGAAACCACGCACGGTATAGCGGCCGCCGATGGAAAACTGGTCCTGCGGCGGCAGTGCTCCCCGGTTCCACTGCGCGCGTAGCGTGCCGCTGTAGCGCAGACGCGCCGAGGCCAGCTGGAAGGGCGCGTTCAGCGAGGCATCCAGCAACCACAGGCCGTAGCGCGAGGCGATCTGCGGCAGGTCGTAGGGCGTCTCCGGTTCGCTGCCTTGCCGGTCCAGTGAGCGACGATAGGCGAGGGTGGCGTCGGCAATGGCGTCGCCCATGAACTGGCGGTGGTTCAGCCCCGCCTCCCAGGCGCTGGTGCGCCGCTGCTGCGCACCAATCTCCAGTTCATCGATGGCGTTGTAGGCGGTGCGCAGCAGGCCCTTGACGAAGACCGTGCTCTTGCTGGCGGCATCGCGCCGGACCAGTCGCGAGAGCTTGAATTCGGTGGTCTCCGAACGGCCGCTGTAGACGAAGTTCTCGAAAGCCCCGGCCACGGTCTGGTGATAACGGTTGCCCGACATCGTGAGCGCGCCCATCCAGTCCCCCCAGGGCAGGGAGTAATGCAGGGTATAGGCCTGGCTGCCGTGGTCGCCGTAGTGGTTCAGGCTGCGGCTGACGCTCACGTAGAAGAGATCGTTGAGGGTCCACCAGTTGTCATAGGCCAGCGTCAGCCCGAGCAGGTACTTACCGGTGGCACGGGCGCCGCCATCGTCCAGCGTGGTCGTCAGGCGGAACGGGAAGGCCTGCTGATACTGGATCACCAGGTCGCTGTCGCCCGCCTCGGCACCGGCATCCTCGGAGGGCGTGATCTTGATGTCGGCCTGCACGGTCGGCAGGCGCTTGAAGTTTTCCAGCCCTTGCTCGATATCGCGCAGGTTGAGGATGTCGCCCGGCTTCAGCGGCAGCGCATTGACGGCAGTGCCACGGGCACTTGCATCGGCGGCAAAGCGGATGTGACGTACACGCCCCGGCTGCACGCTCAACACCAGCCGCCCCGTCGACAGGTCCTGCGGGCGCGCCAACACCCGGGTGGTGGTATAGCCCTGCGCCACGATGGCGCTCTCCACCCGGGCCAACACCAGGTTGACCCCCTGCGAACCGAGGCAGCGCCCCAGCGCGCCGTCCGCGCCAGTCACGCTGGCGAGCGCAAAGCGGAAGCGCTCGGCCTGATCGCCCTCCAGGGTGATGGACGAAATCAGCCGGCATGGTTGCTCCTCTGCAGGAAAGGCCTGCAGCGTCGGGCTGGCGACGGGGCCACCCAGGCCCACGTCCGGCCGCTGTTCCTGTTGCTGGCGCAGGGCGCGTTCACGTTCGCGTTGCAATTGTTCCGGGTTGACGGCGGTTTGCGCGATGCACAGGGCGCTGACCAGATTCAGGCCGGCGAATATCGGTAGCGCCAGACGATGGGTAGAAAGACGGGGGACGGAAAACATGGCTTGAGCGATTCATCCCGCACGCTTGTGCGAGGAATCAACATAAATGATGTCAATGAATAAACGAGTTTTGATAGCTTCCCATTGATGTTGGGTTTTCCCGACAGGAAAGCTTCTTGATTTGAGGGAAATCGGTCGATCTTCGTTAACCTAAATTAACATCTGGACCCTTGCAAGAAGAATCTTGCAAACCGGAAATGACACACAACGAGGGGTTCGTTGCATCGCCGGTCATAAAAACATTGCATCAGGGTTTCCATGAACCGTCAGCGTTACAAGCTGGTTTTCAACCGGCATCGCGGCCAATTGATGGCTGTCGCAGAAATTGCTTCCAGTGTCCAGCACCACGGCCGCACCTCGGCACCGGGTGTCGGCCCGACGGATTGGCTCCCGTCGGTCCTGCGCTTTTCGCGCCTTGCGGTTAAGCTCGCGCTGGCCCTGAATACCGGGGCCCACGCGCAGATCCTGGGCGACCGCAATGCCCCGCGCAACCAGCAGCCGACGGTCCTGGTCACGCCCAATGGTGTACCGGTGGTCAACATCCAGACGCCCAGCAGCGTCGGGGTTTCAATGAACCAGTACCGCCAGTTCGATGTGGGCGCCAATGGCGTCATCCTCAACAATGCCCGGGTCACCACCGCCACCCAGCTGGGTGGGCAGGTCGCCGGCAACCCCTGGCTGGCCACGGGCGCGGCGCGGGTGATCGTGAACCAGGTCAATTCGACCAACTCCAGCTATCTGCGTGGCTACCTGGAAGTGGCCGGCGCCCGTGCGCAGGTCGTCGTGGCCAATCCGGCCGGCATCAGCTGCGCCGGCTGCGGCTTCATCAATGCCAGCCGCGCTACCCTCACCACGGGCCTACCGCAGGTCAGCAACGGCAGCCTGGAGAGCTATCGCGTCGCCGGTGGCACGGTGAGCATCGAGGGCAACGGCATGGATGCCAGCCGCACCGATTACGCCGAGATCATTGCCCGCGCCGTGCAAGTCAATGCCGGCATGTGGGCGCCGGAACTGAAGGTCAGCGCCGGTCTGAACACCGTCAGCGCCGACCATACCAGCGTCGTCCCCGGCGTCGCACCGGCCGATGGCCAGCCCGCTATCGCCATCGACGTGGCACAACTGGGCGGGATGTACGCCGGTCACATCTACCTCACCTCCACCGAACACGGCGTGGGCGTGCGCAATGCCGGCACCATCGGCGCCTCGGTCGGGCAAGCCGTGGTCACCGCCGATGGTCGCCTGGAAAACAGCGGGGCCATCAGCGCCACCGGCCCGCTGGCGCTGCAAGCCAGCGGCGGTGTGCGCAACAGCGGCGAACTGGGTAGCCAGAGCGCAGCCACCGTCACCACCAGCACGCTGGACAATGCCGGCAACATCACCAGCGCCGGCACGCTGGCGGTCCAGGCCAGCGACGCCATCCTCAATACCGGCAGCGTTGGCGGCGAGGGTGGTGTGCAGATGACGGCCGCCAGCATCGACAACCGCAACAGCATTGGCAGTAGTGCGGGACTGTCATTGCAAGCCAACGATCGCATCGGCAATAGCGGCACACTGCAGGCGACGCGGGATGTGACGATCAACGCCGCAACAGTGGATAACAGTGGCACCGTGCGCGCCAGCCAGGGTGCGCTCCAGGTCACCAGCAGCGCAACTGCCACCAACAGCGGGCGCATCGAAGCCGGCCAGTCCATTGCGGTCAAGGCAGCAAGCCTGGACAACACCGCCAGCGGCAGCATCAATGCCGTCGATGGTCTGCGTATCGAGGCCACGCAAGCCATCCGCAACAGCGGCAGCCTGGGCGCCAATACCGCCGTCGACATCCAGGCCGCGACCCTGGACAACGGTGGCACGGTCAATTCCAGCCGCGATGCGGTCAACATCAGCAGCAGCGGCCAGTTGAGCAACCGGGGGCAGATCAATGCCAACCAGGCGCTGAGCTTGACCGCCGCCGGCATCGACAACCGTACCGGCACGCTCAATGCCAATGATGTCGGCATCGACAGCCAGGGCCAGCGTATGGACAACGGCCAGGGTCAGATCATCGCCCGGCGCGACCTGAACATCACCAGTGGCACGCTGGAGAACAAGGGCGGCAGCATCGCCGCGCAAGGCAAGCTCACCATCCGCAGCGCCGATCTGGGCAACGACGGTGGCCTGCTGCAGGCCGGTGACGTGCTCAACATCGATGCCGGCAGTAGCACCATCCGCAACACCAACTCCGGCAGCGACCGCGGGATCGTGGCGCAAGGACCGCTGAGCATCACGGCGGGCGCACTGGTCAATCGCGGCAACGTCTCCGCCGACGGTGACATGCGCATCAAGACCGGCAGCCTGGACAATGACAGCGGCGTCATCGGTAGCAATGGCCAGCTCACGGTGCAGGGCGATACGCTGCTCAATCGCGGCGGCAAGCTGCAGGCCAGGCAGGGCGTGGACCTGCAGCTGGGCAGCGGCAGCGTGGACAACAGCGGTGGCCTGATCCGCAGTGACGGCATCGTCAACGTACAAGCCGGCAGCGTACGCAACGACAACACGCAAGGCCAGGACCAGGGCATGGAAGGCGCCACCGTCACCGTGGGCGCCGCCGACATCAGCAACCGCCAGGGTGCGGTGCGCGGCGACAGCATCGCCATGACGGCCAGCAACCGCATCGACAACGGCGGTGGCCTCATCTCCGCCACCGACAGCGTCAGCCTTGGCGACGCCAATCCGGCGGCACGTACCCTGGTGATCGACAACAGCAACGGCACCGTGATCGCCGGTCGCCAGACCAGCCTGCTGGCGTATTCTTTCACCGGCAGCGGCAAGGTCCTGAGCCAGAAGGACCTGCGCATCGACCTGGTCGCCTCCATTCTTCACACCGGCCAGATCGGCGCCACCGGTGACGCCACCATCACCACCAGCGGCACCTTCACCAATGCGGGCGCGGTCGGCGCCGGTGGCACGCTGGCCCTGACGGCCGCCACCATCGACAACCAGGCCACCGGCTCGCTGGTGGGCAACACCCTGAAACTGAAGGCCACCGACGTCCACACCTTCATCAACCGGGGCCTGATCGACGGCGTCAACACCGTCATCGAAAGCAGCACCGTCAACAATCTCGGCACCGGCCGCATCTATGGCGACAACATCGCCATTGGCGCGGACGTATTGAACAACCAGGCCGAGACCGTCAACGGGGTGACCAGCGCCCCCGTGATCGCGGCGCGCAACCGCCTCGACATCGGCGCCGGCGTCATCAACAACAGCGAACATGGGCTGATCTATTCGATGGGCGACATGGCCATCGGCGGCGCCCTGGACGCCAACAAGAAAGCCACCGGTGCCGCCCGCGAAATCAACAACAGCAGCGCCACCATCAACGCCGACGGCAATCTCACCATCGCCGCCGGCAGCATCAACAATACCAATGCGCACCTGGAGACCAGCGATCAGACGGGGCCGGGCAATCGGATTGTCAGCTACCGTGTCAATGGTTCGTCTACCCTGATCGATGGCAACGCCGCAAGTCTGGTCAACCTCGGCTCAGGTCAGGTAGTGGGGCCAAATAACTGGCGCGACATGGGCGATGAGGACAATTTCCGCTTGGTGTTGCCCTCGAGTGCCTATCCCGTTGAGCGTTATGGCCCGCCCTTCACCTATTCGAAGGGTGGCAAGAGTGGCGGCAGTGCGGTCGCGATGGCCTATATCGAAGGATGGCAGGAGGGTACTGCCGGCGGTGATTCTTCCGTCGTCTACCACCCGCCCATCATCAACTACGAACCTGGCGACCGTATCTGGCAGGTGATGGGCGTCACTCCACCTGCGGAAGATCCAGGCGTCGAGCCCGGAATGCCGCGTCCCACCGAGACCTGCTACGAGTCCTGCGTAACCACGCTGCCCACTGCGGAAGAGATGGCCAAGTACCAGGCCGACTACGCTATCTGGAAGCCAAAGTACGACGCCTTCATGGCAGCCCTGCTGGCGCTCAACGACAAGATCACCGCCTTCAACAACAACGTCAACAGCCGGTCGTACAAGGAATGGACCATCTACGACGGCACCGAACAGATCACCCGCACCGTCGTCACCAGGAGCGACCCCGGCATGATCACCTCCGGTGGCAACATGCAACTGGCGGCCGGCAGCATCAACAACTACGCCAGCCAGGTGATTGCCGGCGGTACCGTGGCCGGCGACAGCATCAACGGCACCGCGATCAACAACACCGGCCCGCTGGGCCGGCAGCGCGTGGTCTCCACCGGCTCGGCCAGCTATACCTATGTCAAGAGCCACGCCTTCAGTTCCGACGACCGTCGCTACGACGACGCGCCTTACCAGTCGCAGGACATCGTCACCAACTTCCCGCTGGATATCACCCCCACCAGCGGCGCCGGACCCAACCGCGCCAGCTCGGTACGAGCGGTGGCCTCGTCCGTCTCCGGCGCGGCGGGCGCCAGTGCCAGCGGAGTCAGCGTGCGCATCGCCAACCTTGACCTGACCCTGCCCAACAACGCGCTCTACCGTATCAATGCCGGGCCGGCGCAGCGCTACCTGGTGCAGACCGACCCGCAGTTCGTGGGATCACGCAGCTGGGCATCATCGGACTTCATGCTCAACCAGCTGGGCGCCCCCACCGGCACACGCCAGCTCGGCGATGGCTTCTACGAACAGCAACTGATCCAGCGCCAGGTGCAGCAACTGACCGGCCAGCGGTATCTGTCCGGCTACAGCAGCAACGAAGCGCAATACCAGGCTTTGATGACCGCCGGCCTGCAACAGGCCCAGGCCAATCGCTACACACTGGGCGTGGCCCTGACCGACGCCCAGATCGCGGAACTGAAGACCGACATCGTCTGGCTGGTCAAGCAGACCGTGACGCTGGCAGACGGCAGCACGCAGGAAGTGCTGGTGCCGCAGGTGTATATCCATGCCTCCAATGTGCAGGTGACCGGACAAGGCACGCTGATCGCCGGCAACGATGTCGCCTTCCAGGCCGCACAGGACATCGTCAACAGCGGCGGCACCATCGCCGGGCGGCAGAGCGTATCCCTGGCCGGCAACAACCTGCAAAACCTGGGAGGGCGTATCAGCGGCAGTGCGGTGACGGTAGCCGCCGCGCAGGACATCAACAACATTGGCGGCACTATTGATGCACGCAATACGCTGGTAGCAAGCGCGGGCCGTGACATCAACAGCGCTTCCACCACGGTAGCAACGGCCAACGCCGTCACCAGCGGGACCAACATCAACCAGAATGCGTCGATGTCGGTCTCTGAGACCAATGGCTCGCTGACTGCGGTGGCTGGGAGAGACATCAACCTCAAGGCCAGCGGCACCTCGGCTGACAACGTGACACTGGTTGCGCAACGCGATGTGAGCCTGTCCACCGTGCACGAAACCAGCCAGGAGAAGATCGCCTGGGACGGCGACAACCGCGCTGAAGTCAACCGCGACAACGCCATCGGCAGCACGGTACAAGGTAAGAACATCGGCATCACCGCCGGCCGCGACATCAACAGCCAGGCAGCCTATGTCAATGCCGACGGAGCGCTGTCGGCCACGGCCGGTAACAACATCAACATCGGCACGGATGTGAGCAGCGCCAGCGCACGCGACCAGCACAAGAAGAGCGACAGCGGCGGCATGCTGGCCTCACGTACCGTGACCACGGATGACAGCAGCAGCCAGGTCATCAACCAGGGAACGACCTTCTCCGGCAATACGGTAGTAGTGCGTGCCGGTAACGACGTCAATGTCACTGGCAGCAATGTCGTCTCCACCCAAGGTACGGGCGTCGCCGCCGGCAACAACGTCAACATCGTTGCCGCCGTGGACCAGAGCACGCAGAACAATTACCGCCAGGAGACCACCAGTGGCGTGATGGGCTCGGGCTTCGGCGTGACCATCGGCACGCGTGAGCAGAGTCACGACGTCAAAGCGCAGAGACAGACCGCATCGGCCTCCACTGTCGGTAGCACGGATGGCAACGTGAGCATCCTAGCCGGCAATCGCTATACGCAGGTGGGTAGTGACGTGATGGCGCCCAAGGGCGATATCGACATTGCAGCCAAGTCGGTGGAAATCAAAGCCGCAGAGCAGGCGAGCAAGACCACCACCGAAGACAAGTACAAACAAAGCGGCCTGACGGTGGCTGTGACCGGCCCCGCGATCTCTGCGATGCAGTCGGTAGACCAGATGGTGGACGCGGCCGGCAAGACCAAGGATGGGCGCATGAAGGCGCTGGCCGCAGCCAGTGCGCTGATGTCGGTCGATAGCGCCGCGGGCGAGATACAAAAAGGTTTGGCGAAAGACAGCGCCAACATCGGCATCAGCGCCACCCTGGGCAGCAGCCAGAACAGCACGCGCAGCGAACAGAACACGGTGACCCAACGTGGTTCGACGGTGAGCTCGGGCGGCAACATGAGCATCCGCGCCACGGGCGATGGCACCAACAGCAACATCACCATTGCCGGCAGCGAGATCAATGCGGGCGGCAATCTGGCGCTGAAGGCGGATAACGACATCAACCTCATCGCTGCACAAAACACCGACACGCAGAACAGCACGCGTTCGTCGTCATCGTGGGGAGTGGGTGTCACGGCGCAGTTTGGCGCGAAGACCCAGTTCGGCGGTACGGTCAATGCAGCGGGAAGCCGTGGCAGTAGCGATGGGAAGGACGTGAGTAACGTACTGACCCACGTCAAGGCCGGTGGCCAAGTCAATATCGACTCTGGACGCGATACGAACCTGATCGGTGCGACGGTAGCGGGTGAGCAGGTCGTGGCCAATGTGGGACGCGACCTGAACATCGCCAGCGTGCAGGACACCAGCACCTTCAAGAGCCGTGACCAGAGCATCGGCGGTAGTGCCACGATAGGTGCGTCTCCCGGAGGAAGCATCAGTGCGAGCCGCAGCCGCGTGGATGCTGACTATGCGAGCGTAGGTCAGCAGTCGGGGATAGAAGCAGGTAATGGCGGGTTCCAGATCAACGTCAAAGGCAATACCGACCTGAAGGGCGCCCAGATCGCGAGTACGGATCAGGCCGTGGAGCAGGGAAAGAACAGCCTGACCACGGGCACGCTGACCACCAGTGATCTCCAGAACCGCAGCCAATACTCAGCCGACAGCATCAGCGTGAGCAGAGGCCAGGCCGAAGGCAAGCCGACAGGCGGCATCGGCGGCGGCATGGCTTCCGGCAGCGAGAGCAGCGTCACCCGCAGCGGCATATCGGGTGGTGCGGTGACGATCACCGATGCGCAGGCGCAGCAAGACCGAACGGGTCAGAGCGCAGACCAGGCGGTGGCATCACTGGACACGTCGGTGCGCACCGGCAAGGACAGCAGCAATAGCCTGACGAAGAACTGGAACGGGGATCAACTACGGGAAGAGGTTGAGGCGCAGACGAAGATCACGCAGGCGTTTGGGCAGCAAGCGGCCAAGCTGATTGGAACCTACGCGGACACTGCAGAAAAGGACCTCCGGAAGAAAGCAGAGAAGGCGTCTCAGGAAGGAGACCAGGCGCTGGCAGATAGCCTGAGTGCCGATGCAGACAAGTGGAAGGAAGGTGGTGAATATCGCGCTGCTGCGCATGCGGCCATCGGAATGCTGAGCGGGGGTGTGGGAGGTGCATTGGGGGCGGCCGCCAGTGCAACGCTCATGCCTGGTATTGCCGAGCAGATTCAGAAGATGGGATTGCCGCCTGCGGTAAATAGCGCGGTGTCGTTGGCGGTAGCGGCGGGTGTCGGAGCTGCGGTTGGGGGTAGTGCAGGGGCTGCTAGTGCATATAACGTTGATCTGAATAATCGGCAACTGCATGAAGATAGCAAGGCCAAAGAAAAGACATTGGCCAAAACGCTAGCGGATAACAGCAAAGGAAAATACACAGTAGAACAGATCGAAAATGCGCTGAGATCAGCAAATAATAGAGCGCTTGGAGAAACTGCACTCACCGGTGCTGTTGTGCCCTATGACGCCAAGACGTTCTTCAATATTTACGATCCGTCGAGCTTGGTCCTCGGTGTGAAGTCAGATGGAACGTATGTATTAATGCAGAGTCAGCAGATATTTACCGCACCGTCTTTGGATTTGCAGATGTACATAAAAAATAGTACCGATAACGTCTATAGTTGGGGTAGCGGAGGGATGCAACTATCCTCGATTCCCTTATCGGCCTTACCTCCTATCATGAGCGGTACAGTAACTCCTGAAATGCTGGAAAGTAAGAGAAATGATGTGGCTGACGCAGCGGGTTGGATATCTACGCAATCAGGGCGTGTTGGTGCAGCCGCAACGGCCTATGCTACTTATTTGGCGTCTCAACCAAATGCAGCATCTCAGACCGGTGCGGCCATCCAATTGGGAATCGCAGGAACTGCGACCGTGGTGGGTTTTGGTGCAAGTGCATTGGAGCAGTGGTTGAGACCTAATCTGGGACAATTGACCGTGAGTAGCTTATCTGATTTTGCTGCAAAGCCAGTCATGGATCGCTTTCCCGCCTTCAGCCCTGCAATCAATGAAGCATTGGAGGCGTGGAAGAATTCTCAAACTGCCAGTGGCTGGCAAGATAAGATTAACGAGAAAAAATAGCTGGAGTACGTATGTTTGATCTTCTAATCAAGGATGGGAACTTTAAAGAGTGGGTAAGAATTTTCTTTCTAGTCGTCGGAATATTCTCCGTAGTGCTAGGTATTGAAATCGGAATCGGATCAACGTTGGGTTGCATTTTCTTTCTCGTAGGTTTTCTGTTTGCCGCTGTCGGTGGATACTCCGCACAAGCTCATATGCTGAAATTAAAGCCGTTCAATAGATTGGAAGATAGATTGCGAAATGTCCGAAAGGAAGATGAGGGCGAAAATTAGAAGAGGTCAGGGTTCGTATAAAGGTCAGGACGGTATTAGCTTCTACTGTCGGTAGCACGGATGGCAACGTCAGCATCGTGGCGGGCAATCGCTATACACAGGTAGGTAGTGATGTGAAGGCACCCAAGGGCGATATCGCCATTGCGGCCTAGTCGGTGGAAATCAAAGCCGCCGAGCAGGCCAGCAAGACCACCACCGAAGACAAGTACAAACAAAGCGGCCTGACGGTGGCCGTAACCGGCCCCGCGATCTCTGCGATGCAGTCGGTAGACCAGATGGCGGACGTGTAATGACCCACCAAAAACCAGCTCACCCCAAACGGCAAAAACTCTACTCGATCGCACCAACACTCCCAAAGTCTCGTCCCCACCCCTCAAAGGTTCTCTCTCCGTCTCTCCCCCCGCAACGCCATCCCCAATCCCGCCACGATCGCCACCGCCCCCACCATCATCGACACCGGCAGCGGCTCCTGTAGCACCCAGGCCGAGGCTGCGACGCCGAAGAGTGGTGAGAGTGCATTGAGCATCAGCGCCCGTACCCCCAGCCGCGCCACCACCCAGTTGAACAAGGCCACGCTGAGGATGCTCACCAGCAGGCCGTGATAGGCGCTCTGCAGCGCCAGGGCAGGCAGGGGCTTGCTGAAGGTGGTTTCGCCCAGCCAGGGCAAGGCCACCAGCGTGCAGACCAGCGACAGTACCTGCGTCAGCGCCACCGCATCCAGCGGGGCGACCTGCCAGTTGCGGTTCAGGACCAGGTACCAGGCCCACATCAGGGCCGATAGGACGAACATCAGGTCGCCGCGCCAGGCGCCTGCCGGGGCCAGGCCGCTGGCCAGGATGCCATTGAGGCCGACCAGCACCAGCCCGGCCAGGAGCAGGAGCACGCCCCACGGCGAGATGCGCTCGTGCTGCCGGAAGACGAAGCGGCTGATCGCCATGCCGAACAGCGGGGTGAGCGCCGGATGGATCAGCGCGCCATGCGAGGCCGGGGCATAGTTCACGCCGCCGACCAGCACCAGGCTGAACAAGGGGCCGGAGAGCAGGAATAGCACCAATCCGCGCCGCCAGCCCACGCCACAGGCACCGATGAGTCCTCGGCGCCAGGCATAGGGCAGCATCAACAGGCCGCTGGTGAGGTAGCGCACCAGGGTGGCGTCATAGGGTGTCAGCCCTTGCTGGTAGCCGTAGCGCGAGATCACGGGTTGGATGCCCCAGATCAGCGCGACCAGGATGCCGGAAAGAATGGGTGGGTTCATGTCGAAAGCCGGTTGGTGAAAGCCCTGCAGAAGTGAGCACAGTAGAGCAAAGGGGCTTTGACTGACTTTCGATCATTGGTCAATAATGTTTGAATCTGCGCCATCACCGGTTTACATATGCCCAAGCCCACGCCAGCTCCGCCGACCCTGCCCATCGATCGCGTGGGGGACATTGCGCGACCGGTGGTGGTGGCGGGTGCCGATTATCCCAGCGGTTCGCTGCAGCCCCTGCACAGTCATCGGCGGGCGCAATTATTGTTCGGGGTGGCGGGCATGATGCAGGTGGTCACCCAAGATGGAGCCTGGGTGGTGCCGCCGCAGCACGCGGTGTGGATTCCGTCCGGGCGTGAGCACCTGAGTCGCATGCTGCTGCCGGTGACGACCTGCAGTGCCTTCGTGGAGCCCGAGCACGCGCCGCGCCAGGCGCAGACCTGCCAGGTGCTGGAGGTGCCGCCCTTGTTGCGTGAATTGCTGATCGAGGCGACCCGCATCGATCCGCTCTACGCGCCCAATAGCCGGGAAGAAGACCTGATGCGCCTGCTGCTGGCGGAAATCGGTCGTGCCCGCGAGATTCCGGTCCACGTGCCGTTGCCGCAGGAGGAGAAGCTGGGCGCGCTGTGCCGCAGCTTCATGATGGCGCCATCGATCCGCTCGCGTCCGGGGGAGTGGGCGGAGCAACTGCATACGAGCGAACGCAGCTTCAATCGCCGTTTCCTGGCGCAGACGGGGATGGGTTTCCAGCAGTGGCGCATGCGGGCCTGTATCGTCAATGCGATCTCGCGGCTGGCGCTGGGGCATTCGGTGACGGTGATCGCCTATGACCTGGGCTATGAACGGCCGGCGGCGTTTTCCACGATGTTCAGGAAGATGACCGGGCATGTGCCGTCGGCCCATCCGGCAGCGCTGGGGGTGGTGCGTCGCAGCCGCTGAGCGGCGGCCATAAAAAAGGCCGGGGCATTTCGCTCCGGCCAACTATTCTGCGAGGGATGCAGAAGAGACTATCGGGGTGAAGGACGCAGGGCGTGCGCCCTGTCGTCAGTCCTGATCAGGCACCTGCCAGGCGCGGGGCCTGCGCCCGGCCGCCCGTTTGCATGTAGCGCTCGACCGAGAGGTCTTCATGAGCGATGGCGGGACGGCGGCCGGAGATCAGGTCGGCCAGCAGTTGTCCCGAGCCGCAGGACATGGTCCAGCCCAGGGTGCCGTGGCCGGTGTTGATGAACAGGTTCGAGACCGGGGTGGCGCCGACTACCGGCGTGCCGTCCGGGGTCATCGGGCGCAGGCCGGTCCAGAAGCTGGCCTGGCGGGTGTCGCCCGCGCCGGGGAAGAGGTCGTTGACCACCAGTTCCAGAGTGGCGCGGCGCTTGGCCTTGAGGGTGGTGTCATAGCCGACGATCTCGGCCATGCCGCCCACGCGGATGCGGTCGTCGAAGCGCGTGACGGCGATCTTGTAGGTTTCGTCCAGGATGGTCGAGACCGGAGCGGCGCTGGCGTCGGTGATGGGTACGGTGATCGAGTAACCCTTGAGCGGATAGACCGGAATGGCGGGCAGGCCCGGCACATCGGCGAGCAATTGGGGGGAGTAGGAGCCCAAGGCGACCACGTAGCTGTCAGCCTGTACCAGTTCCTTGCCGCAGACGACGCCGGCGATCTTGCCGCCGGCCATGGCCAGCGCATCGATGGAGACGTCGTAGCGGAATTTCACGCCCAGCTGTTCGGCCATCTTGGCCAGGCGGGTGGTGAAGAGCTGGCAATCGCCGGTTTCGTCATTGGGCAGGCGCAGGCCGCCGGTGAGCTTGCCGCGCACCTTGTCCAGCGCCGGTTCGGCGCCGCCCAACTGGTCCGGGCGCAGCAGTTCGAAGGGAACACCGGCTTCCTTGAGCACGGCGATGTCCTTGGCGGCGCCATCCAGTTGTTCCTGGGTGCGGAACAGCTGCAGCGTGCCTTGCTCGCGGCCTTCGTAGGGGATGCCGACATCGGCGCGCAGCGCGCGCAGGCAGTCGCGGCTGTATTCGGCCAGGCGCACCATGCGTTCCTTGTTGACGGCGTAGCTCTCGGCATTGCAGTTGCGCAGCATCTGCCACATCCAGCGCAGCTGGTTGAGCGTACCGTCCGGGCGGATGGCCAGCGGGGCGTGTTCCTGGAACATCCACTTGATGGCCTTCAACGGAATACCGGGTGCAGCCCAGGGCGAGGCGTAGCCGGGGGAGATCTGGCCGGCATTGCCGAACGAGGTTTCCAGCGCGGCGCCGGGCTGGCGGTCCAGTACGGTCACGTCATGGCCGGCCCTGGCCAGATACCAGGCGCTGGTGACCCCGATGACACCGCTTCCAAGAATGACGACGCGCATGTTGATTCCCCGTTTTCAATGATGCCGCTACGAAAGGCTGCTGGATTAGAAGATTCAGCTATGATATGGGCGAATAAATAGTGTTTGTTCGCGTATTTATTGATAATTTCAGGAAGAAATAATTTAAATCGCGCTGAAACAGGAAAAATCCCATGAGAACCCAGCAGCAGTCCGTCCGTACCCTCGACAAGCTTGATCACCGCATCCTGGCGGTGCTGCAGAAGGATGGGCGCATTTCCATGAAGGAGCTGGGCGAGCAGGTCGGGCTATCGGTCACGCCCTGCATCGAACGGGTCAGGCGCATGGAGCGCGATGGGGTCATCACCGGCTATTACGCGCGCGTCAATCCGGAGTCACTGGGGGCGACCTTGCTGGTGTTCGTGGAGATCACGCTGAACCACAAGTCGGGCAACATGTTCGAGCAGTTCCGGCGCGAGGTGCTGCGCATTCCCGAGGTGCAGGAATGCCACCTGGTCTCGGGCGATTTCGACTACCTGATCAAGGCCCGCATCCGGGGCATGGCCGAATACCGCAAGCTGCTGGGCGATATCCTGCTGCAGCTGCCGGGGGCGGCGCAGTCCAAGAGCTATGTGGTGATGGAGGAAATCAAGGAAACCCTGGCCTTGCCGCTGGACGACTGAGATGATCGGGCGCATGGCGTCGCCAGATAAAGGGTCGGGGGCGGGGCTGGGGCGCGAGGGATGGTTGAGCAGCCTGCTTGACCTGCACTGTACTTGAATCCGGCGTGCGTTCCTGTGCATTCCTGTTTGGTTTGGTGTGACCTAGACTTCACCTACACTGGACTCCACTCCGACCCGAGACATCATGCCTTCCAAACCAAGAATCGAGCAATACAATCAACCCGCAGGCGGCTGGGGCGCACTGAAATACGTGGCGCTGAACCTGGTCAAGGAACACGTGGCCGATGGCAAGGGGCTGCGCACCCTGTTGTCGCAGAACCAGCCGGACGGCTTCGATTGCCCCGGCTGTGCATGGCCGGACCGGGAGCATACCTCCACCTTCGAATTCTGCGAGAACGGCGTCAAGGCGGTGGCCGCCGAGGCGACCAAGAAGCGGGTGACGCCCGATTTCTTCGCCCAGCACACCGTGGCCGAGCTGATGCAGCAGTCGGACTATGAACTGGAAGAACACGGCCGCCTGACCCATCCCATGGTCTACGACGCCGCCACCGACAAGTACCGCAAGATCGAGTGGAGTGCCGCCTTCGAACTGATCGGCCAGCATCTCAATGCCTTGCCCGATCCGAACATGGCCGACTTCTACGTCTCCGGCCGCGCCAGCAACGAGGCGGCTTTCCTGTTCCAGTTGTTCGTGCGCCAGTACGGCACCAACAATTTCCCCGACTGCTCCAACATGTGCCACGAGCCCACCAGCGTGGGCCTGCCGGTGACTGTCGGGGTCGGCAAGGGCACCGTGCTGCTGGAAGACTTCGACCACTGCGACACGCTGCTGCTGTTCGGCCAGAACCCGGCCACCAACCACCCGCGCATGATGGGCGAGCTGCGTCACGCCTCCAAGCGCGGCGCCACCATCGTCGCCATCAATCCGCTCAAGGAACGCGGTCTGGAGCGCTTTGCCGACCCGCAGAGCAAGGTCGAGATGCTGACCATGGGCAGCACCCGGATCAGCTCCATGTTCATCCATCCCAAGCTGGGCGGTGACCTGGCACTGATCAAGGGCGTCATCAAGCGCACCATCGAGCTGGACGACGCTGCCCTGGCCGCAGGCACCGAGCGCGTGATCGACGTGGCCTTCATCGAGCAACATACCGCCGGCTTCGAGGCGTTCGCCGCCCAGGCGCGTGGCGAAAGCTGGGACGACATCGTCGAGGAATCCGGCGTCTCCCGTGACGACATCGAAAAGCTGGCCCAGGTCTATGTCAAGGGTAAGGCGGTCATTGCCACCTGGGGTATGGGCCTGACCCAGCACAAGCATGCGGTGGCCACCATCCAGCTGCTGTCGAACATGATGATGCTGCGCGGGAACATCGGCCGCCAGGGCGCTGGCCTGTGCCCGGTGCGTGGTCACTCCAACGTGCAGGGCGACCGCACCGTGGGTATCGACGAAAAGCCGACCCCGGCCTTCCTGGATCGCCTGGAACAGGTGTTCGGCTTCAAGGCGCCGCGCCACCACGGCAACGACACGGTCGGCTCGGTCATGGCCATGCTGGAAGGGCGCACCAAGGTCTTCATCGGCCTGGGCGGCAACTTCGCCATGGCCACGCCCGACACCCCGCGCACCTTCGAGGCCATGCGCTCCTGCAACCTGACGGTGCATATCACCACCAAGCTCAATCGCAGTCACCTGGTACATGGCCGTGACGCGCTGATCCTGCCGACCATGGGCCGCACCGAGATCGACATGCAGAAGTCCGGTCCGCAGGGTGTGACGGTGGAGGATTCGATGAGCATGGTGCACGTCTCCTATGGCATCAACAAGCCGGCTTCCGAGCAGCTGATGTCGGAAACCTCCATCGTGGCGCATATCGCGCAGGCCACCATGCAGTCGCGCAGCAACGGTCCGCAGATCGACTGGCTGTGGTACGCCGAGGATTATTCGCGCATCCGCGATGCGATCGAAAAGGTCTACGACGCCTTCAAGGGTTACAACGAACGCATCGCCAATCCGGGTGGCTTCCACCTGGGCGTGGCCTCGCGTGACCGGGTCTGGAAGACCAGCACCGGCAAGGCCAACTTCATGGTCCTCGACATCCCCAAGGACACGCCCATCCATCGTGCCCGGGCGATCCACGGCGAGAAGCTGCTGACCCTGATGACCACCCGTTCGCACGACCAGTACAACACCACCATCTATGGCATGGACGACCGTTATCGCGGTGTGTTCGGCCAGCGCCGGGTGGTGTTCATCAACCCGGTCGATCTGCAGATGCTGGGCTTGAAGGATGGCGAGTGGGTCGATATCACCAGCGTCTGGGACGATGGCGTGGAACGTCGCGCCGATGGTTTCCTGCTGGTGGCCTACGACATTCCTCGCGGTTGCATCGGCAGCTACTATCCCGAGACCAACCCGCTGGTGCCGCTGGAAAGCTTTGCCGACCAGGCCCGCACGCCGACCTCGAAGTCGATTCCGGTGCTGCTGTCGCGTTCGGCGGTGCAGCGCACGGCGGCGTAAGCAGAGATGGTGGACATGGCAGACATGGCGGACTCGGCGGACCCGGGCAGCGGCGACCTGCAGGAGCGGGCGCGGCAACTGGGCGTCCCGCCCGAGGTACTGCTCATCGTCGAGACCTTGCAGGCCGACGCCGAAGAGAAGGAGGGCGGCGCGCTGTCACTGGCGCGCCTGTCCAAGCGCACGCAACTGCGCATGAGTACCTTGCGGCGTCTGCTGTCGGCGCTGGAAGAGGCCGGCGTGGTGCAGGTAGCGATGAACGAGGACGGGACCGGCAGCGTCAGCTTGCTGGTGCCGCCGCCTCAGTAAGCGCTACCTGAGCGACCTAGGCGCCACCGCCGCCGTGAGCAGCCGCAGACAACTCAATCCGCCAGTTCCTGCACCAGCTTGCCCATCAGTTTGAGGGCCTGTTCGATCTCCCTCGACCAGTCATAGCTGTAGTTGAGCCGGATGAAATGGCTGTAGCGATTGGTGGCCGCGAAGATGCGTCCCGGCGCCACCGTGATGCCCAGTGCCAGACTGCGGCGATACAGCTCCATCGCATCCACCTGCGGCGGCAACTCCACCCACAGCACATAACCGCCTTCGGGCGCGGAGACCCGCGTGCCTTCCGGGAAGAAGCGCAGCACGAAGTGCCGCATCAACTCGCGTTGCTGGGCAAAGGCGCGGCGGACCCGGCGCAGGTGGCGCTCGTAGCCGCCCTGGGTCAGGTATTCGGCGATGGCCCGTTGCGGCGCGGTGGGCGTAGCCAGGGTGTTGAGGAACTTGAGCTTTTCCACCTGATCGCGGTAGCGGCCGGGCATGGCCCAGCCGATGCGGTAGGCCGAGGTCAGGCTCTTGGAAAAGGACGAGCAGTGCAGCACCAGGCCGTCGCGGTCGTAGTTCTTCAGCGAGGAAGGATGGGCATTGCCGTAATAGAGTTCGCTGTAGACGGCGTTTTCGATCAGCGGCATCTGGTGCTGTTCGGCCAGGCGTACCAGCCTTTCCTTTTCGCTGTCCGGCATCTGGAATCCGAGTGGATTCTGGAAGTTGGGCATCACCATGCAGGCCGCCACGGCTTGCGTCTTCAGACATTCTTCCAGGGCCCCGACGTCCATCCCGCGCTCGGGATCGGTGGGAATTTCCAGCGCCCGCATGCCCAGTCGCTCGATGGCGTGCAGCATGGCATAGAAGGTCGGGGTCTCGACCGCGATGGTGTCGCCCGGCTTGGCCACGGCTTGCAGGCAGAGGTTGATGGCCTCGGTCGCGCCGACGGTGATGACGATTTCCTCGGGGGCGACCTTGAGACCGTTTTCCAGGTAGCGCCGGGCGATCTGGCGCAGCAGCTCCGGATGGCCCGGCGGCAGGTCGTCGAACACGCTGGACTGGCTGGCATGGCGGGCGATCTTGCCGGCGTACTGCGCCAGCCGGTGCGAGGGGAAGAGCGCCGGGTTGGGGTAGGGCGACCCCAGTGGCACGGTACCGTCCTGCTGGATAGTCCTGAGCGTGGCCAGGACCAGCCGGCTGACGTCGACCTCGGTCGATTCCTGCCAGGCCGGGTGATCCTCGCGCGAGGCCTTGGCCACGGGCATGGCCACGGTCTCGGCCTGGGCCCGTACGAAGTAGCCGGATTGCGGCTGGCTTTCGATGATGCCCTGGCTTTCCAGCAGTTCGTAGGCGCGTACCACGGTCGTGACGCTGACCTTGTGTTGCTGGCTGGCAATGCGTACCGAGGCGATGCGCTCGCCCGGGCGCAGCACGCCGGCGCGGATCGAGGCCGCCAGCTGGTCGGCAAATTGTTTGTAGAGAGGCATGGCGGCCATGGAAGAGGGATGTGGGACGGCGGTGTTAAAGTGCTAAGCCCGCATTCTACAAGGACGCCGCCATGATCACCGTGCATCACCTGAACAACTCCCGCTCGCAGCGCGTACTGTGGCTGCTGGAAGAGCTGGGGCTGGATTACCAGATCAAGTTCTACCAGCGCAATCCCAAGACCATGCTGGCCCCGCCGGAACTGCTGGCGGTCCATCCCCTGGGCAAGTCGCCCGTGATTACCGATGGCGACCTGACGGTGGCCGAGTCGGGCAACATCATCGAATACCTGCTGGAGCGCTACGGCGCCGACAGTGGCCTGCTGCCGGCCGTCGGTACCGCCGAGCGCCTGCGCTATCGCTACTGGCTGCACTTCGCCGAGGGCTCGGCCATGCCCTGGCTGTTGCTGGGCCTGATCTTCGCCAAGATGCCCGGGGCCGTGCCGGTGCTGATCCGTCCGATCGCCAAGATGCTGGCGCAGGGCATGCGCAGCCGCGTGGTCGCGCCGCAGCAGGAGCGGCAGCTCAAGTTCATGGAAGCGGAACTGGGCAAGGACGGCTGGTTCGCCGGGGCGCAGTTCACAGGGGCGGACATCCAGATGAGTTTCCCGGTCGAGGGCCTGCGGGCGCGAGGTGGACTGGATGAGCGTTATCCCAGGCTGCTCCGCTACCTGGAAGCCATCCACGCCCGGCCGGCCTACCAGCGGGCGCTGGAAAAGGGCGGGCCTTACGAGCTGTTGCGCTAGCCTTCGGCGCGGGAGATTTCAGGCCGGCAAGCTCACCTGGGCGCGCAGGCCACCGCCGCTGCGATTGCACAGCAGCAGGCGCCCGCCATGGGCCTCCACGCTGGAGCGGGCGATGGCCAGCCCGAGGCCGACATGGCTGTCGCGGCCCCGATGGCGGGCCGGGTCAAGGCGCACGAAGGGCTTGAAGACTTCCTCCAATTGCGCCTCGGCGATGCCGGGGCCGTCATCGTCGACCAGGATCGTGAGCGCGCCATCGGACTGCGCCCTCAGGGACAGGCGCGCGCACTGGCCATAGCGCACTGCGTTGTCCACCAGGTTGCCCAGGGCGCGGCGCAGGTGGATCGGGCGGCAGCGATAGGGCTGGGAAGTCGCCTCTTCCAGCAGCACCTGGTGCCCCTGGGCCGACTGTTCCTCGGCGATCTCGCGCAATAGTGCCTGCAGATCGATCTGTTGAGTGGCTTCGGCGTGGGCGTCGTCGCGTGCAAAGTGCATCGTTTCTTCCACCATGACCCGCATCTCCTCGAGGGTGCGGATCATCGCCGTGCGCAGCGCGGCATCGTCCACCAGTTCGGCCCTTAGTCTCAGGGAGGTGATCGGCGTGCGCAGATCATGACTGATGGCGGCCAGCATGCGGGTGCGGTCTTCCACGAAGCGGCGCAGCCGTTGTTGCATCAGGTTGAAGGCGCTGGTGACGTCGCGCGCTTCCTGCGGGCCGGTGACCGGCAGGGCGTCGATCTGCTCACCCCGGCTGACCCGTTCGGCGGCCTGTGCCAGGGCCTTGATCGGGCGCAGGATGCGGCGCAGGAACAGCGCCACGATGACCAGCACCGGCAGCGTCGAGACCGGCACCGAGAAGCGTAGCGGGCGCTGCCAGCCCTGGGTGATCACCGGGAACTGCACGGTGTTGACCCAATGCCCGTCTGGCGTGCGCAACGCCATGCGCAGCGTGGCCGGGCCTTCCGGGGATTCGTACAGGCTCACCCGCAGGGCATCGGCGGGCAGCGCCAGCAGGTCCTGCAGGCGCTGGCGCAGGATGTCTTGGTCGCGTCCTCGCTGGTGCTGGGCATCGATGTGCGGTTGCGGGTCCAGCGTATAGCGTCGGCTGTCCAGGCTGGCCTGGAGCAGCGCCGCCCGGGCCTGGGGCGTGGGCAGCAGGCCCAGGCGCCAGGCGATGGCGGCGTGTTCGGCCATCTGCTCGCGCGAGATCACGTGGATACGTTCGCCATTGCCCAATACCAACATCAGGCCGATGGCATGGGCCGCTACCAGACCGACCAGCAGCAGGGCCAGCAACTGGCCGGTCATGGTGCGCGGCCACAGTCTCATGAGACGGCGGGCTCTGCGCTGACCTGGGCCGCCAGCAGATAGCCGTTGCCCCATACCGTCTTGAGCAGGCTGGGGCGGCGCGGGTCGGGTTCGAGTTTCTTGCGCAGGCGGCTAACCTGGCTGTCGATGCTGCGATCGAAGGCCTGGGCTTCGGTGCCAGCGGTGAGGTCCAGCAGGCGGTCGCGCGAGAGCACGGTGTTGGGATGTTCCACCAGGACGCGCAACAGGCGGTATTCGACGCTGGAGAGGGTCACGCTGGCGCCGTCGCGGTCGCGCAGTTCGCGCTTGTCCACATCCAGGGTCCATGTATCGAAGAGGTAGCGCCGCACCGCCAGCGGCGCAGCGGGCAGCGATGCGCCCGGCAGTTGGCGGGCGATGCGGCGCAGCACGCTGCGGATGCGGGCCAGCAATTCGCCGGGTTCGAAGGGCTTGATCAGGTAGTCGTCCGCACCAGTGTCCAGGCCGCGGATGCGGTCGTCGCTGGAGGCCATGGCCGTCAGCAGGATCACCGGCGTACCCAGTTGCTGGTCGATGTAGCGGCACAGCGAGAGGCCGTCCTCGCCCGGCATCATCACATCCAGCACCACCAGGTCGAAGCGTTGCCTGCCCAGCAGCGCGCGCGCCTGTGCGGCATCCAGGGCCATGCTCACCAGCAGGTCCTGGCGGCGCAGGTAGGCGGCCAGCGGTTCACAGATATCGGGATGATCATCCACCACCAGGATGTGGCGTTGCGCTTGCATGGTTGTTCCTTCTCCGGTGGCCTTGGCTTGCCACACTTTGACAAACTTTTGCCAATTTTAAATGAATATAATTCTCATTTGCAAATCAACGGCAATCGACCAGGACCCGTCCGGTCTGGCGCAAATCCATTTCCCCAGCGACGTTGCAGGCCATGACCGTGGCCAGCAGGGGAGCGTGTGCGCCCGGACGTCGGCACGCTGGCATCCAACAGGGGAAGCAATCACATGTACGCATACCGTCTTTTCACACCCAATCGCATGACGCTCGCGGTGGCTGCCGCACTGGCCTTGTCGGCCGGTCTGGCGCAGGCACAGCAGGCCGAAGCCGGCCTCAGCCAGGTGGTGGTCACCGCCACCGGTTTCGAGCAGGAAGTCATCGATGCACCGGCCAGCATCACCGTCATCGGCCAGGATGAATTGAAGAAGAAACCCTTTCGCGACCTTACCGATGCCTTGAAGGATGTCGAGGGCGTGACTGTCACCGGCACCGCTAGCGAAAAGGACATCTTCATTCGTGGCCTGCCCGGTGCCTATACCCTGATCCTGGTGGACGGCAAGCGGCAGAGCACGCGCGATGCGCGCACCAACGGCAATTCCGGCTTCGAGCAATCCTTCATTCCCCCGCTGGCGGCCATCGAACGCATCGAGGTGGTGCGCGGGCCGATGTCCTCGCTCTACGGCTCAGATGCGATGGGCGGCGTGATCAACATCATCACCAGGAAGGTGGCGCGCCAGTGGGGCGGCTCGGTCAGCGTCGATACCACCTTGCAGCAGCATGCCGACTCGGGAGATGCCTACCAGGGCCAGTTCTACGTCAACGGTCCCATCGCCAGCGATGTGCTGGGACTGCAGATGTGGGGCAAGGTCTACAAGCGCCAGGAAGACCGCATCCTCAACGGTAATACCAAGGCGCTGGACACCGACTTTACCGCCCGCCTGGCGCTGACGCCCAACAAGGACCACGACATCCTGGCCGAGATCGGCACCACCCAGGTCCGGCGCGATGCCTCCAGCTATCACACCCTGGCGGCCACGCGTACCACGGCCGATACCTACAACGAAAACCCGCGCGACCACATGTCGCTGTCGCACACCGGTCGCTATGGCTGGGCCACCTCGGATGTGTCCATCTCCTACGAGAAGGCGCAGCGCAAGAGCTACACCGAAAGCCCGGTCGGCAGCGACAGCTACACCCAGGCCGCGCGCGCCCCCAAGATCGAGAACCTGGTGATGGACGGCAAGCTGTCCCTGCCGCTGGGGGCGCACTGGCTGGTACTGGGCGGCCAGTGGAACGAGGCCACCCTCACCGACGTCAACCCGGGCGTGAGCAGTACCCTGGTGCAGCAGTTCAAGATCACCCAGAAGGCGCTGTTCGTCGAGGACGAGTGGAAGCTGACCGAACGCCTGGCCCTCACCGGCGGCCTGCGCCTGGACCACCACCAGGTCTATGGCAACCACTGGAGCCCACGCCTGTATGCGGTCTGGCATGGCAGCGAGCAACTGGTGCTCAAGGGTGGTGTCTCGCGTGGTTTCCGGGCGCCGGACATTCGCACCATCGCACCGGGCTACGCCTATACCACCGGGGGCGCTGGCTGCACTGTCGGCCCCACCGGCACCTGCGGGGTCATCATCGGCGACCCCAACCTCAAGCCCGAGACCAGCACCAGCTGGGAAATGGGCGCACAGTGGGATAACCACGCCGGCCTGGCCGCCGGTGCCACGCTGTTCTACACCGACTTCAAGGACAAGGTCAGCAATGCCCTGGTCTATAACGCCGATGGCAGCATTGCGCGCTGGTCGGCCAACAGCAACTATCGCCTCTGGACCAGCTACAACGTCGATCGCGCCACGATCAAGGGCATCGAGTTGAGCGGGCGCTGGCAGGCCACCCGCAGCGTGGCGTTCAAGTCCAACTACACCTATACCGATTCACGCCAGAAGGGAGGCGCCTACGATGGCTATGCGCTGGCCCGCACGCCCAAGCACATGTTCAACCTGCGTGCAGACTGGACCCCGGCCGATGCCTGGACCGTCTGGAGTGCGCTGGCCTACCACGGCAAGGAGGTCAATGCAGCTGCGCGCGTGGGGACTGCCGGCACCACCATTTCCTCGTCGGGGGTCAAGGAGTACCAGGGCTATACCCTGGCCGACCTGGGTGTGACGCATGACATCAACAAGCTCACCTCGGTCAGCGCGGCGATCTACAACCTCACCGATAAGCGTCTGGATGAGCAGAGCTTCAACACCGTCGGCGATGGGCGCCGCCTGTGGGTCAGCCTGACGCAGCGCTTCTGATGGCCGGCATCGATCTGCACCGGCGGCGCCTGCTGGTGGTCGCCATGCTGGCCAGCCTGCCGGCAATGGCGGTAGCGCAGCCTGACCTGTCGCAGCGGCTGGGGCCGACGATTGCCGAGCACGGTTCGGCCTGGTATCGCTTCGAGCGCTTTGTGCTGAGCTCGCAGGACGGCCAGCGCGGCTACCGGGTGACCGTGTGCCTGCCTCGCCGGGCCGCGCCGGCGGACGGTTATCCGGCCATCGTCCTGCTGGACGGCAATGCCGCGCTGGCGGCCATCGAAGAAGCGCAATTGCAGGCGCTGGACGCGGCCGGTCCACCGTTGATCGTGGCCATCGGCTATGACACCGACCTGCGCTTCGATGTCGCGGCCCGCGCCTATGACTACACGCCGCCCATTCCTGCCGGACAGGCCGATGACGAAGCCCTGCGCGGACGCCGGGGCGGCGGGGCCGATGTGTTCCTGGACCTGCTGCAGGATCGCATCCTGCCGCAGGTGCGTCGGCTGGCGCCATTGGACAGTGGGCGCCTGAGCCTGTGGGGGCATTCCTACGGTGGCTTGTTCGTCTTGCATACGCTGTTCACCCGGCCGGGGCTGTTCTCCCGCTATATCGCCGCCAGCCCGTCGCTGTGGTGGCAGCGCGGCCTGATCCTGGAAGAAGAACGGCGTTTCACGGAGGCGCCCGGCGCCCGGCTGTGGCTGATGGTGGGGGAGGCCGAACAGCGCGAGCGCAAGCCCGCCCGGGAGCTCGATGAACGTAGCCGCGCCATGCTGGCCGCGCGCGCCTGGTTACCGCCCCAGGCGCTGCAGGAAATGGCGGTGCGGCTGCGGCAGCGCCAGGGGCTGGAGGTGCAGATGCGCAGCTTCCCGGGGCTGGCGCACGGACCGATGCTGCCGGCCTCACTGGCCCCGGCGCTGCATATCGCTGCCGGGCTGGCGCCTTGAGACGGACGGCTGCGGGAGCTGCGTGGGCGGGTTTGTATCGTCATGTATCGCAAAGTAAAAGACCCGCGATGGGGCTGGCACAGCGCAGCAGTGAAGCTATAATTGAGAATTGTTATTATTTGCAGCCTGCTTCATTTCGGTTGTCGATTTCATGAAGGATTCTTCGCTCATCCCTGTCAATGCCGTTGCGGACCAGAAGCGTCGGGCCTTCTGGCTCAAGCACCTGCACCAGTGGCACTGGATCAGTTCCGGCATCTGCCTGGTGGCGATGCTGGCTTTCGCCGTCACCGGCCTGACGTTGAACCACGCCGCACAGATCGAAGCAAAGCCGCAGGTGGTGCATCGCACCGCCGTGCTGCCGCCCGCGCTGCTGACCCCGCTGCGCCAGCAGGCCGAGGCGGCGTCCGCCGTCGATACCAAAGGCGGCAGCAAGGACCCCTTGCCCGCGCCGGTGCGGGACTGGGTCGCCCAGCAGTGGTCGGTGGCGGTGGGCACGCAGGCGGCGGAGTGGTCGACCGACGAAGTCTATGTGGCGCTGCCACGTCCCGGCGGCGATGCCTGGCTGCGGGTGGCGCTGGAAGACGGGCAGGTGGAATACGAAAAGACCGATCGCGGCTGGATCTCCTATTTCAACGACCTGCACAAGGGCCGCAATACCGGCGCCGCCTGGAGCTGGTTCATCGATATTTTCGCCGTAGCCTGCCTGGTGTTCTGCATCACCGGGCTGTTTCTGTTGCAGATGCATGCCGGCAAGCGCCCGGCCACCTGGCCGCTGGTCGCACTGGGCCTGGTGGCGCCGCTGTTGCTGGCGCTGCTGTTCATGCATTGAAGCTTGCGTTTTTCTCCCAGCCAGACGAGCCCGGTGGGCTTGCAGCCAGCCATCCTGTCTTTTTTTGCGAGGTCACATGAAGCGTAGCCATTCCATGCTGCTCAAACCGACCGCCCTGGCGCTGGCCATGGCGGCGCTGTTCGCCACGGCCGCCCCGGCCGGTGCGGCGGAGATGAACCTGAAGATCGAGGTGCCCACCCTGAACGTGGCCGAATACCACCGGCCCTACCTGGCGGCCTGGATCGAACGCGCCGACCAGAGCGTGGCGGCCAACCTGGCGGTCTGGTACGACGTCAAGAAAAAGGACAAGGAAGGCGAGAAGTGGCTCAAGGATATGCGCCAGTGGTGGCGCCGTACTGGCCGCGAGCAGCAGATGCCGATCGACGGCGTCAGCGGTGCCACCCGCGCGCCGGGTGAGCAGAAGCTCAATTTCGGTTCTGCCAAGGGGCCGCTGGCCAACCTGGCCCCGGGTGACTATGTGCTGATGGTGGAAGCCGCCCGCGAAGTCGGCGGTCGCGAACTGGTCAAGGTGCCGTTCCAGTGGCCGCCCAAGTCGGTCCAGAGTGCCAAGGGCCAGGGCAGCAGTGAACTGGGGGCGGTGGCGCTGGAACTGAAGCCCTGAGGCACAGAAGCGCAGCATCACACCATAAAACCATCAAGAAAGAGGAACCTGTCATGACGTTTTCCCTGAAGCATTTCACCGCCCGTTCCATGAAGATCGCCGCGCTGGCCCTGGCCATCAGCCTGCCGCTGTCGGCCCATGCCCATCGCCAGTGGCTGCTGCCCTCGGCCACCGTGCTCTCCGGCAGCGAGGCCTGGGTGACGGTGGATGCGGCGGTCTCCAACGACCTGTTCTACTTCGAACACTTCCCGCTGCGCCTGGACGGGCTGGTCGTGACCGGCCCCGACGGCAAGCCGCTGCAGGCGGTCAATGCCGCCACCGGCAAGTATCGCAGCACCTTCGATGTGCAACTGAGCCAGCCCGGCACCTACAAGATTGCCGTGGTCAACAACGGCGTCTTCGCCAGCTACAAGATCGATGGCCAGCAGAAGCGCTGGCGCGGTAGCGCCGAGGCCCTGGCCAAGGAGATCCCGGCCAACGCCACCGAACTGAAGGTGACCCAGATGAATAGCCGGGTGGAGACCTTCGTCACCGCCGGCAAGCCGACCACGGCTGCCCTGGCGCCGACCGGCACCGGTCTGGAGCTGGTCCCCGTGACCCATCCCACCGACCTGGTGGCGGGTGACACCGCGACCTTCCAGCTGCTGCTGGACGGCAAGCCGGCCGCCGATATCGAGGTGGAACTGGTGCCCGGCGGCATCCGCTATCGCGACAAGCTGCTCGACACCAAGCTCAAGACCGCGGCTGATGGCAAGTTCAGCGTGAAGTGGGCGGGCCCGGGCATGTACTGGATGGAAGCCAGCGTCGCCGACCAGAAGACCACGCTGCCGCAGGCCACCCAACGCCGCGCCACCTACATTGCCACCATCGAAGTGCTGCCCTGAGCACGGCCTGACCGACCTTGTTGGCGCCTGCGATGCGGGCGCCGTTTTCATTTTGGATACCTGTTTGGAGTGTGAGCGGTGACGATGTCCCATCGCGTGTTGATCCCCATCGACCTGGAGGCCCCGGCCGCGCTGCCCGCCGGGGCAGTGGCCCATCGCCTGGCCGGCGACACCATGGGCACGACCTGGAGCGTGCAGTTACTGGCCCCACCGGCGCTGACCACGGCGGGCATTGCCGATGCCATCCAGGCGCAGTTGCAGCGCGTGATCGACGAGATGAGCACCTGGTCGCCACAGTCCATCATCAGCCGCTTCAACCAGGCCCAGGCCGGTAGCTGGCATGCATTGCCGCCAGCATTCTTTACCGTGCTCGATGCCGCGCTGACCATGGCGGCCGACAGCGAAGGCGCCTTCGATCCCACGGTCGGGCCGCTGGTTGATCTGTGGGGTTTTGGCGCCGGTAGCGTGGCCGCCGACCGTCTGCGCCTGCCCCATCCGGAGCGCCTTGCGGCCGTGCGCCAGCGCTGCGGCTGGCAGCGCATCGTGCTGGACCGCCAGCAGCGCCGGGTGTTGCAGGCCGGTGGCGTTTCTCTGGATTTTTCAGGTATCGCCAAGGGTTACGCGGTCGATCTGGTGGCGCAGGCCCTGCATGAACTTGGCTGTGCAAGCTGGCTGGTGGAAATCGGTGGCGAGCTGGCCGGGCAGGGTCTCAAGGCCGACGGCCAGCCCTGGTGGGTGGCGCTGGAACGGCCCCCGCACGATACCGCCCCGGGCATGGTGGTGGCACTGCACGGCCTGTCGGTGGCGACCTCGGGCGACTATCGCCGCTATGTCGATCATCAGGGCCAGCGCTATGCCCACACCATCGATCCGCGTACTGGCGCACCGGTACGGCAGGCGCTGGCCTCGGTGACGGTACTGCACCGGCAGTGCATGGTGGCCGATGCACTGGCCACCGTGCTGACCGTGCTGGGCGAGGAGGCCGGCATGGCCTTCGCCCGCCAGCGCGGTATTGCGGCGCTGTTCATCAGCGCACAGCCGCAGGGCTACCGCGAAACCATGACCCCGGCCCTGGCCGCCATGCTGGAGTGAGCATGGCACTGCAGACCCGTTACCTGCTGGCGGCGCTCGTCGCGCTGACCTACCTCGTCTTCTGCGTCATGACGGCGCTCACCTACCGCCGCGCGCAGCGCCGGCAGCAGGCGCAATGGGCGGGCGCGGCCGCAGGCAACAGCGATGCCGCCACCGTGCTGCTGGCCTTTGCCAGCCAGACCGGCACGGCCGAGCGCCTGGCCCTGCAGAGCGCGCAGAGCTTGCGGGCCGGCGGCATGGCGGTACGCGTGCTGCCGCTGGACCAGTTGCAGGAGGATGACCTGCTGCACGAGGATGACCTGCTGCGCAAGCGGCTGATCCTGTTCGTGGTCAGCACCACCGGCGAGGGCGATGCGCCCGACATGGCCGCCACCCTGGCGCAACGCATGGCGCAGCCGTCCCCGGGCGCGCCGCTGCCGCAACTGCAGTTCGGCGTGCTGGCGCTGGGCGACCGCAGCTACCAGCAATATTGCGCCTTCGGCTATGCGCTGCATGCCTGGCTGGGGCGCCGCCACGCGCAGCCGCTGTTCGATGTGATCGACGTCGACAACGGCGACGACGGCGCCCTGCGCCATTGGCAACATCAGCTGGGCGTACTCAGCGGTCACAGCGACGAGGCCGACTGGAGTGCGCCGGCCTACGGGCGCTGGCGGCTGGCGCAGCGTCGGCTGCTCAATCCGGGTAGCGCCGGTGGAGCGGTGTACCACCTGCAACTCACGCCGCTGGACCTGCCCGCACCGAGCTGGCAGGCCGGCGACATCGCCGAGATCGGCCCGCGCAACAGCGACCAGACAGTACAGAGCTTCATACAGGCGCTGGGTTTGCAGAATGAAATGTCAACGCTGGCTGCGGCGCTCGCGAGCCGCTTGCTGCCACATGAGGCCGCAGCGCTGCAGGCCTTGCGCGGCTTGTCCGGCGCTGATCTGCTCGCCCGCCTGAAACCCTTGCCGCACCGTGCCTATTCGATTGCCTCGCTGCCGGACGATGGCGGCCTGGAGCTGATGGTGCGGCTGATGCACCAGCCCGATGGCCGGGCTGGCATCGGTTCCGGCTGGCTGGGCCTGCATGCCGCGCCGGGCCAGGAGATCGACCTGCGGGTGCGGGTCAACACCGCCTTCCATGGCCCGCAGGACGACCGTCCGCTGATCCTGATCGGCAACGGCACCGGGCTGGCCGGACTGCGTGCGCATCTGCGCCAGCGCATCGCCGCCGGGCAGCGCCGCAACTGGCTGGTCTTCGGCGAGCGTTCGCATCGGCACGACTTCTTCCATGGCGACGAGCTGCAGGGCTGGCTGGCCGAGGGCCATCTGCAGCGGCTGGACCTGGCCTTCTCGCGCGACCAGGCGCAGCGCATCTACGTGCAGGACAAGCTGCGTGCGGCCGCCGCTGAACTGCAGCAGTGGGTAGAGCAGGGCGCCAGCCTGTACGTGTGCGGCAGCCTGCAGGGCATGGCGGCCGGCGTCACGCTGGCGCTGCAGGAGATTCTGGGCGAGGCGGCCCTGCAGGCGCTGGCCGAGCAGGGGCGTTACCGGCGCGACGTCTATTGAGGGCAGGCGTCGGGCCTCACAGGTGAAGTTGGCTGACAATGCCGGGAAATCCCATGGATTTGCCGGCATTTGCTTTATTTGCTTTTTCTCCCCGTTGCGCGAGAGAATGTCACATCAAATCAATGAGATAAGAACAACATGAGCCTATTCGCCAGCCTGCTGCTGATCCTGCTCCTGGTGGTGGTCAGCGCCTTTCTTTCCTGCGCCGAGATTTCCATTGCAGCCTCCCGCAAGATCCGCCTGGAGATGATGTCCAAGGAGGGCGTGCAAAATGCCGACCGCGTGCTCTCGCTGCAGGCGCAGCCGGGCAATTTCTTCACGGTGGTGCAAATCGGTCTGAATGCCGTGGCCATCCTCGGTGGTGTGGTCGGCGAGCCGGCGCTGACGCCGCACATGCGCGAGATCATCAGCACCTTCTATGTCGGCCCGCTGCTGGAGAACATCAGCTTCGCCATGTCCTTCCTGGTGGTGACGGCCTTCTTCATCCTCTTCGCCGATCTGATGCCCAAGCGCCTGGCCATGGTGGCGCCGGAGCGGGCGGCGGTGGCGCTGGTCAAGCCGATGCTGTTGCTGGAGAAGCTCTTCAAGCCGCTGGTGTGGTTCTTCAACAGCCTGTCGAAGTGGATTTTCACGCTCTTCGGCCTGCCCCAGGTGCGCACCGAAGTCATCACCCCCAACGAGATCCACGCCATGGTCGATGCCGGCGCCCAGGCCGGCGTGCTGCTCACGCAAGAGCATCACCTGATCGAAAACGTGTTCGAGCTGGAAAGCCGCTACGTGCCCTCGGCCATGACGCCGCGCGACAGCATCGTCTACTTCCTGCTCACCGATAGTGAAGACACGATACGCCAGAAGATCATCGAGCATCCGCATTCGCGCTTCCTGGTCTGCGAAGGCCATATCGATGCCGTGCTGGGCTATATCGACAGCAAGGACGTCTTGAAGCGCCTGCTCAAGGGCGAGCAGTTTTCCCTGGCCGACAAGGGGCTGGTGCATACCCCGCTGTCCATCCCCGACAGCCTGAACCTGTGGGAAGTGCTGGAGCGCATGAAGGCCATGGACGAGGACCTGGCCATCGTGGTCAACGAATATGCGCTGGTGGTGGGCATCATCAGCATCACCGATGTCACCGGGGTGTTGATGGGCAACCTGCTGGCCATGGCCGAGGAAGAGCAGCAGATCGTGCGCCGCGATGAAAACTCCTGGCTGATGGATGGTCTTACGCCGCTCAACGACGTGATGAACGAACTGGACATCGACGAATATCCCAACCCGGTCGGCTACGAGACCCTGGCCGGTTTCATCATGTACATGCTGCGCAAGATTCCCAAGAAGACCGATTTCGTGCTGTTCTCGGACTTCAAGTTCGAGGTGGTGGATATCGAGGGCAATCGCATCAACCAGTTGCTGGTGACCCGCTTCAAGCTGGAGCGGACGGACAAGGCGGACAAGGCGGATAACGCGGACAAGACCGACAAGGAAGCCGGTACGAATTAATACGATTTTTCAGATTTTTCCTATCCTCACGACCTGCCCGAATCGGGATACTTCCCCTCGGTCGTTTGCTTGAAAGACTGGTACTCGGGGAAAGCAGACGGCCGTTTTAAAAAGTAGCAAACGCAGCAAACGCAGCAAATGCAGTAACGCAGTAACTGAAGTAACCGTAGCAGAGGTAGTCGTGGGCAGCCCGCATCCGCAAGGATGCGGGCTTTTTTTCGTCGGTCGATTTCCGTATCGATGCTGCCGTCGACGGTGCCCGGCCTGCAGCGCCTGCCGCATTGACGTACAGTCAGGCCTTTGGTGTATTCAAGCGGGAAGTGAAATTGGGAAAAGAGGTCAAGAGCCCTTGCGTCTCCTTGTGCAAGCTCAAGCACGAAGTCTGTACCGGCTGCGGGCGCACCCGGGATGAAATCAAGGACTGGAAATCGATGAAGCGCAAGGCGCAGCTGGAAACCGTCCATCTCGCCGCCAAGCGCCTGAAGGCCCTGAAGAAGAAATAGCGGCGGCTGTGTGCCGCCGCGAGCTTACGTCCTGGCACCGTGGTTGCGTTCCGAAATCTGCGCGTTGAGCGTCCAGAAATCGTAGAGCACGCCCAGCAGGAAGAAACCGCCCGTGAACAGGTAGACGATGCCCGAGATCCACTTGCCGATATACATGCGGTGTACGCCAAACAGGCCCAGGAAGGTCAGCAGCAGCCACGCCACCGAGTAATTGACCTCGCCACCGACGAAGCGCGCATCGGCCTGGCGGTCCATCGACGGGATCAGGAACAGGTCGATGATCCAGCCGATGCCCAGCAAGCCCAGCGTGAAGAACCAGATCGTGCCCGTCACCGGCTTGCCGTAGTAGAAGCGGTGAGCGCCGGTGAATCCGAAGATCCAGAGCAGGTAGCCCAGGGTTTTGCTGTGGGTGTCGTTGTTCATGCAGGCTCCAGAAAAAGTGCAGTTCAAAACCGTAAAAAGTAGGCGGCCGGCACATTGTAGTGCGCTGACGGCGCATTGCCTTAAGGTAGAGCTACAAACAGAAGTGAAGTTCAGCGACAGGCACCGGTCAGCAAAGCCCCGCGGGGCTTGCCCGCAAGAAAAGCTCAACTGGTATAAACTGTGAAGCTTCAGGAGGCGCAGAACCTCCGCCACCTTCATTCCGCCATCTGTTGCCCATCGTGCGACCTTCGCTGCTCATCCCGCTTATCGTCGGCTGTGCGCTGTTCATGGAAAACATGGACGCCACCGTGCTGGCCACCTCGCTCCCGGCGCTAGCGCGCGATCTCAACCAGGACCCGATCACCCTCAAGCTGGCCATGACCGCCTATGTCGCGGCGCTGGGCGTGTTCATCCCGATCTCGGGCTGGATGGCCGACAAGCTGGGCGCGCGCAAGGTGTTCAGTGCAGCGATGATCGTGTTCATGACCGGTTCCATCCTGTGCGCGGTCTCCGGGTCGCTGGTGACCTTCGTGGCGGCGCGTTTCCTGCAAGGCATCGGCGGGGCCATGATGGTGCCGGTGGGGCGGGTCATCATCGCCCGCTCGGTGGACAAGTCCGAACTGGTCAAGGCGGTCAGCTACCTCACCCTGCCGGCGCTGCTGGGGCCGGTGGTGGGGCCGCTCCTGGGTGGTTTCATCACCACCTACTTCCACTGGCGCTGGGTATTCCTGATCAATATCCCGTTCTGCTTCCTCGGCCTGTACCTGGCCAATCGCTTCATCCAGAACTTCAAGGAAGACGACCCGGCACCGCTGGATGTGAAGGGTTTTGTACTGACCTCGGTCGGCGCGGCCATGATCATGCTGGGCCTGTCGCTGTTCGGCAGCCATCTGGTGGATGGCGCCACGCCGGTGGCCATGTGCTCCATCGGCGCCATCGCGCTGGTGATGTACTACCGCCATTCCACCCAGATCGCCTTCCCGCTGCTGGACTTCCGGCTGCTGCGCATTCCCACCCTGCATGCCAGCGTGGTGGGTGGTTCGCTGTTTCGCATCGGCCTGGGCGCCGTGCCTTTCCTGCTGCCGCTGGCCTTGCAGGAAGGGTTGGGGATGACCGCCTTCCAGGCCGGCAGCATCACCTGTGCGTCGGCCTTCGGCTCGCTGTTCATCCGTCTGCTGGCCAGCCGCGTGCTGCGCCGCTATGGCTTCCGCACGGTGCTGATGGTCAATGCGGTGTTCGCCGGTATTGCCCTGGCGGCGTACGGTATCTTCAGCATCCACACGCCTTATCTGCTCATTGTCACCATCGTATTGATGGGCGGCGTGTTCCCGGCGCTGCAGTTCACCTGTCTCAATTCGATTGCCTATGCCGACATCGACAACCGCGATGCCGGTCGCGTCACCAGCCTGGCCAGCGTGATCCAGCAGCTGTCGTTGGGACTGGGCGTGACCGTGGCGGGTATCGTGCTGCAGCTGTCGAACCACCTGCAAGGCCATTCCAGCATCGTCGCTGCCGACTTCTGGCCGGCCTTCGTGGTGATCGGCCTGTTCTCGGTGGCGTCGGTGCCGATCAGCGGCAGGCTGCCGCACAACGCGGGCCTGGAGCTGTCGCGCGGCAAATGAGCCGATAGGGGAGACGGGGCAGGGCTGGTATCATCGCCGCACCGTCACCATGGAGTTCCGCATGTCCCTTCCTTCCTCCCCCCTGCGCCGCCTGGTTGCGGCCAGCCTGATCCTCGCCTCCTGCAGCGCCTTCGCATTTTCCCTCTCTGACCTGAGCAACCAGGACGCCAGCGCCGGCTTGAAGGCCGCGCTGGAAAAGGGCGCCAGCACGGCGGTCGCCAACCTCGGGCGTCCCAATGGCTTCCTCAATAACGACAAGGTCAAGATCCACCTGCCCGCTGCTCTGGAGCAGGCCATGCCCATCCTGCGCATGACCGGCATGGGTGGCCAGGTCGATGGCCTGGTGGCCGACATGAACCACGCGGCCGAAGCCGCCGTGCCGCTGGCCAAGCCGCTGCTGATCAACGCGGTCAAGGCCATGTCGGTGAGCGATGCCAAGAACATCCTGACCGGTGGCGACACCTCGGTGACCGACTTCTTCCGCCAGAAGACCTCGGGTGAGCTGGCCGTGAAGTTCCTGCCGCTGGTCAAGCAGATCACCGACCGTAACGGGCTTTCCGGCCGCTATAACGCGGTGATGGGGCAGGTCGCCAAGTCCGGACTGGTCAGCGCCGACCAGAGCACGGTAGAGGGCTACGTTACGCAGCGCGCGCTGGATGGCCTGTTCCTGATGATCGGCGAAGAGGAAAAGGCGATCCGCAAGGACCCGGTGGGCAGTGGCAGCGCCATCATCGGCAAGGTGTTTGGGGCTATCCGCTGAATACGTTCCAGGCCGATTCCTGATTTCCGACGCTGGCCGTCGCCAGCAGGTTGCATGGAAAAAATCGCCAGTCACAGCCGTGACTGGCGATTTTTTTTGACGCTTTACATCGTCGCCAAGCTCGGCAGGATGCCGCTTGGGGCAAGGGATAGCGCCGGAAGGGCGGTTTTCAGGTTGCACTCTTTTGACAGCATATTGACCGCTGTTGGGAACTTTTAAAAGTGCTTCAGATCTGCAAGTTATGGATTCATATTGCTACATTGCTGGACAGCATTAAGCGATTGGTTTAAACTATCGTTTGTCTTCGCGACATAACTTGTTCAACTACGACTCTCAGCAGTGTCCGATCCGCGCTTGTGCGGGTTGTCCAAATTTCCGGCTGGCAGCGCGAACGCC
>Ga0308159_1000862_pt1 | contig 53655 bp, 84 predicted proteins | sample PhyCR1_FD_201040 | JGI IMG/M metagenome (GOLD analysis project Ga0308159, IMG submission 201040) | Phyllosphere microbial communities from UC Gill Tract Community Farm, Albany, California, United States - DLSLC.R1 | ecosystem: Host-associated > Plants > Phyllosphere > Unclassified | place: USA...
GGCAAGGTGATCTGGATCTGGAACGGGAGGAAGATCTGACGACGAGGTGCAGGCGGAGCGCCACGGCACGCACTCGCCGCGTTGAATTCTCCTCATCTGCCTTGATTGGTTCCCGCTCGGAACGCAGCGAGGGAATCCGCCATCTGCAAGACGGCAAACTCTCTGCATGAAGACTGGTAGGGCGTGGCGGACTTGAACCGACGACCAAAGGATTATGAGTCCTCATGTTTATCGTTTGGTGACAAGCACTTGCCTCGGTGTGCGTTCCGCAAAATTCACCAAAAGCACCCCGCGAAGGCCAGTGACAGCGCGGGGTCGCTCAGAATTGCGGAACACATTTCTTGCCCGTCGGCGACCTTAAACATCGGCAGTTCGCCGCGTTTACTCCTCCCGCCTTGCAGGTGCCGCCCATTCCTGCAGCCCGGCCGCTAATGCCGCGCACGCGAGCCCCACGGCCGGGCTCGGCGCCACCGGCTTGCCCGTCGTGCGGCTGCGCCCGGCCACCCAGTCCGCGTAGGTGGCCCGGCTCACGCCCAGGGCCTGGGCGGCCGTGTCGTAGGTGTAACCCATGGCAGCCTGCCAGGCGCGGAGGTCGTCAGAGGTCATCGTTTCAGCCCAAGGCGGACCGCACGCGCGACCACGGAACCGAGAGACCGGCGCAGCCGTTGCGCGATTTCTTCGCTCCGCATTTGCGGCCATAGAGCACGCAGCTCGGTGTCATCTTGATCCGTCCATTTGGCGCGGCCCCCGATCGCGCGGCCACGGGACGCCGCCCGAAAGGACAGCTCCAGCGCCGTTGCTCGAACACTGACCGCGCCGGCTGTACGACCGAGCTGTGCCGCACACTTTTCCGCTCCAAGCTCCGTGTAGTGCTCGCGCAGGTAAGCGTCGTCTGCCGCGGTCCACGCGCTGATGGCCTTGTCGCGCCTCAGAGCTAACACCGTGGCGCGGCCATTCACCGCGCCCTGCGTCCGCCCGAGCAGCAATGCGATGTCGGCAACGGGACGGCGGCGGAACAACTCACGGAGCCTGTCGTCCTCTTCGGATGACCACTCTCCGCGGTGCAGATCAGGGAGAGCGCGCCCCAGCATTGCTGCGTTGGCCCGCACACCGAACCCTGACGGCTTTTTCCGCTTGGCCGCGCGCAACAGCGCCTCCTTGGTCTGCGGTGCGGCAGGCTTTCCGCGCTTGCTCTCTGCCATGCGAGCAATCACGTCCGGCGCTGCAGCGGCCGCCCTGCCTCGTGCTGCGGCCTCTGGCGGCACGCCAGTGCGCTCCTGCAGCAGCTTGCGTGTGCCGTCCGTGACCCTGCCCACTCCCAGGGCCTTGCGCCACATCCAGACCTTCGTGACGCCCACCCCCCACCAGTGAGCCACAGCCTCAGAGGATTCTGTCCGTACAGCCCGCACCAGGTCGCCGCACAGGATGAGAGAGGCCCTGCCGGCCTTCTTGCGCCTCGGCCAGGAGATCGGTGCAGCGGTCCAACCGCCCACCTCGAGCCGCCCGTCGATCTCGTCATCGATCCAACCCCCGACTGTGCAAGCCGGCGGCAGGTACGGCCCGGCGATCAGTTCAGGTGTCGGCACTGGTGTCCTTCGCAGCCGCGAGCGCCGCGGCGGCCTTGCGCTGGTTGAGAGTGGACACGACACCCGCGCGCATCATGACCAGATTGCCGGTGGCCTTGATGCGTGCCAAGGCGCCGATCTCATCCCCTCGCTGCACCGTGCCCAGCATCTCCCAGCCGGGGATGACAGCGTGCTGGTAGAGACGCCAGGGGCCACCTGGCGTGATGGTCAGCTTCGCGAGGTTGCTCAAGCCAGTTCCTCGGGAGTGATGGTGTCCACATGGCCGGCGAAGAACCAGCCCTCCACGTTGGAGTTGGGCATGGTGCCGAAGGCATGGATGTCGCCGCTGCCGGTGATGCGGTACTTGCGGGCGCCGAACTTGGCGATCAGAGCCGCACGGATTTGAGCGATGGTCATTTTTTCTTCCTTGCCCCCTCATACGGGGAGGCGCCGCGGTGATCACTGCGATCACCATGAAACGAATAATAACTCAAATTGAGACTTTGGCAAGCGCTATTTTTCGATGGGCGCCCGGCACGTCTCAAGCGCCACCAGCAACTGCCCCTCGTATCCCTCGCGCCGTTCGATCTCCGCCATCGCCGCGCGGGCGAAGTCGTCCACCGACACCCCGGGCCGCAGCGCCTCCGTTGGCATGGCCGGCCGGGCTGGCACCGGCTCGCGGCACTCGACGGGCACGGGCACCCGCACCTCCACGGTCTCCACACGTGGCGCACTCGCGCAGCCGGCCAGCAGGGCCGCCAGCATCAGGACGGCCGCCCTCATGGCCGCGCCCTCCCCTGCAGCCAGGTGTCCACGCGCACCTGGGCGCTGGCGCAAGCATCGCCCGGCACGGCCGGTGACGCCGCCAGGATCGTGTCGGCCTTGCGGCCGTGATCGGCGGCCCGGTCGGCGGCCGCGCGCCGCGCTGGCGCAGCCTCCTGCGCTCGCTTGTCAGCAAGCGTGCGCAGCTCCTTCACCTTGCCGCTGCAGGCCTCGGCAGCGCCGCGCACGCCGGCCAGCTCCTGTCCCTTGCCCACCAGCTCGGCGCGTGCGGTGGCGAGGTCATCGCGGGCAGACAGCCAAGCCCGGCCGGTTGCGATATTGGCCACCAGCAGCACTGCCAGCAGGATCTGCACCGGCGTCATGGCAGGCTCCCGGCGCATGCGGCGTACATGCGGACGATCGTCTGCGTGTGCATGCGGCGCTCGAGGCCGGACGCTCCGGCGCGCAGCTCGGGCAGCGGCGGGCAGTCGCGGCGCGCTACCGCGGGCGCGGCCGGCTCCGCCTGGGCGGCCGGCGGCTCAGGCGGCACGGTGCTACAGCCGGCCAGCAGCAGGGCCGCGAGGATGGTGATGCGGATCATCGGGGGATCTCCTTGCGGATGCGCTCGTTGGCGCGCTGGATGGTGGTGTTGATTGCCTTGCGCTCGTGCTCGGGCACCGCAGCCGGGACGCCCGCAGCCTTGGCCGCCTTGCCGGCGGTGGCGGCAGCTGCTTGCGCGGTTTCTGCGGCCGTGGCCGCTGTGTCGGCTGCTGCGGCCAGGGTGTCCGCCGCACGCTCCTGACGCCCGGCGATGATGTCCAGGGCTCGCTGGTGGGTGCGCTGCAGCCGGTCGATTTCCTGCAGCCGGTCCTGCCGCTCGTCCACCAGCAGCACCCGCGCGCGTTCCGTGCCGATCCCGTAGCCGATCCCCGCCCCGCCGCCCACCAGGACGACCAGGATGGCCAGGGCCTTGATGGTGTCGCGCACCGTGTCCATGTCAGGCTTTCGCATCGACTTGCTCCCGCAATTGGGTGACTTGGGTGGTCAGTTCAGCGATTCGGGCCAGTGCCTCTTCCAGCTGCTGCTGGACGGCCGCCAAGCGCCCCTCCATCCGCCCGAGGTTCTGCAACGCCTCGTTCCGCTCCTTGGCGAATCCATCGGCGCGCGTCTCAGCATCGGCCGCTCGCTTGATCGCGTCTTCGAGGAGCTTCTGATACACGCCGAGGGCCGTGATCTGTCCGGTGTCGCTAGCCCGCTGCGCCGCTGCGCCGCTCAGGTACTGGCGCAGGTACATGCCGGCTGCCGCGATGGTGCCAAGAGTGCCGCCGACAACCGTCCACCAGCCGCCGGGCAATGCGTTCACTTCTGGCATCGGCTCACTCCAGCGCCAGGCGCACGGCCTGGTCGATCAGGTCAGCGGGGTACGGCTGCTGGCCGTTTTCGTGCTGCACGATGGCCGGCACGATGCGCGCGAGCACGCCCGGGTCCTGCAGATCCACCACGTCATCAACGCCCACGCCGAGCGCGCGCGCCACCTGGCGGGCATAGGCCTCGGTGTCGTTTTCCGACGGCGGCGCCCAGCGGCCGATGATCTTGGCCGGCGTGTTGAGGCCGTACTTGCGCTGGTACGACAGCAGCACCTTGGCCAGGGCCCGCAGGCCCCAGACAGGCGCCGAGAAAACGACAAAGCGATGGTCGCCGCTCTGGTCGGCGGCCATGCCCTGCCAGCGCTCGCTGGTGCGGTCGATGTTGCCCGGATTGTTGTTGCGGATGCCGCGTGGAGTGGTGGTCATGTCGATCCTTCGGACGCAAAAAAGCCCGCACGCGGCGGGCTGTGGATGGTGTGGTGGCGGTGCTGTCAGGCCGGCCAGCCGGTGCGCACGTCGTACTCCAGCGCCTGCGCCAGGCTGGTCAGGGTATCGATGGCCTCGTGGTGGTTACGCTCGGCCGAGAAGCACGCTTGGACGTGTCGGGCGATGGCCGATGAAATGCCCCGCATATCATCGAGCGACAGCGAAACCCAGCCGCTCTTCGACTTGAAATCCACCTGCGTGATGCCGGCCAGCTGGGCATTGCCGATCACGGTAGAGATCCGATTTTGGTCTTCCACTGTGGTGCCCACCCGCGTGCCGGTTGGAAGCGTGACGCCGCCGGTTTCCACCGCCCAGCGGTGCGCCGTGGCCGCGGCAGCGAGCCGGGCCTGTTCGGTCTGCAAGGCCTGCTCGATGTCCTCGGGCAGCATGGCCCGAACCTCGAACGCTTGGAACCACTGGCCGTCGGCATCCTCCTGGGGAGCCAGCGGCACCACGAACTCCGTGAGCGGGTCGTGCGCGGGCCGCTCCAGCGGCACGACCACCCGGTAGGGGCCGTGGCCGGTGTAGCCTTTGCCGATCACGGCCAGGACGCCGGCCGCCTGCTCCTCGGCGATGACGTCGTCCACCGACATCGGGAAGCGGTGAGTTTCTGTGTTGATGATCTGCATGTCAGACTTTCAGCGCGTTGTTGGGGTAGGAGCGGCCGGCGCCCCAGATGATCCGGATGCGGCCGCCTGCCGCGTAGATGGAAAGGACCTGGCCAGGCGTGACTGCGACGTTGTTGCGCCATGCCAGCGCCCCGCCGCGCACCGCGGGAGGCCCGCCGCCGCTGTCGCCCTCGATCGGGTCCGTGTACGTGCCCGAGGCGTTGCGGCCGGACAAGCCTGTATTGCCGCCCGGACTGGACGGGTAGTCGATGTAGCTGGTGGATCCGCCGCCCCAGGAGGCGCCGCCTTTGTAGCGACTGGACCCGCCGCCACCGTCGCCGCCACCCCCTTGCCCGGCCCCGCCAGGCAGTCCGGTCCACTCGCCGTCGTTGGGCGTGGAGCTGCCACCGCCGTACCCGCCGTTGCCCTCGTAGCCTCCGGCACCTCCGCCCCCTCCGTTGGATATTCCGCCGTCGCCACCCCCATCGCCGATGCGCGCCTCGTTTTGGGCCCGCAGAACGGTGTTGCCGGCCGCCACGACATAAACCGCCGCCGCCCCGCCGTCCCGCTGCTGCGCGCACATGCTCACGCTGGTGATCCCCGCGGGCACTGTCCACGACGTATTCGCGTCCGCGAACACGACCTGCCCGAGCGGGTTGGTGGCCGGCGCATTGCTCGGAAACGATCGCGCGCCGCCCCACAGGATGCGCACGATCGCGCCATAACCCGCCGCGTTGTCCCGAATCCAGTAGTCTAGGGTGATGGTCAGCGTCTCGCCCGGGCTCACCGGCACCGCGTTGCGATACCGCAGGTTGCCTCCGTGCTTGGAGTAGACAGTGCCAGCCACACTCGGGTAGTTGTGCGGTGTTCCTGCCCCCGCTCGGATCAGGCCTGTGTCGCTCCCGGCTTTGCCTTTGGGATCGCTGTTGGATGTGCCCGGAGTGCCGTTTGCACCCTGCCCGTAGATACCGACACCGCCGCCTGCGGCGTCTCCGCCCCAGCCGCCACCGCCACCACCCCCTGAACCAGCTTGGCCGGGGTAGTAGGTGACGACATTGCTGGAGTCGGTCTCGGTGTCGCCGCCTCTGCCGCCAGCGCCTGAGTAACCGCCAGCACCGCCCGCGCCTTGGTACGGCGCTCGTCGAGCGCCCGCATCTCCGCCGTAGCCACCGCCAGCACCTTCAGTGCCGAGAGGCCATGTGGTGTTGAGCAGCACGACGCCACCCCGAGAGATATATGTCGTGTAGTCCCGGTGACTGGAGATTGCTAGCAGGCACACCTCGTAGACGCCGGCCGGCACCACCCACGAAAACACAGTCTGCGAATTGGACGCGCCGGCGCTTTGGAAGACTACCTCGCCGGGGTCGGCAAGCTGCGCGGCCACTGCCGAAAACATCTGGCGCCGGATCATGCTGCAAACCCCGGCAGCGCGGAAACGTACCACCCGGCAGTGGAGCCGATGAGGGTTTTTTCGAAATAGAGCAAATGGCGCTTACCCGTGGCCAGGGTGGGCACGACGCCATTTACCCAAATCGACCCCGAGGGTAAGGTGAAACTGCCCGACACGAAATTCACCTCCACCGCCACACTGATTGCAGAATCCGCAGGTATATTAATGAAACTCAGGCCGGCAGAGCCGATCACCGTAATTGCAAATCGAGTCCGCCGGGAAAGGTCCATCACACCGTCACCGGTGATGATGTATGGATCATTCTGATAAGCCGAGCGCCTCCAAGTTGGCCGCTTCGCTGCATTATTCGGATCGACCAGAATACCATTTTGGACGATCCCGCTGCGCGTGTATGCGACGCCGGATGCATAATCCACAATCGTTTGCGCGCACGTATCAAAAGTGCGCATCACGAACAAAGGTGAATAGAGGATACCCTGCGGATTATCCGTGGCTGCGTTGAAACGGTAAACACCAGAGGTCAAAACCGTCCCAAGGTCCGTAGGCTCGGGCAGCGCTTCATCGACTCGGAAATTCAGGACGCCCAGCCCCGCGAGGGTAGTTTCGTTCACAGCGCCTGTCTTGCCATTGAAACTGGACACGCCCGCTACCGTGCTGATGCCGTCGCCCCATGCCGAGCCCGTCCACACGCGCCACTTGTTCGCGCTGGTGTCGTAGTAGGTGGCGCCGGCGCGCAGCGCTTGACCCTGGTTGTCCGTGGCGGGCGGCGCGGACTTGTTGCCCAGGTTGAGCTTGGACGCCTCGATCCGGCTGGCCTCTGCCGCTGCAGCGCTCGCCGCTGCTTCGTCTCGGCGCGTGGTGGCCGTGCTGGCCGCGGCGTTGGCCTGGTTGCGGTAGCCCATGGCGGCGTCCGCCTGCTGGGTTGCCGTGCCGGCCGATGCGCTCGCGGCGGTGGCGCGCTCCTGAGCGGCCAGAGCATTGGTCCAGGCCGTCTGGCACATCGCCTGGATGCCGGACACCACGCCCGGCATGCTCGACCCGTAGGTGTAGGCCTCGGAGTTGAAATTGGCGCTGCCCAGCGCCGGATACGGTGGCACCGTGGGCGCCGCCGGTGGATTGACGATGTCCGTCATACGTTGCCTTTGATCTGGAGCGCGACCGATGCGGTCGCAGAGGTGTCGGCCCGGACCGTGCCGGTCACGGAGCCCACGGTGGAGAGATACCCGAATCGCGGCAGGCCGCTCGCCTCAATGGCGACGGTCTGGTCCAGGATCCGGTCCAGGAGCGTCTTGGCGGCGTTGGCCTGGTCCGCGTCGATGACGCACGACAGCGTCATGTTGGTGGACTGCCGCCCGCGGCGCCGCACGAACGTTCCGTCGGCGTTTTCGCGGTAGTAGGCGTAGCTCTTGGTGCTCGCCTCGGCGCCCTGCACCACCGCGCTGATACGGCCGGTGGGCGCCAGGAGCCGGCTCCACTGACCCACGTTGATGTAACCCACGGCCGCCTCCACGTCCGCGTTGTTGCGCGACAGCGTGATGGTGACCTCGGCAGCCGGATGAAGCCGGATGTCCTTGAGGGTGTAGGAGGTGGCGCGCTGCAGGTTGCCGAACAGGTACTCCCATTCGCCGAATGCCTGCTCCCACAGATCCAGGTGGACTGGCGGCACCAAGTCCTCGCCGCCGGGCCCGGCCCGTACATGGATGTCGAGCGTGTCGGCCTCGATGCCGTAGATGGCCAGCCCGGTGACGAAACCCGGATTGAGCACGTAGGTCAGCGACCCCTTGCGCCGCGCCCGGGTGAACAGGTAGTCGTCGAAGGGCGCCATGCGGTTGGTGGGCGCGCCCTCGTCGCGGAGCCAGAACTCGGCGCCCGCGGCCGAGGACGGCGTCGTGGTGTTGTTGGGCGCGGCCTTGATGCACTCGTACGTGTATCCCTCCCACACGCGCCGGTCCTTGACCACGTAGCTCGCCCCCGAGACCCACAGCACCTCGCCGGCGGACGCGTCCAGCGCGGGGATGTTGGTCCCCGCGCCGAACATGCCGGGCGTGATGGCGGTTGGCAACAGGATGTTCAATTCATCACCTCCACTCGCATGGCGTTGCCGCCTTCCGTGACCTGCTCAAGTTGCTCCGCCATGCCGGCCAGCGGCGCGGTGTTGGTCGCCGTCCGCTCGCCGGCAGCACGCAGCGCTGCCACCTCGGCCCGCAGGGCGCGTACCTCGGCCACCAGCGCGGCCTGGTCGGATCCGCCGCCGGCAGCGAGCAGCGCCCGCGTGTCCACCGCGTTGTAGATCCGCGCTGGCGGCATGAACGCCAGCTCCGGGCCGCGCTCGCCCACCACCGCCCACCCGCCCGCATGCGATCCGCCCGACGCGAAGGCAGGGATGCCCACGCTTGCTGCCGCCTTGACCCAGTCGGAGTGGTAGTAGCCCGAGAGGATCGACAGGTCATCCAGCGTGCCGCCCGCGCCGCGGATCGCCGTCAGAAGACCCAGCAGATCGCCGGTGCCGTCGAAGGAGTGGTAGAGCCCATAGAGCCCATCCAGCTTTGCGATCTGCGCCTGGTCGACGACCGGCTCGTAGCCCACGCCGGCGGTGCCTGCATAGAACACGCGCCGGTACTTCGACGCCTCCGGGCCCGCGCCAGATCCGCCGCCGGCGCCCGAGCTGGAGCCGCCCCACACCGCCCCGCCGGTAGACCCGGCAGGCGCCCGATCGGGCTTGGTGTTGAGCGATCCTTCGCCGCCCTTGTCCGGCGCCTTGCCGAGCGACTCGCGCAGCTTGTTGATCGCCTGCTCCACCGACAACGTGGCGTCGAAGGTGCCGTTCGCGATGTCGATCTGGCGCCGCCAGAACTCCAGCATTTCCTGCTGGGCCTTGAGCTGCGCGTTGATCGTCTCGGTCTGCGCGTCCAGCGCCTTGCCCTGCGCCTCGAGCGCCTCGATCTGCCGCTCCACAGCGGTCTTCTGCGGGCCCGCGATCTCTTCGATGCCGGACAGCATGCCGGCCAGCACCAGGCGGTCCCGATCGCGCTCAAACTGCGTGACGTAGGCCCGCTCATCGAGCCCGCTGCGGGCGGCGCCAATCGCCTCCTGCAGCGGCCCCTGCTCGGGCAGGTAGCCTGTGGCCTTGGCCGTTGCCAGCGCGCGCTCGACGAACGCCCAGCCCGCCGCGGCCTGCATGGACGCGGTGCTCTCCACCTGCCCATACAGCTCGCGCGCGTTGGTGCGCACCAGGTCGAAGATGCCGGTGAGCAGCGCCAGCGATTCATCGGCGAGCGTGCGCTGTTGGCCCAGGGCCGTGCGCTGCGCGTCGATCGTCGCCAGTTGCGCGTTGAGCTTTTCGCTCTGCAGCGTGGCCGCGTTCTGCAGCCGCCGGTAGGCGTCCTCCCTCCCCTGCTGCGCGGCCACCAGCGCCGCCGCGGCGTCTTCGGCCTTGTATATCTCAATGACCATCCGGGCCAGTTCAGGGTTGAGGTTGAGCAGCGCGTAGTACTCCTGCAGCCGCCGCAGGTCCAGGGCCTGCCGGTCCTTGCCCTGAGCGATGAGCAGCCGCTGCTCGAGATCCCGGCCCTTGTCGGTGATCTCCTGCTGCTTGCGCGCTGCCTCCTGCGCTGCAGCCGCCGCATCCAGGGATGCCACCGCCACCGCATCGAATGCGCCCGCGAGCTGGATCAACATCGCGTAGGCCTTGCGGCCCGCCTCGGTGTTGAGGTCCTGCGCCTCCACCAGCTTGCGGTACTGGGCCCGCGCGTCGGTGGCGTCGATGGACGGCAGCTTGATGTCCACGGTGGCGAGCTGCTTCTCGAGCTGCTTGCGGGCCGCCTCGCGCTGTTCCTCCGCGCTGTAGAACTTGGCGAAGTAGTCGGCGCTCGCGGCGGTGAATTTCTCCACCCCGCCGAAGAGCTCGACCAGCTTGTCCGCCATGTCGCCACCCTGCAGGCTGGCCGCGTACATGCTGTGGCCGAGCGTCTCGAACACGCCATTGGTCGCGGCGAGACTCGTGGCCAGCCGCGTGAGCGTGTCGAGCGACGACTCGCCCGCCTTCTGCAGCTTTTTGAAGGCCTCCAGGTTCGCCTGGGCGGCAGGGTCCACCGGTGGCGCGGCCGCCGCGTCGGGGTTGACGCCGAACAGGTATTTCCGATCGGTGGCTGCCTCCTGAACGGTGGTCGGGAGCCCCAGGATCAGATCGGCCATCGAGATGCCGAGCTTCTGAAACTCCTCCTGCAGCTTCTTTTGCGCGTCCTCCGGGCTCAGCCCCTGCAGGCTGACCTTGATCCGGGCCGTGAACTTGTCGAGCGCCTCGCCACCCAGGCCGAGCACCTTGCCCATCTCCTTGATGCTGGTCTTCATGGCGGAGAACTGATCCGCCAGGCCCTTGCGCACCTCCTCGTCCAGCTCGCCGTACTTGGTCTTGTTGGACCGCAGAAAGCCGCCCTTGTAGTACTGGTACGTGCGGCCCGTGAAGCCGTCGGCGCCACCGAACTCGCCCTCGATCCCGGTGTCCTTGAGCTTGCGGCCGAACACGCGGTTCACGAGGCCGCCAATCGCGCCACCGATGACCCCGCCCATCGGGCCGCCGAAGATGGAGCCGATGATCGTGCCCGCGTTGACTGCGGTGTTACCCGAGCTGCCGATAGCGGAATAGCCGCCGGAGATGAGCCGGCCGGCCATCACCCCGCCGTAGGCGCCGGCCACGTAGCTGCCCGCGAGCCCGATGCCCTGCGCAGCCGCGCCCGGCAGCTGGCCTGCGGTCATCGGCCCGGCGCCCGTCAGGAAATTGAAGCCCCGCTGGACGTACATCGCGATGCTGTTGGTCAGCGACGTGAAACCGCCGCTGATCGCGGAGTAGATGCTCTTGCCGACCGACAGGATGTCGAGCGCGCCACCGCCGGCGCCGCCGCCCATGATCCCGTTGGTGATCCCGGAGATGGCCCCCGACACCGGCGCCAGGATGTAGCTGATGATCGGGCGCAGCACCAACGTCGAGAACATGTTCCTCAACGTGGTCCGGAAGTTCTCCGCGAACGACTTGCCCGACTCGAAGCCCCGCAGCAGCGCGTCCGTGAGCGACTTGTTGATCTCGTCCGCCGTGCGGTCCCAGTCCTGCTGGATGACCTTCGACACGGCCGCCTCGCCCTCGATGCGCTTGGCCTGCTCGATGGTGTCACGCGCCCGCCGCTTCGCGGCCCTCTGCTCATCGTCGGCGTCTGGCATCTTGTCGACGGCGGCCAGTTCCTTCGCGAACTTCAGCTCCACTTGGCGCAAGGCCAGGATCTTTTCCCGCTCCAGGCGGGTGAGGCCGGCCAACTTGGCTTCGTCCTCGTAGATCCGCGCCTGCTCCTGCGCCGAGCGCAGCAGATCGTCCGCGTGCGACTGCATCTTCAGCCCCGCGATCTGGTCCTCTGCCGCGCCCAGTCGGCGGATGGCTGCGATCTCGTCGTTGATCTGGTCGATGCGCTGCTGCGAGCGCGGGAGCCCCTGCAAGATGGCCTTTTGCTCGTTCAGGCGATCGACGGTCAGGGCGCGTAGCTCGGTGGACGACTTGCCGTACACCGCCGCCTCGTCCTCCAGGGCCTGTGCCTTGGCGTTGATCTTGGCGATTTCGTCCGCGATGCGCACGTTCTCCCGATCCCGCTGCTCCTCGAACTTGCGCTGGTTGCGCGCTACCTCCAGCACCTGCTCCGAAGCGTTCAACTTCTCCAGCAGTGCCAGCGCTTCGGCCCGGTGAGCACCGGTCATCTTGCGCGAGCCTTCCGCGGTCTCGGCCATCAACTTCACGCGGAGCCGCTCCGCCTCGTTGAGCTTGCCCCCCGTTGTAATCTCCAGCTGGTTTTGCTCGATCTTCGTCCGGACAGCTGCGACGAGGCTCTGGTACGCGCTCAGCTCCGCCTTCGCAGCCGCAGCGCCCTTCTTCGTGTACTCCTCACGAATGTTTGCCAGTCGCTCCTCAATTTCGGCGTTGCTCTTGCCCGCGGCAAGCCCTTCGTTGCGGGCCTGGGTAAGCTCACGCTCCAATTTCACTTTTTCGGAGAGGTACTTCTCGCCTGCCTTGTCCCAGGCTTGCGTGGCCTGCATCTGGTCCGCGCGCTGGCGCCCGGCTTCCGCCGCTGCTTTCTCCGCGTACGCGACGCCTTCCAGCGATGCCGCTTCGGCGCCCAGAGACGCGAGCCGATCCTTCAGCTGCTGCTGCGCCGCCGGGTTGAGCGTTCCGCGGCCGTTCCCGAAAGCGGCGCCGCCCTCGGTGGAACCAAACCCCCGTCCGGAATCCAGCTGTTTTTCGACCGCCGCGATCTCGTCCTTCACCTGCTTGAGCTTGTCCTGGGTGGTCTGGGCCCGGCCCAGGCCCAGCATGTTGTCCCAGCCCTTCTTCGCAGCATCCGCGACGGCGTTCCAGCCACGCTCCAGGGTGCCCAGGTTCCGATCGATCTCGCCGGCGCGGCCGATCAGCGCATCCGCATAGGCTTGCTGCGCCACGCGCGCGGCATCCGTCGTACGGCCTTGATCCTCCAGCCCTTTGATCTGACGGTAGGTGCTCTCCGTCAGAAAGTTCATGCCGTCGTTCAACTTCAGCACCCCCGCCAGCGGCTCACCGCGGAGAGAGGCGAACTGGTCGGCGGTCTTGCTCACAGCCTGGCCGGTGGCGCGCTCGTACTGCACCGCGGCGAGGCTGGCGTCGCGCAGCACGTCGCCAACCACCTTGCCCGTGCCCGCGATAGCGGTCAGCGACTCGGCGGCCTTGCCCTGCGTGCCCACCACGCCGCTGATCTCCTGGGCATAGGTTTTTAGCTCTCCAGCTGTGGTGCCGGCGGCATTGCCTGTGAGGGTGAGCGCGTTGCGATAACCCTCGGCCTCCTTGCTGCCCTGGTAATAGGCCAGTGCCAACACGCCAGCAGCGGCGGCCGCGACGTTCAGCGGGTTCACGAGGCTCAGCACATAGCCTCCCAGCGCACGCGCGGCGGCGCCGGCGCCGCCGAACATGTCTCGCAGCTGACCGCCCTGCTGCAGAAGCACCGTTAGGGGCGCTTGGCCGCCCTGCAACGACACGATGATGTCGGTGAACTGCGCCGGCACGCCACGCAGCGCCGCAGCCGTCTGCGCAGCCGACACCCCCATCGCCCCCAAGGAGCCTGAGGCGAGGCGCTGAGCCTCTTCGGCCTGGCGCAGCTGCTCGATGTAGGGCTTGAGCACGTCGGCACTGACGCCACGCTGCTTGCCCAGCGTCTCGTAATACTTGGCGGTGCCTTTCTCGCCGGCCTCCATGGCGGCTGTTGTCCGCTGGATGGAGCCGATGAGCGACCGCGCGCTGGTCTCCACTTTCTGCGCTGCCGCAGGCGCACCATCGCCGATGCCTTGGACCCCCTTCGCTGCTTGCTGCCCCGATTGCTGGACGGACTGGGCCATGTCACGGCCCGCGTCCTTCACCTGCTGGAAGCCGGCACGCGCGCCCGTGCTGTCCACTTCCGTCGTCAACGTTACCTTGCGGTCAATTTCTGCCATGTGCGCGCCCAAAAAAAATAGGCCTCACGACGAAGCCGTGAGGCCTTGGAAAAAGAAAACCCGCCGGGTGGCGGGTTCGTTGGCGGATCTTTACCGAAGTCCTTCTTTCTTGCACAGAAGGCCCGCCGCCTCCCCCACCCCGAGGATGAGGTACTCAACGGGCGCGGAGGTCTCTTTTGCTGCGGTTCCTACAAACGGCTCGTACCCAGCGTATCCGCCATAGCCGTTCTTCGCGTTCACCTCGCCGCAAATCGTCCAAATCCCCCTGCTTCCGCTCGGCTTGTGTTTGATCTGGCGAAAGCGAGCCGATTCCGAGTCCTTCAGGGTCTCTTCAAGTGCCGCGCGAAGTGCACGCTCGTTCACCTTCGGCGGCGCCTGCGCTATGGCGCCCCCGCACGAGACCATGAATCCGGCAAACAGAAGAAAAAATCGCATGGCCTCTCCCTTTCAGAAGCCACCATGCTATCCGAACCCCTCGGCAAGCCCCCTCGTGAGAAGAGGCTTGCCGCCGTTTTCGGCCCATACCCAGCCATGCCCCACCGGGGCCAGCCAAACCTTACCGAACCGCAGAAAACATTGCCCTGCCGAGTCGGGAAGTGATGCTTCCGCATCCCCAAGCCCTCTGCGAAGGGCTTGCAGTTGCTTCAGCGTTGCGCCAGAGTACCTGCATGCATCATCAGCGGGCTGGTGCCGGTGACCTTGATCTTGATGGCTTCCATCTCAGTTCTTCCCATCAGGCCCGGCGCGGCGCCGGCAGAATTTCCGTGAAACCCGGCTCCTGCATTCCTGCCACAGGGCAGCGGCCACGCAAGGCCCGCAGGATGCCGACCAGGTCCGCGGCCTGGTCGCTCAGCGGGTGAAACAGGCGACCCAGCCGGTCGAGCCGGGTAGTGATCGCCTCGACCTGGGCCCGGGCCATTGGAGCGCGCAGCCCGCACTTGGACAGCACCGCGTTGACCAGCGGCATGAAGACCTCCACGGCCGCTCCGTTGGGCGCCTCCACCTCCTTCACCAGCCGGTCGATCTGCTCGTCCAGGGTTCCGGCCGGCGGCGGCTCGTCCACCACTTCCCATTCGGCCGTGTGCCGCGCGACGATCGAAACCGCCTCGGTGAACTCGCTGCGCGGGATCTGCCGGTACGACACATGGAAGTGCGCCTTCAGCTTGCTCCAGCCCGCCACCATGGCCGCGGCCTGCTTGCTCTTCGGGAGCCGCGCCACCGCCGTGGCGAGCATGAGCCGAAGCGTTTCTGCCTCGTCGCGCGTCAGCACATCGTTCGGGCCCACCGAGTACAGCGCCCGCGGGTTGACCGCAACGCCCTCGTTCCAGTACTGCCAGAGGACGTCGTCGCACTCTTCTTGGTACTCGCGCACCTTGGCTCGAGCCTCCTCACTCTTCACCTTGCCTGCCTCGATTCCCGACAGCCAGCCGGGCAGCTTTCGCAAAGGCATGCAGAGCATGTCCTGGAGACCACCGGCCGAAGGTATTCTCAACTCAAGAACACCCCACCGGCGGCTGTTCGCCTTGATCTTCGCGTGTTGGCCGTGCCAGGTGAGCCCCATCCCGGTGATGATCGGTTTCATGGGCGTGTAGGGTTGCGCCTCGTGCTCGACCACACAGAGTTCGGCCCCGTGAAATGGCACGGAGATTGCGCGACCGGCCGCGACTTGCGTAGAATTCGCCATGTTGCTTTCCTTTGCTAGGTTTGCTGCATCCAAAGCCTCAACGGTTGCCGCCGTTGGGGCTTTTTCTTTATCAGGCCGCTTGTGCATGCGGGCTTTCCTGGGACTGCTTCGCCTGCCGCAGCAGGCGGTTGATAAACCCGTTCACCGAACGGTCATCTTTCTTGGCCTGCTCTTTCGCCCACCGCTCCAGCTCTTCATCAAGTCTCAGGGGAAAGGGGCTACGCCGCTTATCACTCATCTTCCGCTCCTTTGGCAAGTCACCGTGACTGCCTGAATCCAATGTATGTCACCGTGACTTTTATTGCAAGCCTTTTTTGCGTCACGGTGACGCTATGCTCTGGGGATGGCAACCGAAACAGCTTCCACCGGACGCGAGTCCGACAAATTCATGCTCCGGCTTCCGGAGGGAATGCGCGCACTCATCAAGGAGGCAGCGGAAAGCAACGGTCGCACAATGAACGCCGAGATCGTCGCGAGGCTAGAACAGACCTTCACCGGCAGCAGCACCGACGGTGCGCTCCGCACCCTTGCCCTCCGAATCGCAGAGGACGAGATGGACCTGCGCGCGGCCAAGGTGGATTTGATGGTTCGCCTGCTCGACTTGCATTTCGCATGCGGCTGCGTGATGGACGCCGTCGATTTCAACGAGGAGAGGGGCTACGAGCGCCCCATCCTTGAAGACGAGCTGATCGACATACGCCTCATCCGAGACGACGTCGAAGTGCTCCTTGAGCAACAGCGGTTGGAGCAATTCAAGAAAGCGGTCGAAGAACTCGAAGCCGCCCAAGCGCGAGTGGAGGCCCTGCAAGCGAAGCCGCGGAAGCTCCGCGACCGTTCAGCAAAGAACACAGTGGTCGACGAAGCACAGCCCCGCGAAATCGTCATGAACATGGCGGACCTGGATGTCCAGGTGTCGCCCTCCGGCGGCCTCACCAGCGACCCGCTCAAGACCGAGCAGAACCGGCAGAAGCGGGAGGCGGCTGAACGCCAAGCCGCCCAGACCCCTGCCGCAAGCACAGATCCCGCTCAGCCCCGGCGGAGGCGGATCACGATACGGAAGCCCTCGCCGTAGCCTTCACCTCTCTCGCCATGGCCACCTCCTCCTGGCCCGTCACCCTCGAACTGCCTCCGCACCACCCATGACATTCGAACTGCTGCTGGCCTCTTTCGGTTGCGTCTTCGCCGCGGTCGGCGCCGTGGCCGCCTTGGCGGGCCTGAATGATGCCGGCAGGCAGCGTCTCAGCCGGTGGACCCGCGCCACGGCAAACGGCGCTCGGCGAGTGTTCCTGCCCAGCTTCGCCGTCCTGAGCGTCGTGAATGGGTGCGTCGGCGTGATCTCGTTCGGGATCGACGCGGCGCCCCTCACCCGGTCTCACATCCTCTGGCTGCTGGTGTATGCCGGCAACGTGGGCGCCGGCATCTGGATCCTCAACAAGATCGCCGACCAGCGCCTCGCCAAGCGGGCTGAGTTGGAAAAACTTCTCTGAACGACGGCAGGGCCACACCAACCATGATCCTCGCGCTCAACATCCTTTCCGCCTTGGCGGCGCTCGCTTCGGCCGCGCTGTGGTTCCGGGCGTCGAAGCTGCCGATCGTCTATCCAATGGCATATCTCAGCGGCCCACCGGTGGAGATCGAACAGATCCTCCACAAGCAGGCGCGCTGCAACGCTGTCGCCGCAATTGCGACCGGCGTCGCCGTGTTGCTCCAGGGAGCCGCCACGCTGATGTCCGCCTTGTCCGCCCCTGCCGCGTAACCGGTCCCGTCCATACCGCCATGCCCACAGTCACCGCCAAGTACGAAGACACCACCTACGAGGGTGAGTACGAATTCCTCGACGACAACACGATCGTGGTGGCACTGCCCGACGGCACCACGTCGGTGCCCATCACCCTGAACACCGCGAACCCGGAGTCCCTAGCGAAGATCGAGCTCCGCGCTTATGGCCGGCGGCTCGCGCTGCGGGACCGCCAGTAGAAAGGCCCTCCGGAGAGGGCATGAACAGGGTTTCAATGTGGAGCCACTGGCGGCGCCGCGGCATCTTCGGACCGGGCGGTGGGGTTAGGCAGCGGGTAGCGCCTCAACACGTCTCTTATCTCCCTGCGGCACTTTTCCTGAATACCTGTGAGAGCTGCTATTTGCTGATCGAGGCCCGCAACTCGGTCTAAAGCAGCGTCGACCGCGCCGCTATTCGCATCATCATTTCCTGCAGCCTTCATAAACGATTCGCGACGCTGCTGCAGGTCGATCAAATCGTCGCCGGCCATCGCATTCGCGGCCACCAACGCGTCCAACCTGACGGCGATACGGCTCTGCTCCGCCTGCGCCTTCTGCGCCTCCGAGGACTCCTCCAACGCGCGCCGCGTCTCTTCCAGCTCCCGCTTCTGCAACTGCACCGACCGGGTGAGCCAGTAGAACGCCGCGAACGCCACCAGCGGGTTGAGGATGCCACCCAGGAAGTCACCGAACTCGCCCCAGGTACTTGGCCCGTCGGCGAGCGCCAGCCCATGACGCCACCCGAACCATGCGGCATACGCCACTACAGCGAGCAGCCCCGCGCCGGCGACGCCCCACTTCCACCGGTTGATCTCTGCCTGCAGGCTCTTCGCCTCGTCTTCGCTGCGCATGCCACGCCCTCCTTTTCCCGGCATCGTAGCGGCTCTGCATCCTACCCCTTCGCCGTTCGCTCGCGCTTCTCCCGCTCCTCGTTCATTTGCTCAAGCGCGGCCAGTTCCATCACGCGCACGTCGGCGTCGAGCTGGTCGCGGTCGTCTTCTGGCAGCCGCATGCGGTCCAGGCGCAGGAGCAGCACGTTGTGGTCGAGGCCGGTGGGCCCACCCATCGCGACGCGCCACTGGGTTGCCAGGTCGCGAAAGAGAAAGAACGCGTCGGCGTTCTCAGGCCACACCCACACTTCCTCGTGCCCGTAGTCGTCGGGCGTGAGGCCCCAGAAGGCCAGCTCCTCGGCCGTCGGCGGGCTGGTGTAGAGCGCCGCAGCCAGCGCCTTCAGTTTCCCAGGCGGCCTTCGGTGATTGCCACGCGGTAGGCATCCACGATGGCCTCGCTCGCGGCGGGCAGCTCGTCGGAGAGCTGCTGCAGGGATTCGGCGTTCAGGGGCACATCCAGGTTCCAGCCGTCCAGGATCTGCAGCATGTATTCGGCATTGGTGCCCACCAGCTTGTCGAAGTGGTCGCGCAGGCTCCATTCCTTCGCGGGCGCGCCTTCTTCCGCCGGGGCGGCCTCGGCGGTGGCCTGGGCACCCAGCTTCTCGGCTTCGGCCCGGATGCCGTCCACCAGCGCGCCGAACTCCTTGCGGGTGCGGTAGCGGAACGTGCATTCGATGGTGCCCTTGGTGCCATCCAGCATCGGGACGGCGACCGTGCGCTTGAAGGTCTCGGGGCGCTTGCCCAATACGATTTTTGCCATGGTGTTGTGCTTTCGGAGAGGTGAAAAAGACCCGCGCCGCATACGTTCGGCGAGGGCATAAAAAAGGGCCCCGAAGGGCCCTGTGGCCGACGCGAAAGGATCAGGTGGCCGTGTAGCGCACCGGCCGGCCCTGCAGCGAGATGGTGGCGCGCACCTGCATCACTTGGCCCTTGGTCAGGGTCGGGGTTTCGTTGAAGCTGACGTAGCCGTTGTAGAGGATCACCGAGCCGTTGGGCAGCGTGATCTTGATGGCGCGGATGGCGCGGGCTTCGCCGGCGGCCTTGAGCGCTTGGTAACCCGGCAGCGTCGGATCGTCGCCGATACCGATCTGGATGGACTGCGCGGCCGTCACGGTGGGCAGCTGGCGCTCGTAGTCCTCTTCCAGGAAGGAGAAATTTGCGAACTGCTGGTCGCCGCCGTTGGTCGTGAATTCCAGGATCTGCGGGATCTGCGTCCAGGCCAGGATCTCGCGCAGGGAGCCGCCCGAAGAACCCGCGGGGAAGCGGTTCACGTCGGTGGTGTCGGTGCCGAGCAGCGAGAGCGCGTTCGTGGCGACGTCGCCGGCCTTGAAAATGCGCTCGCTGATCTTCTGCCAGCCGGACTTCAGCTCCAGGAAGGCGCCGTTGTTGAGGCCGTGGCCGGCGCTGGTGACCACGCCCGGGGCCGTGTTGGAGATGAGCGTGATCGCCTTGGCAGGGCCATAGGCGGTTGCGATGGCGACGGTCGCACCGTCGGGGAGGGAGACAGCCATGTTGGGCCTTTCGAAGAAACGAGCCCCTGGTGGGGCGGATTTCTGCGAGGCGTCATGGCTGCGAGTCCCGAGGGAGAGGCAGACCTGCGAGGCAGGGTGATGGGCGGGTGATCAGCGCTGCGCGTGCAGCCAGTTCTCCCAGGCGGTGATGGCGCCCTTCGCAAGGCGAATCAGCGCTTCATGCAGGGCTTTGGTGGTCGCGCTCACGGATAGATCCTCAGGCGCTCTTGGCGAGTGACAGTGACTTCGAAAGATGCCATCTCGGAATCGACTCCGAGCGGCACATAGGATGTCATTCGGACATCCACATCGAGAGGCCTTCCGTAGTCGTTCAGCGCCTTCTGCAGATCCTTTGCTGCGGCGGCGATTGCGAGCAGCTTTGCTTGTTGATCTTTTTCCATGAATTCTTCCTTTCAAGTGCGTGCGCCCCAGACGCTGAAGGTCTGGGTGGCGCCGAAAATCTCGTCGGCGTCGTCAGGTGCGTCCACGGGCTCACCTTGCGGCGCGGCCTGCAGCGCGGGCGAGGCGCACAGCGCGTCCTCCACTTGCCGGATCAGCAGGAACGCCGAGCGCGGCGTCGCGGCCCATGCGGTCACCTGGATGGCGGCGTTGCGCGTGGCCGGCGCCGTGTTGTCGAGGAAGCGCAGGGAGTCCCCGCCGACGTGCTGCCAGATCAGGTATGGCAGCTGCGTGTCGTGGGGCGCGGTGAGCGGGAACGAACGCTCGCACCTCGCCATCAGCAGCGCCTGCAGGTCATCCTCCAGAGCCATGTTCGCCACCTCCCTTGATCCGCCGCAGTAGCTCCTGCTCCGCAGCCTGGTACGCCCTCTCGAACGCCGACTCGGCGCGCCGCACGAACGCCCTGCCCGGAATCTGCTTGGGCACGGCCAGCGGCACGTAGTAGGCGTTCTTCTCGGCCTGCGACGCCCGGCGGCCGGGCTTCTCCCTGCCGTCCATGCCAGGCCGGACCATGGGGCCCATCCCGTCCGGGCGGTACACGTAGCGCTGCAGCCAGCCCCATTCCAGCAGGTGCGCGTGCGGCGCCTTCTTGTGGTTCCAGCCCGCCTGGTAGATGGCGCGCCCCGGCGTGGCCTCCTTCGTCGCGTAGGCTTGGTAAATCGACCGCTCCAAGTTCCCGCTCTTGCGACCCATGGCGGCGACGTTCAGCCGGATCTGGTCGTAGACCACCTGGATGGCCGCCTGCGCGGCCGGGCGTGCCGCGGCGTCCGCGTTGTCGGCCAGCTCGTTCATGTACCGGTCCAGCCCCGCCAGATCCACATCGATCTTGAAGCTCATCGGCCGACCTCACAGACCAGGTCGACGTGCTCGCGGCCGGCGGCGTCCGGCAGCACTGCCTGCACGTCGTACACCGTGCCACCGTGCAGCACGCGCATGCCGGCGGCCAGATCGGTGCGCCAGCGCACCCGGATAGACGCCTTGACGGTGGACGCCTGGGCGTCCGCCTTGATGGCGCCAAGGCCGGAAAGCGTCTTGATGCTTGCCCAGGCCTTGCCCACCTCGACCCAGTTCTCGGCGCCCGGCACCGGAGAGCCCCAGGTGTCGGTCGCGGCGCCGCGGCGTTGGATGGTGATGCGGCGGTTCAGGTCTCCTGCGTCGAGCGTCATGCCAGCACCTTTCTGCGCAGCGGGGCGAGGAGCGCGGTGATCGGCGCCGGCAGTCGGCCGTCGTCGAACGCCTTCTTCTCGTCGCCGCTCGGGTATCGGTAGAGGTAGCCGACCAGCAGCAGCACCGCAGCCCGCACGATGGGGCGCGCCTGGGCGGCCGCGCCCTCCACCGGCGGCAGGTACGGAGACACGCCGTTCAGGTGGAGCGCGACGCGTTCGGACGCCGCGGCCAGCTTGATCGTCAGGTCGCCGTCGGCGTCCGGGCCGTCAATGCGCAGGTGCTGCTTCACCTCGTCCAGCGTTGCGAGTGGCGTCATATCGAAACCCCCTTCGTCCCGTCGCGGCCGCGCTTCACGGCCAGGCGCCAGCCGTCGCAGCCGGGCTCGCCCGGGTGGCCGCGCGGACCGTCCTTCTGGGCGATGAAGAACGAGCCGCCCCAGGTCACCCCGTCGCCGGCTTCGTACTCGGTGCCCGACTTGAACACGCCCCGGTCCACCAGCGCGGCCACCTTGACGCTCTTGCGCACCTCGTCGCCGCTGGAGGTCTTCGCCACCAGGGTGAATTCCCGGCCGTCCTGCTCGATCTGCAGGTGCGCGATGCCGTCCACCACGCACTCCCAGCCGTGCAGCCCCTTGGTCGCCTCGAAGGCGCGCCACAGGCCACCGGCATGCCGCGCGTACGTGCCGCGCGGGTAGGTCTTCGCCAGGTCGATCGCGGGCTGCAGCTCCAACTGCAGCGCGTCGCGGCCGGGCGCGCCGTCCTTCGCCGGGGCGACGGCGGCCATTGCCTTGCTCACCGCCTCGTCGACCATGCGCTGCACCTCGCCGGCCGGCACCGACTCACCGTCCTTCGGGTGCGGGATCTCCGCCACCGCGGCCTGCACCATCTCCGCCAACATGGGGGCGACGTCCTCGGGCGCCAGGCTCTTACCGTCTTGCGGCGCCGGGATCTCCTGCACGGCCTTGGCTACCTGCTCGGCGACCATGGGCGCCACGTCCTCGGGCGTCACGCTCGTGCCGGGCGCGCCGTCCTTCGGCCGGGGGAACGCCGCCACTGCCTTCGCGACCTCCTCCGCCACCAGCGGCGCCACGTCATCCACGGTGACGCTGGCGCCGGGCGCGCCGTCCTTGGCAGGCGGCAGCTCGGCAACGGCCTTGGCCACCAGCGCGGCGATCGCCTCCGGGTCGGCGTCCTTGCCGTCCTTCGCCGGCGGCAGCTCGGCCACGGCGGCCTGCACGCGCTGGTCCAGGTCCTTCGTGATGGTCGCGGGGAGCGCCTTCACGGCGTCGTCGATCTCCCGCAACTGCATCTTCAGCGGCGCCAGCGTGGCGCGGACGGCCTGGATCACGACGTCGGCCAGTGCTTTCAGGTCGGGTCGCATGCCAGTTCCTTCTCGATGTATTCGGCGAGGGCCTTGCGGTCCTGGTCGCTGATCTCCTCTGCCCCCGCCGGCGGCGTGGCATCGGCCGGTGCGGGCGCAGCCGGCGTGGTGCCGGCGCCCGTTGGCGGCAGCTTGTTGAGGCGCACCTCGTGCAGCGGGAAGTCCTGCTGCTGCATGTAGACGGTGTCGCCGCCTTCCAGCGGCGGCAGGTTCACGTCGCGCCGAGCCTCGTTGATCGCCTTGATGCTGCCCTTGACCAGCTTGGACAGCACGTCGGCCTGCGTGGCCGGGTCCATGCGCAGCAGGTTGTCCAGCTCCAGCTCCGTGCGGTAACCGGCCGGCAGTGCCAGGCCTTCGTCCAGCGCCAGCTCCATCTCCTCGATGAGCGAATGCAGCGCGTCGTTGAAGTAGATCTGGTTCAGGTCGCCCACCTTCTGGCCGGCCGGAATCGGCCCGCCCACCTTGAACGAGGGGACGTGGAACACCTGCGCCACCATCTCGGAGGTGAGCGCGATCTGCTCCTTCGTCTGGGCGTCGGACGCCGTCATGCGAATCGGCTCGTACTTCAGGCCGTCGCCCACCACCGCGACCTTACCCGCGTTGGGCCCGGTGAAATTGTCGTTCCAGTAGGTCGCCAGCGTGCGCGCCGTCTCCGTGTCGATCTCGCCCGGCGCCACCAGCAACCCGCTGGGTTTCGCGCCCTGGTTGAAGAACCGCCGCGAGTCGCGAAGCATCTCCAGGCCGCTCGATGCCGGCAGGCTGGCCGCGAACAGCGGCGAGACGCCCACCAACGGGTGGAACATGCAGTTCATCCGGTCGTGGATGATTTCCGACGCTGGGACGTAGACCGTGGCCTGCTGCAGCCCGGACAGGTTGTCCTGGCCGAGCTGGTAGAAGATCGACCCGTCCGGCGCCACCAGCGGCTGCACCAGGCCCGGGTCCAGGATGTAGAGCCCCGTCACCACGCCGCGGCCGTCGCGCACCTTCAGCGCGTAGGTGTTGCCCCAGACCAGCTTCGAGCACACCCACCACTGCTTGAATTGGATCTGGTTCTGGTAGTGGTTGGGCCGGCGCAGCACCGGCGAGTAGGCCGGGTTCGTGGTCTCGGCCCAGATGCCCGACGGCTTCAGCTCCATGAGGCGCGTGCGCAGCTTTCCGATGTCGTTGTAGATGAGCGAGACGCACGAGAAGACCGAAGGGTACGAGAGCACCGTCTCCGGCCGCACATTGATGTCCAGCTGGAAGTAGCCGGGCGGCTGCGCGGGCGTGATGTCGTGCCACACCCCATCGGAGCGCGGCGAGACCAGCCCGCGCGGCTGCGCCGTGACCAGCCCTTTGGACTGCGCCGCGCGCTCCACCGCCTGCGCGCGGAGTTCTGCCGCCATGCTCTTCACTTCGTGTCCGCCTTCTTGGGCGTGGCCCGCTTCGGAGCAGCCTTCGCCGGCTCCGTGGGCGCGGCCGCCTTCGTCACCTCGGGTGCCGCGGCGGTCGTCTCGTAGGTGCCGATGTGCACGGCGCGGCCGACGGCGCGCAGCACGCGCGCATCGCTGCGCGACGCGTCGAACGCGTCCCCCGCCCGCAGGGCGCGGCCGGCGTAGGTGAACGACTTCGTTGCTTTCAGGTTCTCGCGCATGGCAGTTCCTTGGGGGGTGAGGGGGAAGGCCGGGCCCGCAAGCAGACCCGGCACGGTCGCCGGCGGGATCAGCCGCCCGCGGCCGGCGCGCCGTAGTCGGCGCCGGTCACGAAGGCCACGGCAGAGGCGCGGCGCTTGGCGAAGTTGATGGAGCGCACCACCTTGATGGCGGTGCTCTCGCTCTGGAACATCGACGTGAAGTTGGCCGAGGCGCCCGCGGGCGTGTCGGTGGCGCCCGTGGGCGCCGTGTCCTGCTCGATCATGGCCTCGCGGGAAATCGAGACCTGCACGCCCGAATCGCCGATGCGGTAGATGTCCGACGGCTTCAGCATCACCAGCTGGCCGGCGCCGACGTTGTCGCCGGTGGTCACTGCGTCGCCCAGCAGCGTGCCGCCCGAGGCGTTGATGCCAGTGAACTCGGGCAGGCCCAGCGCGTTGGTCATGAGCTGCACCGACTTGGCCAGGGACGGGGTGGTCACCAGTTGCAGGCCGTTCACGTTCTTCGCCGCGATGAACCCCGCGTACAGGGCCTTGATGTCGGTGCGCAGGCCGGCGCCGTCCGTGCCCGCAGACGGGATGCCCGTCAGGCCATTCAGGATGCCGGCCGGCGAGACGCCAGCCACGGCCGCGGCGGCGCTCAGGAAGGTGTTATCCACGCGCTGCGAGCTGGCCTCCACGAGGGCGTCGCGCACCAGCTGCTCAGCGGCCGGGCTGGAATCGCGCAGCAGCTCGTTGGAAACCACAGCCAGGGCGGCCACCTTCAGCGGCGTCAGCGTGACGTTCATGAAGTCGGCCGTCGTGGCCGGGATCGCCTTGGACTGGCCCACCCAGTAGGCCGTCGCGGCGCCGTCCTGGCCCTTGATCTGGACGTTCGCGGGCACCTGGCGCAGCGGCAGCTTGTCGTACACCGTCTGCGAGTAGAGGTACTCGATGAAGTCGCCGGTGTAGCGTTGATCGATGGCCGCCAGCTCCGCACCCCATTCGCCGGTGCCCGTGCCGCCGCCCGGCACCGCGGCCTTCATGACGTTGATCAGCGTGGGGTTCGTCTTGCCCCAGCGCGCCTCGGCGATGGCCAGGGGCGACACGTCGCCGTCGGACAGGCGCGAGAGGGCCTTCGCGATCACCATGCGGGTGTAGTTCTGGCCCTTGAACTTCTCGTCGGCGTCCTTGTTCATGTGGATCGCCGGGCCCGCGCCGGTCGCGAGAGCGCCACGCGCGTTGGTGGCGCCCGCCGGGGTGGCGCCGGCGGCCGGCGTGGCCTTGGTCGCCTGCAGGGCTTCGAGCGCGCGGAGGTCCTCCAGCTCGGCGTCGATCTGGGCGATGTCGGCGGTCAGGCCCTTGAAGGCCTCGCGCTCGCTTTCGTCCTTGGTGCGGCCTTCGTCGAGGGCCTTCTTCTGCACGCCTTCCAGCTCCAGGGCCTTGGCGGTGCGGGTCTCCATGAGACGCTTGATCTGTTCTTGCAAATTCACGGCTTGTCCTTTCAGGATCACTTGAGGAATACGACGCCCTGGCGGGCACCTGGTTGTCCCGAGACGCCGGGAGGGAGAAGCCGCACGACCCGGTCCTGCTTGTGGCCTGTCGCGGCCAGCAGCGCGTTGTCGAGCGACTTGATGGTGGTGATGGATGCGTCGGCGTTGGCCGGCACGGTGACCGCGGAGAGCTCGAACCACAGCCACTTCGTGTACCGGATGCCGTAGGTGCCATCGATGCGCGCCGTCTCGAGCGGCTTGAAGCCGACCGACAGGCCGCGCACCAGCTTCGCCTTCAGCATCTGCCAGGCCGTGGTGAGGCGCTCCTTCAGCGGGCCGTCGTCTTCGATCTGGGCGACTTCGCCCTCGACTTCGATGCCCTTCTCGGTCACGCGCGCCGCGGTGACCCACCCGATGGGGTCTCCATGGTCGTGTTGCCAAACCAAGGGAATGGGCAGCTTGAACTGCGCGCCCTTGGGCTCCACGATGTCACCCATCCGGTCGGTGCTCGGCGTGGATGCGATGCCCTTGAAGGTTCGCTTGCCGCCCTCGTCGCTGAGAGCCTTGATCACGAGGGTCGAGTACGCACGTTCCATGCGGATCTCCTGAAATGAAAAAGCCCGCACGAGGCGGGCTGGTGGTGCTCGTCAGACGACGAACATCTGGTACTTCGGCGGCGGCTTCGGAGGCTCTGCCATCGGCATCACCCCGACCGCCATGGCCAGAGCCTGCATGCCGTCGATCCGGCCGCTCGCCTTCGACTTGGTGAACTTGCGGTTCTCGGCCGGATCCTTGACCACGACTGCATTGGCCGCGCACATCGATAGCACTGGGTGATTCCCGTGCTTCAGCTTCTTGGCGAGCAGCCGCTCCTCCAGCGTCCGGATGGCCGGCGACATCGACTGGAACCCCTGCCCGAAGTCAACGAATTTCGCCAGCTCCTTCTCTGTGAACCCGGCCTTCAGCAGCCACGGCCGCAGGTGGCGCATGCCCCAGCGGTCGAAGGCCAGGGCCTGAACGTCGTACCGGTCGAACACGGCGCGCAACTCGGCGGCCACGTACTCGTACTCGATCGACCGGCTTGGCGTCGTCTTCAGCAGCCCCTTGGATGCCCAGATGTCGTAGGGCACTCGGTCCGCGCGGGACTTCTCCGCCAGCCCCTCGCCCGGCAGCCAGAAGGTGGGAATCACGTCACCCGCATCGGACGCCAGCACCAGCGCGGTCAGGTCGCTCACCGACGACAGGTCGAGTCCGCCGTAGACCTTCAGGCCTGGCTGGTCGTCCGGCTCAGCCCCGTTTTCCTGCCACACCGCCCGGGTGATGAAGGGCGTCTTCGCTTCCACCCGCTGGTTCAGGATCAGGTTGCGGTATCCCGCCTCCATGCTCGGCAGCCGCTTGGCGTCCGTGGCCTGCTTGCGGACCTCCTCCTGGTTCATGAACACGTCGAAGTGCGGGTTCGCCGCCCGGATCGCCCTGTCACTGAACGGGTCCATGTCCATGGGTGCCGTGTGCAGCGCCACCTTCACCCGCGGGTCCGCCCCCGTCAGCGCGTCGTCGATCAGCAGGCTCAGCAGGTCGGCATCCGTGCGGGCCTGCGTGCTGATGATGATCGACAGCGGCCTCTCGTGCGCGGCCGATGCCGTCTCGATCGCCTCGTACAGCTCCGACCTCGGCCCAACAACCTGGCCCAGCTCGTCGTGCACGGAGAACACCGGCGAGAGCCCGTAGGCCGTCGAGGCGTCCGCAGACAACGCGCGGTAGGTCGTTCCCAGCTCCGGGCAGACCAGGGTCTTCGCCGACTCCTTCGGGATGACGTACTCGCTCAGTTCCGGCGACATGCGCACGACCTTGGAGGCGTATCCGTAGAGGATGGCCGCCTGGTCGCGAGACTGTGCCGCGCTGTACAGCTGGCTGTTCGGCTTGGCCTCGGGCCCGCACAGATGCAGGAGCAACAGGAATGCGCTCGTGGCCGTCTTCGCGTTCTTGCGCGCCATGCTCAGGATGAACGTGCGCGTCGGCGTGTCGTAGATCTTCCGGATCCACTCCTTCTGAGGCTTGGTCAGCCGCACCGGCTGCCCAACATGCTTGCCGTCGGGGATACGGCACATCGCCTCGATCCAGGCGATGTTCCGCAGCCCCCTACTTCGGCTTCGCGTCAATCACTTCCCACGGCTTTCGCGCGCGGCCCACACTCGCATTGGCCCGGCCGACCGTCTTGGGGTCCACGGTCGCCTGGCGGGTGATGCGCAGGCGCGTGGCCAGCGAGGACGCCGAGCGCACCTCGCGCTCGCGCATGGCGAGCAGCCGGTCGTACCTCTTCAGCCCTTCATCATCCCGCAGCCATTCGCGGTCGAAGGCCTTGATCTCGTCGTCCAGCACCTGGGCCGTGACGACGTGCTGGCAGTACAGGTCCAGCATGTCGCGGTGCGTCTCGGTGAACGCGGCCGCGGCGTGATCGTTCACCAGCCGCGCCCACACCACCTGCTCCGCATCGCTCAGGTGCATGCTCGGCGCCAGCCGGTTGGTGGCCACCAGCGGTCCAACCTCGGCCGCCACCGCGACGCTCGCAGCAGATTTTCGGCCTCGTTGTGCCATCGAATTCACCTTTTTTCTGGACGTTTAGCTGCGCGAGGGGAACAGGTCGGTTTCCCAGGAGAACGGGATTTTTCGGGGGACCATCCCCCCTCCCCTCGGTCCCGGCGGCGCCTCGGGCCTCCGCCCGGCCATTGGCGCGATCTGCGGGGCACCCGGGGAGGCCCCTGGCGGCCCGCTGGCGGGGCGATCACGCCTCAGACAGGCCAGCCATCCACCCCCACCGCCCGACGCTGCTGGTAGCCCATGTCGCGGGCCGTCTTCTTTGCGTGGCAACCCTCGGGACCGCAGCACAGAACCTGTGTGTTCGCCTCGATGTCTTCGCCCGTGCCGCCATCTGCCTTCAATGCCTGGATGTGATCGAGCTGGAAGCCGCGGCCCGGGATGTCGTTGAACTCGACCAGCTTGCCGCACGTCGCGCAGTGTGGATCTCTGGACCACACGCTCAGACGTCTGGCTTGGAGGCGGCGGCCAGTGATCCGCGAGATGTGCTTTCGGCTGCTCATTCCTCGCGTGATATGCCCGCCATGTTGAACATTGCAATCATCTCGTTCACGACGATTCCATCGACGCGCCGCTGAATCTCGTTTAGTTTTTTTGCGAGAGCGCTAACCTGATCCATCGGCGGATTTTCTCTTCCGCGTCTCGCCATGTCCAACAATCCGTCCAAAACTGCATTATGAAGCTCCAGCACTTGAGCGGTTTTGCCGGGTCCCAAAAACGGCCTCGCACTCCTGCAAAGTGACTCGAGCTCCCTGGCCGAGCTGGTCAGCTCCTCAACTCTCTGAGAGTGCCACGCGTCCCCGTGGGCATGATTATATTCGTATGCGGTCGATAAGCGAATACCTAAGCCTTCAGTGATACCTTGCAGTTTCTCTATCACCTGAAAACGCTTGTTCGCCATGTGAATGGCCATGGTCTTACGAACGTCTTGATTGGCTTTCGTAGCCTCCGCCTCCGCGATGAGCGAAGTGCGATATGCCTCCAGCTCTCTTGCGTAGCCCGCTTTGGCTTCTTCCAACTCACGCTGGTGCGCAGCTTTTATTTTCTCAATGTCTTTCAGCAGCCAATGGCTGATAAGCGATTTATATTTCCATGCTGCCAATGCCAACAAACCAGCCGCTAATCCGCCGCCGGTCAAGCCGCCGAGGAAATCTACGAAGAACACCATGTCACACCCTCCTAACTCAGAGCATATCCTGTGGCTTGGGCCATCAGGACGCGCTGGGCGGCGGCTGGGATTCGGGGCTTAGGCATCCTTCAGGCGCTTGAACTCCTCGCCCGAAACCGTGCGCTGCACGATCATGTCGGCATGCAAGCGCAAGACGATCTGCGGGCCGAAGTCGCCCTGCGCGATCGGGAGTTCGATGTCGAGCACGTTGCGCACGCGGTGGCCGTTGATGTAGACCAGCCTCGCTGCGCCAGCCGTCACGATCTCGACTTGGCCGGCGCCTTGATCTTGCGCGTCGCGCTCGTAGAAAACACGCTCGACGTCTTCGCCCAACATCCTGACGCGAATCTCTTTCATGACATCCCCTGGTGTTCTGGCATCCATCGGTCTACGGGGCTTGGTCTGGCCCCGCTGGTGCCTGCCGTCCGCTGTCCAGCATCACAGCTTGCGATGGAGACCCGCGCCTGAGCGCGGCCGGCGCTGGCTGCCGGGAGTCGAGTAGGAAAGATCCGCCCTCCTGGGGCTACGATGGAGTTCTCACACAACCATCGCCAGGAGGGCGGAAATGATTGAAGTCAAGGACGGCTGCGTTTCAGTGAACGTAAACGAAACGCTGAATGCAGAGGATCTGACCAAGCTAATCGAGGAGCTTGGCAATGCCCGCGCGCAAATTACCCAAGATCCGGATCGCCCGCAGGAGGGGACCGCCTACCAAACGCTGTTTGAACCGCGGCTTTGGACATTCTGGGGACCGCAAACGGGCGGCAACTTCATGCTGATGACCAGACATCCCCAGTTCGGATGGCGCGGCGTGATGATGACCCCCCGCACTGCCTCCGAAATTTCCGTGTACCTGAGCCAGTATCTCGCGGCTCGCGTCGCCGTCACAGGCCAGCCCACCACAGCCCCCACCGCCGCACAAGCCACTCCGCCCAAGGGGGATGTGCCACAGGGCGGAAGTGGCGGCAACGTCTTGCATTGAGCACTCCTGGTTGTCGGAAGGCGCCACCACCTGGGGCTTGGCATCCCTGGCGGCGATAGAGGCGTGGTGGATGCGCCCCGGTGGTGGCAACTCGGAGCACCCGAACGGGTGCGATGTGGTGGTGGATGCCCCTGGTAACGATCCAGGCCGGCCGAAGCGACAGCTTTACAGGCTGCCCCGCGTCCTTAGCGGTCTAGGCATCCAAAAACGAAAAAGCCCGCAGGGCGAACCGTGCGGGCATGTACTTGGCGTCATCCGTACTCTGTATCGGGCGCACCTGCGGCTGCCGTTGGGCAACCGCTGGAAGCGCTCACGACTCAGTGTCGCGGGAAATTGGCGCGATTGTGCCAGATCGTGTCAAGCCGCGCAAGCGATAGGCCGTCCAGAAGCTGCGTAGCCCCTCCAGCCGGTCACGCTCCCAGGCCGCGGGCGCCACGCCCAGCCGGCGGCGCGCGGCGTGGTGCGGCACGCGCTGGGGGATGTAGTAGGCGTGCAGCACGCGCCGGTACTGCATGGGCACCACTACCAGAGCATGCTGCACGCGCATCGCGTCGAAGTCGGCCATGAACGGCACCATCGGCTCGTCGCCGCGCGTCGGCGGCGGCACGTACTTGCCCTCGGCGCTGGCGCACGTCCGCTTGACGTAGCGGTCCTGCGCCCATCGGCCGTAGCGCGCCAGCAGCTCGTCGGCACTGCGCTGCTCGACGTCCAGGTTGGCAGGCGATGCGCGCTTGCGGGCCGGAGCGTCGGCGCTCTTCTCGTGGATCTCGACATACTCGCGGATGTCAACGTACATGGGCAGCCCCTTCTTCTCGTTGTGGAATGCCCGCGGGCCAGAGCCCCAGGGCGATGATGCGGCGCTGTGTGTCAGCGATCCATGCCGGCTCGATCGCGCGGCGCGCGGCCTTGGGCAGCAAAGCCCCCTGATCGAACAGGCTGTGGCAGCCGGGCGTGCCCGGCCGGTCGGAGCAGAGCGGGAAGCTATCCAGGTCGCAGACCTTGAGCCCCATGCCCTTGCCGGTGTTGGCGTGTGCGCACTGCGAGAGCCCCGGCAAGCCGCAGGCCATGCACGGCAGCGCGGCGACGAGTCGGCGGTAGGCCTCGCTGCGCACGGGCGCCGCCTTGGGCACGGCCGGCGCCAAGTCGGCGCAGGGCACCATCACCGAGGCCCGGGGCCGCGCCTCCGCCATGGCGCGCGCCGCACGGGCGGCGAGGCGCTGCTCACGGTCGGCCGCTGGCGCTGCGGGACGCGGCGCGCGGCGGAATCCGGTACGTCGCATCATCGGGCGCACCCGGCCTGCTCCGCAGCCTTCAGCCGCGCCAGCTCCTTGCGCGCGGATTCGACGGTCAAGCCGTTGATCTGTCGGTGGAACCGCAGCACGCAGCTGCACAGGTACTTCGACTGGGCGGGCGACAGCACGCGGCTGGGACGGTAGCGGGCCATCGACACCATCGAGTCGACGAACTTCACGCAGGAGCACTTCGGCGGAAAGTTCACGCGCGCGAGCGCCTCCGTATAGACGAGTTCAGCGGACGTCATCGCGCGGTGCTCCTCAGATCTGCGGCGCGCCGAAAGGGCCACGCCACCATGGCAGCGTCGCGGGCGTGCTCGTTCGAAGATCCGGCCCAGCCCGTGGTGCGCGCGAACGCCGCCGCGTCCAGCTTCGCGCCCTTGGTCGCCGGGCTGATGCCGTGCGCCGGGATGCCCAGCTCGCCGCACACCTCGGAGATCAGCCGGCACCATGCGTCCACCTGGCCGACGTTGCGCGCCATCTTGGCGCTGGCGGCGCCGCTGCGGCCGCGCGTCCAGGTGTGCGACTGCAGGCGCGAGTCCTCGAACACGACCCGGGCCGGCTGCCGGCCGCGGATGATCCGCTCGATGTGGTGCGGCGGCACCGTCTCCAGGTCCGTGAGCACACCATCCACGTAGGCCGCCACACCGGTGTGCACGCCGGGGTCCATCCCGAGGATCAGCATGCCGACCTCCCGCCCAGCCCCGCGAACGGGCTGGTCACCACGTAGTCGCGATAGCTCCGGCCGGCGCGGGCGTCCTGCACCACCGATTTGGTCTTCCCCATCTGGCGCGCCAGCTCGGCACCCGTCAGGGGGCTGGTGCGGATCAGCTCCACCTGCTCTGGCGACAGCGATCCGACCTTGTGCCGGATGGCGGCAGACACCCGGCTGCCGTGCTTCTGTCCCCCGAAGCCGATGGCCGCGAACGCCTTGCGCATCGCCGCGCTGCGCGTGACCTGCTTGTGGTGCTCGTGGTTGCAGCAGCCCGGCGTCTCGCAGGTCCTGGTGAGCGTGTGGCCCTTCTTGAGCTCCTTGCCATGCACGGCCGTCCACAGCACGATGTCCACGCGCTTCACGTTGCCGTCGTGGCGCGTCAGGGGGTGGCCCTGGGGACTGCGCGCGCCGCTCCAGCGCAGGCAGTCTCCGCCCACGTCCTCGCAGCGCAGCAGGATGTCCTGCTCGATCTCCGCGGGCGTGCGCACGTAGTCCGGCAGCACGTAGCGCCAGCTGCCGTCCACCCCGCGGATGGCCAGCTTCCCCTCGCGGCGCAAGGCTTGCACGCGCTGCCGGGTGTAGACGCGGCCGCGCCCCGTCAGCTCCGCCAGGTGCTCCAACCGCATGGGCTGGTGCTGGGCAATCAGTGCGAGCAGGTCGCCGTCGTAGGGCTCGGGCCGCGAGCCCCCGGGGGCGATGTACCGGCCGAAGGGCACCCACTTCCGGAGGCCGTCGAACGCCGCGAGCTTGATCCGCTTCGCGCGTTCCATCCTGCGCAGCAGGAGCCCCATCGGCACCTCGGGGGACTTGGCCAGGGCCGCCAGCTCGCGGGTGCTCATCTGCTGGCCGGAAATGACCTTGAGGATCTGGGAAGGCTTCCAGGGGCATCGCGCGATCAGCACGTCAACGGTCACCCATGCGGTGTCCTTCTGGGGCTTCGTGGCGACCGGCCGGGCCAGCAAGCGCTCGCGCGCATCTTCCAGCACCATCGCCAGATGCTCGGCGTCCCAGCCCGTCGCGGCGCGCAGCTCGCTCTCGCGGGCGGTGCCACCGGCAGCCGTCAGCGCCTGCAGCAGCTGTGCGAGGTTCTTCTTCGTGGCCATCAGCGGCCTCCTTTCTTGAGCCAGCGCTCCCGGTCGGCTTGGATGTCAGCGGGCGCTGGCGCGTGCTTGCCGCATGCGTGCTGCGGCGGCAGGAAGGTCCAGGACTTCCCCAGGGAGCAGGCGGCCATGCCTTGCTTCGCCATTTCGCGGTGCTGGCGCAGGGCCCAGTGGATGCAGGTCGAGCAAGTCATTGCCATTTCTGCCGCCCTTCCATGCCCAGGGCCTGGCGCGCGCTGCGCAGGCTGTAGGGCGTGATCCGCTCGCCGGCCGCGGCGCGAGAGACGATGGCGCGTGCCCAGTCCTTGCTCCGGTTTTCGTTGTGCGCGATGGCGCGCTTGAGCCCCGTCTGCTTCGCAATCTCTTCGGCCACCACCCGCTCGGATGCGCGGGGCGCCTCCAGGCGCGGCACGTCGGCCGGAGGGCATGCGTTCGCCAGCGTGCGGAACTGGGCCACGTTCGGGCATTTCGCCGGCAGGTTGCGCAAGGCATACCGCAGGGGCTCCAGGTTTCCCGCGAAGCCGCTCAGTTCCTCTTCCCAGTCGTCCTTGACCAGCGCCATATCCACGCCGTCCCACTGCCGCAGCCACTCGGCGCCGTAACGCACGGCGAGCTTCGTGAAGATGAGCTCGACGACTTCCCGGAATGCGTGGTCGTTCATCGGGCGCCTCCAGCCAGGCGAGGAGAGGCGGCGCGCGCCGGCACGTCGATGACACTCGGGTCGCCGGCCATGAACCGCTGGGCGGCCGCAAAGCCCCCGCCGCCGGGCGCCTTGCGAGCAGCCATGGGCGCCACCTCCTCCATGCGCTGGCGGGCCGCGCGCTGGGCGTAGGTCTCTGTCGGGACGTCGGGGCCCGGGCCGCGTGCCGCGGTGCGCACCATCGCGCCAGGCGCGCCGCCGGCACGGCGCACCCAGTTGCGCCAGGTCGCCAGCCAGTCGGCCTTGCGAGCATCCGCGCCGGCCTTGGCGTGCCAGTAGTCCGCGAAGCAGTCGCCCTCGCGGCGCACGCCCTCGGCGCCCAGGTCCGGCCGCTCCTGCTCGGCCCAGGCCGCCCAGTCCTCGGGCAGCGCCCAGTCCGCGGGGAGACGCGAAGCAGCAGGTGCACGCTTCGATGGTGCTGGCGGAGCCGCAGGCGCAGCGCCGGGCGCGGCACGCGCCGCCTCTCCCTCTAGTTCTACAGCAGGTTCTTTTTCTTCTTCTCCTTCTGTATCTGTATCTGTATCTGTACGCGTGACTGTCACGGTTGTCACGCGTGACGTCTCCGTGACGTCGCTCGCGGGGGCTCCGGAGGTGTCCTTCTCGCGCTGGCGCTGCCGGCGCTTCCGCTCTGCGGCCGTGGTGTCCGCGTCGCTGCGCATCTGGCGGTCGTCCCAATTCCGGGGCTGAAGCGTCTCGCGGTCGATCAGCCCCACCTCGTCCAGGCGGCGCGCGACCTCTTCCAGCGTGCGCAGGTCCAGCCCCATCTTCACGGCCACCTTACGCAGCTTGAGCGCGGGAGCCTCGTCCTTGTCCAGCAGCCCCTGGCCTTTCAGGCACAGCAGCGCGATGAAGTGCCAGCGGTCCTCGAAGGCCACCAGCTTGAGCGTCTCGTTGTCAACCATTTCGGTGTAAACGCGGAACCATGGGAGCTTCATGCGCGCACCCCTTTCTTGGAATTGCAGGGCCGGCACATCGTCTGGAGGTTGTCCATCGTCGTGGGCCCACCTTTTGACTCAGGGTGGATGTGGTCGCAGCTCAGATCCTTGTAACCGCCGCACGCCACGCAGCGGTACGCGTCACGCTCGAAGACCTCGGTGCGCAATGCGCTGGAGATGACGGCCTTGGTGTAGCCCTTGGGCCGGCGCGGCCGCTCCCATGCGCGGACCACGCCGATCTCCTTGGCGATGATCTCGAGCACGCCACCACCGTCTCCGTCGCCCCAGCCCCAGACGAGACGGAGTCCCGCAGAGTTGGCGCGCGCGAAGTCCTTGATGGCAGCGATGGCAGACTCCTCCGCCGCGATGGCTTCTTGGTAGTCGGAAGCAGTCACGACGCCTCCCACACGCGGAACCCGCCGCGCACCAGGTCTTCGCCGTTGACCTGCACCACGCGGGCGTGGCCGATGGCGCGCAGGTCCGGCAGCCGGCGGTCGATCTGCACCACGGTCAGCCCCGTGAGGGCCTGCAGCTCGTGGGCCGTGGCCGGGCCGGCGCCGAGCGCCTTGATGATCCGGGCGCAGTGGTTGCCAGCGAAAGCGGCGGCGCCTTCGGCGGCTTGCACGCTGGTGAGAGGGTCGTGCGCACGCACGAGGTGTTGGGCTTGCATGGGGGCTCCGGTCAGGGCGTCTGCGGCGGGTCGATGACCGGCAGCTCGATGTGGGCGCGCTCGGCGCGGGGCTTCCCGGCGGCGTTGGTGGCGCGCGCGGCGCGGCGCAGCTTGCGCAGCACCTCCTCGGCCTCTGCGATCTCCTGCTCGATGCGCGCGAGCTCGTTGTCCGAGATCACGCCGTCGCTCAGGGCCTCGATGACGGTCGAGGTCACGTCCGAGGTCTCACGCATCAGCCGCGACACCTTGTTCATGGGGTTCAGGGCGGCTGCGGTCTCGGGCTCGTCGTGCGGCACGAAGCTGCCGCCGCACTCCTGGGCCACGAAGGCCGCGAAGTCGTAGCAGTGGGGCGTGCGGCCCTCGACGCACAGGCGGGCGATGGCCAGCGCGTCCACCGCGCCCAACTTGTGCGAGGTGGCGCCGGACAGCTCCTTGCGCAGCACCTCGTCGCCCTTCCCCAGGCGCGTGGACAGGACGGCACGGCCGCCCGGGAAGTGGTCTGCGCCGCGGCGCAAGGAATCGTGAAGGCTCATGTCCGGGGCTCCGTGATTTGGACGTGGACGACAGGGGTGGCGGCGGCGACGATGCGGGCATGGACAACAAGACCAGCCCCAGCACCTCAACCAGCCGTAGCGCGCGCGGCGCGGTGGTGGGCGCCCGCCTCCCCCAGGCGTACGATGGAAGCTCCTACACAACCATCGCCTGGGAGGGCGGACATGAAAGACGAACTGGAAGCAGCAGCAACCCTCGCCGCCGTGGCGCTGCAGAAGCGGGTCATGGCGGGCGAAGACATCACGGAACAGGTAATGGCGGATGCGCTGCTGGCCGCGGCCCGGGCAATCCAGGCGGCGAAGAAGGAATGAATGCGGAGTACGCCGCCTCGGCTTTACTGACGCCCTGCTCTAACCACCAATTCACCCGGGCGCGCTCGTCGCGCTGCCTGGCGCGTTCCCGCCGGTACGCCACGGCGGCCGGGGGCGGTGCGCCCCAGCGGTACGGGTCAGCCATGGCTCACCTCCTGCTTGGTGGAGGCGGCCTTGCGCAGGGCGTCAGGGATGGGGATGCTTCGCCTGACGCAGGCCGCGATCACCCGGTCCTGCAGACGAGGAGGCAGTACGTCCGGCCATTGCGACACGGCGGACGACTTGATCTGGATGGCCTTTGCCGCCTCCGCTACGGAGCCGCCAAGGAGCGCGATGGCTTCGGACTTTTGCATGCTGGCATGTTAGCACCCTTACATTGAAATGCAAAGCACGCTAACCACCGCCGCAAGTAAGCTAACTTACATGACTACCCTCGAAGAACGCATCTCCGACTTGATGGCTACGACTGGATGGACGGTGGGTCGGATCGCCGAAATCGCAGGCGTCTCTTCCTCTTCCGTGTCGCAGTGGAAGAAGGGGGAGACGAAATCCATCTCCCTTGAGCCAGCCATCCGCCTGGAGCGAGAAAGCGGCTACAGCGCGCTGTGGATCGCCAGTGGAAAGGGCGAAAAACTTGCCAAGATGCCGGCGGCTCAGCAGGAAGACGGAGCAGAATTTGCAGGACAAGCAAGAAAGCTCAGGAGGGTGCCGATCGTGGGGACAGCGAAGTTGGGGGCTGACGGGTATTACGAGGAGTTGAGCCCCGTTGTTGGTGGCGGCGACGGGCACATGGACATCGCTACGGCAGACGCGAACGCCTACGGTCTGCGGGTGCGCGGGCAGAGCATGTTCCCGGCCATCCGGGATGGGTGGTACGTGGTTGTGGAACCCAATAGCGAGCCTGCGGCCGGTGAGTACGTGCTGCTCAAGCTCAAGGACGGCCGGAAGATGGTCAAGGAATTGCTGATCCGCCGGCCCGGTTCGGTCGAGGTGGTGAGCGTGAACGGCGGCGAGCGAGCGACTTACGACATATTCGAGCTGGACAGCATCCAGGCTGTCGCCGCTGTCGTTCCGCCCAGCAAGTGGCACCCGGAGTAGCCACACTGCCCAGAATAAGGAGAGAGGGATGACACGGATTCTGTTCGCTGCCGCGGCGGTCGCGGTTCTGGCGAGCTGCGGCAGCCACGGCGAGGCCAAAGACGCCATCAGGAAGCTGCTCAACGACCCTGAGAGCGCCCAGTTCACAGACCTCAAGAGCGGAAAGAACAAGGGCGATGTCTGCGGCATGGTCAACGCCAAGAACCGCATGGGCGGGTATGTTGGCGCGACGCCTTTTTTCTACGAGAAGGCGTCCGAGACCTCTGCGATTGTGAAAGCCCCCGAGGACAGCGATTTCCGATCCCTGTGGCTTGGGATCCGGGCGGGCGATTACGAGAACGACATGCGCAAGCTCCTCACGCAATGCCGGGTGCACGCCCAGTGGAGTGACGTGTGCACGACGCCTCACCCTGAGCCCACCTCCGCCGGCTGCGGAATTATCAGCGGCGATCCCAAGTCCATCTATGCGCAGTTGAAGGCCGCCTACGACCGGTAGGGTGCGCCTTTTTGCACTGGAGGCGGTAGGTACACTCGCCGGCCCATGAACCTGCCTTCTCTCAGCACCGCCCGTCGGGCTCTGCTCCTTCTTCTCAGCGCCGGCGCGCTGGGCGCTCCCCTCCCGGCTTCGAGCTTCTGGCCTGGCGACAAGCCGGCGGCAACGCGTGCACCCTCCTCCGGCGCCGGCTTCGCCGAATGCCCCCAGCACTTCGCGGGCGGCGTGCCTCCTGCTCGCCCTGCCGGCGACAAGCTGCGCGAGCTGTGCTTCAACTCCTTCGCCGTGCTCCACAGCGGCAGTACGAAGACGCCGCTCTACGTGGCCGAGCGGCTGAACCGCCAGACCTACGAGGCCGGGACGAAGCCCAAGCGCGGCGACAAGTTCTACGCCGAGGCGCGCCTGCCCTCTTCCGAGCGTGCAGAGCTGGCCGATTACAAGGGCTCCGGCTGGTCGCGCGGCCACATGGCGCCCGCCGGCGACATGGGCACGCCAGAGGCCATGGCGCAGTCCTTCAGCCTGGCCAACATGGTGCCGCAGGATCGAAAGCAGAACGGCGGGCCGTGGGCAAAGATCGAGGAAGACACCCGTCGCTACGTCATGCGCGCGCAGGGCGACGTGTACGTCATCACCGGGCCGGTGTTCGAGGCCAACCCGCCGCGGATCGGCCGAGGGGTGGCCGTCCCGTCGCACCTCTTCAAGCTCGTGTACGACCCGAGCACGGGAAAGTCCTGGGCACACTGGCAGGAGAACAGCCCAAGTGCCACGGTCGGGCGACCGATTTCACTTGAAGAGGTTAAGCGGCGGACTGGGCTAAATTTACTCTCCAGCCACCAAAACTGAGGAGCATTACGATAATAGAAATCAGATTAATTCGCCACTCGCTTCGAATTTGACAGGAAGAGGGTTTGGGTCAGCGATGACTCGTAATAATCTTCCTCCAAAAATCTCAACAATTGCCGGATCTCTGCCGCCCCTTCGGGCATGATGATCTGGTTTTGAGCATTTAGATTAATCGTCAAATTTAAGGCACCCGCAACCTGCACGATCTGCTGGGGAGTAAATTTTTCCAAAACCCCTGACTGAAGAATCTGCGCAATCTTCTTTCTCACAAGATTGCTTGAGCGGTCAGCAAACAACTCCGGGTTTTCTACTTGGAAGCTTCGGTGTTTAGCAAATTCTTTAACCTCAGCTGCCGTTGCCTCTCTAAAATACTCCGCCATATCCAGAGCACGTGAGAGAAAGTGAAAACTTTGGAAATAAAGTCTAGAACCCTCAAGGACCGCCAGAAGTCGGGTGTCAAGTGTGACCCCCTGCTCGTCAAATCGATGAAAGGCTCCGTCGTTGAACACCATTCGCAAGCCCGCGCCCCGCTTTGACAACAACCGACGACGCTCAAAAAATTGGACCAATATGCAGTCTACGCCATCAATATTTCGCTGAACAAATAATGCCTTGACTCGCTCAAGAGAATGACGTGTCGGGTCGAATAGGTCTATCCTCAGCGGGTCCGCGGCAGCCTGAGCCATGCCTTCGACATCAACAAAATTATCGATATACAATAACTCCCCTTCTTCGGGCACGTATCGACCGTCAAATAGGATTTTGCTAACGATTCCTTGTTTAAATCTTTCGCATTGCTCCTCAAACGCGGAAGCAACTTCAGCCTCTAATGGCTGAGTTAGGTTGAATCTAATGATGCGAGCGCCAGGAATGTCTGTAACTGCGAACAGCGGCATAGCTCCCTCTCCTTATGTTGCCTCCAGTATGCCATACTCACTCAGCTGAACCACTGTAGTAACAGACAGTATGTCGTTGATCTGTCGTTTTGCGATCAGCAAATAGGTAACACCGCCTGCGGTCTCGACGTCATAAAAGTGGAATCCGAACAAGCCAAGCACCGGGTTTACCTGTAGTGTATGTGTCGTCATGAGCACGAAACCCATCATTAAAGCCGCGATCACCCATGCCCCCAGATCCATTTCACCGTTGCCCTTGAAGAGCAGCGGCAGGGCATAGGCAACGACGAACCCGAGCACCTCCTTGTCAGCGCTTTTGGCCTTCTTGAGTTGTACAGGTAGGCGTTCTAACTTTTGGCCCGCAGCCGTGATGATGGAATGCGCAATAAAACCCAGCGCGAGGCAGCTCAGTAGGGCGACAGCAGCCAGCCATAACTGCTGGGTGCGGGTCGCGTAAACATAGGCAAGAGAGATGGAGACGGGGGCCATCGCTGTTAAGGCGAAGATCACCCTGATGACGCGGCCCAACATGGGAACTCCTTGCTGTACATAACAACAGTATACGACCCAGCACATTTGCTGTCTGAACAACGTACCAGACTGGTAGAGAGAAGCTGCGGATGCTACCTGCCAGTGAGTCCTTCCCCGCAGGAGTTTTATGTCTCCACGGGCCCGGCGTCGTACACCTCCACCGGCGCCAGCCGCAGCAGCTTTGACGCTTCGGCCACCGTGCCAGCTAACCAGGTGTCTACGTCTTCCAGCTCGATCGGGATCACGCTGCGCTTGTCCTGGCGATCGGGCGGCCGCTTCGGGTCCGGGCGGTGCATGCGCGACATCAAGGGGTCGGCGTCCGCGTTGATGGTCAGCATGGTGTAGCTCTCATGCACCTCGCCCGTGGCGCGGTCCGTCCAGGTGTTCCACAGCCCAGCCAGCCCCCAGGGCCGGCCATCCGCCCTTCGGAAGCGCCACCACACATTTTTGCCGCTCTCCCAGTTGGGCTCATCGAAGTCGGACGCCGGAATGATGCAGCGCTGCCCGCGGGCCCATGGCTCCTTGTAGCTGGCCTTGGCCGCCAGTTCCTCTGACCGCGCGTTGTTGGTAGGGAATTTCAGGCGCGCCTCCTTGGCGAACCAGGGGATCAGCCCCCACTGCCCCACCGCCAGCTCGCGCGAATACCCGGCGTCATCGCGCGCCCGGCGGAGGAACGGGCCCTGCCCGCGCGGGTGTAGCACCTCGTCCCACCAGCGGCCGCCCTCGGGGTGCTGGCGCGAGATCTCCCAGGTGAGCTCGATGGTGCGGACGTCCGGTGGCGGCTTGTATCGATTGCACATGCGCCCAGCATGCGCCGCGGCCCGGGCGCCGTCTGTCGGATCGCGCGCACTTTCCATGCTCCAACTTTTGCAGCACCAGGCCACGGCGCGCCAACGGCAAGCCCCAGATTTGCCCGGACGGCGGACGAACCGGGTAGCGCCCGGAAGGTTCCTGCGGCCGGACATGCACTGTATATTTAAACAGTGTTCATCCATGTCTACGTCCTTCGCAGCAGCGGCAAGCGAGCCCCTCCCCGAGAGCTGCTTGAGCGGCAGCCTGTGCGCGGCTGGCTCCAGTACAAGCAGGCCCCGCTGGACGACTACGGCCCACGGTGGGAGGCCCACCTGCTGGAGGCCGCCGGCGGCCAGCCCCTGCTGCGCTCCCTCCACTGGGCCCGCCTGCGCCACGTCGAGGGCGTGATGCACCTGGTGGGACGCGAAGACGCCGGCCGGCAGACGAAGAAGTCCTCACCGCTGTGGCAGCGGCAGTCATGGATGTGCGCACTCGACCCCGCAGACGCTCGGCCCTTCCTGCAGCGCATGGTCGCAGCAGCGGCCGCTCACTACGACCCTCTCGAGGATGACCGAGATGACTACATCGATCCGCTGGCTTGGCAACCCCCCGAATGACCACCCCACCCTGCTCCATCTGCCCGCTTGGTTCGGCGTGCCGGAGCAGGTGCTACTGCCGCTGCCGGTCGAAAGCTACGTGATCAAGGAACGGCACCCGGAATGGTTCGAAGTGCGCGAGCGGGCCACGGACAAGCTCGTCTACTCGGGGCTTGGCCCCGTCGCCGTGGCCGTGTCGCCTGCGCCCTTCTAATAAGTGAGCTAATCTTTTTCAGTAAGTGTGCTTGACTATTTAAGTAAGTGCGCTAACAATTCCTCCATCGCAGCCCACACGGGCAAGCGATGGGCCACCGGATCGACGGGAGCCCCGAGGCTCCTTAAAAATCCGCCACCCCGTCACCGCCGCCGATGCTTGCGCCGCCCCGCGCATTCGCCCGAACGTGATGGATGAAAGAGCGATGCAGCTGGGGTGCTGCTGGCCGTCAAGGCACGTCGCGCGGGCAGTCCGGCCCGTCCCAGTCCGCCGAAGCGCGGTACACGGGTGACAACGGTGAGGCCAACCCAGGGAGCCAAGACAAGAAATCCCAGGCAACACCACCATGCGGCCCGCCCGCGAAGGAGACCACCATCCGCACCACCTGAGCCGGACGACCCGGCCACCCTGCCCGCCGGGCACGTAGAAAGCCGCACGACAGCCGGCATGGGACCAGATCTGGCCGATGGCTGCGGGAGCGCCCACCCCGCAAGAGCCAGGAGACGCCGTACCATGCACGCCCAGCGCACCAGCGCTGCGCCGACCCTGGGCGAGACCAGGGTAAACACAAGCGTCTTCCCGCGAGGACGCTTGTGTTTTCAGCCGCGCGCCCCGTTCTCCTCCCTCCCTCTTCTTGGGGCGCATCCACGCGGCTCTTTCTTTCCGGCGTCCTGCTCAGGGCCGCCCTTCCGCCGCGCCCGGGGGGGGCTCCACTCCTCCCTCTCTTTCCTCCCTCGGCACGCCCCGATGGGGCAGCGGTCTTTCTACAACCCCACCCGGCCCGCCGCGTGCGGGCTTCTTTTTTGGAGCACGCATGAAAATCGAGATCAACATCGACCTGGAGGCCTCCGTGGCTACGGCCCTCGCGCCGGAAAAGCTGCAGCCCATTCTGGACAAGCACCTCACGGAAGCCATCACGTCGGCGGTGCGCGATGCCACCGGGTACAACAGCGAATTCCAGAAGGGGCTGAAGGAGCAGATGAAGCAGGTCCTGCCCCACGGCCTCGGCATCGATGACGTCGTGAAGTTCCAGCAGGTCCTGAACGCCAGCATTCGGAACGTGCTGCAGGGCGCGAACAGCGAAGCCATCACCACCGCCCTGAACGCATGCGCGCAGGAGGTGCTGCCCGACGTTCCGAAGGAGTTGAAGCTGTCCGAGCTGCTCGAAGAGGCGCGCGGCGGCTTTCACAAGGAAAAGCACGAAGCGTTCTATGCCTTCTGGGATCCCAGCGAGTACGGCGGCGGCGGCATCTTGTACCTCGATGGCGATGGCGATGTGATGCCTGGCAGCCGCTACGACGGGCGAGGCGGGCGCGACGGGGTGAAGTACAGCGCGAAAATCAGAATCGCAGTCACCAAAGAAGGCGAGGTCTACTCGCTGAGGTTTGGCGGCCAGGACATCACGCCAGCCAGCCGGCCCACGGTGATCTCCCGCTTCGATTCTCTCCTGATGGCCATGTACGTCGGCCGCACGCGCCTGATCGTGGACATGGATGACTACGAGGTCCAAAGCGCAGCGGGCGAGCAGTGGGACTGATCTCCCGCCCTGACACCGCACACCCTCATCCACCCCAGCCCGCCGCGCGCGGGCTTTTTTGCGCCTGGAGATCCCATGGACCAAGAAACGCACCCCGGCTCCGCCGCCTTGGCGGCCTACGCCCTGCACGTACACAACAAGAACACGGCGCGCGAAAGGCGGATTTCGGCGGCAGCGCATCGCAAGGAAGCGAAGACGCAGAAACTGCAGGTCGACGCCTTCGCGCTCCGGAAGACTGCCAAGGAGCTCACCGCCGCATCCTGGAAGCACGCGACTGCCGCCAAGGCGGCGCACACGGAAATGCTGGAGCACGCGGCGCGGGCCCTGAAGCAGCTGACCACCCGCATGCCCCCCGAATACCAGGGCTGGGGGTGCACGAAAACCCACATCTACGCCGCATTGCTGAAGACCCTCGAATCCCAGGTCGCCCGCGTGAGCCCCGCGCTCGCGGTGATCGCGGAAGCGCTGCAGTTGCTGCTTACGCACCGCGAGTGGGACGAGAAGACGCTGACGCGCCTGAGCGGCGCACGCAGCAAATCCTGGCCGGTGCCGGCCGCCGAATGAAGGAGCGCCATATGGACATCCATCACCCTGACATGCGTGCCGCGGTGCAAGCCCCCGCCCCGCAGCCTCCCAGCACCTTCCTCGGCGCCACGGCCGCCGGCCTACTGATCTTCGCTGCGCTCGTGTGGGCCCAGCACGACGACAGCCAAGCCGACACCCGCCACCGCGCGGCCGCCGAACAGGCGCACGTCGAAGCCGCCGAGGAGCGCCGCGCCGCCGCCGCGGCCCGCGCGTGCGAGCCCGGCACCACGCCCGCATGGATCGACGCGACCACCGTGCAGTGCCTGCGCGCCCGTTGACCACCAACACGAAGCCCCCCGCCCATGTTTTCCAACCTCATCATCTACCGCCTCGCCGAGTGGCATGCAGACCTCGCCCAGCTCGAGGAAGCCCTCGCCCGCACCCCGTTCGTGGAGTGCGGCGCCACCCAGGAGAAATCCGACGGATGGGTGCCCCCGCGCGGCGAGGCCCACGGCGCGCTCGCCGAATCCGTGGGCGGCCAGTGGATCCTGCGCTTCATGACCGAATCGAAGATGCTCCCGGGCTCGGTGCTCGCGCGCAAGGTGAAGGACAAGGCCGCGCGCATCGAGCGCGAGACCGGCCGCAAGCCCGGCAAGAAGGAAACCCGCGAGCTGAAGGAAGAGGCGAAGCTGGACCTGCTGCCCACGGCCTTCACGAAGCAGACGGCGATGTGGGTATGGATCGACCCGGCGGCGCGCCTGCTGGTGCTCGACACCGGCAGCCAGGGGCGTGCTGACGAGGTGGTGTCCCTGCTGGTCGAAGCGCTGCCGGGCCTGTCGCTGTCCCTGCTGGACACCGGCACCAGCCCCCAGGCCGCCATGGCCCATTGGCTGACCGAGCAGGAGCCGCCCGAGGGGTTCAGCGTGGACCGCGAGTGCGAGCTGAAGGCGGCCGACGAGACGAAGGCCGTGGTCCGGTACGGCCGCCACCCGCTCGACATCCACGAGATCCGCGAGCACATCGCCGCCGGCAAGCTGCCCACCAAGCTCGCGATGAGCTGGGACGACCGCGTGTCGTTCGTGCTGACCGAAGGCCTGCAGATCAAGAAGGTGTCGTTCCTCGATACGGTGTTCGAAGGCCGCGGCCAGGACGATTCGGGCTTTGACACCGACGTGGCGATCGCCACGGGTGAGCTGTCGAAGCTGATCCCCGAACTGATCGAGGCGCTGGGCGGCGAAGGCCATGACAGCCGGAGCAACGCGGCGCTGTGAGCATCTATGGTGATGGGGCTGCTGGAGGCTGATAAGTAGAGTGAGAACTGAAAATTCTGACTCGTTTTGGCGCCTGGGGCAGTTGGGAGATTCTCTTTTCTGCCTTTAGTAAAGCGTCAACCAAATCGACGGCGTGGAAGAGAAAGTTACCAGCAGCAGCCGGGCTGAAATTAGCGGCTTCAAAATAAAGCTCGGCATGCCGACTGACGGCTGCGCTGATTGCTTCTGAGTCGTGCACGGGCGCGACCTGCTCATGCGATCCCAGTGTCGTGAGATCGATGACCCGGAGCGCTCGAAGCGCCGAAGCGAGTTTTTCTGCAGGTTCAATTATTTCCGCTCGCCCTCCGTTATTTCGAGCAACCTCTAGGAGCCGACGCGCAGCGACGCTGGCGCTCTCAATCAGTAGGGTGGCAGTTCGAATAGCTTCTTCTTCGCGGGCGTGACGACTGCGCTCTTGATCCGCCTCGATGTCGCGGCGTTGCTTCAAAGCGAAATACGCCGAGAACCCAATCGCAACGACAGAAAACAACGCCTGCATCCATCCCGACCATTCTGCCTTGGTCATGCACACAGTCCACCAGTGATCACTGGTCGCTGCTATGCAGTATTCCTGCGCAGGTCTAGCAATCTCCACCGCCCGCGCCAACGCTTCCGCAAGCTGATTTGCATCCATGGTTCGCCCTCTCTGTTGTAGAGCGCGATGTTACTTCCCCACACCAGGCCCGCGACTCCCAACCGCGGGCCTTTGTCATTTCTGGAGCCCCATGACCCGAGCCCCCACCGCCCAGCCCTACACGCCGCCGTACGGCACCTACCGCGGCACCGAGCTGCAGCGCTCCCCCGGCCTCCCCTCCGAACGCTACCGCGCGCTCGACCTGCCCAGCCGCATGGGCGACCGCCTGCACTACCCGGATGGCCGGGTGGAGCCCTTCCCGGAGCCCCAGCCATGAGCGCGCCGGCCGACCACCTGGCCGAGAGCCGCGCCCGGGCCTCGCTGCCCAACGCGCAGCGCGCCGCCGCCCGCGCCCGGGATCTGTGGTGGCAGCAGCGCCAGACACAACTGCGCTGCGCCAGCTGCGGCGCCCCTATCCCCCACCGGCCCGCCGAGGGCCAAGGCCTGCCCTGCGGGCACTGAGAAGGATCGCCATGAAAGCCGAAATGACCTCCGGCGAGATCGTGGCCCTGGACAAGGGCTGCGACTGCCGCACCCACCGGATCCCTCATTGGGTGCACATGTGGCGCTCGCGCCGGGACTACGAGCTCGGTGTCATCAAGGGATACCTGGAACGCATGGACGAAATCCAGCAGCGCAACCCCGGTGGCCGCGTCTCGTTCGGCGACTGGATCGATCACCAGCAGCTGCAGCTTGCCGTGTCGGCCGGCGCGGGCGAGATGGCAAGGATCTACGGCGATGCCCTGGGAGAGTTCAAACGCCGCGGCATCGTCCGGCTGATCGCCGAAGAGTCCGACCAGTTGACCGAGCTGGACCACAAGCGGGCCCAGCAGTTCCTGGCTGCAACCCTGCCCGCTGAGCCAGAAATGACCTCCTACCTCGACCACGCGCACGAAGTGCGCATGACGGCGCGCGACGCGCTCTGAAGGATCTCCATGGCCGCAACTGCATACCCACTCTCATGGCCGGCGGGCTGGAAGCGCACGCCCGACGCATCCCGCACGCCCGGCGCGTTCGGTTCCCGGAAGGAGAGCCGCTACGGCTCGACGCGGAAAGAGAACGTCACCATTGCCGAGGCCACCGGCCGGCTGCTCGCAGAGCTGGAGCGCATGGGCGCCGCGCAGCGCTCGATCGTGCTGTCCACCAACCTGGTGCTGCGGCAGGACGGGCTGCCCCGCTCCGGCCAGGCCGCGCCGCGCGACCCGGGCGCCGCGGTCTACTGGGACGACCCCTACAACCGCCAGCCCCGTTGTATGGCCATCGACCGGTACACGCGCGTCGAGCAAAACATCGCGGCCCTCGCGGCCACCGTCGAAGCCATGCGCGCCATCGAGCGGCACGGCGGCGCCGTGGTGCTGGAGCGGGCCTTCACCGGCTTCTCGGCCCTGCCCGCGCCCATCGTCGCCGGCATGAAGCGGCATTGGCGCGACGTGCTGGGCTTCCAGCCCGACGCACGGGTGACCGCGCAGAGCCTGGCCGATCGCTATCGGATCCTCGCATCAGCCAACCACCCGGACCGCGGGGGCGACGCCGAACGGATGGCCGACATCAACCGCGCCCGGGAAGAGGCGCTGCAGGAGATCGGCAATGGCTGACCGCCCCATCCTCTTCAGCGCGCCCATGGTGCGCTCCCTGCTCGCGGGGACGAAGACCCAGACGCGGCGCGTGGCCAAGCCCGTGCGCCACCCAGACCTGGGCAATATGTACGCACCCGGCGCCCTGGTGCTGGAGCGCGAGCCGCAGCATGTCATTGACCGCTGTAACCCCTACGGCCAACCTGGCGACCGGCTCTGGGTGCGCGAGTCCTGGCGTGCCCCGTTGGCGTACGAGCTGACGCCCCCGCGCGACATCCCGGCCGGCACGCCGATCGCCTACCAATCCGATGGCGCGGGAACCCTGCCGCACCTCAACGCGGGCAAGTTGCGCCCGGGCATGTTCATGCCCCGCTGGGCCAGCCGCATCACGCTGGAGATCACCGCCGTGCGTGTGGAGCGCCTGCAGGACATCAGCCGCGAGGACGCTATGGCCGAGGGCATCGTCATCCAGCCCGATGGCGGCTACGGCCTCGCCGACACCTCGCACTACCACGCCACCGACCCGCGGCACAGCTACTGGTCGCTCTGGGAAGCCATCAACGGCCCGGGCAGCGTCGAGTCCAACCCCTGGGTCTGGGCCGTGACGTTCGCCCTCGCCAGCCCCAATGCCTGAAGGATCACCATGACCAACGACGTGGCCACGCGGCCCGTGCTCGATCCGTGCTGCGGCGGCCGGATGATGTATTTCGACCGGCACGACCCGCGGGTGGTCTTCGGCGACTGCCGCCGCGAGACGCTGACCGTGACGGACCGCTCGCACCGCGACGACGGCACGCGCACGCTGCACATCGAGCCGGACTTCCTCATGGACTTCCGCGCGCTGCCCTTCCCTGATGCCGCGTTCCGCCTGGTGTCGTTCGACCCGCCGCACCTCGTGCGTGCCGGCCCGCGGTCCTGGCTCGCAGCCAAGTACGGAAAGCTCGGGCCCGACTGGCGCGAGGACATCCGGCAGGGCTTCGCCGAATGCTGGCGGGTCCTCGCTCGCGGCGGCACGCTCATTTTCAAGTGGAACGAGACGCAGGTCCCGATTTCGGATCTCCAACCCCTTTTCCCCGCGCGGCCCCTGTTCGGACACCGCTCCGGCCGGCGAGGCCTCACGCACTGGATCGTCTTCTTCAAGGACTGAACATGACCGAGAACACCACCACCCCCGACCACACCGCCGCTCGCACCACCTGGGTGGAGCAATGCGCAGCCCGATTCATTTTCCGAGGCGGCCTCGATGCCGCCGGGGCGAAGGATTTCGCGGAAGCCTGCGCCGAGCAAGAGGCCGACATCAACGGACCGAACCCAGCCGAATGGGAGAAGCCGGAAGACGTCGCCGACGAAGACATGAGCTACTGGGGAGACTGAGCATGGACACTAGCACCACGGCCGCCCCGGCGGCAACCCAGCCCGAGGCAATCGGATTGGCCCTCGACGTCCTGCGCGAGATGCTGAGCGACCCAGACCAAAGACTCGATCAATGCCCAGCACGCATGGCTCGAGCGAATCAGGCCGCAAGGGCGCTGGCCGGGGTGCAAGCCGCACCGGCCGCCCAGGAGGCCGAGCCCGCCACTGGCCTTTGGCAGATCGCGGAAAACTCAGGCACCCATGGATGGAGGCAGGGCTGGTATGTCTTTCGTGAGTCGCCATCTGGCAGGGAGTGGCTGAAGGACGAGAAGCGGCGCATCGCCCACTTCGCGACCCGTCGTCTTGCGGAGCGCGCTGTAGCTCGCGCCGCGGGTGCCTGGGGCGCCGCCGCTCCGCGCCCCCAGGCGGATGCGGGAGCAGTGCCCGCCGGAGGGCTGCGCAGAATTGGGCGCATCCAGCACGACGCGCTGGGCCACCCGCAAGCCGTGTTGGAGACTGCCTACGACCTGTTAGGCAACGGATGGCAGCCGGGCACGTCGATCTACTCCGACGAGGCCGCCGCGCCCCAGGCACCCGCCGCGGCAGCCGATCACGTCGCCGCGTTCTGGGCTTCGGTCGAGGACGGCACCGTGTTCGACGACATCTCTCCAGAGACGTGGCACCTGGTCGACAAACTCGTCGAGCAGCTCAAGGCGGCCGGCGATACCGCGTTCATCGATGAGGCTCCGACACCCGCCGCAGCATTGGCGCCGGCCGAGGCGGACGACGACGAAGAATGGCGGCGACTTGCCCTGCAGTTCGACGGTCACCGGATGCAGGCCATAGGACTCCTGAAACTGATCAATCACACATTGAAAGGTGGGCCGGCCTTCTCGACCGAAAAAATTCAGGGAGACATTGCGCGATTTCTCTCCGAGCCGCCGCTGAGCGGAGAAGAGGTGCTGGCAGAACGCATCGCACGGGCCGCCGCCCCCACTCAGGAGGCAGACGGGTGGATGCCGATCGAGACGGCGCCCAAGGATGGCCGCGCGCTCTTGCTCGGCCCGCGGCATGCGCCCGTGGTGGGCATGGTCAGCCACCCGATGCCCTGGGATGAGCGTCAGGAGCCTGCCGTCAGCGTCGTCCATTACAACGGAAACAGGTTGGTGGCCGGCTACCGCTGCAGCGAGTGGCATCGGCTTCCGGACGCCCGCGCGCGGCAGGAAGGCGGCGGAGCATGAGCGCTTACACAGCCACCGGGAAGCGCAAAAGCAGCATGACCCACGCGCGGCGCACGTACACCTGCGTGTGTGGCAAGGAGTGCCGTGGCAATGGCGGCTGGTCGAGCCACAAGCGGGCGTGTGCTGCGTGGCAGGCTGCAATGGCCGTTGCGCGCCCGCAGCGCGACACCAAAAACCCCTGTGCGATCTGCGGCTGGGCCGCGCACATGGCGATCCACCTCCCTGTGGTCGATGGCCCGCGCAAGGGCCAGCCGTGGGGCCATGCGTACCGCGCTCAGGCGCAGGAAGGAGCCCACCATGAGCGCTGACACCACCCCGTGCGCCGATTGCGGCATGCCGTGCACACCGAGGGAGTACCACCCCTATGCCGCCTGCCTGATGTTCAAGGCGTGCCACAACAGCGACACCGTGCGGGCCAATCTCGCGACGGCCCGCGCCCCGGCTCGCGCCTCGGCTCCTGCACCACAGGGGCCGACGGATGCGGAGTTGATCGCCTTCCAAGAGGAAGAGCAATACGGCCTCTACTGCGACCCGGACGATTTCGTTGACATCGCCCGCGCCGTCTTGGCCCGCTGGGGCGCTCCTGCCGCCAGCGGGGAGCCGGTGGCGCGCAAGCCGCTGACCTATGAGCAGATCAACGAACTCGCCGATCAATGCAGGGCGCCGGGCCATGGCTCGGTCTGGCCGCACGCATTTGCCAAGTCCCTCGAGGCCGCCCACGGCATCAAGCCATGAAGAGCCCCACCAAAGGCCGCCCAGCGCGCCTCACCTTCGCCGCCCTCGCCACCGTGCACTGCATGGTGTGCGACAAGGACAAGCCCGCCGAGGGCGCCCGCCCCTTTCGGGCCCACCACGTCTGTGCGGACTGCGTGCGCCTGGTGTCCCAGCGCGCCGCAGCCCGGGGCACCGCGCCCGCGCCACCGGGATAGCCCCGGCACACCCCACAACCCAGCCCGCCACCCGGCGGGCTTTTCATTTCCAGGAGGTCATCATGGCCGGGGGATTTTTTCTCGATGGCGATGAGCTACAACAGCTGACCGCACGCCGCATGAAGTCGAAGCAGATCGCTTGGTTGCGGGCTGCAGGAATACCATTCCGCGTGAACGCGACCGGCCATCCGGTCGTGACGAGGGCGGCCGTCGAGGGCCGCGCACCAGAACCCGAAACCCGGCGCACGGCCTGGACGCCGCGCGTCATTGGAGCGCATTGATGGGCCGGAAGCCGACACGTTGGAGCAACCTGCCGCCCGGCATGCGAGCCCGGGCCCGGGGCCGAAAAGTGCACTACTACCTCGACCAGGGAGGGAAGCCCCGCAAGGAGATTCCGTTGGGATCGGACTACGTGATGGCCGTGGCCAAATGGGCGGAGCTGACCAGCAGGCAGACGCCGGCGGATGGCGTTTTGACAATGCCCTACGTCGTGCAACGGTACTTTGCCGAGGTGGTGCCCACCAAGGCGAGCGACAGCCAGAAAAGCGACAACCAGGAAAAGGGCTGGGTGCTGAGGTTCTTCGGGGACCCGCCGGCCCCACTCGACAGCGTCGAGCCGCAGCACATCCGCCAGTTCATGCGCTGGCGCGCAGCCGAGGCTCGGGCTGCGGCAGTCGCCAAGCAGCAGGCCCGCAAAGCCGGCGCACCGGCGCGGGAAATCCCCGCCACTTTCGGCCAGGTACGCGCGAACCGCGCGAAGGCGCTGGTTTCGCACATGTGGAACTGGGCGCGGGAGGAAGGCATTACCAAGCTGCCCAACCCATGCACCGGCGTGAAGCGCTTCACGGAAACGGGGCGGGACACGGCGCCGGATGCTGAGATGGTGCAGCGCCTGCTGGACGTTGCGGACCAACCTCTGCAGTTCGCCGTGCGGCTGGCTGACTTGATCGGACAGCGCCCTGCGGACGTGCGCAAGATCAAGGAATTGGACATCAAGGACGGGCTACTGCATATCCGCCAAGGCAAGACCCAGGCCAAGCTGCGCATTGAGCTGATCGGCGGCCTCGCAGAGTTGGTCAACGAGATCCGCGCTTTCAAGAAGAAGCTGGGGACCATTGCGGCCGAGCTGCTCGTCAATGAGGCGGGGCAGCCGCTGAAAGCGGACGCATTGCGCTACCGGTTCGACCAGGCGCGCGCCAAGGCAGGCATCCCGAAGGCAGACTTCCAGTTCCGGGATTTCCGCGCGAAGGTCGCCACAGACACCGACGAGGCGGCTGGCACGCGGGCAGCGCAGGCTCTGCTGGGGCATACCACCGAAGCCATGACGGCGGACTACATCCGGCACAAGGCGGGCCGGAAAGTGACGCCGCATAAGTGAGTTTTGCGGAACAACCCAGGTTTTTGCGGAACAATCGCTACCGAAAAGATAGCAAACTCTCTGCATGAAGACTGGTAGGGCGTGGCGGACTTGAACCGACGACCAAAGGATTATGAGTCCTCTGCTCTAACCAACTGAGCTAACGCCCCGGCCGCCGCGATTGTATGTGCTAGCGCCGGTGGCTCAGCGCATTGGTCACCAGCTTCGAGGTGATGTCGACGATCTGGATCATGCGGTCGTAGGGCATGCGGGTGGGACCGATGACGCCCAGGGTACCCACGACCTGCCCGTCCACCTCGTATGGGGCGCTCACCACCGAGAGCTCCTCGAAGGGCACGACCTGGCTCTCGCCGCCGATGAAGATGCGCACGCCCTCGGCGCGGTTGGAGACGTCCAGCAGGCGCAGGATCTGCGTCTTCTGCTCGAAGAGCTCGAAGGCCTTGCGCAGGTTGCCCATGTCGTTGGAGAAGTCGCTCAGCGCCAGCAGGTTGCGCTCGCCGGAGATGATGACTTCTTCCTGCGATGCGGCCATGGCCTCGGAGCCGATGTTGACGGCGGCCTGCATGAGCGAGGCGATCTCGCCGCGCAGCTGGTCCACCTCGGTCTTGAGCCGTTCGCGCACTTCCTCCATGCCCATGCCCGAGTAATGGCTGTTGAGGAAATTGGCGGCCTCGGCCAGTTGGGACTGGGAATGGTCGACTTCGGTGAAGATCACCCGGTTCTGCACGTCGCCGTCCGGCGAGACGATGATGACGAGCAGGCGGCGCTCCGAAAGCCGCAGGAATTCGATGTGCCGAAAGACGGACTGCCGGCGTGGCGCCATCACCACGCCCACGAACTGCGACAGGCTGGACAGCAGCTGCGCCGCGTTGGCGATGACCTTCTGGGGCTGGTCCGGCGCCAGCTCGGGCGAGCGCAGTTCCTCGCGCTGCACTGTCAACATGGTGTCAACGAACAGGCGGTAGCCTTTGGCCGTGGGAATGCGCCCGGCAGACGTGTGGGGGCTGACGATCAGCCCGATGTCCT
>Ga0308159_1000863_pt1 | contig 53638 bp, 49 predicted proteins | sample PhyCR1_FD_201040 | JGI IMG/M metagenome (GOLD analysis project Ga0308159, IMG submission 201040) | Phyllosphere microbial communities from UC Gill Tract Community Farm, Albany, California, United States - DLSLC.R1 | ecosystem: Host-associated > Plants > Phyllosphere > Unclassified | place: USA...
TCGCCTCCGCCATCTTCGGCGACGCCAACAAGGTGCGCTTCGTCGCCACCACCTCGCAGAACCGCTTCACCGCCCTGCAATCGGGCGAGATCGACATGCTGGTGCGCAACACCACCTGGACGCTGACGCGCGAGGCCTCGCTGGGCTTCGAGTTCGCCACGGTCAATTTCTACGATGGCCAGGGCTTCATGGTGAAGGCGTCCTCCGGCGTCACCTCCGCCCGCCAGCTCGCCGGCGCCAGCATCTGCGTGCAGCCCGGCACCACCACCGAGCTGAACATGGCGGACTATTTCCGCGCCCAGAACATCGCCTTCACCCCCGTGGTGATCGAGACGGTGGAGGAAGTGCAGAAGGCGTTCATCTCCGGCCGCTGCGACGCCTACACGACCGACGCGTCCTCCCTGGCCTCCTTCCGCATGACGCAGGGGACCAATGCCAGCCAGTACCTGCTGCTGCCGGAGATCATCTCGAAGGAGCCGCTGGGCGCCGTGGTCCGCAAGGGCGACTGGAAGTTCTTCGACATCGTCCGCTGGGCGCATTTCGCGCAGTTGACGGCGGAGGAGCTGGGCATCACCAGCCAGAACATCGGCACCTTCACCGACAGCAACAACCCGGACGTGCAGCGCTTCATGGGCCGCACCGGGGACCTGGGCAAGATGCTCGGCCTGGCGCCGGAATGGGCGGTGAACATCGTCACCCAGGTCGGCAACTTCGCCGAGATGTGGGACCGCAGCATCACCCCGATGGGCGTGCAGCGCGGCATCAACAACCTCTGGACCAAGGGTGGGCTGCAATACGCGCCGCCCCTGCGCTGATCCGTTTCGATATGGCATGCTGAGCGACGGCGGCCCCGCCCGGGGCCGCCGTTTCGCTGTCCGCCGTCCCACAGGAACTCTGCCCATGCGTGGATTGACTGCTTTCATGCTGGCCGCGCTGGCCGCGCTGGCCTTGCCGGCCGCGGCCCTGGCCCAGCCATCCGCCGATACGATGGGCGCCATCCGAGCGCGCGGCAGCATCGCCTGCGGCGTCACGCCCAACACCATCGGCTTCGCTTCCCCGGATAGCCGCGGCGTGTTCCAGGGGCTGGACGCCGATTACTGCCGGGCTCTGGCCGCCGCCGTGTTCGGCGACCCGGCAAAGGTGAGCTTCGTGCCCACCATCGCCGCCCAGCGCTTCCCCGCCCTGCAATCGGGCGAGATCGACGTCTCCATCCGCACCACCACCTGGACCCTGTCGCGCGAAGCGGCGCTGGGCTTCCTGTTCACCGGCGTGAACTTCTACGACGGCAATGGCTTCATGGTGCGCAAGTCGCTGGGCGTGAACACCGCCAAGCAACTGGATGGCGCCAGCGTCTGCCTGCAGCAGGGCTCCACCACCGAGCTGAACGTCGCCGACTACTTCCGCGCCAACAATTTGCGCCTGAACCCGGTGACCTTCGAGAATGTCGAGGAAATCCGCGCCGCCTTCATCGCCGGCCGCTGCGATGTCTATGCCTCCGACACCTCGACCCTCGCCGCCTTCCGCGTTGCCCAGGGCTCGAATGCCGACAACTACGTGCTGCTGCCCGAGATCTTCTCCAAGGAGCCGCTCGGCCCCTCCGTCCGCAAGGGCGACGCCAAGTGGTTCGACATCGTCCGCTGGGTGCATTTCGCCCTGCTGACGGCGGAAGAGCTGGGCATTACCCAGGCCAATGCCGGCAGCTTCGGCGACAACACCAACCCGGACATCCAGCGCTTCATCGGCAAGACCGGCGATTTGGGCCAGATGCTGGGCCTGGCACCCGACTGGGCCGTGAAGGTCGTCCGCGCCGTGGGCAATTACGGCGAGCTATGGGAGCGCCACATCACCCCGATGGGCCTGCCGCGCGGCATCAACAACCTCTGGACCCATGGCGGACTGCAATACGCCCCGCCCATGCGCTGAGTCAGATAGAAGGCAGTCTCTGGAAGCCGGGCTCCTCGGGGGGCTCGGCGAATTCCTCGCCGATGTCCTCGACCCGTGCCAGATGCGGGCCCTTGCGGCAGGCGGTCAGCAGCGCACCGACTGCCGCGGGGTCCCCTGCCACCAGGGCCTCCACGCTGCCATCCGCCCGGTTGCGGACCCAGCCCTGCACACCCAGCCGGATCGCTTCCCGCACCATCCAGTCCCGGTAGCCCACCCCATGCACCCGTCCCCGGATGCGTACGATCTTGGCGTCCATGGCATCTTCCTGTCGTTGCCGGACGCGCGCCTTCAGTCGCGGGAGAGCGCGAGCAGGCGTGCGGCCAGGGCCACATCCTTGGCGATGGCGCGCTTGCGCGCCAGGGCCTCCTCATCCTCGCCCCAGAAATCCTGCTGCCAGCTTTCATCCAGCAGCGCGAGGCGGCTGGCTTCCGCCGCATCCACCCGGTCATGCGCCAGGGCCAGGCCCAGCACCAGGCTGCCCAGCAGCGGCACGGCAAGCCCGGTGGCCGTCAGCTCCAGCGGCGGCAGCGCCGCCACGGCCGATTTCAGCGACGCCAGCGACTTCGGCGGCTGCTTCACATGCAGGATGCCGGTGGTCACCACAAGCGGGGCATCCAGCGCCTGTGCGGACCAGTCCAGCAACGGCTGCCACTCGGCCTCCTGGATGGCGGCCAGGCGCGCATCCTCGCCCCGGTAGCAGAGCAGGTCGGTCTCGCCATACTGGGCGATGGCATCGATGCTGGGCTGCGGGTTCGGCGCCACACGGTCGATGGCGGTGCCGACCACGCGCGTCAGCGGCACCATCTCCATGCTCATCTCGCCACCCTTGCCGCCGCCGGCCTGCTGCCATTCCTCGGCCACGGCTTCGGCCAGGGTCTGGGTCGGCAGGTGCAGCGGGCCGCCACCAGGCAGGCGCATCGGGCGCCCATCCAGCAGCACGGTGAAGCCACCCTCTTTACGCGGGGCGGTGGCGGCGGTGTCCCAGAAACGCTTCATGGGCGGGGATATGGCGTGGGAGGGTGGGGGGCGCCAAGCCCTTCCGGTGGGGAAAGGCTGGGGGAAGGAATTCCCCCAGGCCCCATCTTCTTTTTGTTCAATTAAGATTTGGGCTGGGGGCCGCAGGGCAGGCCCAGTGGCAAGCCTGGATGAATCTCAAGGCCACGCGAGCTGAGCCGTCAGTCGCCGGAGGTCATAGACCTCCGGTGCGCCACAGACGTAATGCGAAGCGCATTGCCCAAACAGCCAGGCCCAAAAATTCGCAAAAGAAAAAGAAGGGGTCCGGGGAATTCTTTCCCCGGCCTTCTCTGTACTCGACCCCTCAGCGCGTCGGGCGCGGCGGGTCCTGGCTGTAATCGTAGAAGCCACGGCCGGTTTTCTTGCCCAGCCAGCCGGCCTCCACATGTTTCACCAGCAGGGGCGAGGGCCGGTACTTGCTGTCCCCCATGCCTTCGTGCAGCACGCGCATGATGGCCAGGCAGGTATCCAGCCCGATGAAGTCGCCCAGCGCCAGCGGGCCCATCGGGTGGGCGGCGCCCAGTTTCAGGGCGGCGTCAATGGATTCGACGTTGCCGACGCCTTCCTGCAACGCCTGCACCGCCTCGTTGATCATCGGGATCAGCACGCGGTTGACGATGAAGGCGGGGTAGTCCTGGGCGACCGCAGTGGTCTTGCCCATTTTTTCGGCCAGGGCCTGGACGGCCTCGAAGGTCGCATCTTCGGTGGCGATGCCGCGGATGATCTCCACCAGCTTCATGACCGGAACGGGATTCATGAAGTGCATGCCGATGAAGCGGTGCGGCCGGTCCGTCGCCGCCGCCAGCCGAGTGATGGAGATGGAGGAGGTGTTGGAGGCCAGGATGGCATCCGCCTTCAGCAGCGGCACCACCTGCTTGAAGATGGAGAGCTTGACCTCTTCCCGCTCCGTCGCTGCCTCGATGATGATATCGGCGGCGGAGAGGGCGGACATCTCCGTGCCGCCCTGGATGCGCGCCATGGCGGCATCCTTGGCGGCGGCGTCGATGCCGCCCTTGGCCACCTGCCGGTCGAGGTTCTTGCCGATGGTGGAGAGGGCCTTCTCCACCGCCTCGGCCTTCACGTCGACCAGCACGACGTTCAGCCCCGCCAGCGCCGCCACATGGGCGATGCCGTTGCCCATCTGCCCGGCGCCGATGACGCCGACCGTCGTGATCGCCATGGTCTCAGCCCAGTTCCGCTTCGAGTTCGGGGATCAGCTTGAACAGGTCGCCCACCAGGCCGTAATCGGCCACCTGGAAGATCGGCGCCTCCTCGTCCTTGTTGATGGCGACGATGACCTTGCTGTCCTTCATGCCGGCCAGGTGCTGGATGGCGCCCGAGATGCCGACGGCGATGTACAGTTCCGGCGAGACGATCTTGCCGGTCTGGCCCACCTGGTGGTCGTTCGGCGCGTAGCCGGCATCGACCGCGGCACGGGAGGCACCAACGGCGGCGCCCAGCTTGTCCGCCACCTTGTCCAGGATCGCGAAGTTCTCGGCGGAGCCAAGGGCGCGGCCGCCGGAGATGATGACGCGGGCGGCGGTCAGTTCCGGCCGCTCGCTCTTGGCGATCTCGGCGCCGACGAAGCTGGACAGGGCAGGGGACTCGGCGCCCGGCGCGGCTTCCACCGGGGCGCTGCCGCCCTCGGCCGGCACCGGGTCGAAGGACGCGGCACGGACGGTCAGCACCTTCTTCTCGTCGCTGGTCTTCACCGTGGCCAGCGCGTTGCCGGCATAAATGAAGCGGCGGAAGGTATCGGCACCCTCCACGCCCGCGATGTCGCTGATGATCTGCACGTCCAGCAGCGCGGCGACGCGGGGCATGATGTTCTTGCCCATGGCGCTGCCCGGGGCCAGCAGGTGGCTGTAGCCGGGGGCGAGCGCCACCAGCAGGGCGGCGGCGGGCTCGGCCAGGCCGTGCTCATAGGCCGGGCCATCGGCCAGGATCACCTTGGCGACGCCCGGCAGCTTCGCGGCCGCCTGCGCGGCGGCGGCACCGCCCAGCACCAGCACATGCACATCGCCGCCGATCTGCGTGGCGGCGGCCACGGCGCTACGGGTCGGCTGGCTGACAATGTCTTCGCTGCGGTCGGCGAGAACGAGAATGGTCATGGCTCAGATCACCTTCGCTTCGTTGCGCAGCTTGTCCACCAGCTCGGCCACCGAGGCGACCTTGCGGCCGGCCTGGCGCTTCGGCGGCTCCTCCACCTTCAGCACCGTCAGGCGCGGCGTGGCATCGACGCCGAGATCCGCCGGCTTTAGCGTCTCGATCGGCTTCTTCCGCGCCTTCATGATGTTGGGCAGGCTGGCGTAGCGCGGCTCGTTCAGCCGCAAGTCGGTGGTGACGATGGCGGGCAGCGTCAGCTTCACCGTCTCCAGGCCGCCATCCACCTCGCGCGTCACGATCGCGGCGCCGTCGGCGATCTCGACCTTGCTGGCGAAGGTGCCCTGGGACCAGCCGAGCAGGGCCGCCAACATCTGGCCGGTGGCGTTCATGTCGTCATCGATGGCCTGCTTGCCGAGGATGACCACCTGCGGCTGCTCGCGCTCCGCGATCGCCTTCAGGATCTTGGCGACGGCCAGCGGCTCGGTGCCCTCGGCCTCGACCAGGATGCCGCGGTCGGCGCCCATGGCTAGCGCGGTGCGGATCTGCTCCTGCGCCTGGGCCGGGCCGATGGAGACGGCGACGATCTCCGTCACGATGCCCTTCTCCTTCAGGCGCACCGCTTCCTCGACCGCGATTTCGTCGAAGGGGTTCATCGACATCTTGACGTTGGCGGTCTCGACGCCCGTGCCGTCCGCCTTCACGCGGACCTTCACGTTGTAATCGACAACCCGCTTCACGGGGACCAGGAGCTTCATCGGTGAGGTTTGTCCTTCTTGCGCGTCGTGCTGCCGAGGTCGGGGGGCAGCGCGTGCGAGCCGGCCGCCGTCGCGGCCACGGGCCTGTGGGCCCGCCTCCCGGCCGCGCCGCGAAAACCTAGGGGGGGCGGCAGGGCGTGGCAAGATAGGCACGGGACATGAGCTTCAGGCGCGAAACAACGGCGGGCGGCTTCGTGGCTTGACCCGCCGCGCCACTGCTGGGCAAGACCATCCCGCACCGCAGCAGGGGAAGCACCGCATGGCCAGGCAGTTCGCCACGATCGGGCCGGAGCACCGCGAGTTCATCGGGCGCCAGCACATCTTCTTCACCGCCACGGCGGCGCCCGGGGCACGCGTCAACGTCTCCCCGCGCGAGGGGTCCGCCCTGCGGGTGCTGGGGGGCAACAGCGTCGCCTACCTGGACCAGACCGGCAGCGGCAACGAGACGGCGGCGCATCTGCGTGCCGATGGCCGGATGACCATCATGTTCTGCGCCTTCCAGGGCGCGCCGTTGATCCTGCGCCTCTACGGCCAGGGCGAGGTGCTGCCGCGCGGCACGCCCGCCTACGCCGCCTTGCTGGCGGATGCCTTCGGTGGGGAGGAGCCGACGGGCGCCCGCCAGATCGTGCGGCTGGAAGTGGACCTGGTGCAAAGCTCCTGCGGCTTCGGCGTGCCGATGTTCGAGCACGTGACGGACCGCCCCAACCTGACCCGCTGGGCCAACGCAAAAGGCCCGGACGGGCTGGTGGCCTACCGGCAGGAAAAGAACACCCGCAGCATCGACGGCCTGCCGGCCTGGGACGCGGAAGTCCTCCTCTAGCTAGAGAGGGCTTCAGGATATGGCGCTTCCAGGTCGGCGCCGAGCATCCTCCTGAGGGTGGGGGAGTAAGGCCGGGGAAGGAATTCCCCGGACCCCTTCTTTCTTTTTTCGGGTTTTTGCCGGGGCGGCTGTTGAGGGCTGTCTGATTGAAGGGAGCGGTCGCGCCGGAGGCTTAGGACCTCTGGCGACTGGGGGCTCAGCCATGGTGGTCCATTTTGAATATCGTCAGGACGCTTGCCCTGAAGCGTCATCGCCGGTGACCGGCGACGAGCGCGCCCGGAAAAGCCTCGCCGTGTGTCGGCGGCGGTGGCCCACCCCAAGCGCACGCGCAAACTCGAAAAAAGAAAGAAGGGGTCCGGGGAATTCTTCCCCGGTCTTCCTCCACCTTCGGAAAAGCACCAAGGCCCAGGCTGCGCACCGACGGAGCCTTGACGTTGCCGCCTTGCCCAAGGCACCGTTCCGCGCCACGGATTATCCCGCCTCATCAAATACTTAATGACGGATTCATGACATCCTTCCGCTTGCCTTCTCCCACCTCGCGCAACGCCGGCTGAGGCGCGCTTGGAAATCCTGGCGGCGTTCCTGGGTGGGCTTGGCCTATTCCTGGCGGGGGTGAAGGGGGTTGGCGCCAACCTGCAGCAGATGGCAGGGCGCCGGTTGCGGGTGGCCATCACCAAGGCGACGCGCGGCGATGTCAGCGCGGCGTTGACCGGCACGTTGCTGGGCACGCTGACGCAATCTTCCAACGCCGTTACCTTCATCGCCACCTCGATGGTGCAGGCGGGGCTGCTGCCGCTGGCACGGGCGCTGCCGGTGGTGGCCTGGGCCAATCTGGGCACCGCCGTGCTGGTGCTGGTGGCAGCGCTGGACCTGCGGCTGGTGGCGCTGTGGCTGCTGGGCTGCGCCGGTTGCGCGCTGGCGTTCGGGCTGGATGGCAAGGGCCGCTGGCGCGCGGCGCTGGGCGCAGCCTTCCATCTGGGCCTGGTGTTCCTGGGGCTGGTCATCCTGAAATCTGGCGCCGCGCCGCTGCGGGAGGCCGAGGCGGTGCGCGATGCCATGGCGCTGGCCGGGCATGCGTTGCTGCCGGCCTTCCTGGTGGGAGCGCTGGTGACGCTGGTGGCGCAGTCTTCGTCTACCGTCACCATCCTGGCAATTGCCCTGGCGGGGGTGGGGCTGATGGATGGCGCGCAGGCGGGCATGGCGGTGTGCGGTGCCTCGCTGGGCTCGGGCCTGTCGGTGCTGTTGCTCTCGGGCGGGTTGCGTGGCACGGCGCGGCGGCTTGCGCTGTTCCAGACACTGTTCAAGGCGCTGGGCGCGGTGATGTTCGCGGTGCCGTTCCTGGTGTGGAAGCTATGGCCCGGCCTGCCGACGCCCTGGGATGTGACGGACCTGCCGCATCAACTGGGGCTGCTGTTCGTCGCGTTGCAGGTGGTGCCGGCACTGGCCATCGCCCCCTTCATGCCGCTGATGCCGCGCCTGCTGGCCCGCGTGGCCCCGGCGACGCAGGAAGAAGCGCTCGCCCGCCCCGCCTTCCTCTACGACCAGGCGCTGGAGGACGCGCCCACCGCGCTGGCCCTGGTGCAGCGGGAGCAGGCGCGGCTGCTGGACCGCCTGCCGGGACTGCTGGACGGCGTGCGGCAGGATGCCACGCCGCCCGTGCTGCCGGCCGCCACCGTCTCCGCCGCCGGCGTGGCGGTGGAGCAGGCGATCGCCAGCTTCCTGCAATCCCTGCTGGGCCGCGGCAGCTGCCTGGAGGCCGAGCTGCAGCGCGCCGTGGCGCTGGACAACGCCAACAGCCTGATCGGCGCGTTGCGGGAGACTGTGGCGGAACTCTCCGGCCTGCTGGACCTCGCGCTGCGGCGGGGGGAGGACGACCCGGTTGGCGCCCTCGTCCCAGCCCTGGCGGAGGCACTGCACCTGCTGCTCTCCGAACTGCACGACGCCGCGCTCTCCGGCGATGCGGAGGATGTGCTGACGCTGCGCCGGCTGGCGGCCGACAGGTCCGACATGATGGATGGGCTGCGCCGCCGGGTGTTCCGCGCCGGAGCAGAGCTGTCGGCCGGTGGGCATGACCTGCTGTTCCGCGCGACCTCGTTGTTCGAACGCGCGGTCTGGCTGGTGCGCCGGCTGGCCCAGGGGCTGGAGATCGGCGACCCCGCGACGCGGCAGGGTGCGCCGATGGTCACGGCGGGACCGGCCGAGGAGACGCGGCTGCCCATGGGGGCAGGAGGCGTGGCGGAGTAATCAGGTGGCGGGTGCCGAGGCTTTGACCGCCGGGTTGCCCGGCGACCCCTGTTTCGTTCAGCCGCGGCTGATCAGCACCAGGATGACGAACAGGCCGATCGCCAACCCTTGCAGCATGACACGCCAGCGCATCAGCGTATTGGAACGCTCGCCGCCTTCGCCTTTCACCATCCCGACCATGCCGGCGAACAGCACCCCCAGGGTACCCAGCATCGCCAGGATGAGCAGGATCGTGACCACGGTTTTCATGCAGTAGACATAGCCCTCTAATGCCACTGCGCAAGCGGCTTTCCCGGCGCATCTGGCAGGCGCTGTGAAGGGATCGTTGCAGGCGGAAACTTGACCCGGCGCGCCGCATCGGCTCGGGTCCGGCCATGCGTATCCTGCTTCAGCTTGTCCTGGTGCTTTCCGCCCTGGTGGGCCCCCCGTCCGGGGCTTCGGCCCAGGCACCGGCTTCGCCTGCCCCCGCTTCCGCCACCGCCGTGCCGGCCGGGGAGGCACAGCGCCTGCTGGGCATCCTGCGCGACGACACGCGCCGGGCCGAACTCATGCGGACGCTGGAGGCTCTGTCCGCCGCCAGCGCCGCGTCACCGGCCGCCCCACCCGCCCCCGCGCCTGCTGCCGCGCCGGCCGGCACAACGCCGCCGGCTGCCGGGGCAGGGGCCGCGGCACCGGCTAACGGTGGCGGCGCCATCCCGGGGCTGGAGGCACCGTTGCTGGCGCCGAACACCCTGGGTGGGCAGCTGCTGGTCGGCGTCTCCCAGCGCATGGAAGCGGTGTCGGACCAGGTGATCGCGGCGGCGCAGGCGGTGACGGACCTGCCGGGCATCCTGGCCTGGTCCTCCACCGTGGCGCGGGACCCGGTGACGCAGGCGCGGGTGCTGGATGCCTCCTGGAAGCTACTGCTGCTGTTCGGCCTGGGCCTGCTGGCGGAGTGGCTGGCCCGCCACGCCCTGCGCGGCTGGAAGGAGCGGCTGGATGCGGCGGCACCGATGGAGGGCGCGCATGGCTGGGCCCGGCTGCGCCTCATGCCGCTGGTGCTGGGCCGGCTGGTGCTGGACCTGCTGCCGGTGGCCGCCTTCGCCGTGGTATCCTACGGCTTGATCGGCACTGTGCGGCCGCTGCCGACGACGCAGTTGCTGATGCTGATCGCCAACAACACTTACATTTTTGGCCGGCTGATCATGGCGCTCAGCCGCATGCTGCTCTCGCCGGCCGCGCCCTCCCTCCGCCTGGTGCCGTGGGGGGACCTGCCGGCCGCCTATGTCTCGCTTTGGCTGCGGCGGCTGACCATGGTGGTGATCTGGGGCTACGCGCTCTCCGAGGCCGGGCTGCTGTTCGGCCTGCCCTGGGGCGCCTACGACGCCATCCAGCGGCTGATGCTGCTGATCGTCTCGCTGTTCCTCGGCATCATCGTGCTGCAGAACCGGGTGGCGGTGGCGCGGCTGCTGCGCGCGCCGCCGCTGAAGGAGCACGAAAGGCCGGACCGCACCCGCCGCAGCCTGCGCAGTGCGCGGGACCGGCTGGCTGAGATCTGGCACATCCTGGCCATCCTGTACCTGCTGGCGCTGTGGAGCGTGTGGGCACTGCAGATCCAGGACGGCTTCTCCCGCCTGCTGGGCGCCAGCGCGGTGACGGTGGTGGTGCTGGCGGTGGGCAAATTGCTGGATATGGCGGTGCGCGGGTTGATCACGCGCGGCTTCCGGGTCTCGCCCGATCTGTCCAGCCGCTATCCGGGGCTGGAATCCCAGGCCAACCGCTACGTCTCCCTGCTGAAGGGCTGTGCCTCGGCGGTGCTGACGCTGGTGGTGGTGCTGGTGCTGCTGGAAGTCTGGGGCATCGACTCCTTCGGCTGGTTCGCCCCCGGCGCGCTGGGCAGCCAGTTGCTGCGTTCCGGCCTCTCCTTCGCCTTCACCGTGTTGATCGCGGTGGTGGTGTGGGAAGTGGCGAACGTCGCCATGCAGCGGCATCTGGAAAAGCTCTCCCGCGACGCCGACGCGGCGAGGAGCGCCCGGCTGCGCACGCTGCAGCCCATGCTGCGAACCACCCTGGCCGGCGTCATCCTGCTGTTCGTCTCGCTGAACCTGCTGACGGAGATCGGCGTCAACGTCGCGCCGCTGTTGGCGGGTGCCGGCGTCATCGGCCTGGCGCTGGGCTTCGGTTCGCAGAAGCTGGTGCAGGACGTCATCACCGGCATCTTCCTGCTGCTGGAGGATGCGATGACGGTGGGGGATGTCGTCACCCTCGGCACCAAGTCCGGCGTGGTGGAGCAGCTCTCCATCCGCTCGATCAAGCTGCGGGACCTGGATGGCAGCCTGCACATCATTCCGTTCAGCGCGGTGAACGGCGTCACCAACATGACGCGCGACTTCTCCTTCGCCATGTTCGACATCCAGATCACCTACCGGGAGAGTACCGACCGGGTGGTGGATGTGCTGACCACCTTGTGCACCCAGATGCGCGCCGAGCCGAAATGGGCGCCGGCCATCCGCGACGAGATGGAGGTGATGGGCGTGGAGCGGCTTTCGCCCGACGGCCCGGTAGTGCGCGTGCGCATCAAGACCGAGCCGATCCAGCGCTGGAACGTGCGGCGGGAGATGCACCGCCGCATCAAGCTGCGCTTCGAGGAGTTGGGCATCGAGATTCCGGCACCGCGCCAGCGCATGACGTTCGATGGGCCGGAGCAGCAGCGGGACCAGGCTTTCGGCCCACCAGCTCCCTGAGCCGGATGTTAAAATGCGCCTGACGCATGGCCGCTCTGCGCCCGCCGGCTTGTGGCGGGCGTGGAACGGTGCGTATCCTCCAGGCATGAGCCGTAAACCATCCACCGGGATGATGATTATTAGCGGCCCGGCCGCCTAAGCGCCCTGCGGGGGGCAGCGGCCGGGATAGCCCCGCACGCCTCATCGCAGCAGCGCTACAGCGTGGCGCATACGTCCCGGATTTTCATATCATGTCAGATCTTTCCCCGGCCCTTACCGTCGCCCGTTTCGTCGTCGTGGCCGATGCCTATCCCGGCTTGCTTTCCCGCGTGCTGGAGCCTTTGGCCAAGCGCGACCTGGTGCCGGACCGTGTCCGTGCCCAGCGTGAAGGCGATTTGCTGCGGGTGGAGCTTGGGCTCGACGCGATGCCGGTGGAGATGCTGCAGCTTGTTGCCGGCAATCTGGGCCAGATCATCGGTGTCCGGCGCGTCGAGGCCATGGAAGGCCGCCACATCCGCCTCGCCAGCGCTGCCTGACGGCAATAGCCCGGGGCCAGCTGCGTAATTGGCTTTGAGAGCGTGTCCGTCTGAGTCAGAAGCGGCAGAGACGCTCCAGCCATGCGGTTGATCGCGTGATCGACGTCCCCGGCTAAGGCAACCTGCGACGATGACTCCGTAGTGGCTGTTTTGAGCCGCTGACGTGTGGCAGCCGGAAGTTGCCGTGCCGGCGCAGTTTCAGCGGCCCCAAGCGACGATCGGGCGAGTAGCGGGCAAAGCTGGCGCGGGAAAGACCGGCGCCCGCGCGCCGGAGTCTCCAGACGGATGATGAGAGCCTGGGCGCTGGCGGCGAGGCGGCCTCCCGCTGCTTCTGTTCGCCGCGCCTAAGCCTGGTTCAGGGCGATCAGGCTGCGGCGGACCTTCTGGCCGCGATGGATGCGGTCCTCGATGAAATCGGCTTGGCCCCAGCGCACCGCGCGGCCCAGCGCCTGAGCATCTTCGCTGAAGCGCGCAAGCATCTCCAGCAGGGCAGGGCGGTTGTTCAGGAAGATGTCGCGCCACATGTTGACGTCGCTGGCGGCAATGCGGGTGAAATCGCGGAAGCCGGACGCGGCGAATTTCAGCACCTGCTCCTGCGTCTCCTGCGCCAGGTCATCCGCGGTGGAGCAGATGGTGAAGGCGATCAGGTGCGGAAGATGACTGACGATGGCAACGACCTTGTCATGCGTCGTCGCATCCATCGTCTCCAGCATGGCGCCGGAGCGGCGCCACAGCTCCGTCACCCGCTCCACCGCTCCGGGGTCGGTGCCGGGGGGCGGCGTCAGGATGACGTAGCGGCCCTCGAACAACGTGGCGAAGCCAGCATCGGGGCCGGAATACTCGGTGCCGGCCATCGGGTGGCCGGGCACCAGGTGCACGCACTCCGGCAGCAGCGGCAGCAAGTCCCGCAACACGGAACCCTTGGTGGAGCCGGTATCCGTCAGCACCGCGCCCGGCGAGAGATGCGGCGCAATCTCCGCCATCAACGGGGCAAAGCCGCCGACGGGCACACAGAGAATGACGCCGTCGCAGTCCCGCACCGCCTTGGCCGCGTCGGTCTCCACCACGTCGGCGATGCCGAGCTCCGCCACCCGGGCGGCGACCCCCGGGCCGGTGTCGCAGGCCACCAGCGTACCGGCGATATCTCCGCGCTCCTTCGCCACGCGGGCGATGGAGGAGCCGATCAGGCCCAGCCCGATGATGCACAGGCGGCGGAACAGCGGCCCGCTGCCTGCGGCGGCGCCGTTCGTGGCGGCTTCTGGCTCAGCCATGCGAGAAGGCGGTCAGTGCGTCGATGACCATCTGGCATTCCTCGGCGGTGCCGATGGTGATGCGCAGGCACTGCGGCAGGCTGTAGCCGCCCATGGCGCGGACGATCAGCCCGCGCGACTTCAGCGCGGCGTCGGCGGCCTTGGCACGCTCTGGCTGGCCGAAATCGAGGAGGATGAAGTTGGTCTGGCTCGGCCACACCTTGATGCCGGCGGCTTCCAGCGCCGCCACCACCTTGCCGCGCCATTCCAGATTATGGGCAACCGACTTTTCCTCCCAGCCTTCCTCGGACAGGGCGGCGACGGCCGCGGCCTGGCTGGCGGCGGCGACGTTAAAGGGGCCGCGCACGCGGTTCAACGTGTCGATGATCTCTGGCGAAGCATAGCCCCAGCCGACCCGCATGCCGCCAAGGCCGAAGATCTTGGAGAAGGTGCGCAGCATGATGGTGTTGCCGGCGGCGTCGACCAGCGTCTCGCCAGCATCGTAGCCGGGCTCGGTCACATACTCGGCGTAGGCGGAATCCAGTACCAGCAGCACGTCGTCCCGCAGGCCGGCGCGCAGGCGGGCGATCTCGGCGGAGGGCAGCAGCGTGCCGGTCGGGTTGTTCGGGTTGGTGATGAAGACGATGCGGACGCGCGGCCCGGCGGCGGCGGCGATCATGCCGTCGATATCCGCCTTCATGTCATGCTCGGCCACCTTCAGCACGCGGCAGCCGGCATAGCGGGCGGCGATGTCGTACATCATGAAGCCATAGGCGCTCATGACGATCTCGGTGCCCTCGCCGCCATAGGCCAGGCAGAGATGCGCGATCAGCTCATCCGAGCCGTTGCCGCAGACGATGCGCGCCGGGTCCAGCCCGAACTTGGCGCCGATCGCCTCCCGCAACGCCTTCGCGCTGCCGTCCGGGTAGCGGTGGGCTTCCCGCGCCGTCTGGGTAATGGCCTCGATGGCCTTGGGCGGCGGGCCGAAGGCGCCCTCGTTGGAGGAGAGCTTGATGATGCGGTTGATGCCCGGGATCTTCGATTCGCCGCCGACATAGGGCTCGATGGTCAGGATAGAGGGGCGCGGCAATACGGTCATGCGGGCAGGTCTTCCGTCTCGGGCTCGGCATAAGCGCCGAGAATCTGGATGCGTTGGAAGGGCAGGGAGGCAAGGCGCGAGTCGTCCGGCGCCAGGAAGCCTTGCACCTCGGCCAGGGCCATGGGGTTGGGCAGGTCCCGGCGCAGCAGCCAGCGGGTGGGCAGGCCGATGGAGGCGAAGGCAGCGGCGATTCGCGGCCTGGTATGCTCCGCCTCGGGCTCCAGCCGCAGCAGGGTACGGTCCCGCCCCGTCGGCTCCGGCACGATAGGGGCAACGACGAAGGCCTGGGGCTCCACGCCCTCCCGCGTGGCCAGGAAGGGCAGGCCGGCCACCACCTGCAGGCGGGGCGCTTCCATCTGCACCCACCACGGGGCTTCCGACGGCTCGCCCTCGGCGGGGGCGGGCATGATGGCCACGGTGGCCTCGCCGCTGGCGACGGCGGAGAGCACACGGGACGGGGTCGGGTACAGCTTCAGTGGCGTCAGCAGGCCGAAATGTCCTCGGGCCAGCTGGGCTTCCACCCCTTCGGCGCTGCCCGGCGCCGCCATGTTGAACGGGCCCTGCTGCGCCAGGGAGCTGGAGATGACGTCCCTCCACAGCCGCACCACCACGGCGCGGGGTAGCGGCCCGGCATGGCGGGAGAGCAGGCGGCGCAGGATCGCAGCCTCCCGCCCTGGGCGGAAGGTGGGTGCGCTGCCCTTCGCACGGCTGGCGGCCATGTGGGCCGAGAGCCCGGCGCGCTGCATCAACAGGTCATGCATCGCGGTGTCGATCCGGTCGATCTCCCCACGCAGGGCGGCCAGGTCGCCGGCCGGCGGCAGCGCGGGCGGCGATTGGTCCGGGGACTGACCGGGGGACTGCACGGCCTCCGCCGCCGCAGTCTGCGGGGCGGGGGGCGTCACCGGGGACGGGGCGGGGGAGGTGGGGGTCTGGTCGGGCATGGCGGCTGGCCAGCAATAATCCCCTGTCGCGGCCACGCCAAGCGCCCAAGGCAGCATCGGCGATGGACCTCCGCCCCTGGCGATCCTATTCAATGCCTTGGCATGACCCAGGCTTCCCCCATCCCCACCGATCCGGCCGCGACCGCCCCGGCAGAACCGGCCACCCCGGAGCTGCACCACCAGAGCATCGTCTTCCCGGACGGGCTGGCGCTGGATTGCGGCGCCGTGATCGCGCCCATGACGGTGGCCTACCGCACCTACGGCACGCTGAACGCCGACCACAGCAACGCGGTGATGGTCTGCCACGCCCTGACCGGCGACCAGTATGTGGCGGAGCCCCATCCGATCACCGGCAAGCCCGGCTGGTGGGAAGCGGTGGTCGGCCCCGGCAAGCCGGTGGATACCGACCGCTTCTTCGTCATCTGCGCCAACGTGCTGGGCGGCTGCATGGGCTCCTCCGGCCCGCGGGAGGAGAAGCCGGGCGCCGGCGGGCAGCTCTGGGGCACCGATTTCCCCAGCATCACCATCCGGGACATGGTGCGGGCGCAGAAGATGCTGGTGGACCGGCTGGGCATCGCGCGCTTGCTGGCCGTGATCGGCGGCTCCATGGGCGGCATGCAGGTGCTGGAATGGGCCGCGACCTTCCCGGACATGGTGTTCGCCGCCGCGCCTATCGCCACCGCGCCGCACCACAGTGCGCAGAACATCGCCTTCGACGAGGTCGGCCGCGCCGCCATCCACGCCGACCCGGACTGGATGGCTGGGCGGTACTGGGAGGATGGTCGCATCCCGGCGCGCGGCCTCTCCGTCGCGCGGATGATGGCGCATATCACCTACCTGTCCGAGCAGGCGCTGAGCCGGAAGTTCGGCCGGCGGTTGCGCGGCGCCTCCGCCCTGACCTTCCTGGAGGATGTGTTCGAGGTGGAGAGCTACCTGCGCCACCAGGGCAGCACCTTCGTCAACCGGTTCGACGCCAACAGCTACCTGACCATCACCCGCGCCATGGATTACTTCGACCTTTCGGCCGAGCATGGCGGCAACCTGGCGGCGGCCTTCAAGGGCACGCAGACGCGTTTCTTCGTCGCCAGCTTCGACAGCGACTGGCTGTTCCCCACCAGCGAAAGCCGGGCCCTGGTACGTGCGCTGAACGCCGCGGCGGCCAATGTCTCCTTCGTCGAGATCGCCTCCGACAAGGGGCACGACGCCTTCCTGCTGCATGAGCCGGAATTCCATGCGGCGCTAGGCGGCTTCCTGCGCGGTGCGGCAGAGCGGGCGGGCCTCTAAAGCCCCCCTTCGGCCCGGCTTCACCCGGCAGCGCCAGGCGCCGCCGACTCGGTGCAGCGACGAGCCAAAAAATCTGGCGATGGCTGCAAATTTCTTCATTAAAATTCGTTTAGTAAAAGCGAAGCCAAAACGAACGGATTGGTGGGCGAGCGTTCCATCAGTGAGGCCAGATCGTTTCGAAACAAGAGCATGGCCATTTGTTACCATCCGCAGAATCGAGAACTCCGCTGTTGATGCATTGCGTAAAATGATGCATTATCGCAATAAGTTGAACGCAACCCAACCGTATCCTTGGCGTTAAACTTCCCGTAAACACACAAGACCTAGGTCCCCTGCCGGGACGTTGACCTGGGCTTCGGAAGAGGATGGAGAACGGAAATGCCTACGCGCAAAGCCTTGCTCGCCGCCGCTGCTCTCATGACGCTGACGGTTTCTCCCGTCCTCGCCCAGGGTTCTGGCAGCGGTGGTGACCAGAACATCAACAACTTCGTCCGCCAGTCGCCGGAAGGCATGCAGCCGCAGAGCAACGGCGTGCCGACCATCGTGGGCAACCGCGACGGCCAGCCGGTGATCCGCTACGAAGGCGCCCGCCCCGGTCAGCCCGGCGTTGAGGACGGCCGCGTCCCGAACATCGTCGGCAACCGCGATGGCGAGCCGGTGATCCGCTACGGCAACGCGCCGACGCCGGCCGAAGGCGCTGCCACCACCCAGCGTCCGCCCGCCGCCGCCAGCACCGCCGCGCGCGCGCCGCTGGACCCGGCCGTGTCCGCCAAGGTCGCGCCCGCCCTGACCCGTGCGCGCGCCGCCCTGCAGCGTGGCAACTACGGCGCCGCCGCCGTGTCGCTGGAACAGGCCGAGACCAGCATCCTGAACGCCCGTTCGGATGGCACGACCGGCCACGCCGAAGCGCTGAGCAGCATCAGCGCCGCCCGCGCCGCCGCCAACCGCCGCGACCGCCGTGGCGCCATGCAGGCGCTGGACGGCGCGATGGGCACGCGCGGCTAAGCGCGAGGCCTTCGCCAGGACCGATCAGGGGCAGGCCGCAAGGTCTGCCCCTTTTCTCATCCGCCGCCCTGCCGGTATGAGGATGGCCTGACCGTCGCGGGGTGCCTGCCATCATGTCCGATACCGCCGAGCCGATTCGCTTCGTCGCGAAGAACATGCGGCTCGACCTGCGCCTGATCGCGGACATGATTCCACCCGGCGCCAAGGTGCTGGATATCGGCTGCGGTGATGGCGCGCTGCTGGAGCACCTGACCCGCGAGAAGAACGCCGATGCCCGCGGCATCGAGATCGACATGGCGCAGGCCACCGCCGCCGTCGCCCAGGGCCTGGCTGTCATCCACGGCGATGCCGATAACGACCTGGCCTTCTACCCGGACGATGCGTTCGACTACGTTGTGCTCTCCCGCACCATCCATGCGGTGGAGAAGCCGCGCGAGGTGCTGCGGCAGATGCTGCGGATCGGCCGGCACGCCATCGTCTCCTTCCCCAATTTCGGCCACTGGGAAGTGCGGATGAAGCTGCTGCTGACCGGGCGCATGCCGATGACGGAAACCTGGGGCCGGCCCTGGCATGAGACGCCCAACATCCACCCCTGCACCATGCTGGATTTCTTCGACCTGTGCGGCGCCGATGGCTACACGGTGGAGCGCTGGTTGGCGGTGGACGAACGCGGCCTCAAGGCCCCGTGGGAACGCTCTGTCCGCCTGGCCAACCTGTTCGGCGAGCAGGCATTGTTCCAACTGCGCCGGACGGTGCGGGACTGACGAAGGCGTGGCGGGACGGCAGCGTGGTTGGCCGCGCTGCCCGAAGCCAGCTTCGCAACGCAAGATTTTCGCAAGATAGAGCTGGCTGAACCGGCGATGGCCGGTGCCGGCCGTGCCCCGGCGTACCGTCAGGGGAGGCGGGCAGGGGCGCATCGCGCCCGCGCCATGACCGATCGGGTGTGGCCGGTCAGGCCGCCATGCGGCGCGCGGCGCCATCGCGGGCCAGCAGGGAAAGTGCTTCGGCCACCAGCGCCGCGGCGTCTTCCGATCCCAGATCCTGGCAGCATCGCTCGACATGGCTCATCAGGCGCATGACGGAAGCGAGGTCGCGGCGCGCCTGCTCGGTCCAGAGGACCGCAGCGATCGGGGTGTCCATGACAATTGACCGGAAGTTAAGGGTGGGGAACGGGCGCGGCGATTAAACCATTCCCACCATCACGGCCAGAAAAAATATCCAGACGCCGAATCGGCAGCCGTCAGGCATGGCCCTGGGGATTGTGTAGCAATGTCATCAGCGGGTCCTGCTCTTCCAACGCCACGGCCTGGCCGGGCAGCAGGGAGGCGGCGAGCGCGACGTGGCGGGCGGCATCCGCCGCGCCCAGGCTGCGGCACTCGGCCTCGATGTAGCTCAACATCAGCATCAGGGCGCTACGGTCGATCCGCTTTTGCGGTGCGGCAATCTTTGCAGGCATGGCGCGGGCTTTTCCAGGGCGAAGCTGAACTCACGATTTCGTGATGTAGGGCGGGCGGGGGCGGCTGACAAGCGCGATCTTCCGCGCAACTCGTCATGGCCAAACGGGATGGCAGGCCATACTTTGATGCATGGACGGGAAGGGCGGACCATCGGCACCGCCCTCCGGACAGGCGTGAAGACGATCGGCGAACCCGGCGCGGTAATGCAGCCGGGGACAAGGATACGGGCCCGGCCGTGGCGGTTGCCCCGGGAACGGCAAAAACAAGTCGAATGTCTTAGGAGGACATCGCATGGCACGAGTGGCCCTGGTGACTGGTGGGCAGCGCGGCATTGGTGCCGCGATCAGCGAGCAACTGCATAAGGCCGGCCGCAAGGTCATCGCCTCCTATGCCGGCAACGACGCGGCGGCGGCGGAATTCACCGGCCGCACCGGCATCCCCACCATCAAGTTCGACGTCTCCGACTACGAAGCCTGCAAGGCGGCGATCGCCAAGATCGAAGCCGAGCACGGGGCGATCGAGATCCTGGTGAACAACGCCGGCATCACGCGCGACGGCACCATGAAGCGGATGGACCGCGACATGTGGGATGCCGTGATCGATACCAACCTCGGCTCCTGCTTCAATCTTGCGAAGCTGGTGTGGGAGGGGATGAGCGCGCGCAAGTTCGGCCGCATCGTCAATATTGGCTCGATCAACGGCCAGGCGGGCCAGTACGGCCAGGTCAACTACGCCGCCGCCAAATCCGGCATCCACGGCTTCACCAAGGCGCTGGCGCAGGAAGGCGCGCGCGCCGGCATCACCGTGAACGCCATTGCGCCCGGCTACGTGGATACCGAAATGGTGCGCGCGGTGCCGGAGGATGTTCTGCAGAAGATCATCGCCCGCATTCCCGTCGGCCGGCTGGGCCATGCCGAGGATATCGCACGCGGCGTTTGCTTCCTGACCGCGGACGACGCCGATTTCATCACCGGCTCCACCCTGTCGATTAACGGCGGCCAGCACATGTACTGAGGCGGCTTCCGGCCGTTCCGCATCGCGGCACGGCCGGGCAGCGGCACAAAAAAAGGCCATGACGGCAGCCGAACTTCGGCAGCGGTCATGGCCTTTTTGCGATCCGGGGCATGGCCATGCCCCGGCGCGACCCTTAGCGGTTCACGACAGGCTCCTCGCGGCCACCGATCATGCGGTTGGCCACCCAGGACACCAGCGCCACGATGATGGCGCCAAAGAACGCCGCCCAGAAGCCGGAGACCTGCATGCCCGGCATCAGCCCGGCCGTCAGCGCGAACATCGCGGCATTCACCACCAGCGTGAACAGGCCCAGCGTAATGAAGGTCAGCGGCAGCGTCAGCAGCGCCAGCACTGGGCGGATCAGCGCATTGACCAGACCGAAGACGATGGCGGCGATGATCATGTTGATCGGGCCGGAGAAGCTGATGCCTGCGATCAACATGTCCGCCACCCAGAAGGCGACGGCGGTGATCAAAGTGCGGATGATAAAGCCCATGGTGAACCCCCAATCTCTCTCTCGCGGAAACGCCAGAGGCCGCGCTTGGTTGCGAGAGTTGGTTGCATACCCGAGATATACGCGGCCAGGGGATGGCTGGGGTTACGCTGACGCTATCGCATGGCGGCAGGCGCCGCGCACCGCATATGCGAAGGGCCGGGAGATCTCCCGGCCCTGACACAGATCGGGCAGGATGTGTGACCACCTCCTGCCCCACTGCCGATGGCTGCGGCCGGCGCCTTCATCGGCGCCCGCAGCCTTCAAGCGTTAGATTTCGTCGTCGAAGCCGGCATCGTCAAAGCCGCCATCCGCCGCCGCGTCGTTGCCCCAGTCGCCGCTGGCATCGTTGACCGGGGAAGCATCCTGCTGGCCCGGGTCGGTCCACGGGCTGGCAGCCGCGCCGACCGCTTCCTGGCCGAAATCGCCCACCGCGCTGGCGGCGCTGGTAGCAGCCTCGGCGGCGCCGCCGGAGAACATGCCCATCAGCGCGTTACCCAGCACCAGGCCGCCGGCGACACCGGCCGCGGTGGTCAGCGCCGAGCCTAGGAAGCCGGAGCCACCGCGACCCTGCTGCATCATCGCCGGGTTGACGCCCATCGGCGACTGCATCGGCTGTGGGCGGGGCGACATCGGCACCGGGCGGTTGTTGTTGGCGCCGCCGCCGAACATGCCGCCGAACAAGCCGCCACTGCGCGGCTGCTGCGCCGCCTGGGCCTGGGCCTGCGTGTTCTCCAGCTGCCACTCCAGCTCCTGGATGCGGTTCTGCGCCTGCACCAGCGCATGTTCCTGCACGAAGGCCGTCTGCGTCAGCCGGTAGCGGGCGTCGGGGTAGCGGGCGAACAAATCGCCGATCAGGCGGTCGGCCTCCTGGTCCACAGGGGGAAGGGGCGGCTGAGACTGAGTGGCGGGCACGCTCGCGCCACCCCAAGGGGAAGCGGGGCGGGCCTGCGGGGCGGCCACACCCGCCATGCGCTCGACAAAGGCGGAAATGATGCGGCGTTCTTCTTCGGTCATGTCAGCTCCCCTCGCGGGGCCTTCCCTGGCAGGTGGGTTCAGCGCGCCGTGACGGAGCACGGAGCATGCAGAGGCAATTGGACCGTCGCCGAGGCGTATTCAAGCAGGGATTAACTTTTATCCACCTTTGTTTTGTGACGGTGCGCCGGGCGGTGCGGCAGGGTGCCTGTGATCGTGGCCGACCGGTAGCAGCTGGTGGTTCTCTCCTGACGGAATTTGGATGCAGAACAGCTGGCCGCCTATGCGCTGTATGTGATGGCTGGGAAGGAGACGGCCGGGAAAGGAATTCCCCGGACCCCTTCTTCTCTTTTTTCGAGTTTACCCGACAGAAGCGGTTGAGGGGGCGGGCCTGGAAGACGGCTGGGTGCGCCGGAGTCCCAGACCCCCGGCGACTATGGTTCAGCCCCTGTGGCCTCTATTCAAAATCATCAAGCAGCACCTGCTCTCAGTCCTGAATCGCCTCGCCAAACTTGCAGAAGAAAGAAGGAGCCTGGGGAATTCCTTCCCCAGCCTTCCGCTCCTTCCACAGCGAACAGAGGTGGAGTGTCGAGAGGTGGCCAGTGAGCGGAGGTCCCACCCCCGGCCCACCACGTCACCCGCCCATAGCCAGCCCCAGCCGGCGCCACTCGATCTTCGGGCAGCGGTCCATCACCACCACCAGCCCGGCTGCGCGAGCACGTTCGGCAGCGGCGTTGTCGATGACATCGAGCTGCATCCAAACAGAGCGGGCGCCGAGGCGAATGGCGTCGTCCACCACCGCGCCGGCTTCCTCGCTCCGGCGGAAGATGTCCACCATATCGAGCGGCCCGGCATCGGCCAGGGAGGCGACGACGGTGGCGCCGTGCAGCGTCTGTCCTGCCAGTCCCGGGTTGACGGGCGTCACGTCGAAGGCCCGCTGCACCAGGAAGCCCGTCACGTCGTTGGAGGGACGGGACGGGTTGGCCGAGGCACCGACCACGGCGATGCGGCTTGTGTTCAGCAGCAGCGCGCGGATGGCATCGTCATCCAGGCCATCGGCAGGGGTCATGGCATCAGCCTTCACGGTCACGGTGCAGGATGCGGAAGCTGTCGGGCTCCAGCGTCAGGTCGAAGCGGCTGCCATCGGCCATCACGGCATTGTCCACGTCCCACAGGCCGTCATCTAGCCGGATGCGGCCGTGGCTCTGGAAGCCGGCGCTACGCAGCGCCTGGTCGATGCGGGTCACTTCCTCGGGCGTCGCGTCGCGGTCCGGGGTGCTTTCCAGGAAGACGCGGTAGGTCTCGGGCGTCACGCGCAGGTCGTGGCGGTTGCCCTGGGCATCCACGGCGTCGTCCACTTCCCACACGCCGTCATCGAGGTCGATCTTGCGCCACTGCTGGTAGCCCTGGGCGCGCAGCGCCTCGGTGATGCGGGCGGTCTCGGCCTGGTCGGGCTGGCGCGCCTGGGCCAAAGGGGCCAGGGCCAGGGAGCCGAAGGCAAGCCCGGCCAGCAGGGCAGGGGCAGCGAGGAGGGAGAGGGTCGGCTTCATCGGGGGCTCCATTCAGATCCAGTGTCTGCACCGTGCGAACGCCCGCGGGTGGCGGAGGGTTCCGCCACCCGTGGCTTCAAAGCGTAACCGCCCGATGCCCACAGGCTGGCCGGCCTATGCGCCGGCCAGGAAGCGGCGCGGGCGTGGCGGCCGCTCTCGCGACCGTTGCCACGCCCGGCCTTACGGTCAGTAGAGGACGACGCCGCGGATGCTCTCGCCCCGCGTCATCAGGTCGAAGCCCTCGTTGATCTTCTCCAGCGGCATGGTGTGGGTGATCAGGTCGTCGATGTTGATCTTGCCGTCCATGTACCAGTCGACGATCTTCGGCACGTCCGTCCGCCCACGCGCGCCACCGAAGGCGGAGCCGATCCAGCGGCGCCCGGTGACCAGCTGGAACGGCCGGGTGGAGATTTCCTGCCCCGCCGCCGCGACGCCGATGATGGTGGAGACGCCCCAGCCCTTGTGGCAGCACTCCAGCGCCTGGCGCATCAGTGTGGTGCTGCCGACGCACTCGAAGGAGTAGTCGGCACCGCCATTCGTCAGCTCGACCAGGTGGCCGACGAGGTCGCCCTGAATCTCCTTCGGATTGACGAAATGCGTCATGCCGAACTTGCGGGCCATCTCCTCCCGCGCCGGGTTGATGTCGACGCCGATGATCTTGTTGGCGCCGACCATGCGGGCGCCCTGGATCACGTTCAGCCCGATGCCGCCGAGGCCGAACACCACGACATTCGCCCCGGCCTCCACCTTGGCGGTGAACAGTACGGCGCCGAGACCGGTGGTGACGCCGCAGCCGATGTAGCAAACCTTATCGAACGGCGCGTCCTCCCGGATCTTGGCCAGCGCGATCTCGGGCACCACGGTGTGGTTCGCGAAGGTGCTGGTGCCCATGTAGTGGTGGATGGGCTTGCCGTTGCAGCTGAAGCGGCTGCTGCCGTCCGGCATCTGCCCACGGCCCTGCGTGACGCGGATCTTCTGGCAGAGATTGGTCTTCTGGCTGAGGCAGTAGTCGCATTCGCGGCATTCCGGCGTGTACAGCGGAATGACGTGGTCGCCCTTCTTCAGCGTGCGCACGCCGGGGCCGACATCGACCACCACGCCCGCGCCCTCATGGCCCAGGATGCTGGGGAAGATGCCTTCCGGGTCGGCGCCGGAGAGGGTGTACTTGTCGGTGTGGCACAGGCCGGTGGCCTTGATCTCCACCAGCACCTCGCCCTCGCGCGGGCCTTCCAGATCCACGTCCTCGATAGACAGGGGCTTGCCGGCTTCCCAGGCAATGGCGGCGCGTGTCTTCATGGGTGGATTGTCCTTGTTACAAAGTCTCGGGGTTACAAAGTCTTGGGGTTACAGGAGCCTCGGGGCCTGGCCGCCGCAGGCAACCCGGACGGGAAGGCGGTGTGGTGGCGCCCCAGGCAGGCCGGCGCATCGTCTTCGTCTCCGTCGGCCCTCGGCGGCGGGCACGTCATCGGGCGCAAACTGGCATGGCTTGTCCGAGCGTGAAAGGTGGGCATCTATCAGGGCATGCGCATCCCCTTCCTCTCCCGTCAGCCCCAGGTCGCCATGGTGCGGCTTGCCGGCGTCATCGCCGCGCGGGGCGGGCCCGGCACCGGCCCAGCCCTCAATATCGAGCACATCGGCCCGGTGCTGGACCGTGCCTTCGCCTTGAAGCGGCTGGCCGCAGTGGTTTTGGCCATCAACTCGCCCGGCGGCTCCCCGGTGCAGTCGGCGTTGATCGGCGCCCGCATCCGCAAGCTGGCGATTGAGAAGAAGGTGCCGGTCATCGCCTGTGTCGAGGACGCGGCGGCCTCCGGCGGCTACTGGCTGGCCTGTGCGGCGGACGAGATCGTCGCCGACGGCGCCAGCATCGTCGGCAGCATCGGCGTCATCTCCTCCAGCTTCGGCCTGCAGGAGGTGCTGGAACGCTTCGGGGTGGAGCGGCGGCTGACCACCGCCGGTGGCCAGAAATCCTTCATGGACCCGTTCCGCCCGGTGGAGCCGGAGCAGCAGGCGCGGCTGGAAGAGTTGCTCGCCGCCATCCACGTCGAGTTCAAGGACTGGGTCCGCACCCGCCGCGGCGCGAAGCTCACCGCGCCCGAGGAAGCCCTGTTCAACGGCCGCTTCTGGACCGGGCGGGAAGCCCTGCCGCTCGGCCTGGTGGACCGCCTGGGCCACGCCGATACCGAAATCCGCCGCCGCTTTGGCGAGAAGGTGAAGGTGGTGCGCTTCGGTGGCCGCAAGCCCTCCCTGCCCATGCGCCTGCTGGGCGGAGCCGCGGCGATGGCGGAGGAACGGGCGGCCTGGGGGCGGATCGGGCTGTAGCGTTCCCCTTTCGCTTTTGCTGGGGAGGAAGGCCGGGGAAAGAATTCCCCGGGCCCCTTCTTTTTTCTGCGAGTTTGGCTTCGCGCCTCAGGACCGGAGCAGACGCTGCTTGATGATTTTGTAAATGGGCCACAAGGGCTGAACCGTCAGTCGCCGGAGGTCTAGGACCTCCGGCGCACCCAGCCGTTTTCCAAGACAGCGTTCTCAGCAGCCACGCCCGAAAATTCGGAAAAGGAAAAGAAGGGGCCCGGGGAATTCCTTCCCCGGCCTTCCCAGCCCCGCTCATGCGCCTCCCCAAGCTCTTGACGAAACCCGGCAATCCTGCCGATTGCAGACAGGCGCTGACCGAGAAGCAGACACAGCGGGGGATGACATGGCGGACGACCAGGATGCGTTGAAGCAGTTGCTCGACCTGCGGAAGAGCATCGACAACATCGATGCGGCGATGATCCATATGCTGGCCGAGCGGTTTCGCTGCACGCAGCGCGTCGGTGCCCTGAAGGCCACGCACCACCTGCCGCCGGCCGACCCGAAGCGGGAGGAGTTCCAGGTGGCACGGTTGCGGGACCTGGCGAAACAGGCCGATCTGGACCCCGAATTTGCCGAGAAGTACCTGGCCTTCGTCATCAAGGAGGTCATCCGCCACCACGAGGCGTTCGAGCGCCAGCCGCAGGGCTGACGCGGTACTCGCAGGGGCGCTCGCAGGGGCTTGTAGGGCGGCGGCGGGCGGATGGGGCCATAACGGCAGCCGACCGTAGAAGGACGCCGCCATGACATTCCGCTCCGCTGCCGCCTGCGCCGCTTTGCTGCTGCTGCCGATGACGGCGCTTGGCCAGACCCTGTTGGTCGAGGGCGTGGAGAGCCGGCGGGAGTTGGATTGCGCGGGCCGGGATGTGGACATCAACGGCTTTGGCCACCGGGTGACGCTGACTGGCCAGTGCGGTACCGTGTCCCTGCATGGCTCGAACCAGATCGTCACCCTGGATTCCGCGACGCGGCTGGTGGTGACCGGGGCAGAGAACTCGGCCAAGGCCAGCGGCACGCTGGGCGCGCTGCTGGTGGAGGGCCAGGGCCATAACGTGACCGGCGCCATGCCCGAGCAGGCCGAGAAGCCGGTGACGGTGGAAGTGACCGGCGAGGGCTCGGTGCTGGACCTGGTGCTGAACGGCCGCACGCGCATCGTCGTCGCCGGGGCGCGGCACAAGGTGCTGTGGTCGGCCCGCCCGGGCGTACCGGTGCCGCAGGGCGACATTCGCGGCATCGGCAACGTGGTGGAGCGGGCGCCGCAGTCCTGACCGCCGGCGCTTGACAGGGGCGGGGTGAGGCGCGGCAATCCTCCCCTAGCAGCGTGGTGGCTGGCGTGGTTCGCGCCGCGGGCCCGAACCACGCGATGACACCCAGGCGGGGAGCCCGGTGCGTGGACGTAGCGCGCGCCCTTCCCCTGGATACCGAGGAGCGCAGGCGCATGGATACCAACATCCCCACCACCGACACGCGGCTGGACAAGCTGGCCGAAGTCGCCGTGCGCGTCGGCCTGAACCTGGCCGAGGGGCAGGAGCTGGTGATGACGGCGGGCGTGGACAGCCTGCCGCTGGCCCGCAGGATCACCGAGGCCGCCTACAAGGCCGGTGCCTCCCTGGTCACCACCATCCTGGGCGACGACCAGATGGCGCTGGCCCGCTACAAGTATGCCCGCGACGAGAGCTTCGACCACGCCGCCGGCTGGATGTTCGAGGGGATGGCGGCCGCCTATCGCTCCGGCGCCGCGCGGCTTGCGATCGTGGGCGACGACCCCAACCTGCTGGCCGGGCAGGACCCGGAGAAGATCGCGCGCGCCAACCGTGCCCGCTCCAAGGCCTACCGCCCGGCGCTGGAACTGATCACCGCCTCCGCCATCAACTGGACGCTGGTGCCCTTCGCCAATGCCGCCTGGGCCCGCACCGTCTTCCCCGACGTGGCGGAGGATGTGGCGGTGGCGAAGCTGTGGGACGCGATCTTCGCCGCCACACGCGCCGACCGGCCGGACCCGGCCGCCGCCTGGGAAGCGCACAACGCCACCCTGCTGGCCAAGCGGGATATCCTGACCGGGCACAATTTCCGCGCCCTGCGCTTCACCGGCCCGGGCACCGACCTGAAGGTGGGCCTGGCGGACGGCCATGCCTGGATGGGCGGCATCTCCACCGCGAAGAACGGCATTTCCTCCAACCCTAATATCCCGACGGAGGAAGTGTTCACCACGCCGCATGCGGCGATGACGGAGGGCACCGTCTCCGCCACCAAACCGCTGGCGCATGGCGGTACGCTGATCCGCGACATCAAGGTACGGTTCGCCGGTGGGCAGGTGGTGGAAGCCCATGCCAGCACTGGCGAGGAAGTGCTGCAGAAGATGATCGGCACCGATGAAGGCGCCCGTCGGCTGGGCGAGGTGGCGCTGGTGCCGCATTCCTCGCCGATCGCGCAAAGTGGGCTGCTGTTCTTCAACACGCTGTTCGACGAGAACGCAGCCAGCCACATCGCCCTCGGCCAGGCCTACAAGAAGTGCTTCGTGAACTCGAAGACGCTGACGGACGAGCAGTTTACGGCGGCGGGCGGCAATTCCAGCCTGATCCATGTGGACTGGATGATCGGCTCCGCCAGCGTCGACGTGGATGGGCTGGACGCGGCGGGGAACGCCACCCCTGTCATGCGCAAGGGCGAGTGGGCGCTGTAAGCGGCGCCCTGTTGCATCAGGCGCAACCCGCTTGAAAAGAATCCAGCAGGGGACAGCGATTTCTCGCGTCCCCCGCTGGACGGGGCGGCCCGGCAGGGTCCACGCTGCCGGGCGTCATGCATGAACGCTTCGAGGGGCCGGCGCGCCCCAGCCCCGCCCATGTCACCGTCGATGAACTGAAGGCCCGGCTCGGCCGCGTCCGCGCGGCGCTGGCCGAACGCGGCCTGGCGGCGCTGCTGGTCTTCGCGCCGGAGAGCCACTTCTGGGCCACCGGGCTGGATACCGGCGGCTACGTGTTCTTCCAATGCGGCATCATCCCCGCCGACCCGGCCAGGCCGCTGACGCTGCTGACCCGGCGGCCGGACCTCTCCCAGGCGCGCGACACCTCGCTCTATGCCGATATCCGCATCTGGTACGATGCCAACGACGCCGACCCGGCCGGCGAGCTGCGCGCGATCCTGGATGAGATGGGCCTGGGCGGCCAGCGACTGGGGCTCGAGACCGCCACCTATGGCCTGACCGGGCAGAACCATGCCGCCGTGCAGGCATCGCTGGACGGGTTCTGTGCCCTGACGCCGGCTTCCGACCTCATCCACACCATGCGGGCGGTGAAGAGCGCGTCCGAGATCGCCATCATCCGGCAGGCGGCCACGCTGGCTGATGCGGCAGTGGCGGCGGCCAGGGCGCGGCTGGCGCCGGGCCTGCCCGATTCCGCGCTGACGGCGGCGGCGATGACCGCGATCCTGGATGGCGGCGGCGACATGCCGCCGGCCGGTCCGCTGTGCAATTCCGGCCCACGCGCCGTGTACGGCCGTGGCGTGGGCGGCCCGCGCCTGTTGCAGGCGCAGGACCAGGTGGTGCTGGAACTGGCCGCCACCCGCCACCGCTACAATGTCTGCATCGAGCGCACGTTCATTCTGGGCGAGATGCCGGCGGCGCAGCGCCGCATGGCCGATACGGTGCGGGATGCGGTGGCGGCGATGGTGGCGGCGGCACGGCCCGGCAACTCCGCCGGTGCCATCGCGGAAGCCTTCGGCGCGGTGGTGGATGCGGCGGGCTACACCCGCAACCGCTTCGCCGCCTGCGGCTACCCGCTGGGCGCCACCTTCCGGCCAAGCTGGATGGACGTGCCACCCATGCTGCACTCCGGCAACCCGACCCCGCTGCTGCCGGGCATGGTGTTCTTCCCGCATTGCATGCTGGGCGATGCGGAAAGCGGCCTCGCCTTCGGTTCCGGCGACACGATCCTGATCACGGAGGCGGGGGCGGAAGTGCTGACCCGCGCCCCCTTCCTCTGAATAACGCCCCCCTTCCTCTGAACAACGCAAAGGCAGCCTCATGCAGGATTTCTGGAGTGACGCGGCCAAGGTCGCGCAGGCACGGCTGGCCGCCGGGCGGATCGACCGGCGGACGCTGCTGGCCGGGCTGGCGGCTCTGCCGGCCGCCGGGTTGGCCGGGCAGGCCCACGCCCAGGGCGCGCGGCCGCGGGAGATCGTGCTGGCCAATTGGGGCGGCGATGCCGTCCGCGCCATGAACGACGCCTTCGCCAAGCCCTTCACCGCCGACCATGGCGTGAAGGTGGTAGTGGATTCCGGCGGGCCCAGCCTGGCCAAGATCCGCGCCCAGGTGGAGGCGCGCAACGTCGTCTGGGACGTGTGCGATTCCGGCGCCGGCACCAGTTTCACCCTTGGCCGTGGCGGCTTCGCCGAGGAGATGGACTACGCGATCATCGATACCGGCAAGGTGCTGCCGGAAGGCTTCCGGCTGCCCTACTGCACCGGCATCGCCGGCTATTCCAGCGTGATCGCCTGGGACCGCAAGAAGCTGGGGGAGGGGCCGCAGAACTGGGCCGAGTTCTGGGATATCCGCCGCTTCCCCGGCCGCCGCACCATGCGCAAGTCGATGAACGCCGTGCTGGAGGCCGCGCTGATGGCGGACGGCGTGGCGCCCGACAAGCTCTACCCCCTGGATGTCGATCGCGCGCTGGAGAAGGTGAAGCAGATCCGCCGCGAGGTGATCTGGTGGGACAGCGCCGCCCAGAGCCAGGACCTGCTGCGTTCCGGCGAGGTGACGGCGGGTTCCATCTGGTCCACCCGCGCCCGGCTGGTGCAGGAGGATACGAAGGGGCAGATCGACTACCGCTGGAACCAGGGCATCGTGCATGCCGCGGTTTGGGTGGTACCTAAGAACCCGCCGGCCGGGCGGGAATGGGCGATGCGGCTGGTGGACAGCACGATCGTGCCGGCCCGGCAGGTGGCGCTGTTGAAGGCGCTGGGCACCGGCCCCGCCAACCCCGCCGCCGCGTCCCTGGTTCCGCCGGAGCTCAAGGCGCACAACCCGATGGACCCGGACAATTTGAAGCTGCAGGTGGTGGCCGATGAGCCGTGGTACGCGGATAACTACCTGGCCGTGCTGAACCGCTTCAACGATGTGATTACCGGGTGAGAGGGAAGGCTGGGGGAAGGAATTCCCCCAGGCCCCCATCTTTCTTCTGCGGTTTTATGCGCTGTTGCTGAGTGCGGCGGGGCATGCGGGAACTGAAGGCTTCCGCGTCCCGCAGGCGCCCCTGTGAGATTCATCCTGGCCTCGCCAGGTTGCGAAACGCCTGGCCTCGCGCCCCTAACCCAACTCGCAAAAAGAAGATGGGGCCCGGGGGAATTCCTTCCCCCGGCCTTACCCCGGCCCAGAGAAGGCCTCACCCCCCGACCTGAGCAACCCAGTCCGCCAGATTGTAGTAGTTGGAAACCCGTGCGATCCGCCCGGCGCGGATCTCGAAGAAGGCGCCGGCGGGCAGGATGTAGGTCTGGCCCTTCGCCTGCGGCAGCCCGTCATCGGTGGCCAGGTAGATGCCGTGGACGGTGAATTCGCCGGCGGCGCGGGTGCCGTCCGTGCTGGTCATCACCACGATGTCGTGCAGCACTTCGCGGTAATGGGCGTTCATGCGGGCCATGAAGGCGCGGAAGGCCTCGATGCCGGTCTCGCGGCTGCCCTGGTTGATGTCGTGGGCGACGTCGTCGGACAGCAGGGCCAGCATGGCCTCGGCGTCGCCGGCGTTGAAGGCGGCGTAGTAGGCGCGGATCAGGGCTTCGGCGCTGGTGCTGTGGGTCATGGGCGGGCGCCTTCCTTGCCGGTCGATGGGGTTGGCCGTTATGGTGCGCTGCACGGCGCGGTCGCAAGTCCCCTCATGTTTCCAGGCGGCCGCCCCCCAACGAGCGCCCCGAAGGCCCGACGCCAGACCCATGACCGATACCGCCCTTGCTGCCCCCATCGTTTCGAAGGCGGCCAAGCCGCTGTCCTTCCAGGATATCATCCTGACGCTGCACCGCTTCTGGGCGGCGCAGGGCTGCGTCATCCTGCAGCCCTACGACATGGAAATGGGCGCCGGCACCTTCCACCCCGCCACCACGCTGCGGGCGCTGGGGGAGACGCCGTGGAAGGCGGCCTATGTGCAGCCTTCCCGCCGCCCGGGCGATGGCCGCTACGGCGAGAACCCCAACCGGCTGCAGCACTACTACCAGTACCAGGTCATCATGAAGCCGAGCCCGGAGCAGGCGCAGGACCTGCTGCTGGCCAGCTACCGCGAGATCGGGCTGGACCCGCTGCAGCACGATTTCCGCTTCGTCGAGGATGACTGGGAAAGCCCGACGCTGGGCGCCTGGGGCCTGGGCTGGGAAGTGTGGTGCGACGGCATGGAAGTGGGCCAGTTCACCTATTTCCAGCAGGTCGGCGGCATCCCCGTGGTGCACCCGAGCTTCGAGATGACCTATGGGCTCGAGCGCTTGGCGATGTACGTGCAGAACATCGAGAACGTGTACGAGCTGGATTTCAACGGCCAGGGCGTGAAGTACGGCGACGTGTTCCTGCGCGCCGAGCGCGAATACAGCGCCTTCAACTTCGAGCACGCGAATGTCGAGAAGCTGTTCCAGCACTTCCAGGATGCGGAGGCCGAGTGTGCCGCGCTGGTGGAGCGCAGACTGGCCCTGCCGGCCTATGACCAGTGCATCAAGGCCAGCCACCTGTTCAACCTGCTGGACGCGCGCGGCGCCATCAGCGTGACGGAGCGGGCCAGCTATATCGGCCGGGTGCGGACCCTGGCCAAATCCTGCTGCGAGATCTGGGTGGCGGGCGCCTGAGGGGCATCCCCTCGCGGCCCACCCTTCCTGCTGAACATGATTGATCGCTAGGCGCCCACTCCCATGCCCGAACTTCTGCTTGAACTGTTCTCCGAGGAAATCCCGGCCCGCATGCAGGCGAAGGCCGCCGAGGACCTCGCCCGCCTGCTGGGCGATGCGCTGAAGGGCGCCGGCCTCGCCGCGCAGGACGTGCGCGGCTTCTACGGCCCGCGCCGACTAGCCCTGGTGGCCACGCTGCCCGCCGCCACGGCCCCGGTGGCCGAGGAAGTGGCCGGCCCGGCGCCGGATGCGCCGGAACGCGCACTGGTGGGCTTCCTCGGCAAGGTCGGGCTGGGGGAGGCGGAGATCGCCACCATCCGCCAGCACGCTGAAGCCTTCGCGGCCTCCGGCGAGCCGCAGGCCTGGACGGCCGGTGGCGTCAGCCTGGCCATCCGGAAGGAGAAGAAGGGCGGCAAGCTGCTGGCCAGCCTGAACAAGCCGGCGATCTCCACCGCCGACCTGCTGGCCCAGCACCTGCCGGAACTGCTGCGCCGCTTCCCTTGGCCGAAATCGATGCGCTGGGGCGGCACCAGCCAGTTCGTCTGGGTGCGGCCGCTGAAGCGCATTCTCTGCCTGTTCGATGGCCAGGTGGTCCCGTTCTCGCTCGCCCAGGGCGAGGATGACGGGCACGGGCTCGCATCCTCCAACCAGACCGAGGGGCACCGGCTGATGTCCCCTGGCGTGTTCGCGGTGCGCGACTTCGCCGACTATGCGGCGCAACTGGCGGCCCGCCACGTCGTTATCGACCCCACGGAGCGCACCAAGCTGGTGCGTGACGGTATCGCGGCCCTGGCCGCGGCGGAGGGTGTCGAGATCGTGCCGGATCAGGGGCTGTTGGCGGAAGTGGGCGGGCTGGTTGAGTGGCCGGTGCCGCTGTTGGGCCGCATCGACGACGCCTTCATGGACCTGCCGGCGGAGCTGATGCGCACCACCATGCGCGTCAACCAGCGCTATTTTGCTCTTCGCAAGCCGGATGGGTCGGCGGCGCCGTTCTTTGCCCTGGCGGCCAATATCGCGGCGACAGATGGCGGCACGGCGATCATCGCGGGCAATGAGCGCGTGCTGCGCGCCCGCCTCTCCGACGCTCGCTTCTTCTGGGACCAGGACCGTAAGCAGACGCTGGAGAGCTTCCTGCCGAAGCTGGCTTCCGTCGTGTTCCACGCCAAGCTTGGCACCCAGGGCCAGCGGGTGCAGCGGCTGGAGAAGCTGGCGCGCTTCCTGGCGCCGAAGCTGGGCGCCGATGTGGCGCTGGCCACCCGCGCCGCCCGCCTGGCCAAAGCCGACCTCGCCACCGGGCTGGTGGGCGAGTTCCCCGAGCTGCAGGGCATCATCGGCCGCTACTACGCCCTGCATCATGGCGAGGCGCCGCAGGTGGCCGAGGCCATCGCCGCCCATTACCGCCCGTCCGGCCCTGGCGACTCGGTGCCGAACGAGCCGGTGGCCATCGCCGTGGCGCTGGCCGACAAGATCGACCAGTTGGCCGGCTTCTTCGCCGCTGATGAGCGCCCGACCGGCTCGGGCGACCCCTATGCGCTGCGCCGCGCGGCTTTGGGCGTCATCCGCATCATCCGCGAGAACGGGCTGCGGCTGGATCTGGCCGAAGTGTTCGCGGAAGCGTTCTTCGGCTTCCCGCAGGCCGTGGGCAGCACCGCCGAGCCCGAATTCGGCATGGCAGTCGCCAGCGAGAAGCTGAACGGCAGCTGGCAGCCGGACCCGAAATCGGACTACCCGCCGATGGTGGCCGCCTTCGCCGCCGGGCTGATGGACTTCCTGGCCGAGCGCCTGCGCGTGCAGCTACGCGCCGAGGGCCAGCGGCATGACGTGCTGGCGGCGACGCTCTCTGCACCTGGGGGGGGCGGCACCGATGCCGATCTCGTGCGCCTGCTGGCGCGGACCGATGCGCTGCGCCAGTTCCTGGAAGGCGAGGATGGTGCCAACCTGCTGACGGCCAGCCGTCGCGGCGCCAACATCCTCCGCATCGAGGACAAGAAGGACGGCCCGCATCAGCCCGCCACCGACGTGGCGCTGCTGGCGGCGGACGAGGAAAAGGCCCTGGCCGCCGCGCTGGATGCCGCCGCGCCGGCGGTGGATGCCGCGCTGGCCGCGGAAGATTATTCGGCGGCCATGGCGGCCATGGCCAAGCTTCGCCACCCTGTTGACGCTTTCTTCGAACAGGTTGTGGTCAATGACCCGGATGCGGCGCTCCGTCGCAACCGGTTGGGCCTGCTGGCCCGCTTGCGGGCCCTGACGGATCGCGTGGCGGATCTCGCCAAGATTGAAAGCTGAGGATAACCGGACATGCAGAAGTGGGTGTATGGCTTCGGCGCTGGCCGCAACGACGGCAAGGCGGAGATGCGGAACCTGCTGGGGGGCAAGGGCGCCAACCTGGCGGAAATGGCCTCCATCGGCCTGCCGGTGCCGCCCGGCTTTACCATCACCACTGAGGTCTGCACCTACTACTACCAGCATGAGAAGCAGTATCCGCCCGAGCTGAAGGCCCAGGCCGACGAGGCGCTGGCGCGGATCGAGGACGCTGTCGGCCTGAAGTTCGGCGACGAGGCGAAGCCGCTGCTCGTCTCCGTCCGCTCCGGCGCCCGCGTCTCGATGCCGGGCATGATGGACACCGTCCTCAATCTCGGCCTGAACGACCGCACGGTGGAGGGCCTCGCCGCCGCTTCCGGCGACCCGCGCTTCGCGTGGGACAGCTACCGCCGCTTCGTGCAGATGTACGGCTCGGTGGTGCTGGGCGTGGACCACCACCGGTTCGAGGAGATCATCGAGGACGCCAAGATCGCCAAGGGCATCTCCGAGGATACGGAACTGACGGCGGAGGACTGGCAGCGCGTCGTCACCGAATACAAGGCGATGGTGCAGGAGGTGCTGGGTAAGCCCTTCCCGCAGGAGCCGCACGAACAGCTCTGGGGCGCCATCGGCGCCGTGTTCGGTAGCTGGATGAACCAGCGCGCCAACACCTATCGCCGCCTGCACGACATTCCGGCCGACTGGGGCACGGCGGTGAACGTCCAGGCGATGGTCTTCGGCAATATGGGCGAAGATTGCGCCACCGGCGTGTGCTTCACCCGTGACCCGAGCACCGGCGAGAATATCTTCTACGGCGAGTACCTGATCAACGCGCAGGGCGAGGACGTGGTGGCCGGCATCCGCACGCCGCAGCCGATGTCCAGCCTGCGCGCCAAGAAGAACGAGCGCAGCATGGAAGACGCCATGCCCGCCGCCTACGCCGAGCTCGTGCAGGTCCGTGAGACGCTGGAAAAGCACTACACGGACATGCAGGACATCGAGTTCACCGTGCAGCAGAACAAGCTGTACATGCTGCAGACCCGCAACGGGAAGCGCACCGCCGCCGCCAGCCTGAAGATCGCCGTGGACATGGCGCAGGAAGGGCTGATCGACCGCCGCGAAGCGGTGAAGCGCGTGGCGCCGGCCTCCCTGGACCAGTTGCTGCACCCGACGCTGGACCCGAAGGCGCCGCGCAAGGTGCTCTCCAAGGGCCTGCCGGCATCGCCCGGCGCGGCCTGCGGCGTCGTGGTATTCTCGGCCGATGAGGCGGAGACGCGCGCCGCCAAGGGCGAGAGTGTCATCCTGGTGCGGATCGAGACCTCGCCCGAGGACATTCACGGCATGCATGCCGCCAAGGGCATCCTGACCACGCGCGGCGGCATGACCAGCCACGCGGCGGTGGTGGCTCGCGGCATGGGCCGGCCCTGCGTGGCCGGTGCCGGCGGCGTCATCGTCGATTACAACAGCCAGCAGCTCTCGGCCGGCGGCCAGTTGGTGAATGGTGGCGACATCATCACGCTGGATGGCGCGACGGGCGAAATCTTCCTCGGCGCCGTGCCGATGGTGGAGCCGAAGCTCTCCGGTGATTTCGCCACGCTGATGGGCTGGGCGGACGAAGTGCGCCGCCTGCGCATCCGCGCCAATGCCGAGACGCCGCTGGATGCCGATACCGCCAAGAAGTTCGGCGCCGAGGGCATCGGCCTCTGCCGTACCGAGCACATGTTCTTCGACCCATCGCGCATCAGCGCGGTGCGCCAGATGATCATGAGCGAGTCCGAAGGCGGCCGGCGCGATGCGCTGGCAAAGCTGCTGCCGTTCCAGCGCGACGACTTCTCCGAGCTGTTCCGCATCATGGCCGGCATGCCGGTGACCATCCGCCTGCTGGACCCGCCGCTGCACGAATTCCTGCCGCATCGGGAGGAAGAGTTGGCCGAGGTGGCGGAAAGCCTGGGTGCCGACCTCGCCACCATGAAGCGCCGCGCCGCCGACCTGTCGGAAGCCAACCCAATGCTGGGCCACCGTGGCTGCCGCCTGGGCGTGACCTACCCCGAGATCTACGAGATGCAGGCCCGCGCCATCTTCGAGGCGGCGATCCTCATCGCGAAGGAGACCGGCAAGGCGCCGGTGCCGGAGATCATGATCCCGCTCGTCGCCGCCAAGAAGGAGCTGGAGATCACCCGCGCCCAGGTGGATAAGGTGGCGAAGGAAGTGTTCGCCGAGAGCGGCACCACCATCGAATACCTGGTCGGCACCATGATCGAGCTGCCGCGCGCCTGCCTGACGGCCGATGCCATCGCGGAGGCCGCCGACTTCTTCAGCTTCGGCACCAACGACCTGACGCAGACGACTTTCGGCCTGTCCCGCGACGATGCCGGCAAGTTCCTGCCCTACTATGTCGACAAGGGCATCCTGCCGAAGGACCCGTTCGTCTCGCTCGACCCGGATGGCGTCGGCGCGTTGGTGAAGATCGCCAAGGAGAAGGGGCGGGGGGTGAAGCCCTCCCTCAAGCTCGGCATCTGTGGCGAGCATGGCGGCGACCCGGCTTCCATCCAGTTCTGCGAAAGCGTCGGGCTGGATTACGTCTCCTGCTCGCCCTACCGCGTGCCGGTGGCACGGTTGGCGGCGGCGCAGGCGGCGCTGGCCGGTGGTGTCGATCGCACGGCCTGAGCGTCGAGGCTGTTGAGAGGGGCGCTGCCCCTCTCAAACTCTCCCCGCTAAAGGCCTGAGGTCTTTGGGAACCCGCCTTTGGGCGCCGGGTGGAGAGCGGATTCCCTGCCGCCAGTTCGGAAACGCCCTGATCAGCAGGGCGCCTTTTAAAAATCGCGGTGCAGGGGATCGTATCCCCTGCCAGGGGAGTTTGAGGGGGCAGAGCCCCCTTAATCCTACCCAAACATCTCATCCCAAATGCAGTTTGAGCAGGCAGCGCGAGACAATATCCGTCGCCCGGATGTCAGACCTGTCGGGCGGCGCGCAGCAGCAGGCTGAGCGCCAGGGCGAGCATGGTGGTTCCCACCGCCAGCTCCAACACCTTCCAGGCAGTAGGCTTCGCGAAGAGCGGCGCCAGCATGCGGCCGCCATAGCCTAGCGCGCAGAACCAACTGGCGCTGGCCAGGGCCGCACCGAGCACGAAGGCAGGCTGCGCCGCCACTGGCTCCGCCGCGCCGATCGAGCCAACCAGCAGCACCGTATCCAGATAGACGTGCGGGTTCAGCAGCGTGAACCCGGCGGCCTGGGCCAGGGCGGCGCCCAGTGTCAGCGCCTGCGCACCACGCGCCGCCACCAGGGCGCCGGGGGCCAGGGCCCTGCGGAAGGCGCCAAGCGCGTACCACCCGAGGAAGGCCGCGCCTCCGAGCGAAAGCGCCAGGCGCAGGGAGGGTGCCTGGCCCAGCAACGCGCCCAGCCCGGCGACGCCGAGGGCAATCAGCAGCGCATCCATGGTGGCGCAGAACAGCACGATGGGGCCGACATGTTCCCGCCGCAGCGCCTGGCGCAGCACGAACATGTTCTGAGCCCCGATGGCGATGATCAGGGCGGCGGAGACGGCGAAGCCGTGGGCAAGGCTGGCGAGGTAGAGCATGGCGTTGCCTTGCCCGGCGCCGCAGCAGTAGTAAAACTCAAATCCCTTACCTCGATGAAGCAGAACTTAATCATGCTGGACTACCCCGCCCTTGCCGCGCTGGCCGCCGTGGTGAGGGAAGGCAGCTTCGAGCGTGCCGCCACTGCGCTGGGCGTCACGCCCTCCGCCATCTCGCAACGGGTGCGGGGGTTGGAGGAACGGCTGGGCGCGGTACTGGTGGTGCGGGGGCAGCCTTGCAGCGCGACCGAGCCGGGCGCGCGGCTCTGCGCCCATTTTCGCCAGGTCTCGCTTCTGGAAGCAGAACTGACGGCCGGCATGCCGCGGTTGGGTGAGGCGGCGGCGCAGCTCACCCTGCGCGTGGCAGTAAATTCCGACAGCCTGGCCACTTGGTTCCCGGCTGCCGTGGCGCGCTTCGCGGCCAGTAGCGGCGCGCTGCTGGACCTGTTGATCGACGATGAAGAGCACACGGCCGGCCGCCTGCGGTCCGGTGAAGTCCTGGCCGCCGTGACGACCGACCCGGCGCCGGTGCAGGGCTGCCGGACCCTGCCGTTGGGCCTGCTGCCCTATGTGGCGGTTGCCAGCCCTGACTTCCTCCGTCGCCACTTTCCACACGGGGTCGATGCCGCCGCGCTCGGCCAGGCACCCACCTTGCGGTTCGATCGGCAAGACGGCCTGGAGGACCGATGGGCCAGGTCCGTGTTCGGCGAGCCGTTGCGAGCCCCGACACACTGGGTGCCCTCCACCGAGGGGATGCTGAATGTGGGCCTCGCGGGCCTGGGCTGGGCCATGGCGCCGGTCATGACGGCCGCCCCGCATCTGGCGAGCGGTGCGCTGGTGGAGCTGGTGCCGGGGCGGCGGATCGAAGTGGCGCTCTATTGGCAGCATCTGCGCCTGGGCGCGAAAGTGCTGGAGACGCTGACAGCCAGCGTGCGCCACGCCGCCGCCAGCCAGCTACTGCCGATGGAAAGCTGAGTGTGAGCCCGGGCCTCGGCGCCGCGCGACCTGGGGAAGAGGCGCCTGGCATGTCTCAGGGAGAGACGGGCCGGAGCCTGACCCGAGGCCGGGAGGCAAGCCCCAAATGTTCACCCCGCCTGTTCGGGCAGTCGCATCCAGCCCGGCACATGTGGCAGCAGGCGAGCCTCGCCGCAGGTGAAGTCCTCGTCGCCCCGCACCGGCATGCGCAGCAGCGCCAGGCCCAGGCCGTCCTGGCTGGAGCGCATCTCGCCTACCTCCGCGCCATCCTCCCGCAACACCGGCGTGCCGCGTGGTGGCACAGGGCCCTCGATGGTGACGGGGAAGAAGCGCTTCTTCAGCAGGCCGCGATACTTGGTGCGGGCCGTCAGCTCCTGCCCCATGTAGCAGCCCTTGCTCCAGGACACGCCGGCCAGCTCGTCGAAACCGGCTTCCAGCAGGGTGCTCTTCTCGGCCTCCATGTCCCTGCTGCCATCGGGCAGGCCGAGCGCCAGCCGGTGGCGGTCATAGGCCTCCGGCGTCGCGTCCGCGGGCAGGGCTTCGGCGGCGGCGGCCAGGGCGCGCCAGCCAGCTTCGGGGTGGCGCGGGTCCGGCGCTGCGATTCCTTCGGGCAGCGGGGCGCCACCCCAGCCTGCCTGGACGGACCAGCCCTCCAGCACCGCCAGCGCCACCTTGGAGCGCAGGCGGAAGCGGGTCAGGCGCTGCACCAGCATGGCGGACTGTGCAGCTTCCACGTCCAGCAACAGACGCTCGGCCTCGGCGAAGATGAAGAAGTCGGCCAGCCACTTGCCTTGCGGCGTCAGCAGCGCGGCCCAGACGGCGTGGCCCGGCGCGGCCTCCGCCACGTCGTTGGACACCAGGCCTTGCAGGAAGGCCACGCGGTCCTCGCCAGTGAGTTCGATGATGGCGCGATCGGGGAGGAGGGTCTGGGGCATGTCCGCAGATTTGGCGCGTCCGGCCCCCGGTGCAAGCGGGGTGGCGCTGCGCTGGGCGCTCAGCCGTGCTAAGCGGCGCGCAACCATGCGAATCCTTTTCGTGACCTCCACCCGGATCGGCGATGCGGTGCTCTCTACGGGACTGCTGGACCATCTGCTGCGCGCCTACCCGGAGGCGCGGGTCACGGTGGCTTGCGGCCCGGTGGCGGAGGGCGTCTTCACCCGCATGCCCAACCGGGCCGAGACGATCGTCCTGCACAAGAAGCGCTTCTCCGGCCACTGGTTCGGGCTGTGGGCCAAGGTGGCGCGTACGCGGTGGGACCTGGTGGTGGATCTGCGCGGCTCCGCCCTGGCCTGGCTGGTGCCGGCGCGGCGACGGGCGGTGATGCAGGGCGGCCGGCGCCCCGGGCACCGGCTGCTGCACCTGGCCGGCACGCTGGGCATCGCCCCCGCGCCTAACCCGGTGGCGTGGTTCGATGCGGCGGATACGGCGCGCGCGGCGGCCTTGCTGGGGGCGGGGGATCGCCCCTTCATCGCGCTCGGCCCCAGCGCCAACTGGGCCGGCAAGGTGTGGCCAGCGGAGCGCTTCGTGGCGCTGTTCCAGGCACTGACGGCGCCGGGCGGGCCGCTGCCGGGCGCCCGCGCGGTTATCCTCGGCGGGCCGGGGGCGCAGGAAGCGGCGATGGTCGCCCCCGTGGTGGCAGCGCTGCCGGACGCGATCGACCTGACTGGCCGGCTGGAACTGCATGAGGCCGCGGCGGTACTGGCCCGCTGCGCGCTGTTCGTCGGCAATGATTCCGGGCTGATGCATCTCTCGGCTGCCACGGGCGCGCCGACGCTGGGATTGTTCGGGCCGACGCCCGCCAGCGAATACGCGCCGATGGGCCGCGCCGCCCGTGCCGTGCTGGCGCGCGGTGCCCCCGGCGTGGCGCCGATGGAGGCCCTGCCGGTGGAGGATGCGCTGGAAGCCGCGCGCGGCCTGCTGGCGCTGGAGCGCGCCGCATGAGAATCGCGCAGATCATGGCCGGGGCGAAGACCGGCGGCGCCGAAGGCTTCTACGAGCGGCTGACCATCGCCCTGCACCGTTCCGGCGAGGACGTGCTGCCGGTGATCCGGCGGGACAAGGCGCGGGCAGCTCGGCTGGCGGCGCAGGGGCTGGCCCCGGTGCAACTGGGCTTCGGCGGGCCGCTGGACATGCTGACCCGGCCGCGCCTGTCCCTGCTGCTGCGGCACTACCGGCCACAGGTGGCCATTGCCTGGATGAACCGCGCGGCGCGCCACACCCCGGCCGGGGACTGGAAGCTGGTAGGCCGTCTCGGCGGCTATTACGACCTGAAGTACTACAAGCGCTGCGATCACCTGGTCGGCAATACGCGGGACCTGGTGCGCTGGATGGTGGAGCAGGGCTGGCCTGCCGGGCGCGCCCACTACCTGCCCAACTTCGCCGATGATTTCCGCGACGTCCCGCCAGCCGAGTTGGGCCTCCGCCCCGGTGCGCCCCGGCTGCTGGCATTGGGGCGGCTGCACCGGAACAAGGGCTTCGACACCTTGCTGCGTGCCCTGGCGCTGCTGCCGGATGCCGAACTGGCCATCGGTGGCGAGGGGCCGGAGAAGAATGCCCTGCAGAAGCTGGCTTCGGAGCTGGGCGTGGCCAACCGCGTGCGTTTCCTCGGCTGGCGGCAGGATGCCGGTGCGCTGCTGGCGGGGTGCGACGTGTTCGTTTGCTCCTCCCGCCACGAACCGCTGGGCAACATCGTGCTGGAGGCCTGGAGCGCCGCGCGGCCCGTGGTGGCCGTCGCCGCCCAGGGGCCGAGCGAGCTGATCGAGCCCGGGCGCACCGGTCTGTTGGTACCGCAGGAATCGCCGCAGGCGCTGGCCGACGGCATCGCCGCCCTGCTGGCGGACCCCGCCCGCGCCGCCGCCATGGCCGCCGCCGGCCGTGCGGCGTGGGAGGCCGACTACGCCGAGGGCCCCGTGCTGGCCCGTTGGCGCGAAGTATTGCAGCGTATCGCCTCACCGGCGGCGAAGGAGGGCTGACCGCCTATGTGTGGGATTGCCGGCATCATCCTGCGGCAGGGCCAGAGCCCGGACGCCACCACCTTGCAGCGCCTGACCGGCGCCCTGGCGCATCGCGGCCCGGACGGGTCCGGGCACCACGTCTCCGGCCCCGTGGCGCTGGCGCATACGCGACTGGCGATCATTGACCTCGCCACCGGGGACCAGCCGCTCTTCGCCGGCCCGGCTGCGCTGGTCGGCAATGGCGAGGTGTACAACTACCGCGAACTGCGGGCCGACAACGCCCTGGTCTGTGCCACCGGCAGCGATTGCGAGCCGCCGCTGCACCTGTTCCGGCGGGACGGCATCGGCTTCGCGGACGGGCTGCGCGGCATGTACGCGCTGGCCATCCATGACCGCGTCTCCCGCCAGATGGTGCTGTCGCGCGATCCGTTCGGCATCAAGCCAATGTACCTGGCCGAGATTCCCGGCGGCATGGCCTTCGCCTCCGAGCCGCAGGCGCTGATCGCCGCCGGGCTGGTGCAGCCGCGCGTGCGGGCTGAGGCGCGGTCCGAGCTGCTGCAGATGCAGTTCACCACGGGTGCCGAGACGATCTTCGAGGGCATCACCCGCCTGCTGCCCGGCGAGACGGTGGCGCTGGGCGAGGGCCGCATCCTGGAGCGCCACCGCCGCACCGCGCTGCCGGAGGGCGGGCCGGAGGTGCTGAACGAGGACGAGGCCCTGGCCCGCTTCGAGGCCGCCTTCCGCGACAGCGTGGACCTGCACCAGCGCAGCGACGTGCCCTACGGCATGTTCCTCTCCGGGGGCACGGACAGCGCCGCGGTGCTGGCCATGATGTCCCGCCTGAACGAGCAGCCGGTGCTGGCCTTCACCGCCGGCTTCGACGTCGCCGGCGCGGCGGATGAGCGGGCGCACGCCGCCGCCATGGCCAAGGCCGTGGGCGCGCGGCACGAGACCATCACCGTCACCCAGGCCGAGGTGTGGAAGCACCTGCCGGAAATCGTCGGCGGCATGGATGACCCGGCGGCGGACTACGCCATCATCCCCACATGGTTCCTGGCCCGGCGGGCGCGGCAGGATGTGAAAGTCGTGCTCTCCGGCGAGGGTGGGGACGAGATGCTGGGCGGCTATGGCCGCTACCGGTCCGCCATGCGGCCCTGGTGGCTGGGCGGCAAGGCGCCGCGCACCCACGGGGCGTTCGACCGGCTGGACGTGCTGCGCCAGCCGCTGACTGGCTGGCGCGACGGCATGGTGGCGGCGGAGGCCGAGACGGCGCTGCCCGGCCGCACCCGGCTGATGGCCGCCCAGGCGCTGGACGTGGCCGACTGGCTGCCCAACGACCTGCTGATCAAGCTGGACCGCTGCCTGATGGCGCATGGCGTCGAAGGCCGCACGCCGTTCCTGGACAGTGCCGTGGCCGAAGCCAGCTTCCGCCTGCCGGACGCGCTGAAGGTGCGGAAGGGCGCAGGCAAGTACCTGCTGCGCCAGTGGCTGGCCGCCAATTTCCCGGCCTCCGAACCCTTCCGGCCCAAGCAGGGCTTTACCGTGCCCGTTGGTAACTGGATTGCCGGCGCGGCGGACAAGCTGGGGCCGCTGGTGGCCGCCCAGGCTGGCGTGATGGAGATCGCCCGGCCGGAGAAGGTGACGGCGTTGTTCCGCGCGGCCAACGGCAAGCGCGAAGGCTTCGCCGCCTGGCACCTGCTGTTCTACGCGCTGTGGCACCGCCGGCACGTCGAAGGCCGCAAGGCGGAGGGCGATGTGTTCGCTTTCCTCGGCAAGGGCTGAGGCACGCTCTTGGATGTTGGGGTAGAGAAGACCGGGGAAGGGATTCCCCGAGCCCCTTCTTTTCTTTTTCGAGTTTTGCGGGCGTGGCTAGTGGACGGTTGGCACTGAGCTTCGGCTGGGCGCGCCCGAGGTGAAGGGCCTCCGGTGACTGAGGGTTCAGCCCGCGTGGCCCATATTTAAAATCATCAAGCGACGTCCGCTTTCAGTTCGAGGCGTGCTCCCAAACTCGCAGAAAAAAGAAGGGGTCCAGGGAATCTTTCCCCGGCCTTCTCCACGCCTGGAAACCTTCCCGGCACCACGTCCGAGATGAACAACCCGTAATATTTATCACGCCTTCATCAAGCCGCGCTCAAGTCACGCGGCGTTGATGGCGGTCTATCTACTTTGTGTGCGGTTGATGCGTAGTCCTGAGCGTGGCGTTCGGCGAAAAGCGACGCTTCGTGACTGATGGAGAACACGCGATGCCGGCCGCCGTCACCTTGCCGCCTCTGCCCGACCGCCCGTTGCGGGTGCGGATACCGGGTTCGAACCTGTCGCACCGCCTCCTGGCGGGGTTTGGCTTTTTGGTCATGATCGGCCTGATGGTCGCCAGCGCGATTTTCGTCGCGCCGACGCTGATCACGGACTGGCAGATCCGGGACACGGCGCAGCCGGTTCTGGCTTCGCGCGTCGATGGTTCGTGCCGTAGCAAGCTGTTCATCAATACCTGCACGGTGAACCTGACCGGCGGCAAGATCCCGAACGTGGTGTCGCGTGACGTCACCTACGTGTTCGCGGACGCGCATTCGGGCGACTACTCGGTGCAGGTGATGGCGGACCCGCAGCACCCCGAGTGGCTGACCACCGACATGGCGCTGGACAAGCTGCCCAGCCGCATCATCACGCTGGGGGTCTTCTGGCTGCTGATCATCGTCGGTTTGATCGCGGTGGCGCGTGGCATGCTGGCCAAGCGCGGGCTGAAGCGGACCATGCAGTCCTGGGACGGCCAGCGGCTGCGGGCGGTGCCGCTGGAGCTGGTGTCGGTCAACGGCAGCACCGGCATTTCCAACTGGAAGGTCAAGGCGCCAGGCGAGACCGGCAAGGGCCGCGCCTGGGCGCTGCCGGCCAATGCGCGGCCGTTCTTCATCGGCGAGGGCACCATCCTCGGCGTGACGGGTCCGCAGGGCGGTCTGGTCGCGCCGATGGATTACGGCCTGACCTGGATCGACCTGACGGATGAGGAGCGCGCCGCCATCGGCCGCGCCATCCATCCTCACACGGCGGAGGCGGCGCCGGTGCCGCCGGGCTCGCCCGCCACGGCGTAGAGGCTGTCGAAGAAGTCGCGTTCCAGCGCCACCGCGCGCTGGAACAGGCTTTCGCACCGTGCCTGCCCGGCGGCGTCCAGCGTGGCGCCGGTCCGGTCCAGCTCCCCGCGCAGCCAGGCGACGAAGTCGCGGAAGAACGGGTTGTCGTGTAGGGTGATCCACTCGGCATGGACGAAGTCGGGTGGCAGGGGTCCCTGGTGGCGCTCAGCCCAGCTCAGATACAGCCATTCCGCCACCACCAGCACCGACAGTGCGCAAGCGTAGCTGCGGCTCTCCGCCGCCTCGGCCATCAGGGCCTGGAAGGCGCGGACTGCGGGGTCCAGCGCGGGGGCCGTCCGCTCGGCGGCGGGGATGCCCAGCGCGTCGAACGCCCGCACGAAATAGGTGTTCTCATCCGAGACGATCATCGCCAGGAACTGGGCGAGGCGCAGGCGCGCGGCGTAGCTGTCCGCGGTGGCAATGGCGGCGCCGAGCAGGGCCACGAAGCGGTCGATGAACTGGTAGTCCTGCACCAGGTAGTGGCGCATCACCGCCGGCGGCACCGTGCCGGCCGAGAGTTCCCGCACGAAGCGGTGGATGATGGCGGCATCCCAGTCCGCCGCGCTGGACTGGCGCAGGCGGGTGGAGAAGGGGGTCTCGGTCATGGCGGCGCCTCCCGTGCTGATAGCGCGGGATAGCAGGGATGGCGCGTGACGGGCAGGCTGCCGGGGACAGAGGTTTGGGGTGGGGAAGACGGGGCGCCCGATCTGTTCTACAGACCTCCGCACAGGCCGACCGTGAGAGATGGGCCGCGAGAGAAGGGATATCCGCGCATGACAAGCTTCGACCTCATCCTGCGCGGCGGGCGCTGCGTGCTTCCCTGGGGCGGGGTGGATGCCGATGTCGGCGTGCGCGCCGGCCGCATCGCCGCCATCGGTGATCTGCGGAGCGCCGCCGCGGCGCAGGAGATCGACTGCCAGGGGCTGCATGTATTGCCCGGGTTGATCGACCCGCACGTGCATCTGCGCGACCCGGGCGACCCGGCGGTGGAGACCATCCCGACCGGCACCAAGGCCGCCATCCTCGGCGGCATCACCGCCGTGTTCGACATGCCGAACACCACCCCCTCCATCACCAGCCAGAAGGCGCTGGAGGACAAGCGGGCCTATGCCGAGGGCAAGACCTGGTGCGACATCGGCTTCTATGTCGGCGCCGGCATGTCCAACATCCCCGACCTGGCGGCGTTGGAGCTGCAGCCGGATGTGTGCGCCGTGAAGGTGTTCGCCGGCTCCTCCACCGGCGACCTGCTGGTGGGTGACGATGCCTCGCTGGAGCGCGTCATGCGCTCCGGCCGCCGCCGCATCTCCTACCACTCCGAGGATGAGTACCGGTTGCAGGAGCGCAAGCCGCTCTACGCCGCCGGCGGCCCGCACAAGCTGCATGCCGAGTGGCGCGACGTGGAATGCGCCTTCCTCGGCACCCGCCGCCTGATGGCGCTGGCGCGCGAGACCGGCCGTGGCGCGCATATCCTGCACGTCTCCACCGCCGAGGAGCTGGAGTACCTGCGCGATTTCCGCGATGTCGCGACGGTCGAGGTGCTGGTGAACCACCTGTCCCAGACCGACGAGGCCTATGACCGCCTGGGCGGCTACGCGGTGATGAACCCGCCGATCCGCGACGAGCGGCACATGAAGGCCGCCTGGGCCGCCGTGGCCGATGGCACGGTGGATTGCATCGGCTCCGACCACGCGCCGCATTCGCGCGAGGCGAAGGAGCGCCCCTGGCCCGCTACCGCCGCCGGCCTGACCGGCGTGCAGACCCTGGCGCCGATCATGCTGGACCATGTGAATGCCGGGCGCCTGAGCCTGACCCGCATGGTGGACCTGATGGCCGCCGGCCCCGCCCGCGTCTATGGCGCCATCGCCAAGGGGCGGCTCTGCGCCGGCTACGATGCCGACTTCACCATCGTCGACATGAAGCGCACCCGCACCATCGAGAATAGCTGGATCGCCTCCCCCTGCGGGTGGACGCCGTTCGACGGGCAGACGGTAACTGGCTGGCCGGTGATGACCATCATCCGCGGTCATGTGGCGATGCGGGAGGACGAGGTCCTGGGCACGCCGACAGGCCGCCCGGTGCGCTTCGATACCGGCCTCGCGCCGGCCTGACTGCCTGCACCCTTAACGGGGCTGGCGCGGGCGGCTATGGTCCGCGCCTGAATTCAGGCGCGCGACCGCGCGCACGCTGCTGTGAGGGCCCGAGTTGCCGGATATCTTCGACGAGGTGAAGGAAGAACTGCGGGCCGAACAGGCCCGTAAGTTCTGGGTACGCTACGGCAGCGCTGCGGCGGGCGTGGTCCTGTTGGCTGCCATCGGCTTCGGCGGCTGGCAGGCCTGGCGTTGGAACGAGGCGCGGCAGACCCAGACGACCGCCCTGGCCTTCATGGAGGTGCACCGCGCCGCCGAGGCCAGCGGCGCCGACCTGAAGGCGGCCGGCGAGCGCTTCGCCGCCATCGCCCAGACGGCGCCCGAGGGCTACCGCATCCTGGCCAAGCTGCGCGCCGCCGCCCTGAAGGCGGAGACTGGCGAGCGCGATGCCGCCCTGGCCCTGTGGAACGAGGTATCCGGCGACAGCCGCGCACCGCAGCTCTACCGGGATCTTGCGAGCCTGATGTGGGCGCTGCACGGGCTGGACAGCCAGGACCCGGCGGCATTGGACTCGCGGCTGGCGCCGCTGGTCGGCACCGCCTGGGGCGCCTCTGCGCGTGAATTGCAGGCGCTGGTGGCGATCCGCCGCGGCGCCACGGCGGAAGCCAAGAAGAACCTGGAGGCCCTGGCAGCGGATGTCACCGCTCCTGCGGGGGTGCGTGAACGCGCGGGCCGCGTGGCGGCTGGATTGGGGGTCTGAACATGGCGAACGGAACGATCTGGACGCGGCGCACGGCGCTGCTGGGCAGCGCGGGGCTGCTGAGCGGCTGCGGCATCTTCGATGGCATCTTCGGCAGCACCAAGCAGCCGCTGCCGGGCGAGCGCCGCGCCGTGCTGGCGCCCCGGCGGGACCTGGAGGCCGATTCGGCCCTGGCCAATGCGCCGTTGAACCTGCCGGCCGCCGAAGCGCGCGCCGACTGGCCGCAGCCCGGCGCCAACGCCAGCCACGCCCCGGGCCACGCCGCGCTGCCCGCCGGCCTGAGCGAGGCCTGGCGCGCCTCCGTGGGCACCGGCAGCTCCTACCGCCGCCGCATCACCGCCGGGCCGGTGGTCGCCGAAGGCACCGTGTTCGCCGCCGATGCCTATGGCGTCGTCTCGGCCTTCGACCTGGCCAGGGGTGGGCGCCGCTGGCGCTTCGACACCCGGCCGGAAGATGACAATGTCGGCGCCGTCGGCGGCGGCTGCACCTACGACAACGGCACGCTCTACGTCGCGTCCGGCCTGGGCGAGGTGCTGGCGCTGGACCCGGCCAACGGCCAGGTGCGCTGGCGTATCTCGCCGGCCGCGCCGCCGCGTGGTGCGCCGACCGTGGTGGGCGGGCGTATCTTTGTGCCGACGCTGGACAACGCCCTGGTGGCGATCTCCACCGAGGACGGCAAGGTGCTGTGGACCTATCGCGCCCAGACGGCGCCGGCCCTGCCGCTCGGTCTGCCCGGCCCCGCCGTGGTCGACGGCTTCGTGGTGGCCGGCTTCCCCTCCGGCGAGCTGGTGGCGATGCGGCCCGAGGACGGCCGCGTGCTGTGGACCGAAAGCCTTGCCGCCGGCCGTGGTGGCCTGGGCGACATCTCCGGCATCCGTGGCCTGCCGGTGATCGACAATGGCCGCGTCTATGCCAACAGCCTGGGTGGGCTGAGCATGGCGGTCGACCTGCGTTCCGGCCGCCGGCTGTGGGAGCGCGAGATCGGCGGCAGCGAGACGCCGCTGGTGGTGGGCGACTGGGTCTTCGTGCTGAGCATGGACGGGGACATGGCGGCGATCGGCCGCGAGGATGGCCGCGTCCGCTGGCTGGCCGACTTCAATGCGCCGCCGCCGGGCAAGGAAAAGAACGAGTCGCCGGCCAATTTCGGCCCGCCGCTGCTGGCCGGCGGGCGGATCATCCTGCCCTCCAGCAAGGGGGAGGCGTTGCAGATCGACCCCTCCAACGGCGAGGTCAGCGGCCGGCTGCGGCTGCCGGGTGGCTCCACCCTGCCGGCGGTGGTGGCGGCCGGCACGCTGGTGCTGCTGACGGATGACGGGAACCTGGTGGCGTTCCGGGGCACCTGACGCACTGGGGCAGGGAGGGAAGGCCGGGGAAAGAATTCCCCGGACCCCTTCTTTTTTCTGCGGGTTTGGCGTTGCGCTTCAGGGCTGAGAGCGGGCGCTGCTCGATGATTTTGATAATGGGCCACAAGGGCTGAACCGTCAGTCGCCGGAGGTCCAGGACCTCTGGCGCACCCAGCCGTCTCTCAGGCGCAGCCCCTCAGCAGCCGCGCCCGCAAAACTCGAAAAAAGAAAAGAAGGGGCCCGGGGAATTCCTTCCCCGGCCTTTCTCCCCCCTCAGACCGAAGAACACAGCGTTTGACGCTCTGCCATGGCGGGCATGTTCACTGTGTGATTTCCCTGCGCGTGGTTCCGCTGTAAAGCCAGCCCATGCTTCCTCGTATCGCCATCATCGGCCGCCCCAACGTCGGCAAGTCCACGCTGTTCAACCGGCTGGTGGGCCGCAAGCTCGCCATCGTGGACAACACGCCCGGCGTCACCCGTGACCGCAAGGAATACGAGGCCCGCATCGGCGGCCGCGATATCCTGCTGCTGGACACGGCGGGGCTGGAGGAGGCGCCGCCGGATACCGTTGCCGGCCGCATGCGCGCCAGCTCCGAGGCCGCAATCAAGCAGGCCGATTTGATCCTGTTCGTCATCGACGCCAAGGCTGGCCTGACGCCGTCCGACCGCGCTTTTGGCGTGTGGCTGCGTCGGCAGCGCGTGCCGGTGCTGGTAGTGGCCAACAAGACCGAGGGCCGCCACGGCGGGATGGCGGCGCTGGAGGCCTATGAGCTGGGCTTCGGCGACCCGATCGCCATTTCCGCCGAGCATGGCGAAGGTATCTCTGACCTGCACTCCACCGCCGCGGCGATGCTGCCGGAGGAGCCAGCGGAGGAAGACGAGGACGACAAGGACCGGCCGCTGCGGCTGGCCATCGTCGGTCGCCCGAATGCCGGCAAGTCCACCCTGCTGAACGCCCTGCTGGGCGAGGAGCGGATGATCACCGGGCCCGAGCCTGGCCTGACCCGCGATGCGGTGACCAGCGAGTTCGTGGACGATACGGGCCGCCGCGTTCGCATCGTCGACACCGCCGGCATGCGTAAGAAGGCCAAGATCGTCGAGGGGCTGGAGCAGATGTCCGTCGGCGCGACGATCAACGCGCTGAAGGAAGCCGAGATCGCCGTGCTGGTGCTGGACGCGTTGCTGGGGCTGGATGAGCAGGATCTGCGCATCGCCCGTCTGGCCGAGCGTGAGGGCCGCGCCGTGATCATCGCGCTGAACAAGTGGGATGCGGTCGAGGACCGGATCGCCGCCCGGCGCGGCATCGAGGACACCTTGCAGACCTCGCTGGCGCAGTTGAAGGGCATCACCGTGGTCGCCATGTCGGCCGCCACGGGGCGCAGCGTGGACAAGCTGATGCCGGCGGTGCGGGAGACGCTGGATCGCTGGAACAAGCGCGTGCCGACCGGCGAGCTAAACCGCTGGTTCGAGGGTGCGCTGAGCCGGCACCAGCCGCCTTTGGCCGATGGGCGGCGCATCAAGCTGCGTTACGCCACCATGCCGAAGGCGCGGCCGCCGACGATCGTCATCTTCGGCCCGCGTGCCGAGGACCTGCCGGAGGATTACCGGCGCTATCTGGTGAACAGCTTCCGCGATGCGTTCGACATGCCGGGGGTACCCATCCGGCTGCAGCTGCGGGGCACCACCAACCCCTATGTCGACCAGGATTGAAGAAAGGGCCCCTGCGAAGGGGCCCTTTTTCGTTGGAACGTGCTCGCCGCGTGCATGAGGCCTTTGGCAACCACGGCTCCTGCCGAACTCGGGCCGTGACCACTGCCGCAAGCAGCAGTGGTCGCGCGCCAGAGATCAGGCAGACGGATCAGGCGATGACGCTGACGCCGTAGTTCAGCGGGTTCTCGCTCTGGAACAGGTCGGCGGTCAGGGCCTGATGCTCCGGGCTATCGGAGATGAACAGGATGACGTCCGCGCGGGAGAGGTTGCCGCTGGCCAGTTCGCTGGTCCAGGTGGCCATCCCGCCCGCATCGGCATCGCGGTCCAGGGCGTTCTGGTAGATGGTGTTCACGAAATCCATGTCGCTCAGCGGAGCGTACTTCGTCTGGGCTTCGCCGCTGCTGTAGAAATACTTGGCGATGTCACCCATCGAGGTGCCGTTGGAGTGGATCTCGTTGACCCAGGTGGCCAGGCCGCCTTCGTCCGGCAGGCGGTCGAACGCCGCGTCATAGAGGTTGGCGATCGAGATGGCGCTCTCGTCGCGGTCCCAGATGCCAGAGGCCAGGGTCGCGGCATTGGCGGCCAGGCCCTCGGCGGAGTTGGCAAAATTGGTCGCCACATCGCCCAGGCTCAGGGAGCCGTTATCGATCTGCGCGGTCCAGAACGAGACTTCGCTGGCGGAGCCCTCGGCACCGCGCATGTTCTCGTACAGCACGTTGACGAACTGGGCGTTGGTCAGGCCCTCGCCGAACTTGCCGGTGAACTCGCCGCTGTTCAGGAACGAGCTGGCGATGGTGGACATCGAGGCGCCGTCGTCCATCCAGTTGATGGAGAAGTTCAGGCCGCCCTGGTCGGCGTCACGCCCGAGCACGATGTCGTACAGGCGGCTGACCTGCGCGGCATGGTCCTCGGGGTTGTAGACTTCGCGACCATCGATGAAGAGCAGCGTCTCGACGCTGTTCAGGGTGTCCAGGCCGGCGGTGCTGAGCACGTTGGTCGGGCCATTGGCGCCGTTGGTGACGATGCTGTCGCGGCGGCCAGCATCGATCTGGGCGACGTCGTAGCCAGCGCCACCCTGGTAGGTGTCATTGCCGTCCGAACCCAGCAATACGCCAGGGGCGCCCGGGGTCTGGTAACGCGGAACATTCACGGCCATGGCAGGTCCTCCTCTTTAGCCAGCCGGACAACCGGAATGGGGAGAGGAAGTTGCGCCGAGTGAATGCGATCAACGGAACGTGCGCGCGGGGTGAAACCCGCGCGCGGCCGTTCAGGCGGCCAGCACCGTCTCGCCGTGGCGGGCCTCGGCAGGGTGGCAGAGGGCGGCAATCAGCGGCGCCACGTCGGCCGGCTGGGCGATGCTCGCCGGGTCCTCGCCGGGCATCGCGGTGCCGCGCAGGCGGGTGGCGACGATGCCGGGGTCGAACAGGTTGACCTTCACGGCGGTCTTCTCGACCTCCTGAGCCCAGGTCCGCACCAGGTGCTCCATGCCTGCCTTGGTGGCGCCGTACGGGCCCCAATAGGCCTTGGGCTGCTGCACGCGGCTGCTGGTGACAAATACTGCCCGACCGGCATCCGAGGCCCGCAGCGGCGGATCGCAAGTGCGGATCAGGCGCCAGGTGGCGGTCAGGTTGACGCCGGCCACATTCGCCCAGTCCTTCGGGTCGATATGCGCGACGGGGGTCAGCTTGCCCAACTCGCCTGCGTTGTGGACCAGGATGTCCAGCCGCCCGAAGCGCTCGACGATCGAGGGGCCGATGGCGTCGATCTGCGCCTCGGCCTTCACCAGGTCGAACGGCAGCAGGGTGGCGGGCAGGCCGCCGGCGGCGCGGATGGCGTCGTCGGTTTCCTCCAGCCCGCCCTGGGTGCGGGCGATCAGCACGCACTGGGCGCCCTGGCGGGCCATTTCCACCGCCAGCGCGGCACCGATGCCGCGGCTGGCGCCAGTGATCAGGGCCACGCGGCCCTGGAGAGGCTTATCCGTCATCAGACCCCGTTCGCCGCCAGCAAGGTGGGCACGCGCTCCGCATGGCCGACGAGGTCGGTCAGCGGGATGGCATAGTCGCCGGTGAAGCAGGCGTCGCAATAGCTTGGCTTGGAGGCGTCACGCTTATCCTGGCCAAGGGCGCGGTAGAGGCCGTCCAGCGAGATGAAGGCGAGGCTGTCGGCACCGATGATGCGGGCCATCTCCTCGACGTCGTGGTTGGCGGCCAGCAGCTTGGCGCGTTCCGGCGTATCGATGCCGTAGAAGCAGGGATGCGTGGTGGGCGGCGAGGAGATGCGCATGTGCACTTCCTTGGCGCCGGCGGCGCGCACCATCTCGACGATCTTGCGGCTGGTGGTGCCGCGGACGATGGAATCGTCCACCAGGATCACCCGCTTGCCCTCGATCATCGGGCGGTTGGCCGAGTGCTTCAGCTTC
>Ga0308159_1000865_pt1 | contig 53579 bp, 37 predicted proteins | sample PhyCR1_FD_201040 | JGI IMG/M metagenome (GOLD analysis project Ga0308159, IMG submission 201040) | Phyllosphere microbial communities from UC Gill Tract Community Farm, Albany, California, United States - DLSLC.R1 | ecosystem: Host-associated > Plants > Phyllosphere > Unclassified | place: USA...
ATGGCCGTTTCATCGAGCGCATCGGCTTCTACAACCCGGTCGCTTCGGGCAAGGAAGAAGCAGTGCGTATCGCTGCTGACCGCCTGGCTCACTGGCAAGGCGTTGGCGCACAACTGTCGCCGACCGTTGCTCGCCTGGTTGCCCAAGCTGGTACCAAGGCTGCTGCCTGATCAAGTTTTTCCTGTCTGATCCGGCGCTGCGACCTGTCGTGGCGCAAGTGTGAAGAGCAGGTCTGGCGTACTCATGACTTATCCAGCCCAGGCGGGTTTCTCCGCACCCGACGATCTCGTGACCGTCGGCCATGTGACAGGAGCCTACGGAATCCAGGGCTGGATTCGCGTGCGTCCGTATTCTTCGGAAGCGGATGCCTTGTTGAATGCCAAGACCTGGTGGCTGGAGAAATCCGGCCAGCCCAAGCAGGACGTCGATGTCATGCAGTCCAAGGGGCATAGCGGCGATATCGTCGCGCGCCTGACCGGGGTAGCCGACCGCAATGCGGCCGAAGCGATGAAGGGAACGGTGGTCTCCATCTCCCGCAAGCACTTCCCGGCACTGGATGACAATGAATTCTACTGGGTCGACCTGATCGGCTCGGCGGTGGAAAATCTCCAGGGTGAACAGCTGGGCGTGGTGTCCGACATGATGGACAACGGCGCACATCCCATCCTGAAGGTGACGGCTCCGGCGCAGGAAACTGCGGTCGAGCCCGAAGACGCTGTCGAAGCAAAGCCCAGGAAGGGCGCCAGGGAAAAATCCGTGGCTGCGCCTGAGATGCTGATCCCCTTCGTCGACCAGTTCGTCAAGACGGTACTGCCGAAGGACAAGAAGATTGTCGTCGACTGGGGCAGGGACTACTGAATGTTGGAGAACTACTGACCGCCCAGGTCAGTTTTTCTTTTCCGCCCCGCTTGATGTCGAGAGTTACCTGGAAATGGAGGCGTGATGCAGTTTGATGTCGTCACTCTGTTTCCCGAAATGTTTGCCGCGCTGACGCAATCCGGCATTACCCGCCGGGCGCTGGAGCAGAAGCGCTGGGGCTTGTCGCTGTGGAATCCGCGTGAATTCACCACCGACAACCATCGCACCGTGGATGACCGTCCCTATGGGGGTGGTCCCGGCATGGTGATGCTGGCCATGCCCCTGCAGGCGGCCATCGAGGCTGCCCAGGCACGCCAGCAGACGCTGGGCCTGGACAAGCCACGGGTGATCTACCTGTCGCCGCAAGGCGCGCCGCTGACCCATGAACGGGTGGTGCGTCTGTCGCAGGACAGTGGGGCCGTGCTGTTGTGCGGCCGCTATGAAGCCATCGACCAGCGCCTGCTCGACAAGTGCGTGGACGAGGAAATCAGCATCGGTGATTTCGTGCTTTCCGGCGGCGAACTGCCCGCCATGGCGCTGATGGATGCCGTGATCCGGTTATTGCCGGGTGCGCTCAACGATAGCGCCTCGGCCGTGGAAGACAGCTTCGTCAACGGGCTGCTGGATTCGCCGCATTACACGCGTCCGGAAGTCTATGAAGGTGAGCCGGTGCCCGCCGTCCTGTTGGGTGGTCACCATGCCGAGATCCAGAAATGGCGTCGGCAGCGTGCGCTGGAAGCCACCTTGACCAAGCGCCCCGATCTGATCGTCAGGGCCAGGGAACAGGGCCTGTTGAGCAAGACCGATGAAAAGTTTCTGAGCAGCCTGCCACAGCCGTAGTCGGTATCGCCGGCATGCAGGTCGCCAAATCGAAGTCGTACCAGCAGTACCGCAGGTCCAGCGATGGACCCGCACCGTGCAGCGGCCTGGCCGTTGCGTTTGAAACCCCATCCTCTACCGGGCTACACAATCAGCCTTCGGGCAACGGCGCCGGCAAGATGGTTACAGGAGCAAAAAATGGATCTGATCCAGCAACTCGAGCAAGAAGAGATCGCGCGTCTCGCCAAGAACATTCCCGACTTCGCCCCCGGCGACACCGTGATTGTCAGCGTCAACGTGGTTGAAGGCACCCGCAAGCGCGCCCAGGCCTACGAAGGCGTGGTCATCGCCCGCCGCAACCGTGGGCTGAATTCCAACTTCATCGTGCGCAAGATTTCGTCCGGTGAAGGCGTTGAGCGTACCTTCCAGCTGTACTCGCCGCTGATCGCTTCGATCGAAGTCAAGCGTCGTGGCGACGTGCGTCGCGCCAAGCTGTACTACCTGCGCGAACGTTCGGGCAAGTCGGCACGTATCAAGGAAAAGCTGCCCAGCCGCGCTGCAAAGGCTGCTGCTGCCGAGTAATCGGTTGCATGTTGATGCGTCAGGAAAAGGGGTGTCTCGCGACACCCCTTTTTCGTTTCCGTCAGTTGCATTGCATTCCTCGTTGAATTCCGATTAACAGATCTCAGATCAAGCGAGCACATCGTGGCCAGTTTCGATCCCGTCAACCTGCCGGTGGATGCCGTCGCCGGCGAAAGCGCCCTGGAAGCGGCGCGCCTGAACGCCGACTGGCTGCGCCAGCGCTTTGCCACACCGCCGCGCTGGGAACCCGAGCACAGCGGCGACCAGTTGGCACGCATGGCCGAGACCAAGGGCCGCTTCCGGCTGGCTTCGGTGTTGATTCCGATCGTGCTGCGGGAAGAGGGGATGACGGTACTCTTCACGCGCCGCACAGCTGACCTGAAGGATCATGCAGGCCAGATCAGCTTCCCCGGCGGTCGTCGCGAAGACTATGACGGCTCGGCCATCGAGACCGCCTTGCGCGAAACCGAGGAAGAAATCGGCCTGGCCCGCCAGTACGTCGAAGTCATCGGCTCCCTGCCGGATTACTTCACCGGCACCGGCTATCGCGTCACCCCCGTGGCCGGCCTGATCCAGCCACCGTTCGAGGCAGTCGGCGACCCCCGTGAAGTGGCGGAAATCTTTGAGGTGCCGCTGGCCTTCCTCATGGATGGCGTGAACCATCAGCGCCGTTCGGTGGAACTGCCCGCGCCGGTCGGACGCCGCAGCTTCTATACGATGCCCTACGACCGTTATTTCATCTGGGGCGCGACGGCAGGCATGCTGCGTAATCTCTTCCACTTCCTGCGTAGCTGAACTGTCCACTGCCTTTGGTTGTCACTCTGTATCGAATAAGATACGCAAAGTCGTTGTTGATGTTCAAACACGTAAATATTGATGACATTGCGAGCTTGATTCTCGTCAACAAATCAATTGTTTGATTCCCATCTTGCACTGCGCTATCGTACGGGCTACAGAGACACCTAAGGCTGCTTGATGACATTTCTATCCATTCTCTTTGCGCTGTTAATCGAACAACTCAAACCACTGCGTGCGGACAATCCGGTTTATGCATCCATCAAGTCTTTCGCGGCCACGATAGAGGGCTGGTTCAACGCCGGCCACGTTCATCACGGCCGACTGGGCTGGGTGGTGATGGTCGGTGCACTGACCGTGCCGGTGGCGCTGGTGTACTGGTTGCTGCTGCATGTGAGCCTGGTGGCGGCGTTCGCCTGGAACGTGCTGGTGGTCTACATGACGCTGGGCTTCCGTCATTACAGTCATTACTTCACTTCCATCCAGCTGGCCCTGAACACGGGCGACGAGATGACTGCCCGCACCCTGCTGGCCGAATGGACCAAGCTGGATACTGCCGGCATGGACGTCAGCGAGATTTCGCGCATCGCCTCCGAGCGCGCCCTGATCACCACGCATCGCCATGTGTTTGGCGTGTTCTTCTGGTTCCTGATGCCTGTCGGCCCGGCACTGGCGGTGATGTATCGCGTCGCCGAATACCTCTCACGCGCCTGGAACGAGCCCGATCACATGAAGTTCGAGGCCTTCGGCCGCTTCGCTGCCCAGGCCTTCTACTGGATCGACTGGATTCCGGCACGCCTGACCGCCTCCGCCTTTGCCGTGGTGGGTAACTTCGAGGATGCCATCTACGCCTGGCGCAACTTCGCCAACCGCTGGGAGGACGAGGCCGCCGGTATCATCCTGGCCGCCGGTGGTGGCGCCATGGGCGTGCGCTTCGGCACCGAGAATCAGGCCGCTGCCGGCATCATCCTGCCGGTTGATGCGGCCACGGTCGATTCCATGCCCGAGGAGACCGACGGCCTGCCCGGCGACACACCATCCCCGCGCACCCTGCAGAGCACCGTGGGCCTGGTCTGGCGTGCCTTGTTGCTGTGGATGTTCCTGTTGCTGCTGCTGTCAGTCGCGGTCTGGATGGGCTAGTTCTTTCGAATTAAGACGAGCGGGCGGTGGCCCGCTTCGTTTTTTGGGGAACGCGATTCCCGCCAACCCGGTATACTTCCGGATTCACATCACCAAGATCGCATCCCGCCCGGCAGCAGCTCAGCCCGGACCAGGAACGAGCGACGCGCAGGGCCAGGCGAGGCAGGATGGCTGGAGGCGAGGAGACCGGTAGAAGCCAAGTCTTCTATAAGATATAATACTCAACACCGCAGGCACCCCCGCGACAAGTCGCGCAGGCACCGCGGAATCCAGGGCTCGGGTCTCACCAGGACCGGGGCATTCGGTTGCAAGCGCTATAGAAGAACTGCACGTATGGCTGATCCCATCAAACCCGCAAACGCACCGGCCAAAGAATTCATCATCCTGGGCAAGACCTCGGATGGCCGGCAGTTCCGCCCCAGCGACTGGGCGGAGCGCCTGTGCGGCGTGATGTCGTGTTTCCGTCCGGAGGGCAGTGGCGGGCGCAACGCACACCTGAAGTATTCTCCCTACGTCTTGCCGACCCACATCGATGGCGTGCGCTCGGTGGTGGTCAACGAAGCCCTGCGCGAGCTGGAACCGCTGGCGTATCACTTCGTGGTCAACTTCGCCAAGGACAACGACCTGCAGGTGATCGAAGCCTGTGTCCTGCCTGACCCTCCCAAGGAAAACAAGGCGCCCTGAGCCTTGTCATCCCCGCCGGGCGGTTTGTATCGCCCGGGCAATACCCCGCCAGCTTCATGCCGCCCCTGCAGGCGGTCCCGCCAGCAGTTACACTAGAACTTACCGTCTTCACTTCCCGCGCTCAGCCGGACACATCAGCCAGCGCCAGCGGGATCACCTGGCCGCACGCGGCCGCCTAATCACGGAGAAGAAGCATCATGAACCACCGCATGGAGCGCGACACCTTTGGCCTGATCGAAGTCCCGGCCGACCGCCTGTGGGGCGCGCAGACCGAACGTTCGCTGCACCACTTCCACATTTCCACCGAGCGCATGCCAGCCGAGCTGATCGTGGCACTGGCTGCCGTCAAGCGTGCCTGTGCCAGTGTCAATCGCGACCTGGGCAAGCTGGAGGGCAAGAAGGCCGAGGCCATCATCGCTGCCGCTGATGAAGTGATCGCCGGCAAGCATCCGCTGGAATTCCCGCTGTCGGTCTGGCAGACCGGCTCCGGCACCCAGAGCAACATGAACATGAACGAGGTGCTGGCCAACCGTGCCTCCGAGCTGTTGGGTGGCGTACGTGGCGAAGATCGCCTGATCCACCCCAATGACGACGTCAATCGCGGCCAGTCCTCCAACGACATCTTCCCGACCGCCATGCACGTGGCCGCCTGCATGGCCGTGGCGACCCACCTGATTCCCTCGCTGCACAAGCTGCGCGGCACCCTGGCGGAGAAATCCACCCAGTTCGCCGACATCGTCAAGATCGGCCGCACCCACCTGCAGGACGCCACTCCGCTGACCCTGGGCCAGGAGTTCTCCGGCTACGTGGCCCAGCTGGAACATGCGGAATCGGCCGTCATCGCCACCCTCAATGCCATCTCCGAACTGGCCGCCGGCGGCACGGCGGTCGGCACGGGCCTGAATGCCCACCCCGAATTCGGCGAGCGCGTGGCTGCCGAGCTGGCCAAGTTCTTCGGTTTCCCCTTCAAGACCGCGCCCAACAAGTTCGCCGCACTGGCCGGCCATGATGCCCTGGTGGCGTCGCATGGCGGCCTGAAGACGCTGGCCGCGGCGATGATGAAGATTGCCAACGACGTGCGCTGGCTGGCATCTGGCCCGCGTTCGGGCCTGGGAGAGATCACCATCCCCGAGAATGAACCGGGCAGTTCCATCATGCCGGGCAAGGTCAATCCGACCCAGTGCGAGGCCATGACCATGCTCTGCGCCCAGGTCTTCGGCAACGATGTTGCCTTGAACATCGGTGGCGCCAGCGGTAATTTCGAGCTCAACGTCTTCAAGCCGGTGATCATCCATAACTTCCTGCAGAGCGTGCGCCTGCTGGCCGACGGCATGGCCAGTTTCGAGGAGCACTGCGCCCGCGGCATCGAGGCCAACCGCAGCCGCATCGGCGAACTGATGGAAAAGTCGCTCATGCTGGTGACCGCCCTGGCACCGCACATCGGCTACGACAAGGCCGCCAAGATCGCCAAGCAGGCGCATCACGACGGCACGACCCTGAAGCAGGCCGCTCTGGCCTTGGGCTATGTCACTGAAGAGCAGTTCGTGGAGTGGATCAAGCCGGAGCAGATGACGCGGCCGGGTTGAGCCAGGTTCAGTGTTGCCGGGGCACTGGCATTCCTGAGTTGCCCTGGCGTGATAAGCATTGACGGCCTTGCAAAAGGCCGTTTTTGTTTTTGCAGACCTTGACGGCAAGGCCTTGCCCGGCTGAAGTAGCACGCTGCACATTGCTGCAAAGCACGGTGATTTGCAAAGCCTTTTCAACCCCATGTATATCAATATTGATTAGGGTTACGAATTGAAACATCTCAAGATTTAAGACCAGCCCCGGCGTATATTGCTTTCATGCGCCAGATGCGTCTGCAAGCCGCGCCCGACAAGGAGTTTCGGGCGATCGGGGAAAGCGGCAGCGATGTCATCGGCGATAAATTCCAGACATTCAGAGACACTCCCAAAGGCAATAACATGAAGAAAATAGCGGCAATCGGCGTCTGCGGCGTGCTGGCGGTGGCCGGCCTGGTGGCTAGCGCGTCGGTGTATGCACATGGGCGCTTCTATGGCGGCGTGGTGATCGGCGGGCCGATCTGGGTGCCGCCGCCGGTCTACTATCCGCCTCCGGTCTATGTGGAACGGGTGCCGGCACCGGTCTACGTGGAGCCGCCGCGCCAGGATTACTGGTACTACTGCGCGGAATCCAAGGCGTATTACCCCTATGTCCAGAATTGCCCCAGTCCCTGGATGAAGGTGGTTCCCAATACCCCCGCCGTTCCCGGCGGTCCGCCGCCGCAATAGCCTGGCGACCGGGTCGCGCAGGCCGTTCTCAGACGCTCTGCGCTAAAGCAATACCTTCACAGATAAAGGAATCAACGTGAAACCCATCTACAAGACCGCCGCTACCGTCACTGCCGTCGGCGCCATGCTGGCGCTCGGTGGTTGCGTCAGCGTGCCGACTGGACCGTCAGTGATGGCGATGCCGGGCAAGGACAAGAGTTACGAGCAATTCCGTGCCGACCAGCAGCAATGCCAGCAGTACGCCCAGGACGCCATCGGCGGGCAGGCGGCGCAGACCCAGAACAATGCGGCCAACAGCGCCGCGGTCGGTACCGCCGTGGGTGCGGTGGCCGGCGCACTGATCGGCGCGGCTTCCGGCAATGCCGGCGCCGGGGCGGCCATCGGTGCCGGTGGTGGCCTGCTGGTGGGCAGCGCAGCCGGCAGCAACGCGGCTGCGGGCGGCAATTATTCCATGCAGCAGCGCTATGACATGACCTATACCCAGTGCATGTACAGCAAGGGAAACCAGGTGCAGCAGCCGGTCCAGACCACCACCGTCTATACCTACCACCCGCGCTACTACTACGCTCCGCCGCCGCCTCCGGGCTACTATGGTCCGCCGCCGACGTATTACGGCCCGCCGCCGGGTGCATATTGAGAACGCAGATGGTGAAGAAAACAAACCGCATCCCCGGATGCGGTTTTTTCTTATGCAACGCAACATGGCGGCCCGCCAGTGCTATACTCGCCGCCATGCTTTTCCGAACCCAACTTGCGAAAACCCAGCATTGGTGGCGCGCCTGACCCAGGCGGCCCGTTTTCACACAGCTTGACCATGTGATGCCGCCGGTTCCGGCGGCATGTTTTTTTCAGCTTCGGACCGGCGGCATTCCAGACAGATTAACGATCAGGAATGACCATGTCTTCGAACGCCACTAGTTCCGCTTCCAGCACGACCTCCGCTTCCACCTTGCCCGTGGTCCTCACCGGCGACCGTCCTACCGGTCCGCTGCACCTGGGGCACTACATCGGTTCCCTCAAATCGCGCGTAGCGCTGCAGGAGACTTCGCGCCAGTTCCTGCTGCTGGCCGACACGCAGGCCATGACCGACAACGTCGGTCGCCACCAGAAAGTCACCGACAACGTGCTGGAGGTGGCGCTGGACTACCTGGCCGTGGGCATCGATCCCGAGAAATCGACCATCTTCATCCAGTCCCAGGTGCGCGAGCTCTACGAACTGTCGATGGTGTTGCTGAACCTGGTGACGGTGTCGCGTCTGGAGCGCAATCCCACCATCAAGGAAGAGATCCGCCTGCGCGGCTTCGAGCGTGACATCCCGGCCGGTTTCCTGACCTATCCGGTCAGCCAGGCGGCGGACATCACCGCCTTCAAGGGGCAACTGGTGCCGGTGGGCAGCGACCAGTTGCCGATGATCGAGCAGACCAACGAACTGGTCCGCAAATTCAACGCCACCGTCGATCGTGAAGTGCTGGTGGAATGCAAGGAAGTGCTCTCCGAAACCGGCCGCCTGCCCGGCATCGACGGCAAGGCCAAGATGAGCAAGTCGCTGGGCAATTCCATCGCCCTGGGCGCGACGCCGGCCGAGATCAAGCAGGCCGTGCACCGCATGTACACCGACCCCAATCACCTGCGCGTGGACGATCCGGGCCAGGTCGAGGGCAATGTGGTGTTCACCTTCCTGGATGCCTTCGACCCCGACCGCGATGCCGTGGCCGAGCTGAAGGCCCACTATACCCGGGGTGGTCTGGGCGACAGCGTGGTCAAGCGTCGGCTGGAAGGCATCCTGCAGGAATTGCTGGAACCCATCCGCACCCGTCGCGAAGAGTTCGCCAAGGACCGTGGCGAAGTGCTGGCCATCCTCAAGCGCGGCACCGAGCGTGCCAGTGCCGTGGCCGCGCAGACCATGTCGGAAGTCAATGCCGCGCTGGGCCTGAACTACTTCGGCTAAGGCGCCCAGGCGACCGCCTGCAGAAAACGAGACCGCCGCTTCCCGGCAAGGGGAGCGGCGGTTTTTTCATGCCTGCGGAGGAGTTCAGCGTGCCTTGGTCGGCGTCATCTGCGGCAGTTCCAGCAAGACTTCCAGCCCACCTTCAGCCAGATTGCGCAGGCGCAGCTGGCCATGATGGTTCTCGGCGATATTGAGCGCGATGGTCAGGCCCAGCCCGGTGCCACCGGTATCGCGTGAACGCGAGGTTTCCAGCCGATAGAAGGGTTCGAAGACTGCCTCCAGCTCGGCATCGGGGATGCCCGGCCCCTGGTCGCGGATACGGATGGCGATCTTCTGTTGCTCCAGGGCGATGCTGACCCGTGCCTGGCGGCCGTACTTGCAGGCATTGTCGATCAGGTTGGTCAGGCAGCGCCGCAGCGCTCCCGGCTGGGCCATCACGAAGGCGCGGGTGCTGCCTTGCAGGCTCACGTCCTGGCCGGCGTCGGCAGCATCGGCACAGACGCTGTCGAGCAGGGAGTCGATATCCAGGGCTTGTATCTTCTCCGAGGAATCCATGCTGCGCGCCAGGTCCAGCCCCTCGCGCACCATGCCGTGCATCACGCCCAGATCGTCGATCAGCTTTTGCTGCAGTTCGGCGTCGGTGACCTTTTCCAGGCGCAGGCGCATGCGTGTCAGCGGCGTCTGCAAATCGTGGGTGATGGCCGCCAGCATGTGGGTGCGATGCTGTATCTGGCGCCGGATGCGGCCCTGCATGGCATTGAAGGCATGCGCCGCCTGGCGGATTTCGGTGGGGCCGGTCTCGGCCAGCGGCGCATGGTCGATGTCGCTGCCCAGGCGCGATGCGGCCTGGGCCAGCTGGCGGATCGGGCGGGTCGCCATGCGCGCCACCAGCCAGGCCAGCATCGCGATCAGCGCCAGGAACAGCAGGATGTACTGCAGGCCGAACGGGCCACCCGGCCCACCGCGTCCGCGCAGGGCAGGGGGCTCGCCCGGCTGGTGCAGGCGCAGGCGCATCAGGGCCTGGTCGTGCAGGCTCACGTAGATTACGCGGCAGGTATCGCGGCGCGGGGCGTGGGCATCATCGGCCCGCAAGGGCGGGCATTCGCTTTCGCGCTGGACGGCGATCTTGCGGTCCTCCCCCAGACGCGACTGCAGCATCTCGATGAGCGGGCTGGTGCTGGCGTTGGGCCCGATGGCGTCATTCATGTCGTCCACCATGCGCGCCTCGAAACCGAAGTTGGTGGCGGCCTGCAGCACGATGGGACGTTGCGGCGGCGGGATGTCGTCCACCGCCTGGACGATCTGTTCCACGCGGTCGGCCAGATGCTGGAAGCGCAGTTCGCGCAAGGTGCTGCGGCGCTCGTTGCCAGACAACCAGGTGGTGGCCATGACCGCCACCACGATGCCCGCCAGCAGCAGGAAGAAGATGCGGTTGCCGATGGAGCCCAGGAAATCCTTCATGCCGGCCGGCCTGCACCTTCAGCGCTGACCGTGGTGGCCAGCACATAACCCTCGTTGCGCACGGTCTTGATGATGGTGGGCGTGCGCGCATCGTCACCCAGCTTCTGGCGCAGGCGGCTGATCTGGATATCCACCGAGCGGTCGAAGGGGTCGGACTCTCGGCCCTGGGTCAGCTCCAGCAACTGGTCGCGGTTGAGCACCCGGTTGGGATGGTCCAGGAACACCTTCAGCAGCCGGAACTCCGCCCCCGACAGGGCTACCACCACGCCATCGCGGTTCACCAGGTGGCGCGCCGTCAGGTCCAGCGTCCAGCCGGCAAAGCGCATGGTGGCCACGTCCGGCTGGGCCATGTTGGGTGGCAGCGCCTGGGTACGGCGCAGCACGCTGCGGATGCGGGCGAACAGCTCGCGCGGCTCGAAGGGTTTGGCCAGGTAGTCGTCGGCGCCCATTTCCAGGCCCAGGATGCGGTCCAGCGGCTCGCCGCGCGCGGTCAGCATGATCACCGGCACCGATGAGGTGGCGCGCAGGTTGCGACACAGCGTCAGGCCGTCTTCCCCGGGCAGGGTCAGGTCCAGCACGATCAGGTCCACCCGCGACTCTTCCAGCACCCGACGCATCTCGCTGCCATTGGTGGCGGTCAGGGTGCGCAGGCCGTTGCTGTCCAGGTATTCGGCCAGCAGGGTGCGGATGTCGCGGTCGTCATCGACGACGAGGATGTGAGTATTTGTATCCATGGGACGCATTATGCCGAACTTGTCCGTACGTGCAGGATGGATTTGTATCGGGTCTTTACAAGGAGGGGGATGGAAATAAAACGATACCTGCGAGGCCCGCGGATATACAAAACGATACAAATGACGGCACAGCGGAAAAATCGCCGATACACGCCGCCGGTTTAATGGGAACCGTGCCAAGACAGCACTTCGCTGTATGACAGTACAAGCGCAGTACAAGCACAGTACCAAGCGCAAGACCCACTGAAAGGAGCAACACATGTTGACATTCAAGAACCGTATCCTGGCCGGCATCGCCGCCGTAAGCATCAGCGCCGTGACCCTGTCGGCCTTCGCCCAGATGCCCCCGGACGGCCCGAAAGGCCACGCCCCGAGCCCGGAACAGATCGCCAAGTTCGAGCAGATGCGCGCCAAGCACCAGGCCCAGCTGCACGACAAGCTCAAGATCACCGCCGCCCAGGAAGCCGGCTGGAAGCTGTTCCTGGACAAGACCAAGCCGGCCCCGTTTGACCGTGCCGCCCGTCCCAACAAGGAAGAATGGGCCAAGCTGTCCACCCCGGAACGCCTGGACAAGCAGCTGGACATGATGCGCAAGCGCGAATCCTTCGCCGAACAGCGCATCGCCGCCACCAAGGAGTTCTACGCCACCCTGTCGCCGGAGCAGCAGAAGACCTTCGACGCCGAGTTCGCCAAGATGCAGCACCATCGCTGGGAACAGATGCATCACGGCCAGCGTGGCGAACACAAGGGCCCGCCGCGTGACGGCAAGCCCGCTCCCGACGCACCGGCCAAGTAAGGCACACGGCGGCATTCGCCCGTGCGTTGCAAGTGCGGGCGTTTTCCACCCCGACAGCCTTGCGCTTGACCCGCAAGGCTGTTCTCATTGGCGCGGCCGGCAATAGCTGGGTACACTGCGTGCCAGCCGATGCAGGTGGCATGCGTGGTTGCAGAGTTGCAAGCCGCCCAGGAGAGAATAGCGGTAGGCGGCCCGATCCAACAGGATGGGCCGCCTTCCCTTATGCTCTTGCCTTTGCGTGACCGGATAACGGCACGCCGACGCGATGGCAGAGCGCTGCATCGACTTCCCATGAGACAAGGCCGCCTGTTGGCGGTCTGCATACGTGATCGGTTTACTGGTTTCCCTGACATGACAAATACTCCCAATCCCGGCCAGCCATCTCCCTCCCCATCTCCTTCGCGTTCCCGTGGCAGCATCCTGCGCCGCTGGTGGTTCTGGGTACTGGTGGCCGCACTGGCCGCCGGTGGCGGGTACAAATACTGGTCCAAGAAGAAGGCCGAGCAGGAGCAGATGAGTGCCATGGGTGGCCCCGGTGGCCCCGGGGGCCGTCCAGGTGCTGGCGGTCCGGGCGCCCGCCGCCCGGGTGCCGGCGCCTTCGCTGGCCAGACCATGCCGGTCGGGGTGGCCAAGGCCCGGGTGCAGGATGTGGATGTCTTCCTCAACGGACTGGGGGCAGTCACCCCCACGGCCACCGCCACCGTGCGCGCCCGGGTCGATGGCCAGTTGATGAAGCTGCATTACAAGGAAGGCCAGGTGGTCAAGGCTGGTGAGCTGCTGGCCGAGATCGACCCGCGCTCGCTGCAGGCCGCGCTGACCCAGGCCGAAGGCCAGCTGGCGCGCGACCGCGCACTGCTGAGCTCGGCCCGGCTCGACCTGAAGCGCTACCAGACCCTGCTGTCGCAGGACTCCATTGCCAGCCAGCAGGTCGACACCCAGGCCGCGCTGGTCAAGCAATATGAGGGAACGGTCAAGGCCGATGAGGGCAGCGTCGCCAGCGCCCGCCTGCAGTTGTCGTTCACCCGAGTGATCGCCCCCATCAGTGGCCGCCTGGGCCTGCGCCAGGCCGACGTCGGCAACAACGTCACCACCAGCGACACCAACGGCCTGGTCATCATCACCCAGCTGCAGCCGATCACCGCCATCTTCAGCATTCCCGAAGACAATATCCCCAAGGTCTTGCAGCAGCTGCAGAGCGGTCGCAAGCTGCCGGCCCAGGCCTGGGACCGTGAGCAGAAGAAGAAACTGGCCGACGGCGTGCTGCTGACCATCGACAACGTGGTCGATTCCACCACCGGCACGGTCAAGCTCAAGGCCCAGTTCCCCAATACGGACTACGCGCTGTTCCCCAGCCAGTTCGTCAATATCCGCCTGCAGCTCAATACCGAACAAGGTGCCACCGTCATCCCGACGGCCGCCATCCAGCGCGGGGCCAAGGGTCTGTTCGTCTATGTGGTCAAGGAAGACAACACCGTCACCGTGCGCCCGGTCAAGACCGGCCCGGTACAGGATGACCTGACTGTCATCACCGACGGCGTGGCCGCCGGCGAGACCGTGGTCATCGACGGCATCGACCGGCTGCGCGAAGGCGCCAAGGTCGAGGCCGTGGCACGCGGTGGTGCCGACGACCCGGCCAACAAGCTCACCACCGAGAACCCGGACGCACGCCGCCATGGCAAGCGTGGTCAGGGTCAAGGACAAGGGCCGGGACAGGCCGCAGGGCAGGGCGTGGAAGGAGGTCAGGGCGGCCAGGCCGGCATGAGCCCGGAAGAGCGCCAGAAGCGCTGGGCCGAGCTCAACAAGCGCATCGATGCTGGCGAATTCGGCGAAGAGATCAAGAAGCTGCCTGAAGACCAGCGTCGCCAGAAGATGATGGAACTGCGGCGCCAGCGCGAGGCAGGCAATGCCAGTGGCGGCACCGGTGGTGCCAGCAACGCAGGCAACGCCAACGGCGCCAAGTAAGCACAAGGCTCACGCATGAATCCCTCGCGCCAGTTCATCCTGCGGCCGGTCGCCACATCCTTGCTGATGCTGGCGATCCTGCTGGTGGGCATCGTCGCCTACCGGCTCCTGCCGCTGTCGGCCCTGCCCGAAGTCGATTACCCGACCATCCAGGTGGTCACCCTCTATCCCGGGGCCAGCCCGGATGTGATGACTTCCTCGGTCACCGCGCCGCTGGAGCGCCAGTTCGGGCAGATGCCGGGCCTGAAGCAGATGTCTTCCACCAGTTCCGGCGGAGCCTCGGTGATCACGCTGCAGTTCAACCTCGACCTGAGCCTGGACGTGGCCGAGCAGGAGGTGCAGGCCGCCATCAACGCCGGCAGCAACCTGCTGCCCTCGGACCTGCCGATGCCGCCGGTCTACAGCAAGGTCAACCCGGCCGATACCCCCATCATCACGCTGGCGGTCACCTCCAGGACCATGCCCCTGCCCAAGGTCCAGGACCTGATCGACACCCGCCTGGCGCAGAAGATTTCGCAATTGTCGGGCGTGGGTCTGGTGAGCCTGTCGGGCGGCCAGCGCCCGGCCGTGCGCATGCAGTTGAACCCGCGCGCCGTGGCCGCACTGGGCCTGAATCTGGATGACGTGCGTACCGCCATCGGCAACGCCAACGTCAACCAGGCCAAGGGCAGCTTCGATGGCCCCACCCGCGCTTCCACCATCGATGCCAACGACCAGCTGCGCTCGGCCGACGAGTATCGCAACCTGATCATCGCCTACAAGAACGGCGCGCCGATCCGGGTCTCCGACGTGGCCGACGTGGTCGACGGCGCCGAGAACGTGCGCCTGGGCGCCTGGGCCAACCAGCAGCCTGCGGTGATTGTGAACATCCAGCGCCAGCCGGGTGCCAACGTGATCGCCGTGGTCGACAGCATCAAGAAGATCCTGCCGCAGCTGCAGGCCAGCCTGCCGGGCTCCATCGACGTCCACATCCTGACCGACCGCACCACCACCATCCGTGCCTCGGTGGCCGATGTGAAGTTCGAGCTGCTGCTGTCGGTGGCGCTGGTGGTGATGGTGATCTTCGTCTTCCTGCGCAACGTGCCGGCCACCATCATCCCCAGCGTAGCGGTACCGCTGTCGCTGGTAGGGACCTTCGCCATCATGTATCTGGCCGGTTTCTCGATCAACAACCTGACCCTGATGGCGCTGACGATTGCCACCGGTTTCGTGGTCGACGACGCCATCGTCATGATCGAGAACATCTCGCGCTACATCGAAGAAGGCATGAAGCCCATGCAGGCGGCCCTGAAAGGCGCCGAGCAGATTGGCTTCACCATCATCTCGCTGACCTTCTCGCTGATTGCGGTGCTGATCCCGCTGCTATTCATGGGTGACGTGGTGGGGCGCCTGTTCCACGAATTCGCGGTGACCCTGGCGGTCTCCATCCTGATCTCGGCCGTGGTCTCGCTCACGCTGACCCCCATGATGTGCGCGCGCCTGCTGCGCCATCAGCCAGAAGAACAACAGGGCTGGTTCTACCACAAGAGCCAGGTCTTCTTCGATCGCATCATTGCCCGCTACGGCGTCATGCTGGAATGGGTGCTGGAGCGCCAAAAGCTGACCCTGCTGGTGGCCGTGGCCACGCTGGGCCTGACCGTGCTGCTGTACGTGTTCGTGCCCAAGGGCTTCTTCCCGCTGCAGGACACCGGGGTTATCCAGGGTATCTCGGAAGCCACGCAGTCCATTTCCTTCAGTGCGATGGGAGAAAAACAGCAGCAACTGGCCAAGGTAGTGCTGCAAGACCCGGCCGTGGAGAGCCTGTCCTCCTTCATCGGCGTGGATGGCACCAATGCCACCCTGAACAGCGGGCGCATGCTGATCAACCTGAAGCCGCACGAAGAACGCGACGTTTCCGCCGCCGACGTGATCCGTCGCCTGCAACCCACGCTGGCGCGTGAAGTGCCGGGCGTCACCCTCTACATGCAGCCAGTGCAGGACCTGACCATCGAGGATAGCGTCTCCCGCACGCAATACCAGTTCACCCTGGAAGACGCCGATCCGGCCCTGCTCAGTACCTGGGTGCCGAAGCTGATCGCGCGCCTGCAACAGGTGCCGGAACTGGCTGACGTGGCCACCAACCTGCAGGATCAGGGGCTGCAGGCCTATATCCAGATCGACCGCAATGCCGCATCGCGCCTGGGTATCACCACCGCCGCCATCGACAACGCGCTCTACAACGCCTTCGGCCAGCGCCTCATTTCCACCATCTATACGCAATCGAACCTGTATCGCGTGGTGATGGAGGTCAAGCCGGAATTCCAGCGCGGCCCCGAAGCGCTGGACAGCATCTACCTGGTCACCTCGGGCGGCGGCAAGGTACCGCTGTCGTCGATCGCCACCATCAGCGAACGGACCGCGCCGCTGGTGGTGAACCACATCGGCCAGTTCCCGGCGGCCACCGTGTCCTTCAACCTGGCCAAGGGCGCCTCGCTGGGCAAGGCGGTCGATGCCATCAAGGCCGCCGAGGCCGAGATCGGCATGCCGGCCTCCACCGTGACCAACTTCCAGGGGGCCGCGCTGGCCTTCCAGGCCTCGCTGTCCAATACGCTTTGGCTGATCCTGGCGGCCATCATCACCATGTACATCGTGCTGGGCGTGCTCTACGAGAGCTACATCCATCCCATCACCATCCTCTCCACGCTGCCCTCGGCGGGGGTGGGCGCGCTGCTGTCGCTGATGATCTCCGGTACCGACCTTGGCATCATCGGCATCATCGGCATCATCCTGCTGATCGGTATCGTCAAGAAGAACGCCATCATGATGATCGACTTCGCCCTGGAGGCCGAACGGCACGAGGGCAAGAGCCCGCGCGAGGCGATCTATCAGGCTTGCCTGTTGCGTTTCCGGCCGATCCTGATGACCACCATGGCAGCGCTGCTGGGCGCCTTGCCGCTGATGCTGGGCACCGGCGTGGGCTCCGAACTGCGCCAGCCGCTGGGCATCACCATGGTGGGCGGCCTGCTGGTGTCGCAGGTGCTCACGCTCTTTACCACGCCGGTGATCTATCTCGGCTTCGACAGCCTGGGCCGTCGGCTGCGCGCACGCTTCGGGCAGCGCGCGCCTGGGCATGGCGGCGAGGATGATGATGGTGAAGACGGCAAACCGGCCACGCTGCCGCCGGCGGTGTAGGCGGATGCGCGCATGAATATCTCGCTTCCCTTCATCAAGCGGCCCATCGCCACCACGCTCTTGACCATCGGCATCGCGCTGGCGGGCATGGTGGCCTTCCGCCTGCTGCCGGTCTCGCCGTTGCCGCAGGTGGATTACCCGACCATCTCGATCTCTGCCTCGCTGCCCGGCGCCAGCCCCGAGACCATGGCCGCGACCGTGGCTACGCCGCTGGAACGCGCCATGGGCGCCATCGCCGGGGTCACCGAGATGACCTCCACCAGCTCCCAGAACTCCACCCGCATCACCCTGCAGTTCGACCTGAGCCGCGACATCGATGGCGCCGCCCGCGACGTGCAGGCCGCGCTCAATGCCGCGCGCAGCCTGCTGCCCACCGGCATGCCGAGCAACCCGACCTATCGCAAGGTCAACCCGGCCGACGCCCCCATCCTGATCCTGGCCATGACCTCCGACACCATGACCCAGGGGCAGATGTACGACGCCGCCGACAGCATCGTGGCGCAGAAACTGTCGCAGGTGCGCGGGGTAGGGCAGGTCAGTGTGGGCGGCAGTTCTCAGCCGGCCGTGCGCATCGAACTGAACCCGACCGCCCTCAACAAGTACGGCATCGGCAGCGCCGACGTGCGCACCGCGGTGGCTGCCACCAATGCCAATCGCCCCAAGGGTTTGCTGGAAGACGATGGCCGTAACTGGCAGATCTACGCCAACGACCAGGCCAAGACCGCCGCAGAATACGCGCCACTGATCGTGTCCTACCGCAACGGGACGCCGGTGCGGGTGCAGGACGTGGCCGAAGTGCGCGACTCGGTAGCCGATGTGCGCAACGCCGGCTCCTCCAACGGCAAGCCCTCGGTGCTGATCATCATCAACCGCCAGCCCGGCGCCAACATCATCGACACCGTCGACAATGTGCGCGAGCTCTTGCCGCAGCTGCAGGCCTCGATCCCGTCCGCCATCGACATGAAGGTTGTGCTGGACCGCACCCCCACCATCCGCGCCTCGTTGAAGGAAACCGAATTCACCCTGATCCTCTCGGTGGCGCTAGTGATCATGGTGGTGTTCCTGTTCCTGCGTAACGCCCGTGCCACGCTGATCCCCGCAGTGGCCGTGCCGGTCTCGTTGATCGGCACCTTCGGCGTGATGTACCTGGCCGGCTTCAGCCTGGACAACCTGTCGCTGATGGCGCTGACCATTGCCACCGGCTTCGTGGTGGACGATGCCATCGTGGTGCTGGAAAACATCTCGCGCCATATCGAGTCCGGCATGAAGCCCTACAAGGCGGCCCTGCTCGGTGCGCGTGAGGTCGGCTTCACCGTGCTGTCGATGAGTATTTCGCTCATCGCCGTGTTCATCCCCATCCTGCTGATGGAAGGCATCGTCGGCCGCCTGTTCCGCGAATTCGCCATCACCCTGTCGGTGGCCATCCTGGTCTCGCTGGTGGTGTCCCTGACCACCACGCCGATGATGTGCGCGCAGTTGCTGCGCCATGACCCGGAGGCCGACGCAGCGCGTCGCCAGCGGCGCCATCCCTGGCTGCAGAAGATTTCCGACCAGACCGCCGCCATCTTCGACGACATGCTGCTGGCCTACGAACGCACCCTGGCCTGGGCCCTGCGGGCTGCCCCCCTGATGATGCTGATCCTGCTGGCCACGATTGCCCTGAACGTGTATCTCTACAAGGCCATCCCCAAGGGCTTCTTCCCGCAGCAGGATACGGGGCGCCTGATCGGCGGCATCCGTGGCGACCAGGCCATTTCCTTCCAGGCCATGCGCACCAAGCTCAACGACTTCATCGACATCGTCAAGGCCGACCCCGCCGTGTCCGATGTGGTGGCCTTTACCGGTGGGCAGCGACGCAATGGCGGCTTCATGTACGTGACACTGAAGCCGCTCACCGAACGCAAGGACAGCGCCGACAAGGTAGTGGCGCGGCTGCGCATGAAGACCGCCAAGGTGGCCGGTGCCCGGGTGTTCCTGGTACCGGTGCAGGACATCCGCATCGGCGCCCGCCAGAGCGACTCGCAGTATGAATACTCGCTCAAGTCCGACGACGTCGGCCTGCTGCGCATCTGGGAACCCAAGATCCGCCTGGCCCTGTCCAACCTCAAGGAACTGGAAGACATCAGCACCGACCAGCAGGACAACGGCCTGCAGACCACCCTGACCATCGACCGCGAGACCGCCATGCGGGCCGGCGTGACGCCACAGCTGATCGATTCCACGCTGTCCGACCTGTTCGGCCAGCGCCAGATTTCGACCATCTACAGCGGCATGAACCAGTACCACGTGGTGATGGAAGCCGCGCCGCAATACTGGCAGAGCCCGGAAACCCTGCGCGATACCTATGTCAGCCTGGCCGGCTCGTCCAACCTGTCGCCGACCACCTCCAGCCTGTCCACGCCACCGGCCCTGTCGGCGGCCGGCAAGCTCAATGCCAACACCGGCCTGGCGCAGACCATTTCCACCGCGCCCTCGCGCCAGATTCCACTGGCCGCGTTCTCGCGCTTCGAGCCGACCACGACCGCGCTGTCGGTCAGCCACGAGGGCCAGTTCGTGGCCTCCACGCTGTCCTTCAACCTGGCCGAGGGCGTGTCGCTGTCGCAGGCCACAGAAGCCATCGACCGCGCCATGGCGCAACTGGGCGTACCCACCAATGTGCTGGGCACCTTTGCCGGTACCGCCAATGCCTTCCAGTCCTCCACCTCCAGCCAGCCCCTCCTGATCCTGACGGCATTATTGGCCGTGTACATCGTGCTGGGCATTCTCTACGAGAGCCTGATCCATCCCATCACCATCATCTCCACCTTGCCCTCGGCCGGCGTGGGTGCCTTGCTGGCACTGATGGTGACCGGCACCGACTTCAGCCTGATCGCGCTGATCGGTGTGATCCTGCTGATCGGCATCGTCAAGAAGAACGCCATCATGATGGTGGACTTCGCCATCGATGCCGAACGCAATCGTGGCCTGTCCCCGCGTGACGCCATCTTCGAAGCCTGCCGGCTACGCTTCCGCCCCATCATGATGACCACCATGGCCGCCTTGCTGGGCGCGATCCCGCTGGCCATGGGCCACGGCGACGGCGCCGAGCTGCGCCAGCCGCTGGGCATTTCCATCGTCGGCGGACTGGTCGTGAGCCAGCTGCTCACCCTCTATACGACCCCGGTGGTGTACCTGTACATGGAACGCCTGCGCGCCTGGGGCCAGCGCCGCTTCGGTCGCAAGAACCAGACAGAAACCTCGGCGGCCTGAGGCTGCCGCCATGGAGAAACGCATGACGCAACAAGACCTGCTCAAACTCAAGCCCGTGCTGATGGCGCTGGCGGTCAGCCTGGCGCTGACGGCCTGCGCGGTCGGCCCCGATTACGTCCGACCGCAGATGGACGAGGCCACCATGGCCCCGGCCGTCTTCAAGGAAGGCCAGAACTGGAAGCCCGCCCAGCCGCGCGACCTGATGGCCGACGGCAAGTGGTGGGAGATGTTCAACGATGCCCAATTGAATGCGCTGGTGGCGCAGGTGGACGTCTCCAACCAGAACCTGGCGCTGGCCGAAGCCAACTTCCGCAGCGCCGTGGCGCTGGTGCAGAGTTCGCGCTCGGCCTATTCGCCCACCTTGTCGGCTTCGGCCGGCGCTTCGCGAGGCCGCTCCGGTTCGGCCGGTTCATCGACCTCGTCCGGTACCTCGTCGTCCGGATCGTCCGGCAGCGTGCGCAATTCCTATACCTTCTCGCTCACCGCCGCCTGGGAGGCCGACATCTGGGGCAAGGTCCGGCGCGACGTCGAATCCAGCCAGGCCAGCGCCCAGGCCAGCGCAGCGGACCTGGCCGGCGCCCGCTTGTCGGCGCAGGCACAAGTGGCGCAGAACTACCTGCAGCTACGCGTGCTGGATGCCCAGCAGCAGTTGCTGGATGACACCGTGCAGGCCTACCAGCGCTCGCTGGAGGTGGCGCAGAACCAGTACAACGCCGGCATGGTCGCCAAGTCCGACGTGATCCAGGCGCAGACCCAGCTGAAATCGGCCCAGGCCTCGGCCCTGGACAACGGCGTCACCCGCGCCCAGATCGAACACGCCATCGCCCTGCTGGTGGGCAAGACACCTGCCAGCTTCTCACTGCCCAGGTCGCCGCTGACCGCCGTGGCGCCGCCGGTCCCGCAGGGTGTGCCGTCGATGCTGCTGGAGCGCCGTCCCGACGTGGCCGCCGCCGAGCGCCGCGTGGCCTCCGCCAATGCCAAGATCGGCGTAGCCAAGGCCGCCTATTTTCCCAGCCTGACGCTGTCGGCCTCGGGCGGTTACCAAAGTTCCACCTTTGCCGACTGGTTCACACTGCCGGGTCGGGTGTGGTCGCTGGGACCACAGCTGGCACAGACCATCTTCGACGGCGGCGCGCGCCAGGCCGCCACCGATCAGGCCATCGCCAGCTACGACGGCACGGTGGCCACCTACAAGCAGACGGTGCTGACCGCCTTCCAGGAGGTTGAAGACAACCTGGCCGCATTGCGCATCCTGGAGCAGGAAGCCGCGGTGCAGGGCGAAGCGCTGCAAGCGGCGCGCCAGGCCGTCACCCTGGTGACCAACCAGTACAAGGCCGGCACGGTGAGCTACGTCAACGTCATCACCGCCCAGGCCACGGCCCTGTCGGCCGAACTGAATTCATTGAATATCCTGAACCGCCGCATGGCCGCCAGCGTGTTGCTGGCCAAGGCCCTGGGCGGTGGCTGGGACGGACATAGCCTGGATGACCTGGGACCGCTGGAGCAGCAGAGTGCAGAGCGGGCCAGGGGCTTGAAGGAGAATGCGGCTCTGCGTTAGCAGGCGAGAGTGTCGCTGACGGGCTCTTGCGTTGCCAGTCGGGCCTGCAGCACGCCCCGCAACGCATTGCACACCACCACCTCCTGCGCGCGCATCAGGTCGGCGCGGGTGATCACGGCTTCGCTGGCCTGCCAGTGTGGATCGGCCAGCAGGACGCGGCGCATCACGCCCGGCAGCACACCGGCGGACAGGGGCGGGGTGCACCACTGCCCGTCAAGTTTGACGAAGACATTGCTGCGTCCCCCCTCGGTCAATTCATCGCGCTCATTGAAGAACAGCATGTCGAAGCCGCCACGTCGTTCGGCTTCTTTCCAGGCCGCGTCGTAATGTGCGCGCCGCGTGCTCTTGTGGCGCAGGAAAAAGTCGTCGCTGGCGCAACGATGCTCGGCCAAGAAGACTGTCACCGGTCCCGTCAGCGGTAGCAACGGTGCATGCTGCAGGCTGATGTTGCCGCCTGCATCCAGTGCCAGTCGCAGGCGCAGGACGACGTCCTTGGGCAGGCCGGCGCAGAGCGCATCGATCTGCTGACGCGTCGCCTTCTCGTCGCAGGGAAAACCGAACACCGCCGCCGAGGCCTGCAGGCGCTGCAGGTGCAAGTCCAGATGGCGGCAGCCGGCGTGGCTGGCGTGCATGGTCTCGAAGAGGCTGAATTCCTGTTCCAGCCCGGTGAGGAAGGCCGATTTCAGGCGGCATTCGGCAAATTCGGAGGCGGCGTCACTGTCGTAGACGATGCCGGCGCCCACGCCCATCACGCCCTGTCGCAGGCCATGCTCAGGCGCTTGCAGTTCCAGCGTGCGGATCGGTACCGACAGGCAGAAGTCGCCGATGCTGCCGCCGCCTTCGCGTGGCGCGTCGAACCAGCCGATGGCGCCGGTGTACAGGCCTCGGGCCTCGGTTTCCAGCTCGTCGATGATTTCCATGGTGCGCCGCTTGGGTGCGCCGGTGATGGAGCCGCAGGGGTAGAGGGCGGCGATGACGGTGGCTAGCGTGGCGTCCTCGCGCAGGCGGGCGCGGATGGTGGAGGTCATCTGCAGCACCTGCCCATAGCGGCGCACGTCGAACAGGTGCGGCACCTGGACTGAACCGGAGCGGGCTACGCGGCCCAGGTCGTTGCGCAGCAGGTCCACGATCATCAGATTCTCGGCCCGGTTCTTTTCATCGTTGGCCAGGTCCAGGGCGCGCTGGGCATTGATCGTGTCGGCAGCGTCAGCCTGGGCGTCCATGGCCCGCGCGGTGCCTTTCATCGGCTTGGCCTTCAACATGCCATCCTGGTGCGAGACGAACAGTTCCGGCGAGCAGGACAACACCATGCCACCCTGCGCATCGCGCACCAGCGCACCGTAAGGCACCGGTTGGCGTGCCCGCAGGCGGCGGTAGAGCGTGATGGCGTCACCGTGGACCTGGAAGTGCAGGCGATAGGTGTAATTGACCTGGTAGGTGTCGCCGGCGGCGATGTAGTCGCGAATGCGTCCGATGGCGGCGCTGAAGGCGGCCTCATCGACGCTGCTGCGCAGGTTGACGATGCCGGCCGTTTCAGTGGCGCACTGGCCCGCCAGCCAGGCATCGACCTCGGTCGCACTCAGGCGCTGGCAGCGCTGGAACAGCAGGACGCGCGCCAGCGGGGCCGTCAGCGGCCGATGCGGCAGACCCTGCAGTGCCGCGCCCAGTTCATAGCTCCACAAGGCGACCGCATGCTGGCCAGCGGCCAGCGCTGCCTGCATCTGCGCCAGCAGGGCCCCAAAGCCGGCGGCGTCGGTGCAGGCCAGCGTGCGCAGGTGGCCGGTATAGAGGCGCGAGCGCGGTTCGGCCGGCGTGGCAAGATGGTCGTCGAGGAGGGCGAAGCAGTCGGTCATGGAACAGGGGGGCAAGGACGGCAAGGGCAGGCAGGGCAGCGCAGCACCGCCGGCAGCATGATAGCGTAAAAGGTATACTTGAAGGCTTGCCACGCTGCCAGGGCGCTGTCCCTTCACTACCTAGTCCGATGCCCATTCCACGCACCTTCATCATTCCCCTGATCGTCGCCTGTGCGCTGTTCATGGAACAGATGGATTCCACCGTCATCTCGACCTCCCTGCCGGCGCTGGCGCTGGACATGAATGTCGATCCGATTTCGCTCAAGCTGGCGCTGACCTCCTACCTGGTCAGCCTGGCCGTCTTCATTCCCATTTCGGGCTGGATGGCCGACCGCTTCGGCTCACTCACCATCTTCCGCACCGCCATCTGTGTCTTCATGCTGGGCTCCATCCTGTGCGGGGCTTCCTCGACCCTGCCGCAGTTCGTGGCAGCGCGTTTCCTGCAGGGCATCGGCGGCGCCATGATGGTGCCGGTGGGGCGCCTGGTGATCCTGCGCAGCGTGGAAAAGGTCAATCTCGTCAAGGCACTGTCCTACCTGACCATTCCTGCGCTGTTCGGGCCCGTGCTGGGGCCGCCGCTGGGCGGCTTCATCACGACCTACTTCCACTGGCGCTGGATCTTCTTCATCAATATCCCGATCAGCATTCTCGGCCTCTACCTGGCTACGCGCTTCATTCCCGACCTCAAGGCCGAGCAGGTGGCGCCGCTCGATTTCAAGGGCTTCGTGCTCTCGGCGCTGGGTTGCTCGCTGCTGATGATGGGGCTGGCGACCTCCGGCCGGCACCTGGTGTCGGGCGATGTCTCGCTGGCCTGTGTGGTGGCGGGCGTGCTGTTTCTGGCGGCTTACGTGTGGCATGCGCGTCGTGCCACGGCGCCGCTGATTGACCTGGCGCTGTTGAAGATTCCCACCCTGCGCGCCGGTGTCTTCGGCGGCTCGCTCTATCGCGTGGGGATCGGCGCCATCCCCTTCCTGCTGCCGCTGATGCTGCAACTGGGCTTTGGCTATACGCCTTTCCATTCGGGGCTGTTGACCTGTGCCTCGGCGGCCGGGGCCATGTTCATGAAGACCATCGCCGCCCGCTTCCTGCGTCGCTATGGGTTCCGTCGGGTGCTGCTGGTCAATGGCGCGCTGGGCGTGCTGGGCTTGTGGGCCATCGCCGGCTTCACGCCGCAGACGCCGTATCTGCTGATGGTGCTGGTCCTGCTCATCGGTGGCTGCTTCCGTTCGCTGCAGTTCACCAGCCTCAATGCGATTTCCTACGCCGATGTCGACAAGCAGCGGCTGAGCCAGGCCACCAGCATGGCCAGCGTGGCGCAGCAGTTGTCCATCGGCATGGGCGTGGTGCTCGCCGGCTTTGCCCTGCAGATGTCGAACGACCTCCAGGGTCACGCCACCCTGGTGGCCCAGGATTTCTGGCCGGCCTTCCTGGTGGTGGGCGCGGTAGCGGCGCTGGCGCTGCTGATGCTGCGCCAGTTGCCGCATGATGCCGGCGCCGAGATGGCCGGGCAGCAAGAGAACAAGTCGGCCTGATGCGGCCGCCACGACGAGGAGCGCAATGCGTAGCGATCAGCCCTACAAAGCCCTGTGGTTCCCGCTGGGGGCCGTCCTGATCTGGGCCGGCAACACGGTCATCAGCAAGATGTCGGCCAGCGTCATCGCGCCGGAGGATATTTCCTTTTACCGCTGGGTACTGGCGGCGGCGCTGATGTCGCCCTTCCTGGCGCGCTCGACCTGGGCCGCACGCGCGCAGATCCGCCCCCACCTGGGCAAGATCCTGGTGCTGGCGCTGCTGGGCATGGTGCTGTTCCAGAGCCTGGCCTACTTCGCCGCCGCCACCGCTTCGGCTACCAGCATGGGCATCATTGCCTCGCTGATGCCCTTGCTGACGCTGGTGCTGAGCATCAAGCTGCTGTCCGAACCGCCCACCATCGGCACCCTGGCCGGCGGGGTGCTGTCGCTGTTCGGCCTGGCGGTGCTGATCGGGCGCGGTCACCCGCAGAACCTGTTCGAGCAGGGCGTGGTTACCGGCGATCTGCTGATGCTGCTGGCCACCATCGCCTATGGCCTGTATGGCGTGATGCTGCGGCGCTGGGCGCTGCCCCTGCGCACCTGGCAATTGCTGTACATGCAGGTGCTCATGGCGGTGGTGCTGCTGTTCCCGGGCTTCGTGCTGGGCCATCATTCGCCCATCACCCGCGACAACCTGCCCATCCTGCTGTATGCGGGCATTGCCGCTTCCATCCTCTCGCAGTTCCTGTGGATGCGCGGCGTGGCCTACCTGGGCGCCAGCCGCTGTTCCATTTTCGTGAACCTGATGCCGGTGTTCACTGTCATCATTGCGGTAGCGGCGCTGGGTGAGCAATTGCATGGCTACCACGCCGTGGGCGGCCTGATCACGCTGGCCGGGGTGATCATGGCGCAGGTGTTCAAGCAGCGCCTGCGCTGGCGTACCGGCTGAGGCACTGTCGCCGACAGAACCCGGTTGATCCGACAAGAACAGGTTGAGAACAGGAAAGAGACATGATCGATCCCACCATGATCGTCAATTGCACGGTCTACAAGAAGGGCAAGAAGCTGCGGGACATCACCCTCGATGAAATCAGCGACGTGCTGGAAGAGGAGGGGACCTTCGTCTGGCTGGGCCTGCTCGAACCCAATGTCGAGCTGATGAACAAGATCAAGGAAGAGTTCTGCCTGCACGAACTGGCGGTGGAAGACGCCTACGCCGCCCACCAGCGGCCCAAGATCGAGGAATATGGCGATACCCTCTTCGTGGTCCTGCACACGGCCCAACTGGCCGGCGGCGAGGTGCAGTTCGGCGAGACCCACATCCTCACCGGTCCGCGCTTCGTGGTCACGGTGCGGCACGGTGCCTCGCGCAGCTATGCCAAGGTGCGCGAGCATTGCGAGATGCTGCCCGAGCGCCTGGTGCGCGGCCCCAGCTTCGTGCTCTATTCCATCATGGACTTCGTGGTCGACAACTACCGACCCATCATGGATGACCTGGAAGCCAAGTTCAGCCAGTACGAGGAACAGCTCTTCAACCCCGGTGCCATCAGCGGCAAGGCCTACCTGCAGGAGCTCTACCAGTTGAAGCGCCAGCTGATCCGCCTGCGCTCGGCGGCCTCGCCGCTGCTGGATGTCTGCACCCAGCTGCTGCGTTTCCACGAAGGCCTGATCACCAAGGACGGCAAGGCCTACTTCCGAGACATCTACGACCACGTGGTGCGCTTCATCGACACCGGCGACCGCCTGCGTGAAATGGTGGAGTCGGCGGTGCAGATCAACCTGGCCCAGGTCACCATCCACCAGAACGAGATCGTGCAGACCCTGGCTGGCTGGGGTGCCATCCTGGCCATCCCGACCATGATCTTCAGCCTCTACGGCATGAACTTCGCGCACATGCCCGGCTTGTCCTGGCAGTGGAGTTTTCCGCTGGTTCTGGGGGGCATCATCACTGCCTGCACGCTGCTGTGGCGGCGTCTGCGCAAGGCAGGATGGCTCTAGGCTGCCGCTCCAGTCCAACCGGTCTTTTCCTTTCAGATCATAGCGAGGTGGGTGCGACAATTGGTCGCAGCCACCGGCTCTCCTGCGCTTTTATACTCCCGCCTGCCTTGATCGGCGGCACGAACAGGCAGCGTCAGACACGCATGGCCGGACCTGGTTCGGCTGGCTCGTGTTTCCGATGCCTGTCTTTCTTCTTGCTAAATGCAACACTGTTGCATAAAATGCCGGCCTGACCGCGTGAGCCGGTCACCACGCTCGCGGCAAGGCAGCTCAGCACCCAGCCGCAACACACAAAAAACACAAGGGAAAAGATGAAAATGACCGCACTGCGGGCGGCCGTGCTGGGCGCGCTCGCCATGAGCCAGGCCCACAACCTGGCCTGGGGCGCCGATACCACCACCAACACCGCCGCCAGCGCCGACAGCGGACTGGGGCAGGTCGTGGTGACCGGCACCGGCGAGCGCCAGCAATACCGCCAGAACGCGACCTCCAGCGCCACCCGCAGCGAGACCCCCTTGCAGGAATTGCCGCAATCGGTCCAGGTGGTGTCGCGCCAGCTGATCGACGACCTGGCCGCCACGCGGCTGGATGACGTGCTGCTTTACGTGAGCGGGGTGGCCAGGCAGAACAATTTCGGCGGCCTGTGGGACAACTATTCCATCCGCGGCTTTTCCGGCAGCGAAAACGGCGGCATGAACATCCTCTGGAACGGCTTCGCCTCCAACCGTGGTTATGCGCCGCCGCGCGACATGGCCAACGTCGAGAGCGTGGACTTCCTCAAGGGACCGGCGGCGGCCCTGTACGGCAATAGCGAGCCGGGCGGCACCATCAACGTGGTCAGCAAGAAGCCGCAGTTCAAGTCGGCCAATGCGCTGGATCTGTCCATCGGCACCAACAACACCTACCGCAGTGCCGTCGATTCCACCGGCGCCCTCAACAGCGAAGTGGCCTACCGCATCAACGCTGCCATGGAGCACAAGGGCAGCATGCGCGACGACGTCACCAGCCAGCGCGAATTCCTGGCGCCGGCCTTCACCTGGGTGTTGTCGGATCGTACGGTCCTGAACTACGAAGGTGAATTCCTGCGCCAGAAGGCGCCGCTGGATCGCGGCATCGTCGCCGTCAACGGTAATCCGGGCGTGCTGCCGGTCTCGCGCTTCCTGGGCGAGCCACGCGATGGCGACATCAAGATGGAAAACCGCAACCACCTGCTGACGCTGGAACATCGCCTGGACGACAACTGGCATGTGCGCACCGGCGTGTTCCACAAGGATGGCAGCCTGGATGGCTTCTCCACCGAGGCCTCCGCCCTGCAGGCCGACAATGCCACCCTGCGTCGCCAGCGCCGCTATCGCGACTACAGCTGGCACGACACCTCGTTGCAGGCCGAACTGGGCGGCAAGCTGCAGACCGGCGGTATCGGCCATGAGGTGCTGGTCGGCACCGAGATCGACTGGCTGACGCTGGACCAGCGCATGCTGCGCATCAACCCCAGCGCCGCAGCGCCCTACGCGGTCAACATCTACACCCCGGTCTACGGCCAGGCGCAACCCACGCCCCTGCCCAACACCGATACCAGCGAGCGCCAGATCAGCACCGCACTCTATCTGCAGGATCAGCTGAGCCTGTCGGATCGCTGGAAATTGCTGGCCGGCGTACGCGCCGATTCCTTCCGCTCCACCCTGAACAACTGGCGCAGCGGCGCGACCACGCGCCAGGACAAGAGCGCCGTTTCGCCGCGCCTGGGCCTGACCTACCTGATCACGCCCGCCTGGTCGGTCTATGCCAGCGCCAGCAAGTCCTTCCGCCCCAACAGCGGCAGCGACGTGCAGGGCAATGCCTTCAGTCCCGAGACCGCCCGCGCAGCCGAAGCGGGTCTGAAGTTCCAGAGCGACGACCAGCGCAGCGGCGCCACCCTGGCCGTGTTCGACATCACCAAGCAGAATGTGCTGACCACCGATCCGTCCAATCCCTCGTTCTCGGTGGCGGCCGGCGAAGTGCGCAGCAAGGGTGTGGAACTGGATGCCAATGCCAAGCTCGGACGTCACTGGCGCCTGACTGGCAACCTGGCCTATACCGACGCCTATGTCGCCAAGGACAACACTCTCACCGTCGGTGCGCGGCTGGTCAACGTGCCGCGCGTGTCGGGCAGCCTGCTGGCAGTGTTCGAGGATGTCGATGCGCACGGCGCACCCTTTGGCGTGGGTGGCGGCGCCAGCTATGTCGGGGCGCGTACCGGCGACCAGGCCGGCAGCTTCCGGTTGCCCGCCTATGCCACGGCGCGGGCACTGGCCTACTGGCAGTTCACGCCACGCATGAAGCTCTCGCTGGACGTCAATAATCTTTTCAACAAGCGTTACTACACCAGCTCCTACAACAACCTGTGGATCATGCCGGGTGACGAGCGCAATGCCATGCTGGCGTTGAACGTCCGGTTCTGAGGGCGGCCCTGTGTCCCATGACCTGAACGCAGCGCGCCGCCGGGCCTTGCTGGCGGCCGCCGCCCTGGCCGCTGTCCAGCCCTGGCGCAGCGCATTGGCGCACGGCGACGATGCGCCGCATTCGCATGCCGTCACCCGGGCGGATGCCGGCGTGCTGACCGTGGTTGGCCCCTGGGAAATGACCGGCCTCGATCCCTCGCGCTCCGGCTACATGTTCGCCCGCATGGAAGTGGTGGAGACGCTGCTGGAGGTGGACGACAGCGGCCACTTGCGTGCGGCCCTGGCCACTACCTGGCAGGTCAGCGATGACGGTCTGCAATGGCGCTTCGCACTGCGCAGCGGGCGGCGCTACCACGACGGTAGCGCGCTCACGCCGGCCAGTGTGCTGGCCTGCCTGCAGCGCGCCGCCCAGCGGCCGGGCGTATTGCAGCTGGCGGCGATCGCGGCGATGCAGCTGGAGGGCAGCGACCTGGTCATTACCTTGCGTCAGCCCTTCGGCCCTTTCCCCTATCTGCTGACGCACTACACGACGCAGATCCTGGCACCGGCTTCCTTCGACGCCAAGGGCAATGTGCAGGCCATCATCGGGAGCGGGCCGTACCGCATCCGCTCCCTGAGCCTGCCCCAGCAATTTGATGTCGAACGCGTGGCCTTGATCGAGTCCGGCCAGGGCAGGCCGATCCAGCGGGCGCGCTACATCAGCGTCTCGCGTGCGGAGACGCGCACCCTGCTGGTCCAGAGCGGCCAGGCCGATCTCGCCTTCTCGCTGGACCCGCCCAGCATCCGGGCGCTGCAAGACCATCCACGCGCGGCCCTGCTGTCGACCATGCTGCCGCGTACCACCATCCTCAAGCTCAACGCCGGTCATCCCTTCCTGGCCGATGTGCGCGTGCGACGCGCCATCGCGCTATGCATCGAACGCGAGGGCATCGCCCGCGCCCTGCTGCGCGACCCCGACCTCGGTGCTACGCAACTGTTTCCCCCTGCGCTGGCGCGCTGGCACGACGCCAGCCTGCCGCCCTTGCAGACAGACCTGAAACAGGCCCGCCGCCTGCTGGAGGAGGCCGGCTGGCGTCTCGGTGCGGACGGCGTGCGGTGGCGTGAGGGCCAGCGGCTGGCCTTGAATCTGACGACCTTCGTGGATCGTCCCGAACTGCCGCTGATCGCCACTGCCTTGCAGGAAGAGATGCGCCAGATCGGCATTGCCGTGCGGGTAGTGATCGGCAATTCCAGCGATATCCCGGCCGGTCATCGCAGCGGCTTGCTGCAGATGGCGCTGGCGGCGCGCAACTACGGCAATCTCCCCGAACCGGTGGCCAGCCTGCTGCAGGATTTCGGTCCCGAGGGCGGCGACTGGGGCGCCATGGGCTGGCGCAATAACGAGGTGCCGGCGCTGTTGGCGCAACTGGCGGCCGCGCCGGCCGTGCCTGCCGACCGTGACCGTGACCGCAGCCTGCGCCAGCGCATTACCGCCGTGCTGCAGGAGCAGTTGCCGGTGATCCCGGTGGTCTGGTATCGCCAGACCTGCGCCGTCAGCCGGCGCCTGCGTGGCGCCAGTATCGACCCCTTTGAACGCAGTTACCGGATCTCTTCCCTGCAATGGACCTGAATCGATTATTGAGCACGGCCATCCGGCGCCGCTTGCTGCTCGCGCTGGGGCAGCGCCTGCTGCAGGCCGCTCTGGTGGCGCTGCTGGTGGGCACGCTGTGTTTCTTCATGACGCGCATGCTGCCCGGCGACATGGCCTACCGCATTGCTGCCGGGCGCTACGGCTATGACATGGTCACCACCGAGGCCGCGCTGGCCGTGCGTGCCGAACTGGGTCTGGATCGGCCCTGGTTCATGGCCCTGAGCGAATGGTGGGGCCGCCTGTTGCATCTGGACCTGGGAATGTCCCAGGTCACGGCCTTGCCGGTGCTGGTGGAGATCGGTCATCAACTGGGCCCGACGCTGCGCCTGTCGCTGCTGGCGATGGCGCTGTCGCTGGCCATCGGCCCTACTGCAGGCGTGCTGGCCGGGCTGCACCCGGGCGGCTGGCTGGACCGTGCCACGCTGGCCGTGTCGGTGGTCCTGCGGGCCTTGCCGTCCTTCCTGCTGGGGCTGTTGCTGGTGCTGCTGTTTTCGGTGCAGCTGGGCGCCTTGCCGGCAGCCGGTCATGGTGACCATGGCGGTATCCTGCTGCCGGCCCTGACCCTGGCGCTGGGCCTGGCGGCGGTGTCCTGCCGCGTGGCGCGTGATGCCATGGTGCAGGTCCGACGTTCCGAATACTTCAGTTTTGCGCTGACCAAAGGTTTGACCTTATCCCAGGCGCTGGCGCGCCATGGCCTGCGCAATGTGGCCGTACCGGTGGTGGCTTACCTGGGCGTGCAACTGGTGATGCTGGTCGAAGGCGTGGTGCTGGTGGAAACCATCTTTGCCTGGCCCGGCATCGGCCACGCACTGGTACATGCCATCTTCGGCCGCGACGTGCCGATGATCCAGGGCACTGCCCTGGTGCTGGGCCTGATGTTCGTCCTCTTCAATGCGCTGGTGGATGCCGCCTGCGCCTTCCTTGATCCGCGAGGCCGAGCATGAGCCGCCTTTCTGCTTCCGATGTCCTTGTCGAGCGCGGGGCAAGCCGCTGGACCTGCGGCCAGTCCGCCGGGCTGCTGCTGTTGCTGGCGGTGGCGCTGCTGGCGCTGGTCGGGCCGATCGTCATCGACATCGACCCTGCGCGCCAGCATCTTGCGCGCTTCCTTGAAGCGCCCAGCCTGGCGCAGCCGCTGGGTTACGACCAGCTTGGGCGCAGCATGCTGGCCCGGCTGGCGCATGGCGCCCGGCTGTCCTTGTCGCTGGCACTGGTAAGCGTGCTGTCGGCGGCCGTTCCCGGCTTTCTCATCGGTCTGCTAGCGGCCTGGTGCGGCGGCTGGACCGAGCGCGTGCTGGCGGCGCTGGCCGATGCCGTGCTGGCCTTGCCGGGCTTGTTGCTGGTGCTGCTGCTGGCGGCCTTGGCGCCGGGTGGCTTCTGGCCCTTGTACGTGGGCATTTCGCTGGCGCTCTGGGTGGAATATTTCCGCGTGGTGCGTGCCGCATGCCGCGTCCTGCTGGCCAGCCCGCAGGTGGAGGCCTCGCGGCTGCTGGGCTTTGGGCCTGCTTACATCATCCGTCGTCACGTATTGCCGGCCTTGCTGCCGCGTCTGCTGACGCTGATGCGCTTCGGCCTGGCAGGCGCGGTGCTGGCGATGTCGGCACTGGGCTTCGTGGGCGTGGGTCTGCAGCCGCCGACGCCGGAACTGGGCGTCATGATGATCGAACTGTTGCCCTATTACCGTGAGGCGCCCTGGCTGGTGGGTGCGCCGGTGCTGGTGCTGTTCATGACCCTGCTGGGTTTGCTGCTGCTGTCGCCGCAGAAGGAGGCCGCATGAACGCGCAGGCGCCGGTGCCGGCGTTGTGCGTGCAAGATCTCGCGGTGCTGCACGGGGAGGATGTGCTGGTCGATGCGACCAGCTTTTCCATCCCGGCCGGTGGCGTGCTGACGTTGCTGGGCGAGAGTGGCTCCGGCAAGTCCTTGCTGGCCCAGGCCATCATGGGTCATCTGCCGGCCAACCTGCGCTGTGCCGGGCGCATCAGCATCAATGGCGAATCGGGCGAGGCTGCCGATGTCGCCCCGCGTCAGGCAGGGTGGGGCCGGCGTATCGCGCTGCTGCCCCAGGAACCCTGGCTGGCACTGGACCCGACCATGACCGTGGTGCAGCAGGTGGCCGAGACCTATGAGCTGGTCAGCCGGCCCGCCGTCGATACCCAGAACGACAGTCTGCGGACTGCCCGCAGCAACGCCCGGACGTCGGCGCTGGATGCGCTGGCCAGCCTGGGCCTGCGGGATGCGGCGGACAAATATCCTTTCATGATCTCCGGTGGCATGGCGCAGCGGGTGGCGTTCCTGGCCACGCATGCGGCCGGCGCACCGTTGCTGATCATCGACGAACCCACCAAGGGACTGGATGCCGACCGCCGTGGCGAAGTGCTGGCCCTGCTGCAGGCGGCCCGCAAGGAGGGTATGAGCCTTCTGTGCATCACCCACGACGTCTGGCTGGCGCGAGCGCTGGGCGGGCAACTGGCGGTGATGCTGGAGGGGCGCATGGTGGAGCGGGGCGAGGCCGAGGCGGTACTGGCCGCGCCGCAGCACACCTATACCCGGCGCCTGCTGGCGGCCGATCCTGCGTGCTGGCCGCTGCCTGCGCCAGTGCAGGCCGCAGCCGGCGACGTTGGCCGAGTCATTGCCGAGATCAGCGGCGTCAGCAAGGCCTTCGGCGAGCGTGTGTTGTTCAGTGATGTCAGTGCCCGCATCCACGCCGGCGAAATTCTGGCCATCAGCGGGCCCAGTGGTGCCGGCAAGACCAGCTTCGGCAATCTCCTGCTGGGCCTGCTCAAGCCCGATGCAGGAACCGTCACCCGCGCCGCCGGCCTGGCGCGCACGGCGTTCCAGAAGATCTACCAGGACCCGGCGGCGGCCTTTGCGCCCACCGTCAGCCTGCGCCAGTCCCTGCGGGACGTGGTGCGCCTGCACCAGCTGGACTGGAACAGGCTGGAGGTGCTGCTGGCGCGCATGCGGGTCGATACCGGGCTGCTGGATCGCCTGCCGCGCCAGGTATCGGGTGGCGAACTGCAGCGCATTGCATTGGCACGGGTGTTGTTGATGAAACCGGCGCTGATCTTTGCCGACGAGCCCACCTCGCGGCTAGACCCGCTGACCCAGCAGGAAGTGATCGGCCTCTTGGTGGAAGAGGCCAGGGCAGCGGGTTGTGCGGTGCTGCTGGTGACGCACGACACCGATATCGTGCGCTGCGTGGCGGACCGGCAGATACGCCTGGGTAGCTGACCCTCAGGCGCGGGCGCCGAACTTGCGGCGCAGCCGCCGCCAGCCGATCACCACGCCACTGCCCGACAAGGCCAGCCCGCCAAGACTCAGCAGGATCAATACCGCCTCGCGCAACCAGCCGGCGGCCAGCATCGGTCCCAGGTCCCAGCTATGCAGCAGGCTGAACAGCCAGCGCCCGATGCGCTGGGCGCGGTCGGCGCTCAATTCCACCTGGCCGCTCTGCAGGTTGAGGTAGACCAGGGTATCACCGGCATCGGCAAACCTCAGTCTGAGCACGGGCAACTGTCGTTGCGCGCCACCCATCATGGCCTCGCTGTCGCGGCGGTAGTAATAGGCATCGTACTGCTCCATGCGCTCCACCTTCACCAGGGGCGCGTCCATCAGCCGGGCCCCGGCACGTTCCAGCGTGGCGCGAGACCAATGCTGCGCCACCAGCAGGCGCTGCCCCTTCGCATCGGCGGCCAGGACCAGGCGCGTGCCGTCATGGGCGTCGCGGGCCAGCACGAAGGGCTGGCCGGCCAGCGTCAGCCATTCCAGTTCCACCGGACGAAACCCGCTATCGGCCAGGCTTTGCAGGATGGCTCCGGTAGGGGCCGCCAGCAGGCCGCCTTGGGCCGGCACCGCTGCATAGCGCGCCAGGTCGGGGCGTTGCGCGGCGGAGAAGATGCCCAGCGGGTTCATCGACATCAGGCCGCTGAAGATCCAGGTCAGGGTGATGGCCGCGAAGCCCAGGCCGAGCAGGTGATGCCAGCGCATCCAGCCGGGCGCGAAGGGTGAGTGCGAGCCGGACTTGTAGGGCCGGCCGAAGCGCCAGCGCCACAGTCCCACCACGATGCCGCTGCAGGCCACCAGCACGCAGCCGGCCGAGAGCGCGATCACGGTCCAGGTCCAGACCGGATCGACCGGCTGGTTCTTGAAGACGTAGAGCCAGTGCAGCCAGGCGCCGACATAGTTCCAGCCGCGTTGCAGGCGGGTTGCCTGCATCACCACTTCGCCGGTATGCGAGGAGACATAGACCAGGGTGTGGGCGGCATCGTCCAGCATGATCTGGTGCAGCGGCCGATGCGCGTCCAGCGACCGGGCATGGGTCCAGCGGTCTTCGTGCAACTGACTCAGGTAATGGGCCTCGGCGCCCGGACGGAACAGCCGTGCCGAGCGCAGCGCGGCATCGCGATCGAATTGCGCTTGGGCTGTGCCGGAAGCCGCATCCAGCGACAGCAGGCTGCCATCCTTCTGGCGCAGGAGATAGCGCGGCTGGCCACTGGCGGCGTTGAGCACCAGTGCGCCGGCACGCGCCTGCGGCGGTGGGCCCGGCAGCTGGCTGCCGGCTTCCAGCGCAGGGAGGGCTGCCAGCCTGTCCCAGGGCGTGAGCTTGGGATAGCCGACGAACAGCATCACCACGCCGCTGGCGAACCACAGGGCCATCAGCAGGCAGCCTGCCACGCCGCACCAGCGGTGGGTCAGGTAGGTCCAGCGACGCAGGCGCGCCGGCCAGGAAGTCGCCGCCATTGATCAGAAGCGGTGGTTCACGCTCAACTGCAACTCGCGTCCCGGTCCGTACAGCCATTGGGTATTGGTGTAGTAGGCGGTGGTGAAGTAGTGCTTGTCGAACACGTTGTTGGCACGCAGGGTCAGGGTGGTGGCTTGCGTGGCCTTCCAGCGCAGGGCCAGGTCGGTAGTGGTGTAGGCCGGCAGCTTGAGGGTATTGGCGTTGTCGGCATAGCGCGCGCCCACGTACTGCAGGCCGCCACTGGCAGTCCAGGCGGGCAGGAAGTCCCAGCTCAGCCACAGGTTGGCCAGTCGTTCCGGCACGTTGGTGGGGACATTGCCGCTGCGCGAAACAGCCACGCCGGCCACCGCTTCGGCGAAGTCGTCGAAGCGCGCCCGCAGCACGGTGGCGTTGGCGTCCAGCTTCACGGTATCGGCCAGGGCCAGCGACAGGCTGGCTTCGACGCCCCGCGAGGATTGCTGGCCGACCTGGATGCTCTGGCTGGCATTGGCCGGATCGCGGGTGACCAGGTTGTTCTTGCGGATGTCATAGAGGGCCAGGGTCCATTGGCCACGCTTGTTCCAGAACACCTGCTTGACGCCCACTTCCACCTGGCGACCGGTGGACAGGGCGAAGCGGCTGTTGGACTGAGTCAGCATGAGCAGGCCCGACACCGGTGCGGCGGCCTTGGTGTACTGGCCATAGACGGACAGGTCCGGCGTGATGGCATACACCGAGCCCAGGCGCCAGCCGAGGTTGGAGTAGCTCTGGCTGAAGTCGTTGGCGCTGTTGATCAGGTCGCTGCGGGAGACGTCGGCATGGTCGAAGCGCAAACCGGCCAGCACGCTCAGGCGTTCGGTCAGGTCCAGCTTGTCCTCGGAGAAGACCGAATACTGAGAAGCACTGTTGCGATAGCGTGGCCGGAAGGCGGGGATGCCGGTACCGCTGGCGTAGACGCCGGGGTCGAAGTCATAGGGATTGACGCTGCTGAAGTTGCCCACATAGGTGTTGTTGGTGTGGGTGAAGCTGCTGGAGTTGATGTCGAAGCCGACCGAGACCTGGTTGCTCAGGCCCAGCAGGTGGCCCTTGAAGGTGGCGTCGGTGGTGTTGCCGGTCTGCGACTGGTCATGCCGGATCTGGGTCGCGCCGCTGCGGTCGACCAGCCCGGAGGCCGCGTTGTAGACGTAGGATTCGGCGTTGCGCCAGTTGCGGTCGCTGTTGATCTGGTAGAAGCGGGTGCGCACGGTGGTGTCGGCATTGGGTGTCCATTGCGCTTCCAGTTGCGCCCAACGGTCCTTGTAGTCGATGTTGCCGTCACCGACATTGAAGTTCTTTTCGCGCAGCGCATCGACTTGCTGGCCATTGATCAGCGGCGTGCCGAAATAGGCCATGGGACGCTGGTGGCCCTGGGCGTAGCTCAGCTGCACGAACAGGTCGGGATTGACGTCCAGCCGCAGCGCGCCCGAGAAACTGAGGTTGTTGGAATAGCCGCGATCCACCCAGCCATCGGAGCGGTCACCGCTGATGTCCACGCGGTAGGACAGCATGTCGTTGATGGCGCCACCACTGCCCAGGCCCAGGCGCTGCGTATTGTGGCTGCCGATGCTGGCCTCGACTTCATTTTCGATCTTGCCGCGTGAAGGTTTCTTCGGTACCACGTTGACCACGCCGCCGATGGCGCCATCGCCATAGATCACCGAGGCCGGTCCGCGCAGCACTTCGATGCGTTCCACGCTCCAGGTGTCGAAGGGGAAGCTCACGCCGACGCCGCCGTACTGGCGCACACCGTCGTACAGGCGCATGACCGAGGTGGTATCGGTAAAGCCGCGTGCCGACAGCGAGCTGCCGCTGTTGCCCGGGTGTGCCAGGCTGCTGTAGCCGGGGGCGCGGGTGATGGCATCGACGATGCTGGCGTCGCCGCGTTCTTCCAGCTGACGACGGTCGATCACGCTGACGCTGGCCGGAATCTGCAGGGGCGTGAGGTCGAGGTTGGAACCGGTACTCACCGGGTTCTGCAAGGGCGCGGTGCTGCTGGCGCTCACAGAGATGGTGGGCAGGGTGGCGTCGTTCTGCTGCGCCTGGGCACTGGCGGCGAGGCACAGCAGGGGCAGTGCCAGGTGGAAGGAGGAACGTTGCTGCTGGCCGGGGCTGCCCCGGTGCTGTTGTGTGGTCTTGGTCATGGTCGCAGTCTGAGTGGGCATGCCATGCATGCCTGCAGGAAGTAAAGAAATCGGATCGCGGCCGATTCTAACAACGCAGAGGGTCGGACTGGGGGCAGCTTGAATCGGGTGAAAATGCTCTGTCGCAGAGGGGAAAGCCGCTCCAGCAAAGGTTTTGCGGCTGATTTGGAAGGGCGATGGGAGGTGCCGGGTGCGACAATTAGCCGCAGCCCTGCAGCGGCTAATCCAGGCGGCTGATGGGCCCAGGCTCGCCCCCGCCCAGCAGCAGGGTCGTCCATCTTCCCTGGGCGGAGGAGGCGCCTTCGGGCAGGATCATGTAGGAGAGGCTTTTCAGTCCGCAATACTGTTCCAGGTAGTCGCGCGCATGGGCCATGCGGTCGCGCAACTGGGTGATGCCGTCCTTCGCGCCTGGCTGCACGGGAAGGAATTCGAACATCACTTCAGGATGCAGGAATTCGGTGAGATGCTGGATCACCAGCTCGGTATCGGGGGCCTCGGCGTTGAACTCGTGGTGAGAAGGGAGTTCTTCCTCGCGCAGTTGATAGCGGATCAGGCAGCGCATGGGTCACCTCACTCCGGGAATGTCCGGCAGCAGGGTCAGGCGCGGATACTCATGCTGGATGGCACGATCACGACCCTGTTCCTTGGCCAGATAGAGGGCGGCGTCGGCACTGTCGATCAGGCCGCGGGCATCCACCTGCGCGCCCTTGCCGCTGGCCAGGCTGGCTGCACCCACGCTGATGGTGACCTGGCCGACCGGGCTGCCCTCGTGGGGAATGCGCAATGCCCGCACCGCCTGCACCAGCCTGCCGGAAATGGCAGCGGCACTGGCGGCATTGCAGTTGGGCAGGATCAGGGCGAATTCCTCGCCGCCATAGCGCGCCACGATGTCGCCCTGGCGGCGCGCCACCCCATTGAGGGCGGCGGCCACCTGCTTGAGGCAGATGTCGCCGGCGGCATGGCCGTAGGTGTCGTTGTAGCGCTTGAAATGGTCGACATCCACCATGATCAGCGAGAGCGATTCGCCGGAACGGTTCAGGCGTGCCAGTTCGGCCGTGAGCGCTGCATCGAAGTAGCGGCGGTTGAAGACATCGGTCAGGCCATCCTTCTGTGACTGTGCTTCCAGGGTGCGGTAGAGACGCTCCAGTTCGGTGCGGGCGGTGATGGCTTCCATCTCCGCCGTTTCGCGGCCAGCCACCTGCGCCACCAGCCGGTTGCCGCCGTAGCCGATGACGATCAACAGCAACATCACGGCGATGCCGCGTATCCAGACCCGGCGCGTCCAGTCTTCCAGGATGTCGTCCTTGGCCTGTGCCACCGCTACGAACAGCGGATACAGGTTGCAGTGCTGGAAGCTGGTCAGGCGCACGATGTCGTCGCGCGGCGAGCGCATCTCGAAGGAACCCTGGTCGGCCTTGCTCAGGTATTGCTGCTGCAGCATCGACTTGGAGATGTCCAGCCCGATGGAATAGCTCAATAACGGCTGGCGGTAGATCACCGTGCCTTCGTTCAGGCCGAACAGGATGGCGCCATTGCGGCCGATGGTGAATTGCTCGTAGTAGCGCTGGAAGTGCGAGAGGTCGATGTCGGCCACCACCACCCCGGCGAAGCTGCCGTCCGGATGATTGATGCGGCGGCTCATGGTGACGACCCACTGACCACTGACGCGGCTGCGCATGGGTTTGCCGAGATAGGCCTGGTTGGTACGCAGGCGTTGGTGATGCAGGAAGTAGTCGTCCTGGATATAGCGATGTTCCAGGGTGGCCTGGGAGGTGCCGATGGCCAGCCCCGTTTCGTCGTAGACCATCAGCATGGCCAGTTGCGGCACCGCCGCCACCGAGGTGACCATGAAATCGTGCGTACGCTGGCTTCCGGCTGCATTGGTGCCGTCATAGTCGAGGTGCTCTTGCACCCCGAGCAATACCACGTCGACTTCCTTGAAGGACTGGTCGGCCTGCTGGGTCAGCGCCAGGGTCATGTTGGCGCCGTCCCGGTTGGCCTCGTCCAGCGCCATCTCATAGGCGCGCCAGGCCGACCATGCCTCCAGCAGCAGGATGATCAGGCAGACCACGACCACGAACAGCTTGGCTGTTCTTGATGCGCGCTGGATTCTGTGTTCTGGCATGTCGCTTTCCCCGGAAACGGCCTTTCCCCGGGCGCCATTGTTATGAATTCCTGCTGGTCCGTCCATCGGGGATTACCTGAACTTGCGACGAGATTAACAGATTCCCCCTCTCCGGGGGCAAGCCTTGCCTGCCGGAAAGTGCCATCGGGGCGCTGTCCGTGGCTTTTCCGCCCGAGTCCCGCGCCCCTTGTCGCTAATCGCTAATCGCTAGTCATAGCGACGGCTGAACAGGATGTTCAGGCCGTTGATGGTGCCGGCGCGGGCCACCACCGACCAGCGGCGTGAAATCTGCCAGGTCGCCTTGGCCACGCTGGCCGCACCCTGCAGGCTTTGTTCGTAGCCCAGGGTGATCTTCTGGGTGATGGCCTTGCCCAGGTTGACCACCTGCTCGTCGGTCAGTCCCGATTCGCTGGAACCGATGCTGAACTGGTCCAGCCCGATATCCTTGGCAATGCGCTTGCCGCCCATGTTGCCCACCAGCGCCAGGGCCTGGCTGCTGGCGTTGCGCTGGCCGATGTTGGAGCTGTCGGTGCCATGGCCGAACATCATCCAGGACAGTTTTTCATCGTCCGGGACGTTGGGTTCGGACACCAGTTGCACGCGTGGCTGGTTGGCATTGCCGGTCACCGAGACACCGGCTTCGACGTCCTGGTTGCGGCGCATGGCCAGGATGTTGATGTTGGGATTGGCGATCGGGCCCTGGAAGTTGATGATGCCCCGCTCGATATTGAGCTTGGTGCCAAAGGCTTCATAGCTGCCCTCGGCCACGTTGATGGTGCCGGTGGCGCGCAGGGGGGAGAGCGGTTCGCTGCGCACCATCATGTCGCCGCGCAGCAGCAGGTCGGCGCCACTGCCTCGGAAGCGGAAGTCATTGCCCAGGTCGACCGCCAGGTTGATGACGGGTGCGAACTTGCTGGCCGGCTTTTCGGTCGCGGCTTCCAGCTTTTGTTGCGAGGAGGCGGCCGCACCGACGCGGTTCTTGCCGCTGCGACTGACGATGACCACGTCGTCCCCCAGCTTGGGTGCGCTGCTCTTGGGCAGGTCGAACAGCCCGCGGTCGACGATGAACTTGCCGTCCACGCGCAATTGTTCGTTGACGTTGCTGATCTTGCCTTCGCCGGAGAGCATCAATTGCCGGTCGGGACTGGCGAAGAGTTCCAGATGATCGGCGGTGAGGGTGGCATTGAGGTCGGGATTGTCGGCACCGAGCTGGATCTTGCCACCGGCGCGCAGGGTGCCGCGCCCGCCACGGAACTCGATCTGGCGCAGTTCGATGACATTGCTGTCCATGACGATGCGCACGATGCCGTCCTTCAACTGGATACCCTGGTCGAATTCGGTCAGCGCCAGGTTGTCGCCGTTGATGGCCCCCGACAGGCGGGGCTGGCCCAGCGTGCCGGCGGCATTGAGGTCGGCCGACAGCTTGCCGTTGAGGCTCAGTTGCGGGCCGATCAGATCGCCCACCCGCTTGAGCTGCGGGACATCCAGGCGGGCCCGGAGGTTCAGCGGGGATGCCGCGTCCAGTGCCAGCAACTGGTCGATGCGACGCAGGCCGACTTCGCCGCCCAGGTCCAGGCTGCCGATGCGCGCGGCATCGACACGGCCGCTCACGCGCATCTGTTCGCCCTGGAAGTCGCTGCGCAACTTGAGCTCGGACAGGCCCAGCGTGGCTTCGCCGGTGCTGGTGGTGACCCTGACATCGCCCGATCTGCGGGCGATCTGCAGGTAGCCGCTGGCGCGTTCGGCCAGGCTGAAGTCCCAGTCGCTATCGAGCACCAGGTCGGTCTTGACGGGGGCGGGTGTGCCGCTGAATTGCTGCACCAGTTCCAGCACCCGTCCCAGGTCCAGCGCCCGAACCTGGCCGGCCGATGCCAGTCGGCCCTGCTGATAGGACAGGCGTTTGAGTTCGATGGCAGTACGGTCGATCTCGATGCGGGTGCTGCCAGCCTCGATGCCGTCGGCCGAGGCATCCAGTGTCAGCGGACTGCCCAGGGCGATGCGCGGGAAGCCCTGGTTGCTGAACTGGTCGATGCTGCCGGCCCAGCCATACTGGCCCTTGGTCTTTTCGGTGACCTGGCCGTGGGCGCCGACGGCCAGGTCCAGGGTCTGATCCTGCAGCTTGCCCTTGGCCTGCAGGGCCAGTGTGTGCCGGGCGTAGGTGCCGTCCAGCTTGATCGCCAGGCGTGACAGTTCGGCCTGCGGGCCGCTGTAGCCGTCACCCTCCAGCGTGAGCGCCAGGCGGTTGTCGGGCGAGGCCACACCGGCGGCCAGGTTGCTGTGCAGTTCGCTCTGGCCGGCCAGGTGGTGCAGCTTGTGCGCGCCGAATTGCAATTGCTCCGCCTGGAAACTGGCCACCACATCGGGGCGCTGGCGCGTGCCGCTGACGGTACCGTCCAGGCGCAGCAGGCCGGACAGGCCATAGCCCAGACGCGCCAGTTGTGGCGCATCGACCTTGAGCCGCAACTTGTCCCCGGCCTTGCCGAAGCTGCCGTCCAGGTCCAGCGTATTGCCGGCAACCTGCAGATTGGCCCTGGAAGGCAGAAGACGCATGCCGGCCAGCTGCAGGTCCCCCCGGCCGCTCATGGGCAGATCGCCATAGCTGCTGTCGTGGATGCGGAAACCGAGCTTGACCTTCAGCTCCGGCGAGAGGGCGCCGGCTGCGTCGAAGTCCATGTTGATGCGCGCGCGCACCGGTTGCGAAGGCGCTGCGCTGCGGGTGCGACGCCCCTTGGTGACCGGTGGCGGGGTAACGGCCTGCAGGACGGCCGTGGGGTCGAAGTCCAACAGCCTGCCCTTGAAGGCGTAATCCATCGCGCCCACGGTCTGCAGGGACCCGGCGGTTTCCAGGCGCGATTTGCCGGCGGTCAGGGAAGCCTCCCGCACCTGTACCCGATCGGCGCCGATGACGGTATCCACGTGAAGCTTCAGGGCGCTGTCCTGCAGGGTCAGCAGCAGTTGCTGGGCGTTTGGCGCCAGCGTCACATCGACCGGCCCGGACAGCCGGGTGGGACGTACCTGCCGATGGATCTGGCTGAGATCGAGTTCGTTGACGCGTAGCTTGAACTGGCCGGCCATGGGGGACTCCTTGCCGGGCTCCGTGCTGCCAGGGCGGAACTGGCCACCGCCTTCGATGCGGGCGTTGCGGGGCAGGCGGATATCCAGTCGCGACAGGGTCTGCTGTTGCAGGTCCAGTTGCAGATCGGCGCTGGCCGAGAGCAGGGGCAGCAGTTGCTGGTCCAGGCTGCCAGGGCGGGCATTGGTGATGTCTACCCGGCCGGCCACCTGCAGCGGGGCATTGGCGGCGAGTCCGGCCGGCGGAGCCAGGTCGGCGCGCAGGTTGAGGTCGGCTGCCGGCGCGGCGGCGTTGAAGGCCTGCGGATTGAGATGCTGCAGATCGACCCGGGCGCGCTTGAGCGGGACCGCGGCAAAGGGTGTGGCGACGACGTCGGCGTTGCCCTTGAGCTTGTCGCCCCCGGCGGTGAGGGCGATGCCCAGTTCCTCCAGCGAGCCCGACAACTGGGCGGTCAACTGGTATTGCTCCTTGAACTCGCCCTGCTGATAGGCGCCGGTCAGTTCCAGCCCGCCGCCGATGGCGAAGGGGCGCTTGCCGTTCAGATGCAGCAGGGCCGTGGCCTGGCCGTAGGGGGTCATGACGCGGTCCAGCACCAGCGTGTGTTGCACGCCGTCGGAGCTGCCGTGCAGTTTCAGGTCCGACAGTTCGGTGGTGGACGTCCCCTGGGTCAGGCTCAGGTGGCCCAGGCTGATCTCGCCGATCTCCACGGCGAGGGGAATGTCCAGCGAGGTCGGCAGGGTGGTCGGCTCGGACGGTGAGGGCTGCTGTTTCAGCTGCACCGCGCCCACGCGCAGGTAGTCGATGCTGAACTTGCGCTGCAGCGCGGACAGGTGCCAGCGGGCGTCGATGCTGTCGATATCGAGGATGCGCTGCCCATCCTCGTAGTGTAAGGCGCGCAGGCGCAGACCATCGGCCACCGTGCCGCCCAGCAACTGGCCGGAGAGCTTGCCGTCCAGCGCCTTGACCGCGCCGTTCCACAGCAGGCGGGTGCCGCTTTCAGTCTTCAAGGCGTACAGGCTTGTACCGGCGGTGGCCAGGAGCAGAAGGGCGAGCGTGCCGCCGCTCCAGGCCAGGATGCGGCCCGTGCGGCCCATTCGGCCCATGTTGCCAGCGCGCTTGCGCGAACGCCGTGGACCCGACGGCGGCTCCGGTGTAGGGGAAGAATCCTGCGATGCTTGTGGCTGGTCGCTCATGCGTGCCTGTCGTTCGAAATCATATAAATCGTTTGGGCGATTCTGGCGCCTGCGTCAGAACGCGATGCCCAGCGAGATGTGTGGACGGATCTGGCGCTTCTGGATGCCATAGGCCAGGTCCAGGTTCAGCGTCCCCACCGGACTGCGCCAGCGTGCACCGGTGCCCACACCGTGATAGAAGGTCTTGTTGTTCCAGTTGTCGGCGGCCGCGCCGATGTCGTAGAACACCGCCGCGCCCCATTTCTCGCTGAACCAGCGCTGGTATTCGGAACTGCCCACAGCCAGGTACTTGGTCGGATAGACGGTACCGTTCTGCTCGTTGCCGATGCTCTGGTAGCTATAGCCGCGCACCGAATCGTTGCCGCCGGTGCGGAACAGCAGCGAGGGCGGCACCGCCCCGGCACTGCCGGCTGTGAAGACGCCGCCCAGTTCTGCGCGCAAGACCACGATGTCGCGCTTGCCCACCGGCACGAACTGCTTGAAGCGGCCATACAGGCGACTGAAACTCTGGTCGGTCAGCAAGCCCTTGAGTGCGAAGCCGGCTTCCAGCGTCAGCAGGTTGCCCCGGCGCGGAAAGATCGGGTTGTCCACATTGCGGCGTGACCAGGCGAAGCCCGGCACCAGCGCCCGGTGCTTGCCGGGGGTGACGATGGTATTGGCGGGCAGGGTGCTGCCGTCCTCCTGGCTCAGCTCATCGCGGTAATAGGTCAGCGAATAGGTGGTGTCGTAGTTCTCGCTGTTGCGGGCGCGCTTGAGCCCGATCTGCTGGCTGCGCAGGTCGATGCCTTCCAGCTTGGTGCGGTCGTAGGAGGTATTGAGGCTGTTGACGAAGGCCTTTTCATCCGGCGGCATGGCCAGGGACATCATGCCATACTGGCGTTTCTGCTCCAGCCGTGCCTGGCTGTCGAAGACATAGGCCTTGTTGAACACGTTGTAATGCGAATAGCGACCTTCGACCTGGGCGCCGGTATCGGTGCTATAGCCCACGCCGGTGCGGATGCGCTGGATCGGGAACTCGGTGACCTGCACCTTCACCGGTGTCAGGTCCGGGTGTTCGGGGTCATCGTCGATGGCCACGATGGCGTTGGAGAAGTAGGGCGTGTTCTGGATCTGCCGCTGCAGCGCCAGCAGGCGGTCGACGTCATAGGCTTCACCGATGTTGAGCGGATTGACGTTGCGGATGATGGTCTCGGGATAGCGGCGCGTGCCGGTGATCTGCAAGGGCCCCAGGGTGAAGGCCGGGCCGCTCTCATAGCGCACCGACAGGTCGGCCTGGTGTTCGTCCGGATCGACCCGCGCCTGGGAGGAGGCGATGCGGGCGGCCGCGTATTTCTTTTGCTGCAGCTGGTCCAGGCCGGCATTCTTGGCCTTGTCCCAGTCTTCCTGGCGGAACGGTTGGCCCGGCGGCAATGACCAGTTCTCGCGCAGGGCAGCCACCCGGGCCGCGTCTTCACGGGCGGCCACGCCGGTGACGGCGATGTCGGCGCTGCTGATCGCGGTGCGCGGGCCGGGGTCGACGCTGAGCTTGATGCGGCGCAGCGGCTGCTGATCGGCCGCGGCGGGCCCGGTCTGCATGCTGACCTTGGTGACGGGCGCGAAATAGCCCTCGGTCGAGGTCAGTTCGCGCACCTGGTCGCCGACGGTATCCATCATGAACTTGAGCTGCTCGTCGCTGATGTCGTCGCGGTCCTGATAGCGCGAGAGGTCCAGGAAATCCTTGAGCAGCGACTGCACCGGCTTGGGCGCTTCGATCTCCACCTTGTAGGCGGCATAGGCGGTATCGGCGGCACACCAGAGAAAGGCGATGGCCAGGTGGCGGGTCCAGGTCATTGATTCACTGCATCTTCGTTTATCGGTTGAGGCGGCCGGCCTGCCGCCCCTTGGGGCAAGTCGGGTAGGATGGAGGGCTTGGCGGTTCATGCCACCAAGGCCTGACCTGCGTGCGGCGCGGATAGTTCCTGGCGACATGGGCAGGGCGATCCACCGCCTTGTTCATCCCGCTATTGTAATGTGCCTGCAGCGTCGCCCGGGCAGGTATTGCGGACCAAAGCTGCACATCGCTTCCCTCGTGGACAGGCGAGTGCGGTCAATCGAAGGAGAGTCGTGTGAGTAGTGTCAGCAGTGTGAATATTGATGTGTATTCGGAGAAGGCCAGTTGCGAGCGCTTGTTGTCGGTTCATCGCTGGACCGACAAGTTGCTGAGCTTTCGCACCACGCGTCCGGCCGGTTACCGTTTCACGGCCGGCCAGTTTGCCCGTCTGGGGTTGGAGATCGATGGCCAGATCGTCTCGCGCGCCTATTCCATCACCTCGGCCGAGCAGGAGGACCAGCTGGAGTATTACGCCATCGTGGTCCCTGGCGGCCAGTTCACCACGCGCCTCGCAGCCTTGCAGCCAGGGGACCCGGTCTGGGTGGAAAAGCTCAGCTATGGCTTCATGACCGCCGACCGCTTCGTCGATGGCCGCCACTTGTGGATGCTGGCCACCGGCACCGGGCTGGGGCCGTATGTCTCCATCCTGCAGCAGCCCGATGTCTGGCAGCGCTTCGATGAACTGGTCATCGTGCATGGCGTTCGTCAGCGCGAGGAGCTGGCCTATGCCGACAAATTCGAACAGCTGCGTCAGCACGCCCGCCAGCTGGGCTGGCCGGCGCGATTGCAGCTACTGCGTTGCGTGACGCGTGATGATGCCCTGCCTGATGCCCCGGGCTGGCTGGCTGGTCGCATCACCACGCTGTTGAAGGAGGGGCAGCTGGAGCAGGCCGCCGGCCTGCCGCTGAGCGTGGAACAGACGCGCGTCATGGCCTGCGGCAATCCCGAGATGGTCACCGAGGTGCGCGAACTGCTGCGCGAGCGTGGCATGGGGCCATTGCGTCGCACTGGTGGTGGCCAGTTCGTGACCGAAGACTACTGGTGACTGTTGATTTCAGGCCGGCCGACGGCGCCACGCCGGTCGGCCATCATCGTCCCACCCTCTCAATTCTGCGCAATCTCGACATCCGTCGACGATAAGGGCCGATTGTTGTTGAAATCGCCATGGAAAGTGAAGTTGCCGCATTCTCCTGCTATTGACACCTCGTATAAATTCGATTTTCAGCCGCAATATCGCGATTTCCTTTCTATTTTCCCCAGAATTTGTCTATCTCCTACTGATGGAAGTTTTTCGATGCCGCCATGGTGTCGACAGACGAGGGGAGCCGACATCGATGAAAGGAAATCGAGGGCATCAAGCCACGGCACTTCATGGGAGAGCGATTTCGGGCGAAGGTCTGCGAAGTCGCCACCTGTCAGTTAATTGAACCATTTGGGGGTAGCATGAATTTGAAGAAGATCCTGCACGTAGCCATTGCCGACGACCATCCTATCGTGCTCGGCGCGCTCAGGAGCGAGCTGGCGCGCCTGCCGGAGATACGCATCGATCTGGAGGTGGATACGGGGGAGGCGCTGCTCGCGGCGCTCAAGCGCGCGCCATGCGAGATCGTCATCACCGATTTCGCCATGCCGGCCGACGACAGCGACGATTCCGACGGCTTTGCGCTGGTCAAGCGAATCAAGAACGAACATCCCTCGACCAAGCTGATCGTCTATACGGCGATGAACAATGGCGCCGTGATCCGGCGCCTGTACCGGATGGGCGTATTCGCCGTCATCAACAAGCGCGAAAAGACTGATGAACTGATCAACGCCTGCCTGGCCACGCAGAGCAGCAAGCAACTGTACTTCCCGGTGTCGCTGCGCGGCGAGCTGGAGATGAGCTGGGCCCAGGGGGAGGGCTTCGGACTGGTGCGCGAACTGACCCAGAGCGAGCTGGAGGTCGTCCGGCTGTTTGTGGAAGGTCAGTCGTTGGGCGAGATATGTGAACGTCTGTCACGCACGCCCAGTACCATCAGCACCCACAAGAACAATGCGATGCGCAAGCTGGGCCTGAGTACCGATGCCGACCTGATCAAGTATGCGTATTCGACCGGGATGATCAACTAGGCGGGCGCGGCCGGGTGTTCTTTCTCCCAAAACGGGTAGACGGACATCCGGCGGCAGACTTGAGGGTAGGAGGAATGCGGTGCGCCCGATGCAGGCGCGATGAAAAACAAAAAGCCCGGTCATCAGGACCGGGCTTTTTGCTTGAATACTTGGGGTGGCTGATGGGACTCGAACCCACGACGACAGGAATCACAATCCTGGACTCTACCAACTGAGCTACAGCCACCGTCGACTGTCAGACAGACTTGCGTCCGTCATCAAGTAAGCAAAAGATTATACAAACACTTGCGAGGAATGGCAACATAATTTCGATGCAAAAAGGAAAGTTCGCCGAACATTTCTTTTTTGCCCGCTTCAGGCGCCGTCTTGCGGTTGCAGGGCCTGTACCGGTGGCGCCAGCTGCAGCAGGCTGCGGAAGGCGTTTGCCAGCGTGGACTGGCTGGCCGTGGTGAAGCCGGCCAGCGAGCCGGTGGCGGCCTGCGCCAGCAATCCTTGTGTTTCCAGCAGGCGTGCCAGTTGCCGGGTGACGGCCTGCCCGGTATCGATGATGTCCGGCACTTCGCCCGCCAGACGCTTGCATACGCTCTCGATGGCCGGCCGCACGAAGGGGTAGTGGGTGCAGCCCAGTACCAGGGTATCGGCGCCCTGGTCCAACAAAGGCTGCAGGTAGCGCTCCAGTAATTGCACCGTGGCCGGCGAGTACAGTTCGCCTTTTTCGATCAGGTCCACCAGGCCGACGCAGGCCTGCGGCAGGAAGCGCACCCGGTACTGCTCCTCCATCTGCTGCTGCAGCAAGGCAAAGCGCTTGCTGGCCAGCGTGCTGCGGGTCGCCAATACGCCCACGGTGCCGCTGCGGGTCTCTTGGGCGGCCGGTTTCAGACCGGGTTCGATGCCGACCACCACCAGCCGCGGCCATTGCGCGCGAATGGCCTGGATGGCCGCGGCGGTGGCGGTATTGCAGGCCACCACCAGCGCCTTGACCTGCTGGCCGACAAAGAACGAGGCAATGGCCAGCGACCGTTCCACGATCTGGGCCTCGCTCTTGTCGCCGTAGGGGGCGTAGCCGGAGTCGGCGAAGTAGAGCAGCTTTTCGCGGGGCAGGGCGGCCTGGATGTGACGCAGCACCGACAAGCCGCCGACGCCCGAATCGAAAATGCCGACCGCGGCATCGGCTGCGGTCGGCATCGGGGTCGGGCTGGCAGATTGTCCTGCAGAAGGCGCGGCGGCTTGCTTGACTGCTTCATTCATGGTGCTGCGCGCGCTCCTGCGGATCGTCTGGCGTGGCTCAGGCGGTGGTGACGGGGATCTTGGACAGGGAGACGCTCTGGGCGATCTTTTCCTTCCACTCGGCCGGCCCGGTGTTGTGCACCGAGATACCGTTGGCGTCGACGGCCACGGTCACCGGCATGTCCTTGACGTCGAATTCGTAGATCGCTTCCATGCCCAGGTCGGCAAAGCCCAGCACCTTGGCCGACTTGATCGCCTTGGACACGAGGTAGGCCGAACCACCCACGGCCATCAGGTAGGCCGACTTGTGCTTCTTGATCGCCTCGATGGCGGCCGGGCCGCGCTCGGACTTGCCGATCATGGAGATCAGGCCGGTCTGTTCCAGCATCATGTCGGTGAACTTGTCCATGCGGGTGGCGGTGGTTGGACCCGCCGGGCCCACCACTTCGTCGCGCACCGGGTCGACCGGGCCGACGTAGTAGATCACGCGGTTGGTGAAGTCCACCGGCAGCTTCTCGCCCTTGGCCAGCATGTCCTGGATGCGCTTGTGGGCAGCATCGCGGCCGGTCAGCATCTTGCCGTTCAACAGCAGGGTCTGGCCCGGCTTCCAGGAGGCGACTTCTTCCTTGGTCAGGGTATCCAGGTTGACGCGCTTGGACTTTTCGGTGTCGGCCACCCAGTGCACTTCGGGCCAGTCCGACAGCGACGGCGGTTCCATGTAGGCCGGGCCGGAGCCGTCCAGCACGAAGTGGCCGTGACGGGTGGCGGCACAGTTGGGGATCATCGCCACCGGCTTGGAAGCCGCGTGGGTCGGGTGCATCATGATCTTCACATCCAGTACCGTGGTCAGGCCGCCCAGGCCCTGTGCGCCGATGCCCAGTGCGTTGACCTTCTCATAGAGCTCGATACGCAGCTCTTCGGTCTTGTTCTGCGGGCCGCGCTTCAAGAGCTCGTACATGTCGATGTCTTCCATCAACACTTCCTTGGCCATCAGCATGGCCTTCTCGGCGGTACCGCCGATGCCGATGCCCAGCATGCCCGGCGGGCACCAGCCGGCGCCCATGGTCGGCACGGTCTTCAGGACCCAGTCCACCAGGTTGTCGGAAGGGTTCAGCATGACGAACTTGGTCTTGTTTTCGGAGCCACCGCCCTTGGCGGCGATCTGGACGTCCACGGTGTTGCCCGGTACCAGTTCCATGTGGATCACGGCGGGGGTGTTGTCCTTGGTGTTCTTGCGCTCGAACTGCGGGTCGGCCACGATCGAGGCGCGCAGTACGTTGTCCGGGTGCGAGTAGCCGCGACGTACGCCTTCGTTGACGGCGTCGGCGATCGAGCCCGAGAAGCCCTCGAAGCGTACGCCCATGCCGATCTTCAGGAACACGTTGACGATGCCGGTGTCCTGGCAGATCGGACGCTTGCCCTCGGCGCACATGCGCGAGTTGGTCAGGATCTGCGCGATCGCATCCTTGGCTGCCGGGCTCTGCTCGGACTCATAGGCGCGGGCCAGGTGGGCGATGTAGTCGGCCGGATGGTAGTAGCTGATGTACTGCAGCGCGGCGGCTACGGATTCGATGAGATCGTCTTGCTTGATGATGGTCATGGCTGGTTCTCTCAGGTTTGGGTGATACGGGTTCAGTGCTTCTGGGATGGATCATCGCCATGTGCGCCGGGATGCACCATCAGGCGGTCGCAATAGGCAATGGCCATGGCCGAGAGCAGGAAGGCGATATGGATGCCGGTCTGCGCGATGAGCGTCTTGGCGTCATACAGGTTGGCGTTGATGAAGGTCTTCAACAGGTGGATCGAGGAAATACCGATGATGGCCGTGGCCAGCTTGACCTTGAGCACCGAGGCATTGACGTGCGACAGCCATTCCGGCTGGTCGGGATGGCCTTCCAGGTTCATGCGCGAGACGAAGGTCTCGTAGCCGCCCACGATCACCATGATCAGCAGGTTGGAAATCATCACCACGTCAATCAGGGCCAGTACCACCAGCATGATGGTCTGCTCGTTGAGCTTGTCGGGGCGGGTGGCGCCGGGGATGGCCACCGCATCCAGGATATGGTCCAGCGAGCTGGCACTGCCCATGGCCGCGCCGATCAGGTCCGACAGTTCGACCCAGAAGTGATAGACGTAGACGCATTGCGCCAGGATCAGGCCCAGGTACAGCGGCAGCTGCAGCCAGCGGCTCATGAAAATCAGGTTGGGCAGGATGCCGATCTTGCGGGGTGTCTTGGGCGACGGGCTGGTCATGGTGTCAGGAGTACGCTGGATGAATTCTGGCGATTGAGTGCGGTATCCGATTATGTCGCCGGGCGAACGCTACCCGCTCGGTCTCGGATTTGGGGCCGTATTCTACACGCCCTTGGGCAGAATCCGTCGCGACAGCTTCATCCCGGCCTGGATCAAATGTGAGCAGACAGGTGCCTGCGGGAAACACCGGCCTGTGCCAAAATGCACAAATGTTGTTCTGAACATAAGGGCAATATGAAGGTCTTCGTCATTGGAGGCCAGGACCGACATGCCTCGCCGGCACGCGCCGTTACCTGGCCAAGTGCCCGCGCAAGCGCCTGCGCGGCCCGCAAGACGTTGATGCAGGCGGGTTTGCGCGCCATGACGGCGCAGCATGTGTAAGGACTGAGTAAGTGAAACGGCCTATGTTTTGCGGAAAGCAAAAACAAACCTAGTGGAGACTACCGTGGCAGACATCGAAACTTTCAAGCAAGAAAACCGCGTATTCGCACCGCCGGCCGAGCTGGTCAAGCACGCCGCCATTTCCGGCATGGAGGCCTACCAGGCCCTGAACGCCGAATTCGCCAAGGATTACGAAGGCACCTGGGCCAGGCTGGCCAAGGACAACCTCAAGTGGCACAAGCCCTTCACCCAGACCCTGGATGAATCGAACGCACCGTTCTACAAATGGTTCGCCGATGGCCAGGTCAACGTCTCGTACAACTGCCTGGACGTGAACCTGGAGAACGGCAACGCCGACAAGACCGCCGTCATCTTCGAGTCCGACGATGGCAAGGTTACCCGCGTGTCCTACCGCGAGCTGCACCAGAAGGTCTGCCAGTTCGCCAATGGCCTGAAATCGCTGGGCATCAAGAAGGGTGACCGCGTGGTCATCTACATGCCGATGTCGGTGGAAGGCGTGGCCGCCATGCAGGCCTGCGCCCGCATCGGTGCCACCCACTCGGTGGTGTTCGGCGGCTTCTCCGCCAAGTCCCTGCACGAACGCGTGATCGATGCCGGCGCCGTGGCCGTGCTGACTGCCGACTACCAGGTCCGCGGCGGCAAGCAGCTGGCCCTCAAGTCCATCGTCGATGAAGCCCTGGCCATGGGTGGCTGCGATACGCTCAAGCACGTGGTCGTCTACAAGCGTGCCGGTGCCGAGATCAACTGGGTCGAAGGCCGTGACCTCTGGCTCTCCGACGTGCTGGCCAACCAGTCCGATGTCTGCGAGCCGGAATGGGTGGATGCCGAGCACCCCCTGTTCATCCTCTACACCTCCGGTTCCACCGGCAAGCCCAAGGGCGTGCAGCATGCTTCGGCTGGCTACCTGCTGTGGGCCGTGCTGACCATGAAGTGGACCTTCGACATCAAG
>Ga0308159_1000868_pt1 | contig 53428 bp, 62 predicted proteins | sample PhyCR1_FD_201040 | JGI IMG/M metagenome (GOLD analysis project Ga0308159, IMG submission 201040) | Phyllosphere microbial communities from UC Gill Tract Community Farm, Albany, California, United States - DLSLC.R1 | ecosystem: Host-associated > Plants > Phyllosphere > Unclassified | place: USA...
GAAGCCACCGTCGGTCATGTCGCGGAACGTCTGATATTAAAGCCGCACAGCGCCACGGGCCTGATCAATCGCCTCGAGGCGTTGGCGCTTATTACGCGCGAGGCGGCTGCTACCGATCGCAGGCGGGCGCTGGTGCGCCTCACACCCAAGGCCTATGCCCTGCTCGACGCCCTGTCCGCTGTCCATCGCGAGGAAATCCAGCGCTTGCGGCCGGTCTTCACCGGCATCTTCGAACAACTGGGGTGAGCAAGTGTCATTTTAATACAAATATTATGCGCTTAACCAGAAATAACATTCATTTGTCTTCTGACATTCTAACCGGCACAACGCGATGTGCAGAGTGAAGACGCTTCACGACAACAGCGCCCGGAGAGGATCCCGCGAAAGCAGGCCGGAGCGCGGGAACGGAGACGGCAGCCAAGGACGAGTGCATGACGCAGACGGAGTATCCGGGGAATCCCCTGACCCTGGAGCAATGGCGATCGGTGCAGGATATGACCGCATCGCTGACGGCAGCGCAGGCGTCTTGGATTAGCGGCTACTTCACCAGGTTAGACGCCGGCGCGCGGTCCACCTGCCGCAGCCGGCGTCTTTCCGAAGTTCGGTCAGGCCGGTCACCTACAAAATATTGGGACGCGCACGGGCCATTCGACCGAGCTGGCATCGTGCACCAAGTAACAGAGGTTCGTTGATTCAATGACTGAACCCAAAGATCAGGCTCCTCGCGCCCAGACGATCGCCGCCGCGCACGGCGTTGCCAGCGATGTGGCCTTTGGAGCTGTCGCTCCGCCGCTTTATCTTTCGAGCACCTATGAGTTTTCTGGCTACGATCAACCGCGCTCCTATGACTATGGTCGGGCGGGTAATCCCACCCGCGATCTTCTCGGGCAGGCACTTGCGAAGCTGGAAGGCGGGGCAGGCGCAGTCATCACGGCGAGCGGCATGGCCGCGCTCGATCTTCTCGTCGGGAGAATGGGTCCCGGCGATCTCATCCTCGCGCCGCATGATTGCTACGGCGGTACGATGCGTCTGTTGATGGCGCGCGCGAACCGGGGGCATTGCGTCGTCCGGTTCGTTGATCAGGGTAACGAGAGCGCCTTTGCCGCCGCGCTGGAGGACGTTCCGGCACTCGTGCTTATAGAGACGCCGAGCAATCCCTTGATGCGGGTCGTCGATATCGCGGAACTCGCCGCGAAATCGCGGGCAGCGGGGGCTGCGGTTGCCGTCGACAATACGTTTCTTTCGCCGGCCATCCAGCAACCGATCGCGCTGGGCGCGGACTATGTCATCCATTCCACGACCAAATATCTCAACGGCCATTCCGACGTGATCGGCGGCGCGGTTGTCGCGGCTGATCCGGGGCAGGTCGATGAATTGCGTCACTGGGCAAATGTCGTCGGGAGCACAGGCGCGCCGTTTGATGCCTGGCTGACCTTGCGGGGCCTTCGCACGCTATTTGCCCGGATGGAGCAGCAGCAGCGCAATGCGATGATCGTCGCCCAATATCTCGAACGACATCCGGCGGTGTCCCAAGTCCACTATCCAGGTCTCGCCGCCCATCCTGGCCACCGGATCGCCTCACGCCAGCAGCGCGGTTTCGGGGCGATGCTGAGCTTTGAACTCGCAGGAGGGGCGGACGCGGTTCGACGGTTCGTCGCCTCGGCCGGCTACTTTACGCTCGCTGAATCGCTGGGTGGGGTCGAGAGCCTCGTTGCACATCCGGCAACCATGACCCACGCCGATATGGGCGCGGAGGCGCGCGCAAGGGCGGGCATCACCGACAGCCTGCTGAGGCTTTCGATCGGTCTCGAAGCCGAACTGGATCTGATCGCCGGGCTCGAACAGGGATTAGCGGCATGCGCGGGATGAGAGCGTCCGGCAATCCTGTGAACTTCAGGAGAGAAACGTGCCCGGTTATGTGTGGGTCGTAGATGTTTTCGGACTTCTCCTTGTCTTGCTCGGTTTCAACATGGCGTTTCGGCAGGCCAGCTTCAGGCGGGCTATCGGACGTCCGAAACCGCCCGCGAGCCGGTCGCGAGCAGGAAATGATGATGAGGATCCGCTTACCTATATTCTGCGGATCTCCGGTGTCATGATGATGGTTTTCGGGATCGCGATTGGCGGAATGCTGACGCTATTCCATCTGGCGTAACCAGGATTGAAGGGCCAAGCGGAGATGCTCATTGGACGAGGCTCAAGCCCACCTCGCTCCCGATTGGCATCGCCCGCCCTTCGAACCATGGTCCAATCCCACAAACCATGGCAGCCTATGCCATGCAAGAAATGCCATCGCTGGTCTTGATCGATCAAAGCGGTCATCTGCGCCAACACAGCTTTGGAAACGAAGACGACATGAGTGTCGGCGCCGACATTGCTCTCCTCCTGGCGGAGCCGGAGCGGATTTATGACGCACGAATATGATGATCCGATAGATCCCGAAAGGGTCGCTGCGGCAGTGCGATATATCGCCGAACGTCACCGTGCTGAAGATCGACCTGTTGAATTACTTGTTGACGACGTCGTGCGCGAACGCTTCGGCGGTTGCGTGACCTCGGTCAATGAACGCCGCAGCGCTTCAATCCTGCCCGGCCTCAAGCTGGAGATCGCGCGCCAAGTGTTTGAGCTCGTCGCAAGCGGCGAACTCATTGATGAGATCGATGAGGCTTCGATCGAATCTTTCCCGGCCAGCGATCCTCCAGCCTAGATCGGACACAAGCCTGGCAACGGCAGCTGATGGCTACGATCCATTTCAAGCGGATCTATGTTGCGCTTTTTCAGCAGTGACTTCAACGATAGCTCCAGGGCGTGGCCTACTGAGTGCCAGACGGGTGCTTCACACTGGCCTGCGTCGACCAATGCGCGCGTAGCGCGGCCGTATTCAAGCGCCATCCGCAGATACCGGATGCCCAAATCACTTTCGTTGCGGGATTGCTCACGCATTGGCTTCTCCTCAGGGCTGATGGGATCGCCGCATGCATCGTCAGTGTTGACCTGCAGCGGACGGCGACCTAGAACGAAGTTCGCTCTACGTGTCTGATATTTAACATAATTTCTATTATCAATCTGACGCTAAGCCCATATTGCAGGGCACTCGCGCGCGTGTGATGATCGCCCTGTTGATGCAGGAGCAACGCGGATGATGGACCCGAAACAGATGACCGACGAACAGTTGGTCGATACATGGGATAAAGTCGAAGACGGTGAAAACCTTACGGATTTCGAACAGGCCGTGCTCGATGAAATCGAGAGGCGTAACATCGACTTGTAAAATATCGTTAGATTTAAGACGACTCGTCCAAGTGTACCGCAGGCATCTTGAACATGGACACGATAATGCTAATGGCCGCGACAGGTGCCGGGTAAACGCGACCGCCCGGCACCGCCATCATTATCGTCCAGCCCCCAAAGAAGCCTTCAGGTCCTCAGCGCCGGTTGACCGATCGCCCGCTGCGACTGAGAAATTCGGTGACGATCTTCGTAAAGAACCCGGGCGTTACCATTCCGAAGCGGTAGTCGCCGTTGGCTCGCGCGCGGACATCAAAGCCCATCCAGTCGAAACTGTTTGCCTCTGAGACGACGACAAAGCTCGATTCAGGGTACGGTAGGCCCATCGCCTTCCCGACGTCGCCGGGGATCTTGATCGTGTTGGACGGGTTGATCTCGCCTTTGGTCGTAACGGCCAGGACGATGTAGCCTTTGCCATCGGCAGCGATAACGATGACAGGACGTTCCTTGACGCCCTCGTCTCGGCCTCCGGCTTGCTCGGCTGCAAAAAGGTAGACGTAGTTTATGACCTCACCGCGCCGCGGCGGCAGATCGTTACTGCTGCCAGTCGAAGCGGCCTGCTGCGATTTCGGCTTCGCTTGGGAGGCTGGCTTCAATACGCGCCGCGTCGTCATCGGTCATGGTCTCACTGGTGAACACCCGGCGATTGGCGTGCAACGCTTCAAGCGCAGCTGCAGCACGATCCAGATAGTCGATGCTGACCACGGCCGCATAGCGCCGCCTGTTCTTCGTCAGCACGACTGGACCATGCTGGCTTTGATCGACAACAGTGCCAGGGTGGTTATGGAAATCGGTAAGAGCAACGGATGCGAAGCTCTCGGCATTGGTGGCCATGATAATCTCCGTCGAAGCCTTACAGCCAATATAGCCAGAATGGCCAGAATGGCAATGCCGCCTAAAGGTCGCCGCGCACTATGAACGTCAAGTCGCGGCCTTTGCTACGCGACTCGCCATTTGCAAATCTCGCAATAAAAATCGTTCCAGATTTCCTAGGCGATCCATTTCCTTGCAGTCTGCAAACGGTAGACTAATGGTAGACCTCAAATCCGTCGCAGCCAAATCTGCCGGGATTATGATGATTTGCTCCACCGGCTGACCGCCGAGTTGATCTACCCGATAGATGTTCGGTGCCAAAAGGCAGAGGGCAAACGCGACCGGCCCGTCGCCGGCAACTTATTTCAAGCGAGCAGCAAGCCTGCTGCGATCAAAATTACGCCCGCCAGACGCAAGGACCATTTCCCCAACGGGGTTAGGCCAAAGTTGCCGATGATCGTCGCGGCTACGACGATGATCCCGAAGGCGCTGATGGTCAGGAATGAGGCCGTTTGCATAGACCTCATTCCGTCCGGTGCGTGATCTTCACCCGGCGCGCAAGGATGTTGGCAGCGACCTGGCGGTATATTTTCTCGGGCATGGCGCAAATTACCGGGGTGCCGTTGGCGCCGGATCGAACGTCAGGCCCTACCCATGTGAATTCATTCACATCGTTCCAGACGATACGGCTGCGCGTATCCAGGCGAAGATGCTCGATCACGCGCGGGGTAAGTTCGAGGGAGTGCTCGGGCGAATAATCCCGCGTCGTCAGCGGCACCGTGATGACGCGCAAGTGCCCATGCTTCAGGTACGTGCCAACGACCATGCATGGCCGAATTTTACGGCCCTCTTCCTCGCCCCGGTCGTGCTCGTGCCGCCAGAGGTAGAGATAATTGATGACCTCGCCGGGACGCGGCTCAGTCCAGGAGCTTGTTGGCATCGTAGGACTCGGGCACAGGCTGGGCATTGGCGATCGCGTTGAACGCATCGTCGCTCAGTTCTTCGGGAGCGAGCGCGATGTGATCAAGGCGCGCCAGGCGTTCGTACTCTCCGGCAGGAAGCATCACGACACGAGCGGCGCCATTGCGTTCGACCGCGATCGGGTGGGTCATGGCTTCATCGTAGTAGAAGCCGAAGCGCTTCGAGACTTCACTCGAGCGGAAGGTTTCGATGGACAAGCTCATGGCCTGATCTCCTGCTATCGCGCAGATACCGCGCAATCCGTACAATTATCGGCATTCCGTATAATACGGAATGCGCGAAATTGCAATTGCTGTTCAAATGTCCTCGTGGCCGTTGATCGTTAATGCTCCGCAGCATTGAAGCGCTCGATCAAGTTGGGCATGCCCGGGTGGTCGTCTAATCCTCGCCTTCCCTTTCATCCCTTCACCCTCCCTTTTCCCTTTCCCTTTCAGGGCGTCGGCATGATTCAGGATGTCAGCAAGTGTCCGAGGTTTTGCCTCCCAAGCGCTACGGCCGAAGACGAGACGCTGCTACCTGCCCATATTTGCGCATCTGGGGGAGCTAATGTTGCAGGGCAAAAGCTTTGCTCGTTTTCGATCAAAATATTCAATTCAGCGGATAAATCCCATGCAGCACCGTATCGAAATGGTCCTCGATGGTTGTGGTGCAGTCGCACGCGGTATCGCGCAGTACCTGCTCATCCTTGACGATGAACACACCGCGGCGAGTCTCGATCGTTCCGGCCTCCCGCAGCTTTGAAATGACACGGGTCACAAATGATCGACCCACGCCCAGCATTTCCGCGAGTTGCTCGTGCGTGATGGCAAATTCAGCTGAATGCGTTCGGCTGATCGCTGCAAGCAGCCATTTTGCTGTACGCTGCGCGATTGTATGGGTGGCATTACAGGCGGCGGTCTGAAAGACCTGTGCCAGCAGACAGTCCGAGTAGCGGGAGAACCAATGGCGTAAGGTCAAAGAGTCCAGCTTGGCTTGTTCCAGCGCGGCCGTCTTGATGCGCAAAAAGCGCCCACCATACATGACCTGCGCAGTCGCAAAAGCGGGGACATTCCCATTTGACACGATGCCTCCGATAGCCCCTTCCCTGCCAACCAGCGCGACCTCGACGGCCGGACCGTCTTTCAACCTGACACAGAAGGCCGCCATCGCCGGGCCACACGGGAACCATGTGTCCACGACTTCACCCCCTGCCTTTTGCAGCACCGCATGCGGCTTGAGGTCAAAGACCAGCATGTGCGGCATTAGAAGCTCGCGATCACTATCGCTCAGAGTTGCTAGTAGGGCATTGCCTGCCAATTCTTCCGGGGTAGGCGCCGACATGGTCTCTCCTGATCAATCTGCATTAAAATTGTGCGCCTTGGTGCACTTATGCACAAAGCTCATGGTTGACCAATGTTACTCGCACACATAACTCGCGTTCTGTGTTTTTTCGGTGAATGGCTGTGGAGTGTGCATTCCCCTGCCCGTGGCCGGAAACGCCACCCAGCTCGGATCTAGAAGTGCCTCCTTTTACAGACAAATTTGCAACGGCGTTTGACATCGAAACGACCTATGTCGTTTTTCGTTTCCCCGTGATGCTTATCGTAGCCAACGCGTTCCAACGCGCGCAAGGGGCCGATTGATATGGCGAAGCTACCTGCCATGACCGTCGATCTGACAAACTGTGATCGGGAACCGATCCAGATTCCCGGCAGCATCCAGCCCCACGGCGCTATGCTGGTGGTGTCACCGACAGATTTCACGCTCTTGTTTGCGTCTGTGAACGCTGGCGACCTTCTTGGCAATGGCGCAGCAATCAAGCCCGGTATGCCCCTGGCAGAGATCATTGGGGCCGAAGCTGCCCATTCGGTCCGGAATGCCAGCGCCAAGGCCGGCGGTAGCGAGATTGCCGGCGTCGAGCTTGGCATGACGGTGCTTCATGGCACCGATCCAGTCGACATGATCGTCCATAGCCATAAAGACAGGTTGATCGTAGAGTTCGAGCCCTCGCTGGATGGCGCGAAAAGCGCAAAGGACGCGCTCGACCTGACTCAAGGGCTGATGCGGCGGGTGAATGTGGAGACCGAGGTCGGCGCCTTGGCGAAATCCGGTGCCCGCCTAGTTCGGGCGATGCTCGGTTTCGACCGCGTCATGGTCTATCAGTTTTTGCATAATGGTGCCGGGCGCGTCATCGCCGAGGCGAAGCAGCCAGAGCTTGAGAGCTTTATGGGGCAGCATTTCCCCGCGTCAGACATCCCCTACCAGGCGCGGCGACTCTACAAGCTCAATACAATCCGGACCATCGCAGACGCCAGCTACGCGCCGGTGCCCTTGGAGCCGGCGATCAAGCCAGGCGAACTGCCGATTGATATGTCGTTCGCGCAGCTGCGATCCGTGTCGCCCATACACTGCCAGTATCTGCAGAACATGGGCGTTCACGCCTCCATGTCGATCTCAATTTTGATCGATGGCGAACTTTGGGGTCTCATCTCTTGCCACCATGAGAGCCCCAAAGTGGTTCCGGTTCCTTTGAGAGTCGGCGCCGAGCTGTTTGGGCATTATTTTTCCCTGCAAATCTCCGTCGCCGAGCGGCGCGCCCACATCGTTGCTTCAAGCGTAGCCCGTGAACGGCTCGACAAGATCCTCGCTGGACTGGCGGTTGATGAAACCCTGATGGAAGGGTTGCGTGACCATCTGGACGCCTTCTCCGAGCTTTTCGACTGCGATGGCGTCGGGCTGTGGGCGGAAAACCAATGGACGGCGAGTGGCGTCACTCCGACGCATGATGAAGCGCTCGAACTGGTGCGTTATCTCGCTGGGGAGGAGCAGGTGCATCCGCGCTCCGCGTCATCGCAGCTGGCCCTTTGGCATACCCAGGACTTGCGTAAGCTCACAGGACAGGTCAATTTCGGACAATCGGTTGCTGGCGTCATTGCTATTCCGCTGACCTCGATGCCGCGTGATTATCTCTTGATTTTCCGTAGCGAAGAGGCCCATGAAATTGAGTGGGCGGGCAAACCTACCAAGCTCGTCATCGATACTCCAGACGGGCAGCGGCTGACCCCACGCGGAAGCTTCGAGACATGGCGCGAAGAGGTACGGGGACAAAGCCGTCCCTGGAGCGAAACTGATTTGACTGCGGCCGATACCGTGCGGACCTATTTGCGCGATGTTTTCCTGAAGCAAAACGAAATCACTGCCGAAGAACGCGGGCGGCTCGATCAGCGGCGACGGATGCTAAATGACGAACTTAATCATCGCGTCAAAAATATCATCACGCTGATCAAGTCTATTGCGGTGCAGACTGGCGCCCATGCCGGTTCGGTCGAGGATTATTCCTCGTCGTTCGAAGGGCGCCTGCGCGCTCTTGCCTTTGCGCATGACCAGTCGCTGAGTGCTGCTGTGGGCGGCGATCTTGCAACCTTAATAGAGGCCGAGGCCGGGTTGCATCGCTATGGTTCTGAAACAGAGCGGGTGATCGCCGCAGGCGCAAAAATTCGGCTCAACGATCGGGCTTTCGGAACCCTGGCATTGGTGGTCCACGAACTGATGACCAATGCCGCCAAATATGGCGCGTTGTCAGTACCCACAGGTCGCCTCGACATTAGCTGGACGTTCTCAGAAAGCGAAGGGTGCGAGATCCGCTGGACCGAAACAGGCGGGCCGCCAACGCTCGCTCCTAGTCGCCAGGGGTTTGGCTCGAAGCTCATTCAAACGACGATGGTCTATGATCTTGGCGGTCTGGTCGATCTTGATTATCTGGAAAGCGGCCTAGTCGCTCGACTGGTCATTCCTCCGAAATTTGCTTCTCTGGTTGCCGAGGGATCTCCGCCAGCACCATCGGAAGCTGTGGACGCTGGAACGGGCGCGGCGGTACCTGGACTGGATGGTCTTTCCATCCTTCTGGTCGAGGATCAGTCTCTGATCGCGCTGGATACCGAAGAACTGTTGCGCCAGCTTGGCGCTAAAGAAGTGCGCTTATCGCCGGATGCTGCGCACGCCATGCGCAGCTTAGGTTCTTACAAACCGGATGCCGCTGTCCTGGACTTCAACCTGGGCGACGACACGTCGGAGCCGATTGCGGATCATCTTGTCGCACTGGGGATCCCATTTGTCTTTGCGACAGGTTATGGGGACAATGTCATGATCCCCGAACATCTGCGCGATGTTCCAGTTGTGAGAAAGCCTGCCGGCGCAAAAAGCCTCCTCGATCAGCTTGCGGAAGCCTATGAGAATCTTAGGACTGGCGAATAAAGTCCTTCGCGATGGCGACTTCGGCCTCGTTCCGAGCAACTCGGTTTCGATAAGTTTGAGTTAGCGCCCGAGGTCTCAAGGCCGCTCTTGTCGAGGCCCGCATGGCAAGCGCGCATTTCGTAGCACGTTGCTTCCGGAGGCGGTGCGGCGATGCGGCCATCATCATAATTGAGGATGGAGTAGGCAGGCTGCACGCTCTACAAGATCGGTGAAGACAGGGCATGGCGTGTCAACCTCGTGGCACAACCCTTCGCGGATTGGTCAAGGGAGATTAACAAATCCCCGCCTGCCGATTGAAACAGAAAGATCGGGGCCGGTTGAGGCCGGCCCCGATACTGTCAGTAGTCCATGGCCGGCATCGGCGCGGCCTTCTCCTCTTTCGGCAGCTCGGCGACGAGCGCCTCGGTCGTGATCAGCAGCGATGCGACCGAGGCCGCGTCTTGAAGGGCAGTACGCACCACCTTCGCCGGATCGATGACGCCCGCCTCGACGAGGTCCTGATACTCAGCGGTGGCCGCATTGAAGCCCCAATTATAGTCGGAACTTTCGAGCAGCTTGCCGACGATATAGGCACCGTCCTCGCCGGCATTCTCGGCGATCTGACGCGCGGGTGCGCGCAGCGCCCGGCGTATGATGTCGATGCCGGACTGCTGGTCGTCATTGGCGGCCTTCAGAACATCGAGCGCCTTGATCGCACGGAGCAGCGCGATGCCGCCGCCCGGCAGGATGCCTTCTTCGACCGCGGCCCGCGTCGCATGGAGCGCGTCGTCGACACGGTCCTTCTTCTCCTTGACCTCGACCTCGGTCGCGCCGCCGACCCGGATCACCGCCACGCCGCCCGCGAGCTTGGCCACGCGCTCCTGCAGCTTCTCGCGGTCATAGTCGGACGTCGTGGTCTCGATCTGCTGGCGCAGTTGCGCGACGCGACCATCGATATCGGTCTTCTGCCCAACACCGTCGATGATGGTCGTGTTGTCCTTGTCGATCACGACCTTCTTGGCGCGACCGAGCATATCGATAGTGACGGTCTCGAGCTTGATGCCGAGATCCTCGGAGACCACATTGCCGCCGGTCAGGATGGCGATATCCTCGAGCATCGCCTTGCGGCGGTCGCCGAAGCCCGGCGCCTTGACCGCGGCGATCTTGAGCCCGCCACGCAGCTTGTTGACGACGAGCGTGGCGAGCGCCTCGCCCTCGACATCCTCGGCGATGATCAGCAGCGGCCGCCCCGACTGGACGACCTTCTCGAGCAGCGGCACGAGCGCCTGCAGGTTCGAGAGCTTCTTCTCGTGGATCAGGATGTAGGGATCGTCGAGCTCGACCTTGAGCTTTTCGGCATTGGTGATGAAGTAGGGCGACAGATAGCCACGGTCGAACTGCATGCCCTCGACCGTCTCGAGCTCGGTCTCAAGACTCTTGGCCTCCTCGACCGTGATCACGCCCTCGTTGCCGACCTTCTCCATCGCCTCGGCGAGGATGCGACCGACCTCCCCGTCGCCGTTGGCCGAGATGGTGGCAACCTGCGCGATCTCGCTGTTGGCGCCGACCTTTTTGGCGTGGTTTTTGAGATCCTTGACGACCGCGCCCACCGCGAGATCGATGCCGCGCTTGACATCCATCGGGTTCATGCCGGCGGCGACAGCCTTCGAGCCCTCACGCACGATCGCCTGGGCAAGTACGGTGGCGGTTGTAGTGCCGTCGCCCGCCTTGTCGTTCTGCTTGTTAGCCACCTCGCGCAGCATCTGCGCGCCCATATTCTCGAACTTGTCGGCAAGCTCGATTTCCTTGGCGACGGTGACGCCGTCCTTGGTGATGCGGGGAGCCCCGAACGACTTATCGATGACGACATTGCGGCCCTTGGGACCGAGCGTCACCTTCACGGCGTTGGCCAGCGTATCGACGCCGCGCAGCATACGGTCGCGCGCGTCCGACGCAAACTTCACTTCCTTGGCAGCCATCGCTGCTACTCCTTTCTCTTTCCTTCCTGAATGTTCGAGGGATAAGTACGACCGATCAGGCCGCCTGCTTGAGAGGCACGACGTTGTCGATCACGCCAAGGATGTCGCTCTCCTTCATGATGAGCAGGTCCTCGCCGTCGATCTTGACCTCGGTGCCCGACCATTTGCCGAACAGGATGCGATCCCCGGCTTTGACGGAGAGCTCGACGAGCTGGCCGCTGTCGTCGCGGGCGCCGAGTCCGACGGCGACGACTTCGCCTTCCTGCGGCTTTTCCTTGGCTGTGTCAGGAATGATGATGCCGCCCGAGGTCTTCTCCTCGGCTTCGATGCGACGGACGACCACACGGTCGTGCAAGGGGCGGAAATGCATGGCAAAACCTCCAGATGCAAAACAGGTTGTGATGTCCCTGCCGTTCATCTGAACGACAGGTTCGCGTGAACTAGGAAATGAGATTTTTTGGGTCAAGAGGGCGAACGGAATTTTTTGGCACTCATTTTCTCCGAGTGCCAAACCGGCCATTCTGAGTAACGTGCGATGACATCATCCCTCTTGACGCGACTCGGATCAGCACCAAAATCTTGAGCCGCGTGCGGCACTGCACGCATGAGAAAGGAGCGACACAAGGAAAGGAGCCACGGCCATGTCGCAGCCATTTTCCCATTTCTTGCACCCCTTCGACGTTGCGCACCATCCGAGCCTTGAGCCGGAAGTAAAACGCGCCATTCTCGCATCCTGGGCGTCCGATCGCTCCGCGGTGAGGGACCAGCCGGCGATGCGAAAGCCGCCCGGCGCCAAGCGCGCCGTTCCGATCGATGAGGTCTTCGCCGCCATGCGATCGCTCGATGAGCAGCGGACTGACGGCCGACCGCTGCAATGAGTGATCGCGACTTCATCGCGCAGCTGGAGGGCTACAGTCTCACCACCGCCGAAATCCATTATTACCGGCCCGATGCGCCGTCGCTTCTCCAGCTGTTCATATGGCAGGAATATGATCTTGCGCCCGACTTCCCTATGCTGTTCGATTTCCTCGACCATTGGCGACGCGAGATCGAGGCCGCGCTCCATTCGGTCCGGATCGCCCATGGCCGGCTGATCGGACCTACCGAATGGCGCGCGGTCGATGGCATAATCCCGCTCCCATGATAGGCGGTCATGGCGAGCGCTGGCGCCGGCGAGGCGGACGGACGGTCCGCCTCACCCTTGCCTTCGACGACATCATGGGATTTGCGCTCGCTCTGCTGTCGGTGCCACCCGATGAGCTGGAAGCGCTGGGCTGGAGTTTTGCCGACCGCAAGCGACTCCTCGATCATTTCCTAAAATCGGGCAATGCAGCGCAGCGCGTACCTCGGGATGAGTTGGGGCAAAGCCTGATCACGCTGCGGCTGCCGCAGCGGGACCTCGCACCGCTTCAGCGCTTCGCCCGCCGCGAAATGCCCAAGGCCGCTTCCAACGCCGCCATGCTCGATCGAGTTCTTCGGGTGCTCGACGAGGCCGCATAGCGGCGGATTCAACTGGCCAGGAACGGCGCGGCCGCGAGACCGTCGAAGACGAACTGGACAGCGAGGCCGGCGAGAAGCACGCCGGAAATGCGGCCGACGACGTCGGCACCGGTGCTGCCGAGCAGCAGGACAAGGCGGTCGGCCGCGAGCATCGCGAGCCAGGTCGACAGCATACAAACCATGATCATCGCGAGCACGCTGCCGCCCTCGATCCAGTTCTCGGTGCGGCCCATGACGAGCACGGCGGCCGAAAGGCTTCCGGGGCCCGCGATCAAGGGAAACGCCAGCGGGAAGACCGCGATATCGCCGGGCTCTTCGGCTTCCCGGCGCTCGCCTTCGCTGATGGATGAGAGTCCAGGACTTGAGAAGGTGAGCGACAAGGCCTGCAGAAACAGCAGCACGCCGCCAGCCACCCGAAATGCGGGCAGCGAGATATGCAGGAGCGAAAGAACGACGCCGCCCGCAACAGCGAACAGCAGCAGCACGCCAGCGGCGATCGTGACCGAGCGCGAGGCGAGACTGATCCGCTCGCTGCGGTGGATTCCGGCCGTCAGGCCGGCGAAGACCACCGCCGTCTCGATCGGACCGATGGTGACGAGCAGGGTGATAAAGGAGGAAAGGATGCTGGGTGATATGTGCATGGGTCAAGCAACGGAAAACTAGTAAAGGGAGCGGCGCCCACGCCGCTCCCTTATGACTCAGGTGGCTTTGAATTAGCGGCCGGGATGGTCGACGGAGGCTGCGTCATGTGCGGCGCATTGCGTCCGTTCGGTTCGGGTGCGAGGCAGTTGCCGGCCGCGCTGCGTGGCAGTCACCCGAGCTGTTAGACACGGCCTTCGGTGGCTGCCCCGAGCCAAGCGAGGTGACCTGAAGGTTGCGGCCGCAGGTGCTTCCGCCGTTGATCGTCGAGACGAAGCTGTAGCTGACGGTCCCAGGAGGCAGGCTGCGCAACGCCGTCAGGTCGATCTTCCCGTCATCGGCCATTGCCGGGAGCGGCAAGGCGCGAGCCTGACGCATCATCAGGTCGCTCTGCCGGTCCATGTCGGCCGCGATGCGATCGAACAGAGCTAATGAGCCCGGCTCGAATGGATCGAGCCAGGTGATTGGTGCAACGCTCCAGGCAGGCGTGACCGTCACCTTGGGCGCGACATCTCCCTCATATTCTATGCGCGCGACCGTACCGACCGGCAGGCCGACCTTCATAACATGGTTGCCATGGCTCGCCGCCAGCGCGGTACCGATGGCGGCGACCGCCGCCACGCCGACCAGGACGGCTGTACGAATTTTTCGCATCAATCGTCTCCTCTGATCATGGGTGAATGTGAAAATGCCATCATCCCGACGCCAACCGCGCTTCCCGAGCCCAAGGCGTTTTCAAGCGCGGCCGGATAGCGGCCGCAGCACCGTGCGTGCGGACCTGTTGGCCAGTAGCACACCACCGGCGTCGGTTCCGCTGGCAGGCGACTGGGAAGCGGATGCTGGCGACCCGGCGCGCCATGGAGCGAGAAGTCCAATCCATGGCGCCGGCAGTAGTTCGCTGCGGTCTCTGCGTCTAAAAAACGCAGCTCGATCGTCTCGAGCGGATCGCCGCCGCCGGTCCATCCGGTCAGGGGATCGGCAACGGGCCGCCAGCGCGGCGCGAACCGCACCCGCCATTGTCCACGCCCGCCGAGCCCGCCCTGATTGGTCGCGCGCGGCACCGGCTCGATCACCGCTCGCGCATCTGGTGGTAGCGCGCTCGACGCGCCTAGTCCGGGGTGGTTATCGTTGGCGGATGGCCCGGAACCGAAGTTCCGGGCCAGATCGTCAGGCCGCCTTGCCATTGACCGGGATGCGGCGGACATTTTCGTTCGCCGCCTCCGTTTTTAGCAGGGTGACCGTCAGCACGCCGTTCCGGAAAGTTGCGGCGGCGTGGTCGCGTTCGATGCCCTGGGGCAGTCCGATACGGCGTTCAAAGCGGCCGTAGTTGCGCTCGGTATAGCCACGATCCTTGTCTTCGACCTCGGACCGCTTCTCACCACGAAGCGTCAACGCTCCGTCTTCGACGGTGATTTCGACGTCCTTCTCGTCGAGACCCGGCAGTTCGGCCGTGACGCGGATTTCCTTGTCAGTCTCGCCGAGCTCGACATGCGGCCAGCCGGCAGCGCGGTCGAACCCGGTTAATGCGGGCACGCCGAAGCCGCGGAGGGTATCGTCGAACAGCCAGTTCATCTCGCGGTGGAGCGAGAGCAAAGAGTGGGTATTAGTGTCGCGGTCGCGCTCGGCCCTGACCGGGACAGGAAGCCGGTTTTCCTGCCGGCTCGAGGGAATGAGATCACGAAAAGCCATGATGGTCATCTCCTTTTCTGGCTGGAAGGGTGAAGGCCTGCCGGCCCGCCGGGGGCGGTGCCGGCAAACCTTTTAATCATGGATCAGGCCGCTTCGCGGGTCTCATCCCTTGGCGCTTCGATCTGATCCTGGGCAGCCTTGCCGCCGCTGATCTCGATTCTGCGCGGCTTCATTGCCTCGGGCACGACTCGCTTGAGCGCGATGCTCAGTAGGCCGTTCTCGAAACGGGCGTCCCCGGCTTCCACGAAGTCGGCAAGCTGAAAGCGCCGCTCGAACGCGCGTGTGGCAATGCCGCGATGCAGATATTCGCCCTGCCCGTTGTCGTCGGCTCGCTTGCCGGTGACGGTGAGCAGGTTCTGTTGGGCCACCACCTCGATATCCTCAGGGTGGAAGCCAGCCACCGCCAGCGTTACGCGGTAGCTGTCATCGCTTTCTCTCAGAATGTCGAAGGGCGGATAGCCGTCATCTTCGCGGGTGCCGGCTTCGAGCAGATTGAACAGCCGATCGAAGCCCACGGTTGAGCGCCGATAAGGTGCAAAGTCAAAAGCAGTGGTTCTCATTTCCAAATCCTCCTATTGAGCAATTCGGGCATGAGACGTGCCGGAGAGAGCCGGCACTCTCAATGTCCACCAGACCCGGTTTTCAGCGTCCGGCGAGAAAAAGTTAAGAAGAGAGGATGGGGTTTCAAGAGATTTTTTTGGGCAGGTCCGGCTCCTCCCCCCGTCTGCCGTGCGGCGATCCAGCGCTGGCTTCGGTCCATTGAAATCCTCACCTCCAGATCAAGAAATCTCGTGCTTACCGGGCCCTTCTGACGGTTGGTGGCCTTGCTGTCTTAGCCCTGATCGCCCCCCAGGATTGCGCCATTGAGAAAGGTCTCAATCAAGGCCTCGGCTTCGCAGGCATTTTGAACTTGCGCGCTGGTCAGCCTCAGGCTGTCAGCGCATCCTTCAGTATCGACAAGAGCGGAGAGTTTACTGGCAGGGATCGGACGATCACGAGAGGTCCGCTTCGGCACCAACGCACAAGCGCCAAGAAGGATGGCTAATCGACCACGACACGAACAGGCTGACAGGCGTCGATGGCATCCGCCTATATTTATAATGTCCTTGACGCCCACTGCCGCGCCTCACATGTGGCCAGCCACCACGTTTTTTTTGAAATGGCCACTGGCAAGTTCGCTAACGAGGGAACGTGAGGCATTCGACGATGTATGATCCCGAATTCGACGCCGGTTTGTGGCTTTCCTCGGTGGTGGACAATTCCGGCGACGCCATCCTCAGCAAAACGCTCGACGGCGTCATCACCAGCTGGAATGCGGGAGCCGAAAAGCTGTTCGGATTCACCGCCGCGGAGGCGATCGGCCAGCCCATTACGCTCATCATCCCCGAGGACCGGCTCCAGGAGGAAGCCGACATCATTGGCAAACTGCGGGCAGGCGAACGCATTGATCGCCTCGAAACGGTGCGCCGGCGCAGTGATGGTGAACTTGTCTATATTGAGGTTACCATCTCGCCGGTGCGCAACACCGCGGGCGAGATCATGGGTGCGTCGAAGATCGCGCGTGATATCGGCGAGCGCCTTCGTCATGCTGAGAATCAGCGAATCCTTGTTTGCGAGATGCATCACCGCATCAAGAACCTGCTTTCGATCGTGCAAGGGTTGGTCAGAGTTGGCCGCCGAAGGGCCGACGATGTCGATCACTTTGCTGACGACCTGAGCAGTCGGATCACCGCGCTAGGCGCTGCGCAGCAACTTGTACTCGGCCTTCCTGGCGAGGAGCGACCCAGTGCGGCGCTAAGCGAGGTCATCGGCGCGGTACTGGAGCCCTATCGAAACGGGGCTCAGATCACCGTCGCGCAGTGCGACACCCCCGTCGGCGCTAACGCCTCGACGTCACTAGCGCTGCTTCTGCATGAACTCGCCACCAACGCCGTCAAATATGGCGCTCTTTCCCATTCCGACGGCCAACTCACGGTCGATATCACCGTGGCGAATGCAACCATTACTATCGCCTGGCGCGAATACGGTGGCAGTGATGACAATGGCGATCAGGGCTTCGGGACCGAGCTTATGTGCGCGGCTCTGCGTGGACTCGGCGGGACGATCGAAAAAGCGTGGCATGGCGGCGAGCGGGTCGTGACCATATGCCTCGCCCGCGACCAGCTCGCTCACTGACCAACGAATTGTTTGCGGTCAGTCGAGACCGAGGCTCGCCTTGATCATGTCGATGCGGTTTGCCGCTTCGGCCTTGCTCAGGTCGGCAGGCGGCGGCGCTTGGCCTGCTTCCTCGCACAGCGTGGTCAAATAGGAGCCTTGCGCCCCCGTCATCGGTTCGTCGCCGGACACCCAGTCTTCGGGATTCTTTTCGGTGTTCGAGCCGGGATGCTCGTCGAGCTTGGGATTGTGCAGCTGTTCGGTCATGGCAATATCATGTTCCCATATTGTTCTTTTTAAGAACGGCGTCATGAACCGACGGTTCCCGTGGCGGCATCTGCGGCGAAGTGAGGGCGCAAATTTGCCAGTTGTTCGTTCTCGCAAAATTCGGGGATTAGTGTTCAGGAGAGTAGCAATGCCGCAGGGCGACAAGTCGAGCTACACGGGCAAGCAGAAGCGCAAGGCCGAACATATCGAGGAAGGCTATGAGGAACGCGGTGTCGGCAAGAAGGAAGCCGAACGCCGTGCGTGGGCGACGGTGAACAAGGAATCAGGTGGCGGAAACAAGTCCGGATCGGGGCGAGGCAAGCCCGAGAACCACAGCGCGTCACGCAAGGGCGGTCGCAAAAGCGGATCGTCCCAGGGCCATGAGAAACGGTCAGCCGCCGCAAAGAAAGGCTGGGAAACGCGCCGCAAGCAATCGCGTGGTTAGACTTTCGCGATCGCCTTAATCGTCAGCCTTCAGACCGGCATACCAGTCGGCATAGGGACCGGTGTGCGCCATCTGGCGGTTGAGATCGGGGGCGCCGTCGCTCCACCAAACCGGGCCGCGCTCGCCTAGCGCGCGTTTCACCTGATCGACAGCGCCGTGGGCCGCATCCTCGGCCGCCATATCCCCATCCCTTCTGGCCTTCGCGACCGCGCGCCGGGCTGCCATCAGTTGCCGAACCATCTGCTCGCGCTCGTTGGGGTCGAGTGATGGATCGGAAGTGCGCCAAAGCCGTCCGCGCACGACGAAATAGCGTCCGTCAGGCGTGACGGGATGATGCCCGGCCTTGGCAGGCGATGATCGTTCGTTCGCCATGCTCACTTTCACGACTCCTCTCGCGAAACCCTCTCCGCGCCGAAGGCGTTCCTCAACCGGACAGGAGCGACGGTGGTGACCGCGGAGTCTTTCAAACCCAACCTGAGAATGGTCTTAGCGTCCAGCCTGTCGAGGTTGCGCCGATCTGCGTGCTGTCGAAACTAGTTTTTTTGGGGCCACAAGGGGCCTTGGCGTTGCCGGACGCCCGTTTTCCGGGGCAGGTAGCGCTCCTTTTCGCATTCGCTTACGAGAAGGAGGACGAGAGTGTCTCAGGCCGAAGATGAAAAGTGGATGCGCAAGGCCATCGAGATTGCACGGTCCAAAGGATCCAATCCCTCTACCTCCCCCTTGGGCTGCGTGATTGTTCTGAATGGCAAGATCATTGCCGGCGAGCGCAACCAGACCGAGGAATTACCCGACGCTACCGCGCACGCAGAGATGATGGCGATCAGGCGAGGATGCGAAGACACCGGTGAAATGGAGCTGCGCGGTGCAACGCTTTACTCGACGCTTCAACCATGCGGGATGTGTACGATGGCCTCGATCTGGTCGAAGGTCGGCAGGGTTGTCTATGGCGCAGGGCGTGACGATGTGCATGCAATGTATTTCGAGGCCAAGCATGTAGATACATTGGCGTTCATCGCTGATGCCTATCGCGATGACATCGTGATTGAAGGCGGGTGCCTGCGGGAAGAATGCGCTGCCCTTTATTACCCGCCCGACGCCGATGTGCCGCTAGAGGAGCAAGGCAACCTATGACGCAGATCAATGTGAATACGGCGAGCGCTGACGAGCTCGATGCGATACCCCGGCTCAAGGGCCATGGTTTTGAGATCGTGCGCTACCGTGAAGATCGCGGCGCGTTCACCGCGCTGCGTCAGTTGGAAGAAGTTCCGGGAATGGCCGGGAATGCCGATGGGCTGGAAGATGCCCTGACGATCTGATCCACCTTGACAGATACAAAGACGCCGCCCCGTGAGGGGCGGCGTCCTGTAGCTCAATAGAGACTTATTCCTTGGCGCCGGTGCCCGGCTCGGTCGTCTTGGGCGCCTTGCCGTCTTCGACGCGACCTTCGTTGCGCAGATCGCGGCCTTCCTGGGCCTTCTTCTTTGCTTCGGGGGTGTCGCCGTGTTCGTTCATCTCTTCCTTGACGAAACCGGCAGCTTCCTTGGCTTTGCCTTCAATGCTCATGATGCTCTCCTTCGAATGGAATGACTGTAAAACACGTGCCGGAGTGACGTGTTCCCAATCGATGCCTATGCCAGCATGCGGACCTTTGGTTCGCGCGCCCAGATGCGGGTCGCAGCAGTCTTGATGAAGGTCGCACCTAGGTCGGTGATACCGTCGTCGGGTTCAACGCCCGCCTTGTCGAGCAATGGCTGTGCCTCTGCCGTATGGCCGATGGCCTTGAGATGCCCGAAAGCATCCATCACGAACTGAACGGCAGCCGCTTCTTTAAGAAGCTGCGTGCAGCCGTCTTCCGACAGAATGACGGCAATAGCATCGAACAGCACAGAGGGACCGCCAGCGAGCTGGAAATCGGCTTCCAGCACCGAACCATCGGACATCTTCGCGCCGCCGATCTTGGGTGCGACGATTACAGGGCGGCCCCCGGCATCACCGATCTGGCTGGTCAGCTCGTCGACAACGCCCGCATCAGAGCCGTCGGCAATGAGGATTGCGATGGTGCGCCCCTCAATCGACTTTGGCGCCCGCGGACCCTCAATGATCCGCAGCGCCGGCGAAGGCTCCATGTCCTTGACCGGCGCTGCGGATGGTGAAGCCTCGGGAACGTCCATATTGAGCCCGTCCGCAACGCGCTTGGCGAGCTTGGGATCGACATTTACAAGGTTGGCCATCATTCGCGTGCGCACATGGGCCAAGCCGACCTTACTGAGTTCGAAGACCAGGGCTGAAGCCAGATGCGCCTGCTCCGGCTCGGCGAGGGAACGGAAAAACAGCCTCGCCTGGCTATAATGGTCGGCAAAGCTCTCGGCGCGAATACGAAGCTTGCCGCCTTCCTCGTCCGGCCCGGTTGCAGCGGCGATGCTGCGATAGCCAGTAACGGGGCATTCGCGCGGGCCGGGCTCATCTCCGGGCCGCGTCTCGGCACCTTCAGACAGGCCATTGGGCTCGTAGTTCGTGCGCCCCTTCGGCACCGCCATCTGAAATTGGCCGTCGCGCTGGAAATTCATTACCGGGCATTTGGGCGCGTTCACGGGAAGCTGATGGAAATTGGCCGTGCCAAGCCGCGACTTCTGGGTATCGAGGTAGGAGAAGAGCCGGCCCTGCAGCAACGGATCGTTGGAAAAGCCGATGCCAGGCACGATGTTGCCCGGGCAATAGGCGACCTGCTCGGTTTCCGCGAAGAAATTGTCGGGATAGCGATCGAGGATCATGCGGCCGATCACGCGAACCGGCAGCATTTCTTCCGGAATGATCTTGGTGGAATCGAGTACGTCGAAATCGAGGCTGTCGGCAAACGCTTTGTCGAAAGCCTGGATGCCCAGCTCCCATTCCGGGAAGTCACCCCGGTCGATCCGCTCGAACAGATCGCGGCGCTGATGATCAGGATCGGCGCCGGCGATCTTCACCGTCTCGTCCCAGATCGTCGACTGGAGACCGGCCTTGGGCTTCCAGTGGAATTTCACGAAGGTCACGTCCCCCGCTTCGTTTTCCATCTGGAACGTGTGGATGCCAAAGCCTTCCATCGTGGCGAACGAGGCCGGCAGGGTGCGATCACTCATTGCCCACATGATCATGTGGGTGGATTCGGGCATCAGGCTGATGAAGTCCCAAAAGGTGTCGTGGGCCGTCGCCGCCTGGGGATAGCCGGTCTGGGCCTCCATCTTGGCGGCATGGATCAAATCGGGAAACTTGATCGCGTCCTGGATGAAGAACACCGGGATGTTGTTGCCGACCAGATCCCAATTGCCTTCGGTCGTGTAGAACTTGACCGCAAAGCCCCGCACGTCGCGCGGAGTATCGACCGAACCTGCGCCGCCCGCAACCGTCGAGAAGCGCGTAAAGACCGGAGTCTTGGTGCCCTTGGCAAAGACGGCTGCCTTGCAGATGTCCGAGATGTCGTCGGTCGCCTCGAAATAGCCATGCGCCGCAGAGCCACGGGCATGGACGATGCGTTCGGGAATGCGTTCATGGTCGAAATGGAAAATCTTTTCGCGCAGAACAAAATCCTCCAGCAGGACCGGGCCGCGCGCGCCTGCCTTGAGCTGGTTCTGGTTGTCGGAAATCCGGATGCCCTGGTTGGTGGTCAGGACATTATCGTCACTTGCTTGCTGATGTGTTTCCCCGCCACTTCCCGTGCCGTTTTCGATTGCGTTCTTACTGGCCATGTCGGTCCCTTTCGCGCTGATCGTGATATGGTTCACTCGCAACGCATCAGGGGGGAAAAAGTCGGTACCTCAAAATCAAAATCGGAAAAGTTTGTTCGTAGCGCCCCGAATAAGCGGGCGGGATGAAAATTATACCTTAGAAACATAAGGATATTTAATCACGACCGTAGCCGCACTATAATGTCCCCATAGTCAAGATTTATCTCTAAGATTATTACCCGAATGTAAAATGCCTCTATGTGGTCATCTTATTTTCGCCTGTTAGCGGCGCAATTCTGCAATCACTATATTGATCGAAGTTAACCTGCACTCGCTGCAGAAAAACTCTGCCGGCTTCGGGAAATAAACCTTTCATATAAGCGTTAACGGCTTGGCGATTGTGAAACATATCCATTATCGCTGGGAGCCCGTTGAATGCGCATTGCCATCATAGCCCATTTGAAGTTTGCCATAGGTGAGCCTTTTGCAGGCGGGCTGGAGATGCACACCCACATGCTTGCGCGGTCACTGCGCGAACGCGGGCACGACGTCACGCTCTTTGCTTCGACGCGCTCCGATCCCGCACTGGGGGTGGAAGCGATCTGTGATGAGACCTCGCTTCTAGAAACGGGCATTGCCGAAGCCAATGATGTTGCCTTCTTCCGCGAACATCATGCGTATCTTGGGCTGATGACCAAATTGCGGTCGCGATCGTTTGACGTGATCCACAACAATTCGCTGCACTATCTCCCTGTCAGCATGGCCGAGACGCTTGCTACCCCCGTCCTGACCACACTTCACACCCCGCCCTTTTGCTGGCTGGAAAGCGGAGTTCGGCTCAACCGCGGACCGATGACCTATGTCGCCGTTTCGCAGGCGACGGCCGACATGTGGAGCCACGTGGCCAAGACCGATCATGTCATTCCAAACGGCATCGATCTCACACACTTCCCGTACCAGCCTGTCGCAAGCGAAACGCCGTATCTGGTCTGGTATGGCCGGATCGTCCCCGAAAAGGGACTGGACTACGCGATCGATGCGGCGCGGCTTGCAGGATTGCCGCTGCGTATCGCCGGCCCTATCTCGAACCAGAGCTATTTCGATGAAAAGATTGCGCCGCGTCTGGGCGCCAAGGTCGAATATGTCGGGCATCTGTCCCACCGCGAACTCGCCCGCCTGGTGGGCGGGGCTATCGCCGCGCTTTGCACTCCGCGATGGGAAGAACCCTATGGCCTGGTTGTGGCTGAGGCGCTGGCTTGCGGCACTCCCGTCGCCGCGTTCCAGCGCGGCGGTGTGCCTGCGCTCTTGAATGAAGATTGCGGCGTTCTTGCGCAGCCGGACGATGTCGCATCGCTGGCATCGGCGGCGCTGGCCGCTTCCGTGCTGAGCCGCAGCGCCTCCAGGGCTCATGCGGAGCGATATTGCGACGCGCAGCGCATGGTCGATGAGTATGAAGCCGTGTACCGTCAGATCGCGCTTGCTTCGGTTGTCGCCCACGAGCCGCAGACTGCACCTCTCATTGCCAGCGTCGCATGAGGCCACCAGTCTGCGTCTGCATACCGGCTCGTAACGAGGCGGAGCATATCGGTCGCCTGATCGAAGCTCTGGCACAGCAAACCGTTCAGACCTTCGCTGTCGCGATATGCGTCAACAACAGTAGCGATGCCACCCATGCGAAAGCCGCTGAAGCTACGCTTCGCTCCAATGCCGGGTTTGCGCTTCACATCGTTCAGCGTGTGTTCGAGCCGGAACTTGCCCACGCCGGATCTGCCCGCCGCGCGGCGATGGACATGGGCGCTGATCTTCTGACGCCCGACGGCCTATTGCTTTCCACGGATGCGGATTGCCGACCCCCCGCCGATTGGATCGAGGCCAACCTGGCACATTTTTCTCCAGAGCGGATCATTGGCGGTCGCATCGAACTGGACGAACTGGAAGCGGACATGGCCCCGGCGATCTTCAGGCTGCGCCGCCGGTTCGATGCCTATTGGGAGGCCGTGCGCGCGATCGAGGACAAGATCGATCCCGTCGCGTGGGATATGCCGCCCCGACACGGCGATCATACGGGGGCCAGCCTTGCGCTGTCCGTCGGCCTTTATCACCGCGCGGGCGGTGTTCCGCTGCTGCCGACCGGCGAGGATCGTGCCTTGGTCGAGGCGGCGATCAAGGCGGGGGGCAAGCTCGTCCACCCGAATGCGGTGTGGACCCGGGCGTCCTCCCGGACTGCAGGGCGTGCCAATGGCGGCATGGCGGCCGACATGCAGCGGTGGATCGCTTGCGCCGCAAGCGGTGAAATTCCTATGGTCCCTGCTTTCTCCCATTGGGAGGAGCGCGCAGGCTGGCGGCTTTTGACCAGGCCTGAGATGGGCGTAGCGGCCTGTCTGGAAGCAGAGCGCGCCTTACCCCCCATGCCGTGCGACATGCCGCTTCCCGACATGGCGGAAGCCGAAATGACAGCCGTCCAATGAGCCGCCCGATCGGATATTATGTCCATCATCACGGCGACGGCCATCGCCAGCGCGCGATTGCGATCGGTCATTCGCTGGACAATGTCATGCTCATGGGGAGCGGGCTTGCCGGCAGAACCGGAAACTTCCCCTTCCTCGATTTGCCTGATGACCGTCTCGACGACAGCTTCGCCGGCATGGATCATGTCGAGCGTCCTTCTTCCCTTCACTATGCGCCGCTCGATCATGAAGGCATCCGCCAACGCACGGCGCAAATGATAGGCTGGATCGCCGAGGCGCGTCCGCGCCTGATGGTGGTCGATGTCTCGGCCGAGGTGGCGATGCTGGCGCGGCTTGCATCGGCGCCGACGGTTTATGTCCGGTTGAGCGGCCGCCGGCTCGATGCTGCCCATCTGGACGCCTTTCGCGGGGCTAGTGCTCTGCTCGCTCCTTTCCACGATGCGCTCGACGATGACGAAACCCCAGCTTGGGTGCGCGAGAAGACCTTCTACGCCCCTGGCATCGTCCGATCTGCCAGCCAGAATATCAGCGCGAATGATGACGTTGTGCTGGTCGTCCTCGGGCGCGGGGGCGCGATATCCAATGGAGAGCACTGGGCAGCCGCAGCCCGAGCAGCGCCCGCATGGCAGTGGCGCGTCATCGGTCCCTGCACCGTACCCGCTGATTTGCCACCCAATCTTGAATTGCGCGGGTGGGTCGATGATGCGGACGCGCAGATTGCTGCGGCCAGGGTCGTCATTGGCGCTGCAGGCGATGGCGTCGTCAGCGCAGTTCTGTCGGCGCGGCGCCCATTCATTTGCCTGCCCGAACCCCGCCCGTTCGACGAGCAGGCATCGAAGGCCAACAGGCTGGCGGCAGTGGGCGCAGCAATTGTACGGCATGACTGGCCCCAGCCTCAGGAATGGCCTGGCCTTATCGGTCGGGCCATCGAGCAAAACCAGCAATGGCCCGCTTGCCTTGAAAGTGAAAGCGGGCCGGAACGAGTCGCGCGTTGGCTCGATGACCTTTGTGTCCCGGCAGTCTCAAACAGGAGCCATATCGCGTGATCCCCGATCCTCAGGACCAAGTCATTGACTCGACCGACATCGTCGATCGCCTTGCAATGCTTGGCGCGCGCTATGACGCCGCACCTAATTTCCCCAGTGATAGCCTGGCAGCGCTGATCCAGAGCGGTCATCATCGCCGGTTCGCACCGCAACTATGTGGAGGGAGTGCTTTTGAAAATGAGGTGGCCCGTGCACGCGCGATGGCAAAGGCCTTGCGCCAGGTCGGGCGCGGCGATCTCAGTATCGGTCGCTTGTATGAAGGCCATGTCAACGCGATGTCGCTGTTCGACTGGTACGCAACACCCCAACAGCTTGAGTGGCTGACGCAAGTGCTGGATCGCGGTGCGTGGTTCGGTGTGTGGGCGACCGAGCCGGCGCCCGGTGTCCGGCTCGCTGGCGAAGCGACCCTGTCGCTGATCGGCGAGAAGATGTTCGCAAGCGGAGCCGGCGGTCTCGATTATGCCCTCGTCACAGCTGCCTGCAAGAACACCGCGCGGCGCCTGGTCATCGTCCGCGCCAATGAAAAGGCGCGGACGGACCTGTCGGGTTGGCGTGTTCGCGGAATGCGTGCGAGCGTGAGCGGTCGGTATTCGCTCGACGACATGGCTGTCGAGCCGCTCATGCTGCTGGGTAAGCCGGGCGCCTATGACCAGGATCCCCGCTTTACCGCAGGCGCCTGGCGTTTCTGCGCGGCGCAGCTTGGCGGCATTGAGGCGCTTGCATCGGAAATCCGGTCGGCCATGCGCGATAGCGCCCGCGAAGATCCGCTGCAGCGGGCGCGGTTTGCCGATGCCGTCGTAGCGGTGCGAACCGCAGGCTTCTGGGTGGAGGAAGCAGCGCAGCGCTTCGCTTCGGGTGATGCGGACGCCGTTGCCGTCGCGCGGCTGACACGCGGGGTCGTCGAAAATGCCGGGTTCACCGTGATGGAGGCCGCTGCGCGCATCCTTGGCACGCGCAGCGCCTTTGACGGTGAACGCGCGGACAAGATCATCCGCGACCTTTCCCTGTACCTGCGCCAGGCCGGACCCGATCATGCGCGGGACGAGGCTGCCCGGACGCTTCTCGATCACGACATCTGGGATGAAAGCGACCGGCTGTGGTGAAAGCCGAGGCTTTGGCCCAAAGCCCTTGGGCGCAGGCGCGCTGGCTCGTGCTCGCCCCCCATCCCGACGACGAAACGCTCGGCGCGGGTGCGTTGATCAAACACTGCGCCGCTCATGACCGGCTAGGGGGCATCGTCTTCCTGACCGATGGCACTGGCTCCCACCCCGAAGGTACGCCCCGCGTTGCTGCGACCCGGCGCAAGGAAGCCCGCAATGCGATTGGCAGGCTAGGTGCCAGAGCGATTCCGACGATCTGGATGGGATGGCGCGATGCTCACCCCTATCCCACCGACAGTAAAGCCTTCGCACGGGGGGCCGATCGGCTTGCTGCGCTGCTGCGCTGGCACCGGATCGATGCCATTGCCGTCTCCGATAAGAGCGAGGCGCATTGCGACCATGTTGCGGCATACAGGCTGGCCGAAGCGGCCTTGCGAAGGGCGAGGCGCCCGATCGCCCTGTTCGCCTATCATGTCTGGAGCGATACGCCGCGCCGTGCGCGACGTATCGCAACGCCGGCCATGCCCGCCGGGCGGCGGCGCCATGCCCTTCTGGCCCATCGCAGCCAGGTCTCGCCGGTGATCGGCGAGGGTTTCCGCCTTCCACCGGAGAAGTTGCGCATGGCCGCGCAAGACGTTCTGACATTGAGAAGGGATTGCCGATGACCGGCACCAGCCTGACCGCACAATATTTCGATGACATTTTCGGATCTGACGATGATCCATGGAATCTTGCGTCGAGCGAGTATGAAGCGGCCAAATTTGCCCACACGCATGATGTTCTGGCCGACCGACGATATGCGCGCGCACTGGAGATAGGCTGCGCCCATGGCGTGCTGACCGGGCATCTGGCTCCCATGTGCGACAGCCTGCTTGCCGTCGATATCAGCACAAAGGCATTGGCAAAAGCAAGGGAACGGGTCGGGGATCGGCCTGGCGTGTCGCTGGCCCAAATGGCGTTTCCGCACGAAACTCCCGAGACCGAAGATTTCGACCTCGTGGTGCTGTCCGAAGTGGCCTATTATTGGGGTCTGGCGGATCTCGACCGTGCAAGCGAATGGCTTCGAGATCACGTCTCTTCCGGCGGCCGGATTATCCTTGTCCATTACACAGGAGAAACCGACTATCCGCAAAGCGGCGATAAGGCGGTCGAAGCCTTATGGACCGAACTTGCTGCGGACTTTGACGTTGAGCTCGCCGACCGGCGAGACACATATCGTCTCGATTTGTGGAAGCGTCGCTGATGGGCGTCTCGGTCCTCACCATTGTCCGTAACCGCAGCGCACATCTGTCGCAGCTCGTCGAGGGCCTGCGACGGAGCGATCGCCGCCCCGATGAGCTGATTGTCGTCGATATGAGTGACGATCCGGTCACGGTTGGACCGACAAGCTTCCCCGTCCGCATCGAGCGGTTCGAGACGGTCGGGCTTCCATTGGCCGCCGCCCGCAACCGCGCGGCGGCCTTGGCCACTCACGATATGCTGGTGTTCCTCGATGTCGATTGCATTCCACTGCGTGATTGCGTCGGCCTCCTGGCCGAGACCCTCACCGAGCATGACAGCCTGCTCTGCGCGGAAATCCGCTATCTTGGTCCCGATGATGCGCGCGGATCTTGGGAGGAAGCCGACTTGCTCAAGCATGGCCGGGCGCATCCCGTGCGTGCGTTTCCTGCCAACGGCGTGCGGGAGGAGACGAATGCCGGCCTTTTCTGGTCGCTTGCCTTCGCGCTGCGCCGATCGACATTTGCGGCCCTGGGCGGCTTTGATGAGGGATTCACCGGCTACGGCGCCGAAGATACCGATTTTGGTTTCCGGGCTGCTGCTGCTGGATTGAAGCTGCTATTCGTCGGACAGGCAATCGCCTGTCATCAATATCATGACAGCTACGAGCCACCCGTGCAGCACGTTGCTGACATTGTGCGCAATGCACGGGTGTTCCAGGCGCGCTGGGATCGGTGGCCGATGGAAGGCTGGCTTGCAGACTTCGAACGGCTCGGACTCGTGCGCTGGGAGGAGAACGCTCTGGATTTTTTGCGCCTGCCGACAGCATGCGAAATGGCTGCCGCCCGCGTTGAACCAACAAGTTGGTGCAGAGCAGAAGACGATACCGCGATCAAACGAACGCTGGCAGGAACTGAGCCGCCACACCTTCATTTTCAATCCCAATCACAACCGTCAGGTAGGGGCCCGTAGATGACCATGGACGTATGAGGCATGGATAAGAACCGGATATGATCTCCGGATGGGGGGGTGGAGAGGCGGGAACGTGGCTCAAGTTGGAGATGCTTCTCGATCAATACCCAACATCGGAACCCGTAGCCGTAAATAAGGGTTGCGCTATCGTCACACTTGGTAGGCGAGAGGTGTCCTATGGCAGACGATAAATCCCAGCGCGGCGAACCCGATCGCAGCAGGGTCGCGGGCGACGAGGAGTATGAGGTGGACTATTTCGCGCAAAAGCATGGGCTGACGCGCGATCAGGCTCAGGAGCTTATCAATCGCCACGGCAACAATCGTGAAAAGCTGGACGCAGAAGCCGCCAAGATCGCGAAAGGATAGGAATAATATGGCCGCCTGCTTAGCGCGGATGGGCATTATCCTTGTAACCTCATGGCCAAAACAAACCGCAATAGCTCGATCAAGCCTGCTGAATTAAGCAACCCGGGCCTGCTCATTCTCGACATGGTCAACTGCTTCGATTTCGAAGGGGCCGGTGATCTCGAACCCGCAGCCCGGGCCGCTGCGAAATGCGTCCATCGCTTGCGAGCCGCATTTCGCGAGCGAGGTTGGCCGGTCATTTACGTGAACGACAATTTTGGCGAGTGGCACTCGGAAGCTTCCAGCCTTGTCGCCCGTGCGCTTGAAGAGCCAAATCCGGTCACTGAGCTGCTGAGGCCCGGGACGGGCGATTATTTCATCATAAAGCCGCAATTCTCCGGCTTCTATGCGACAAACCTGCCGGTGCTTTTGCCCCAGCTTGGCGTCAGCAAGCTGGTCCTGAGCGGGATCGCAACGGACATATGCGTCCTGTTCACGGCGGCGGACGCCCATATGCGCGAATATGATCTTTGGGTGCCGCGGGATGCCGTCGCTGCGGAGAGCGAAGAACGCGGGCGGTGGGCTTTGGAGATCATGGCGCAAAGCATGGGTGCGCAGACGTCAGCCACTTCCGACCTCACGATCGACGAATGGCTCAATAGCTTAAAGCGCTAAAGCTGGCCCCGCTCCGAACCGGATTGTTTCCCATGCGTTGCTATGGGCGATAATAAGGATTGGGAGGCGTCGATGCGGTGGCTGAAGGATAACGGGCTGACGATCGCGCTCCTTTCCCTCTTTGCAATTTGCATTGTCGGGCAATGGATTTCAGGATGGCATGTCGCATTGGAGGATGCCCGAAGGCACGCGCAGCCCGGCCTGTCCCTATTTGCCTATGCCGCCAGTCCGCAATTTCTATCCTCAGTTTTCGAGAACTGGGAGAGCGAGTTTCTGCAAATGGCGGCCTATGTCGTGCTCACGGCCTTCCTGATCCAGCGCGGTTCGGCTGAATCCAAGGATCCTGCCGATCCCGATCGCGACGCACATCTGGAACGTCAGGCCTATCAGCCCGGTGCCCCAGCCATCCTGCGCAAAGGCCCGGTCTGGCGCGCTCTGTACGCACGATCCCTCGGCCTCGCGCTCGCGCTGCTGTTTGTGGCGTCCTTCGTCATGCACTGGGTGCACAGTGCGCGCGCTGCGGCAGACGAGGCATTGGAGCATGGTGAGGCGCCGCTATCAGTCCTGGCCTATCTCGGCGACGCGCAACTGTGGTTCGAGTCTTTCCAGAACTGGCAAAGCGAGTTCCTTTCGACCGCAGTGCTGGTCGTCCTTTCGATATTCCTGCGCCAGCGCGAATCCCCTGAATCCAAGGCTGTCGCGGCGCCGAACCGGCAGACAGGCGAATAGAGGAACGGGCGCACCGTCCTGCGGATTGAAGAAGTCTCGATCGGAGCGGACATGGCAAAAGCTTCAAAAGCAAAAACGACATCGACAGCGGCAGAAAAGCGTCTCGCGAAGTATCGCGAAAAGCGCGATTTCTCGCGAACCGCTGAGCCAGCAGGAGCATCCACGCCGACAGCGGGCAACGGATTTGTCGTCCAGAAGCATGCCGCGAGCCGCCTTCACTATGATTTCCGCCTCGAACTAGACGGTACATTGGTCAGCTGGGCGGTGACACGGGGCCCGAGCCCCAATCCTGACGACAAGCGCCTGGCAGTCCGCACGGAAGATCATCCCCTCGACTATGCGCGTTTTGAGGGTACGATCCCGAAAGGGGAATATGGCGGCGGCACCGTGATGCTGTGGGACAATGGCACCTGGGAGCCAGTCCAGGGTAAGGATCCGGGCAAGACATTGGTCGAAGGCCATCTGCACTTTACCCTGCATGGACGCCGGATGCGGGGCGAGTGGATCATGTTCCGTCTCAAGCCTCGCGGGCGCGAAAAGGGCGAAAACTGGATTCTGCGCAAGATCGAGGATGAGTTCGCGGGTGGCTCGGATGATCTTATCGGGCTGCATCTCACCAGTGTGGACAGTGGCCGCACGATGGAAGAGATCGCCGAAGGCAAACCGATCGCGAAACGAAAAGCGAACGCCAGAACGACGGCGACAAAGCCATCGAAGGGTGCCGCTGCGGCGAGCCGGCGCAAAAACAAGGGCAAGCTGCCCCCCTTCCAACCAGTCCAGCTTGCAGCTCTCGTCGATCACGTGCCGTCAGGCGACCGCTGGCTGCACGAGCTTAAATATGACGGCTACCGAACCCTCATCGCCGTCGGCGGCGGCGAAGGTCGTGCCTATACCCGATCGGCGCTCGACTGGTCGGATCGCTTTGCGGGTCTGATCGCCGAGGCAACCCTGCTCAACGTCGATAGCGCGCTGATCGATGGAGAAGCGGTGGTGACGCTGGCCGATGGTCGCACCAGCTTCCAGGCGCTGCAGGCCGCGCTCAAGGATAATCCCGGCGCGATCGACTATTTTGCCTTCGATCTGCTGGAGCTGAACGGCGAGGATCTGACTGGTTTGCCGCTGGTCGACCGCAAGGAAAAACTGGCTGAACTCCTGGCCGGTCAAAAGGGACGCCTTCGCTACTCCGACCATATCGTTGGCAATGGCGAAAAGCTGCTGACCAGCTTTTGCGATGCCGGATTGGAGGGAGTGATCTCGAAACGCGCCGATGCACGGTACAGCGGATCGCGGAGCGGCAGCTGGGTAAAGACCAAGTGCATACGCCGGCAGGAATTCGTGATTGTTGGCTGGACGCCTTCGGACAAGCAGCGCGGATTCCGCTCGCTGCTCCTCGGCGTCAACGAGGATGGCCAGTTTCGTTATGCGGGGAAGGTGGGCACCGGCTTCACTGCCGACGAGATCGAGCGCCTATTGGAAATCATGGCCCCGCTCGCGCGAAAGGAGCCAACAGTGGAGGCGCCGCGCGCCGCCGTGCGCGGAGCGCGCTGGATCGAGCCGAAGCTCGTGGCGGAAATCGCGTATTTGGAGTTCACCGATGAAGGCGTCTTGCGACATCCCAGCTATCTGGGGCTGCGCGAGGACAAGAAGCCGGAAGCTGTGGTGATCGAGAAGGAAGCAGCGGTGGACATCGTCACTGCTACGCCCGCCCGCACGGTGAAGATCAGCAACCGCGAACGCGTGATCTTTCCCGAAGGCAAGCTCACCAAGGGCCAGCTGGCCGACTATTACGAGACCGTCGCGGCGATCATGCTGCCATGGGCCGGGAGCCGCCCGATCAGCCTCGTAAGGTGTCCGCAAGGCCGGGCGAAGAAGTGCTTTTTCCAGAAGCACGATGCCGGTAGCTTTGGCGATGCAGTAAAACAGGTGGGCATCCGGGAGAAGGATGGGGATCAGGAAGCCTATCTCTTCGTTGATACGCCCGCTGGCCTGCTTACCTGCGTACAGATGGGCACCATCGAATTCCATGGCTGGGGCGCTCGGATCGAGGACATCGAGAAAGCGGACAGGCTGGTTTTCGACCTCGATCCTGACGAGGGCCTTGGTTTCAAGGATGTCGTGTCGGCCGCCTTCCATATGCGTGATCTCTTGGCCGAAATGGGCCTTACGACGTTCCCCATGGTGACCGGCGGGAAAGGCGTTCACGTGATTGCGCCGCTCACGCCATCGGCGGAGTGGCCAGTGGTGAAGGACTTTGCCCACCGCTTTGCCATGGCGCTGGAGCAATCGGAGCCAGCCCGTTTCACGGCCGCCCTTTCAAAGGCCAAACGGACAGGACGGATCTTCATCGACTATCTGCGAAACCAGCGCGGCGCGACTGCCGTCATGCCCTATAGCGCGCGCAACCGCGAATACGCCCCGATTGCGGTCCCGGTAACCTGGGACGAACTGCGCGATCTGGATAAGCCGTCACGCTGGCATATTGGCGATGGTGACGAAATGCTGAAGCGCGCCTCCTCGAAAAATCTCGCGCGGTGGGGGCGGGCCGATCAATTGCTCCCTGATCTTTAGGAGATCCAGGCAAAGCAAAAGAAAAAGGCCGGCAAAGCCGGCCCGAAGTCTGGGAGAGGATGCCTGAAAGGCTTTGCCATATTGCACCTGCGAAGGCGTTTGTGCAAGTGCGAAATGCTTTGAATATCGAAAGTCACCGACAACAACGGTGATTTCGGCGGAGGGAATTTCAATAGGGAACGCGCTGACGCTTGGGCGGCTATCAACCGCCCCGCTAAAGGAACCGGAAAGGCCGCGCGCCTCTTTAGTTCTTGCCTGCTCGCTTGTGAAAGGCGGGCTAAATCCAAACGACAGGAGCGTTCATGAACGACCGCCTTGCACTGCAAGATCCGCGCACACAGTATCCGCAGCCGCCCTTCCCAGAGCAACCACAGTCAGCGCCGGGTATTGCCGCAGAAATGCACCCCAAACCCGATCATGGGGAGGAAAGCTACGTCGGTGCGGGCAAGCTCAAAGGGCGAAAAGCCCTGATCACTGGTGGAGATTCTGGTATCGGGCGTGCCGCCGCGATCGCCTATGCCCGTGAGGGCGCGGATGTCGCCATTGCCTATCTCCCCGACGAGGAAAAGGACGCGCAGGACGTCATTGCCCTCATCGAGGCAGAAGGCCGCAAAGCCGTGGCTTTGCCAGGCGACATTACTGACGAGGCCTGGAGCAAGCAGCTTGTCGAGGACGCCGTAAGTGGGCTTGGCGGCCTGGACATCCTGGTCATCAACGCGGGCCGTCAGCAATTCCGCGAAAGCGTGGCGGAGGTGAGCTCCGAGGATTTCGATAAGACACTTAAAACCAACCTCTACGCATTACACTGGATTGCGCAGGCGGCGGTGTCGCATCTGCCCGCCGGCGCGTCGGTTATAACCACGGCTTCGGTGCAGGCTTACGAGCCTTCCGATATCCTCTTGGACTATGCCACGACCAAGGCGGGCATCGTCGCCTATACAAAGGCCCTCGCAAAGCAACTGATCCGGAAAGGCATCCGGGCCAATGTCGTGGCTCCCGGGCCATTCTGGACTGTCCTCCAGCCAAGCGGTGGACAGCCCCAGGAAAAGGTCACCAGATTTGGAGAGCAAAGTCAGTTTGGTCGCCCCGGACAGCCGGTTGAAATTGCGCCGGTCTATGTGCTGCTCGCCTCCCAGGAAGGCAGTTACATCACCGGTGAAGTGTATGGCGTCACTGGGGGGGCCGGCATCGCCTGAATGGATGGCGGCTCGGCGCAACGCTGTGCCGCCAGATGCACATCCGGTGTGTCAGACTTTAGAGCACCCACATATTGCACATTGAGCATGGTCGGGGCAGTCGCTTCGACTATTACTCCGGGGGCGCGGGTCCCGACTAGCCATCGTATCCGGGCACCAACGATAGTTTCTGCGTGTTTAATGAGTTCCGCGTCACGACGGAGGACACCGTGGCTTCGAATGTTCGATTTGTTCTAGCACTGCCATTTTTAGCCCTAGCGGTGCTGCTATCGATCCCCAGTACGTTGTGCATGTATACCGCCGCCTTCATCGAAGGGCAGGATTAACGAACCAAGCGGGCGTTAAAGCAAAAGCAGGTGAGGATGCCGGGCCTATAGTTTTGGCTTCCGCAACCTGTTAGGTCCCGGCGTAAAAGGGTAAAAAATGCCCCGAGAGCCGAGATCGACCCTCGAGGCGAGATTTAAAAAGGGCTAGAATCGCCCTTCGGGTCGCACGTAATAAATGTCACACATTTGATATTTGTGCACTGCAAAAATAAATTGCGCGGGGAGCACTTTATCCTCACCGGCGAATATCGCTGGCCAAAATCCTCAGCGTAGTATTTCGCCCCCTTCCCCAAACGCCCCCTTGGCCTTCCGCGCTGGCGGTCATGTAACGCTCTTTCGCGATCGTCCATGCCGCGTTGACGTGATCGAGGTCATCGCCAATGCCGGTGATCGCTCCTCGGGCGATCAGCTGATCGCCGCGATAGGTGAGCCATACGGCCAGCATGACCATGTTGGCATCAAGGAAGTCATGCGACGCGCAGCATCCCGGCGTGATCGTCTGGTTGTTCAGCCGCATGGTCTGCCATTCGTCAGGCGTCATTTCCTGGGCGAGCGCCTTGGCGAAGGCGCAGGCAAGGGCCTCGCGGTTGGCATGTTGCATGGCCTCGGCGTAATCCTCGCCGGTGTAGATGGCCTCAAGCTCGTCCTCCGCATTGCGGCGATAGAGGCCAAAGCGCGGCTCGCTCGCAATTTCGCGCAGTGCGGCTTCGGGATAGTCGATCCACATTTCGACTGGCTCGCCCATCGGCCCGGTGCAGACTTCGAAGCTGGGCTTGGTGTCGTTGCGCCAGCTTTTGTCCGTCCACTCTCCCGGAATGGGCGGCATGCAGGCAATTGGATAGTCGGGGAACTGCAAAGCCCACCGCGTTTCGACTTCCTGCGTGGTGTAGCCGAAGGCGAGTGATACATACCCGGCCTTGGGCTTCAGAAAGTTGAGCGATGCGATCAGCTCGCGATCGCCATCGGCGCTTGCAAGAAGTTCTGCATGGACATGCGGCCAGGTGGCTTCATCGACAGTGATGTTGAGGAAGCCATTCCACTCGCTGTCGTCCGTGTAGCCGGGGAAGATCGTGCCTTCCCCGAAGCTCCACGAAACCTCGCGGCGGCCGCCTATGGTGCTCGACTTCGCGCGCGGCGAAGGCTTGGCCTCGTTTCCGGCCTTGTCGAGCATCAGCACGAGAATGGAAGGGCGATCGGCTTCATCGAGCGGGCGGGAGTCAAGGATATGGCGTCCGCCCCGTCCGATGCCGAAGGCGTTGAAGGTCGGCGAATGCCCGCCGCTGGCATTCGGGATGGACGTGCCGGCATCGTGGTACTGGATGTCTACGAACCCGGCAGGGCTGCGCTCGCGATCGGGGAGGAAACAGAAGGTGACGCGGCGGCCGTCGCTCGTTCTGGCGGTGATAGTGTATTCGCCATCGGGGATGTCGATCGGCTTGTGCGGCACGTCGTTGAAGCCAGCGAAGCCAAGCGCAACGGCCTCAGCCTGGGACATGGTGGGATGGTCGTTGGAAGCGGACATGGCAGTATCCTTTCGCGTTGGGTCAGGCGCTGCGGCGCTGGTCGATGAGGTCGGCAAAACGGTCCCGCACGGCGCGGGCTGTCGGAAAGCGGTTGGCGAGCTGGTGGCGCGCGAGGATCGGCGCGCGGGCCTTGGCAATAGCCGCGGCCTCGGACATGGTCGGCAATCGCGGCGGCCAACCTTTCACGTAGCGCAGGCCCCCCGGCATCGCGCCCTCGGCCTCGCGCCGGTCCTGGGCGTCGATCTTGGCGGCCGCGATGCGGATCTGCAGGTCGCGCGGGAGAAGATCGGGCGCCGTATCTGCAAGCCAGCGTGCGGGCTGAAACGAAAAGGTGGACTGCGCCTCGAGGCCGCAAAGGTGGATCAGCGCATCGCGGTTCGCAGGAGCGCTGGCTGAAGCGCGGGCATCGGCGATCGACTGCAGGACGCAGAACCGGCAGGAAAGCCGCGAACTGGAGTAGCAGGTATAGGCTTCGTGGAGCGGGATGCCGAGATGGTCATGGGCCGCGAAGACTTCGGCCGTGGTCCATTCGACGATAGGATGCCAGAGCATCATGCGCGTGCCATGGGCGTTGCCGGCACTGGCGTAGCGCGTGTCGGCCTTCCATTCGGGCGTTTTCGATCGAGCGGTGCTTTCGTCGCGGCGGATGCCAAGCACGTTGATGATGGTTTCGCCGCGTAGGGTGCGCGCCAGGTGCGGCCCGATCACATGGGCCTTGGCCTCGGAGGTACAGAAGCGCAGCGAGGCCGATGACCACGGCCCGATCAGGTTGTAGGTTTCGAGCGCCTCGTAGCGACGCTTGCCGTTCTCGAAGCGCTGCGCCCAGCGGTCGAACAGGTCTCCGGCACTGCGGCGCACGACGCTGAGCGGAAGATCTGCAAGCGCTGCGAGCCGTTCGACCATGGCGGGCGTGCTCTCCCATTCGGCACGGCCGAGGTCGGCATGGATGACAAGGCGGCGGTTTCGGGGATGGCCGAGCCCATCGAGCACGATCGAGACGGCGAACATGGCGGCGGAGGAATCCTTGCCGCCCGAAACGTTGAAGATGATCCAGGCCCCGGCCTTGATCGCGGCGCGGATCTCGGCAGGCAGGGCGAGCGAAGGCAGTCCTGCCGGCGTGGCGCCGCCAGGCTCCAGATGCTGGTGCAGCATGGGATCAGTGCGTCGTCAGATGGGCGGTGATCGCGGCTTCCTCGACGACGGGAAGCCTGCTGGCCATGTCACGCGCGATCGCTTCGCGATAGGCGACTGCCATCCACACCTCGCGCGGGTATCCTCGATACTCCTTTCCGGCCAACTCGATCTTGTCGCCATACTGCTCGATGCGCTGGCCGTTGTAGCAGACGAGGATTTCCCATTGGGTATGGCTGAAGCGCTTCTGCTCGATGGAGACGAGCGCCGGGTCGAATACCGGCTTGGGGGTCTCGGAGGGACCGGCGCCGGTGCCGAGTACCCGCCCGATGATCCCGGTCGTGCTGTGAAAATCAATTCCGGCTTCGGTGATGATCACGCAGCCGCCGCCGAACTCGTCAGGCCGCAGGGCATCGCAGGTATGGGCCCAGGAGAACGCGCAGGGGAGCGCGGACTTACATGCGGCGAAGATCAGGTTCGCCACCTGATCGACGCCAAACTGGTTGCCGCTGAAGCTGACCTGGCAGTGCCCCTCGGCATCGAATTCGCTGATGACGATGCTGCAGTTGAACGTCGGAAAGTCGGGATCATCGAACAGGTCGAGGAAACTGCCGAAATCGTCATCGTCCTTGGGCGGAAAGAGCGCGGCGAAGCGGGGTCCAAGGTCGGCGTATTCGAGGTCGCGTCCGGTATCGCTTATACAGGAGTTTTCGACGATCTCGCTCGCGCGCTGCGCCAGCCTGACCATTTCGGCATCGTCGGCGGTCATCTCGAGGATGAAGGAACTGGAGAGGTAGTTATTCGCCATGATGGATCTCCTGCGCGGTCAGGCGGCATTGCCGGCGAGGCGCGCGCGGGCGGCCTCGGCGAGCTTGGGGAATGCGGCCGAAAGGTTGGTGTGGATCTTCTCGAATGCGGGGATCGCGAAACGGCCGTTGGCACCGGGGCGCGTGGTCAGCAGCGCGCCGATCGCTACCTCGTCGAGTTCGGGCCTCGGAATGGTTGCGACAATTCCGTCATATTCGACGGGGCATGCGATCGCGGCCTCGATCCAGGAGCCAAGCCCGTCTTCTACGGCCTCGGCATAGGCGGCGACCGCAGGGTCGTTCTCGTCGTCGATGTGCAGGACGAGAGTGCGGTAGGTGCCAAAATCGTGGCGATTGGGCTTGCTGGTGAGGCGGCAGCCTTCAGGGGGAAGGCCATGGATCGCGATGATGCCGATGCGGTAGGCGTCGATCTCGAAGCGATTAATACGCTCGAAATCAAGTGTCTGGCCAAGCTGGGCGCAGTCGGCGTTCGCGGGCGCTGCGCCAATGTCGATGGTGTAGGACAAGGGAACCTCCGTCGATCCTCCATGGATCGCCTGTTCCCTTCCCCCTCATCTCTACGGGTTATGGTTGTCCTGGGAGGTCAGCGGTAAATGTCGCTTCGGTGCCCAACGGTCAGCACAAGCACGACAAGCCTGCCATCCTCGATCTCGCAGACGATCCGGTAGTCGCTAACGCGGTAGCGCCAGCGCCCCGCCAATGGTCCGGTCAATGCCTTTCCAGATGCGCGGGGATCGTCACTGGCTGCAACCCGCTCGCGCAGGAACGTAATGATCCGCTTTGCGGTCTGGCGATCGAGTTTGGAGAGGGATTTTTCGGCGCTGGATGATAGTTCAATCCGCCAGGCCAAGGCGCTTCTCCACGTCGTCGAGGGAGCTTGTGGTTTCGCGGCCAGCACGAATGTCCTCGAGCACCTTGTCGGAAAGGTAGATGTCTTCCATGTCCTCAAGGCCGCGCTCGATGATTTCGCGCAGGTAATATGCCTTGGTGCGCCCGGTCGCGCTCGCGAGATGATCGAGGCGCTGCTCTACTTCAGGGGCGAGGCGTACTGACGTCGCCATGGTACTGTCTCCAATTGAATACGTGTATTCACATTATCACATGATTGCTGCCACGTCACTCCGGCTCGATCGTGAAGTTCCAGCCATCGATATGAAGCATTTCGTTCTCGCTGCGGTCGAAGGCGAGGAAGATGGAATCGAGGTCGGCGCCCGGTTCGATCAGCAATTCGAGCGTATGATGCGTGCTGTCTGCGATCACCGCGCGCGTATAGCCGGCTTCGCGGGCTTCGGCCTCGGTGTGGATCGGCGGCGGTGATGACTGGATGAAGGGCTTGGCGGCCAGCTGGGCGGGACCGTCGAAGGTGCCGAGAGTCTTCAGGCGATCGGTTTCCAGCTTCGCGCCAAGATCCTTGGGCAGATCGGCATATTCGGCCGCAACAGCGATTGCGTCTGCAGCGGTCGTCAACTCTCCGGGGGCACTACCCTTCCAGATGTAGGTTGCTTCCTCGCCCTCGATGCGGGGATGCGGCTGCATGACCTGCACGAAAAATGTCGACAGGGGCCGGTCGTATCCGATGGCGACGCTGCTCGCGACGCCCTTACCGGCGAAATCGTATCGGCTCATGAGGGGATCTCCGGTCAGTTCACCAATGCGAGCCATTCCGCGTGCCAGGGGCGCGGGAACGGATTGTAGCGGATGAAGGTAGGGACAAGGGGCATGCCCATTGCAGCAAGGCTTTCCGCCATGGAAACCCGCTGGAGGGCTTCGGCAAGGTCATCTTCCAGCATGAAGTCGAGCATGGCAGCTTCATGGACCTGTTCACAAGTGAGCATTGTCCAGTCCAGCGCATCGAGGAAGGTCTCCCGGCGCTGCACGAACCGTTCGATCCGTGCGGCATCGCTGCGGACCTGATCGACAACCTGTTGTGTGGTGAGCATGGGGCGTCTCCCTAAGCGGCGGTGGGTTCGCGGCTGATCGGCGCCGTGGTCTCGACGGGCGCAGGCGACGGCACGACGGCATCGAGGCGAAGATCGCGACGGATGCGGGCGGCAAAGCGGGCACGCCGGACGAAATCGCGCATGGGGGCAAAGCGCAGTTTCTGACCGGCGGCAGGACCGCGCTTGGCGAAGTATTGCACCTCGTTGCCTTCATGGAGCGGGCCCACGCTGAGCATGATCGAAATATCATCGCTCGACAGCGCGACATATCCTGCGATCGCGGGATCGCTGGGCGTGGAGCTGATGGTGTAGCTGCCGGGGGCGAGGCCGATTTCCAGCGCGAGCGCCTTCATGGCCTTGCGCCCGTCGGCGTGGAAGCGCTCCTTGGCTACCCGGTCATGGGCAACGCCGCGCACCGCCAGGGTGAGAAGCGTGGGAAAGCGCTCGAGTTCGGCTATACGGCGGCTGCAGGCGAAGCGCAGACTGTCATCATCGGCGCGGTTGGCGGTGACAGTCGCGAAATGCCGCGCGAGAAGCGCGATCGCCGGGTCGTGGTCGGGATCGACGCCGGCAATGCGGCAATCTTCCATGGCCCGATTGATGGCATGAAGCGTTGCGGTGATGGTGGTGAGACTGCTGGGGTCGATCGCCTGCATGTGACGGAACGGGACGTCGTAGGTCATGGTGGGGCTCCGGGTCAGACCGAGCGCATTCCCGCGCTCGATTGTCCCCTTCCCCCCTCCACTCTGATGCCCTGACTTTCAGGCTGCTTCAGGAGTCTTCCGTGAACCAGTCGACCTCGGTGACATTGCCGCTGGCTTCGAGCGCCTCGATGTCGGCGATCGTCCAGCATTTGCGGTCGGTCATGCTGAGGTTGGCATAGCCGGCATAGAAGCGGCCCTTGTGCTCGATGAACTGCGTGTAGACGCGCTGCACGACGGGTTCGCTGACGAACCAACCGGGGCTGAAGCGGCTGTAGATCGGGGGGAGGATGCCGAGCATGTGCTCGTAAAAGCGCTCAGTGACGCGCGTAAGCGGAAACTTCGCCATGGTGCGCTCGACTTCGGCCTTCTGGTAGGCTTCGCAGGTCACGAGGAAGGCTTCGGGATCTTGCTGGCAATAGTCCGCCAAAACCTTGGCATGGTCGGCGCCTTCCGCGACATAGGTCTGCGGATACTGGCTCTTGGCGGTCATGATGTAGTGATCGGACATGGCGGGTTTCCTTCGCGCGATTGGTTATCGCGCCCGCCGACGATCCCTCTATCCTCTAAGGCATTAGGGCTGAGGGATCAGCATCCCGCATTCAGGCCGATGCATCGACATCCGATCGCCAAAGTTCGATCAAACGCACCATAGCGTCGCGTTGACCGAAAGCGTCCGGGTAGATAGCTCCGGGATAGGTCGCGATATAGCCAAGAATGGTAGCAATATCGACGCCTATGGCCTGATCCAGAGCGAAGATGTCCGATATATCGAAATGGCCCCAATCAGCGCCATTCCACCATGCGAGGAGGAAGTTGGCGACGCGGCGAGACTGTCCGGTATTGGATAGCGCTATAGCGATCAGGCGGCGGATTGCTTGATCTCCGCTTTGGTCGTCGATGTTCAGGGGGATCATATTAGCCTCCATTTGGAGCGTGATACTTCACATCCTTCGATCTGGCTACTGTCAGGCTGCCTTGGGGCGTCCGCGGTAAAGGTCGGCCGCCCAAGTCTCAATCCATCCAGCGGTCAGTTCGTCGTGAGCCAGGTCGCCGCTTTCGATCAGCGCGCGGATCTCGGCCTGCGCTTGCTGGATGGCGGCTTCCCAGGGATCGGACGGCGTCTGTGGAGGCGCAGGTTCAGGAGTGATGGCCATCGCCCGATGGGGTTCGCGCAGTCGATCAAGCTGGGCGATGGTCCAGCGCTCCATGTGGTCGGCCGCAAGGGCATCGGTTTTCGATACCTGCCGGCGCCGGGCATCGCGCCGTGCTGCGGTGCCCCATGCCTGGGAATCGAGCGAGGCCACGCGATGGGCATAGGGTTGAAGGTAGGGGATGGCCGCTCCCTTCACGCCGAACAGGTGGAGGCGCGGGCCCGGATCGGGGAGTATCCTGTCGAGGTGGGCGACAACCGCGATCAGGCCGTCAGGCCCATGAATGTCTCGGCGGCACATCGAACCGACACCGACGACGGTGCCCGGATTCATCGACCATGCCAGTGCTTCAGCGCAGCGTTCGTAGTCTTCAGGATAGCGGCCCTGGAGCACCGGCATGAAGCGGTCGATGATGCCTAGGTCATAGGCGCGAGAGCGACATTCGCGGTTCGTCGCCACGGTACGGGCGATGCGGTCGAGCACCTCGGCGCGATCGGCGGCAATCTCGGCCTCGCAGCAATAGTCGGCAGCCGCAAAGCGGCGGAAGGGATAGGATTCGGCCAGCGCCATGTAGTCGGCAATCGACCATGGATAGCCGCCGTATCTGGCCATCAGCACATATCCGGCACTGTCCAGATCGAGGCTCTTGAGCCCATGGGCATTGCCGAGCTGGCCAGTGCGCCAGCCATGCCATTCGCGCCAGCCACCGGAAGCGGTGCGCCAGCGCGAGAGGCAGTTCGCGGAAATCAGCATGGGTTGCTGCATCAGCCGCGCGCGCTGCAGGATTGGCCCTTCGTTGAGGTGGGGCAGGCCCACGATTACCTCGATCGTCATGGCAGGATCTCGGCGTCGAGTTCGTCGAAGCTGATGACGCTTCTGCGCTCGTCATATCGGGCAGCATCGACGAGGGCCTTGAACACCGGGTCGGCGTATGTGGGGCGAGCCATATGATCGACGCTGGCGAGGCGATAGCCAAGCACGCCAACCTTGCCAGTAGGCACCCAATCGGCCCAATCGCCATAGGCGGTGGTGACTACGACCTTGCCGATGCGCGCCTCGAAGGCTTCGCGCTCGCGCCGGACGTGGCTCTGGCGGGGTTCGACGGCGTCGCTGGCATAGGCTTCCCAGCGTTCGGGACGCCAGCTCTTGACGGTGCCGGTGGCGAGCGAGAGTTCGATGTCGAAGAGCGGATCTCCGGCAGCGGCAAATTCGGTCTGGAACGCCACGATCACGAGCGCCCAATCGACGTCATGCTCGTACTCGGGTTCATCCAAGCGCAGGGCCTCAGGCATGGCAGCCTGGCGCGGTTCGGACAGGACAAAGCCGCCATGCGATGAGGTTTCGACGCGCCAGATGCCAGGCAAGCGCTGCGTGGCCGTGACGGGCTTGCCCCAGCGGGTCATTTCAGGTGCGGGGGAGGAAGCGAATGCATGCATGGAATTTCTCCTCGATCGTTCGCTGTCCCCTCCCCACTTCCCTCATTCGGCCTCGGAGTGCCAGGCCGCCATCGTATCGACGACAACGGGCCGTCGCTCGCAGTGCCGCCGTGCGCCTTCGGCGCTGTTGATGGCGCTGTGAAGACGGCCAGCGGCCTTGGAAGCGCCTGCCTCGCGCAGGAGCCCGCGCGCACGCCGCATGAGTTTCAGGGCATCATTGATCTGTTGTTTTGAACGCGGCGTTGCGGGTTTCAGGCGGGGCATCTCAAGTCCTCCTGTCTCTTGAGGGCAATGCGCGCGGCGACCTCGCTGGCGGAGAGGTGACAGCGCTCAATGACGCGCCAGGCCTGCAGGTCATCGCCGGGGACGATCATGACGGCGATCCCGGCCTGCATCATGCGCTGCGCGACGCGGGTGGCATTCTCGCGGCTGCAAAGCCGTGCCCGCAGGGGCGAGAGGTGGGATACCCCGCTCATGGCGGGGGTATCGCTGCAGAGGGTCGGGGCGCGAAGATCGTTCGATGGACCTTCGTCTCCGGGACGATCGACCATTCCAGGTCACGGAAATTGCGAATGCGGTAGTGCCCGTATTTCCCGATTGGACGGAAGGTGATGGTCGCGCCGCGCTTGACGACGGTGAACTCGTCACTCGCGAAACCATCGGTGAAGGTGATGGCCTGCGGGAATTTGACGCGCATGCCATCAACGATCTTTCGGGAACGCTTCTGCAGGCGGGCGAGGCAGCGTCGGCGCCAGTCGAGCGAATACTCGTTGGTGGTGGGCGTGAGCAGGCGAAGGATGTTTTCTGGGGCCTCTGCTTCGCAAGGGCCCATGCGTTCACTCATGTCCTTGTACCCGAAGTGCATCGCCTCCTTGTCCCTCGGGTTCCACTTTACGAGGCAGACCATGGCGATGACCTCAGTCGGCACGCCGTTCTCGGAGTATTGCACCGCTGCGTACCAGACCCGGTTGCCGGGACAGGACGATGCAAGGACGCGGGCGCCGTGCGCGATTCCTTTCTCGTCCGGCGCATTGGTGAAGGTGAATTGGGCGTCGAGGTAGGACTTGGGGGTAGCGTGTCCGCCCATGTGGTGCCTGTTCATGAAGAGCCAGCCCATGGTGATGTCTCCTGATGTCTGGGGTCATGCCGCTGCCTTCAGAGCATCGCCGGCAGGCGCATTGGCCTCGGCAAGGCTGAAAGCGCGCAGATAGTTGAAGGCTTGTTCGGCTTTGGCCGAAGCGGTGAAGATGGCGCTGTGGTCGGCGCGGAGCACCCTGACCCAATGCGCGAGGTAGCTGGCATGGCTATCGTGCAATTCGGTCGGCAGACCGAGTTCGGCGCAAATATAACTTGCTGTAAGTTCAGCACAAAGTTCCTCGACGCAGTAGGCATCGTCACCGAAACGCTTGCCGAACGTCCGGTTGAGACGGTCCTTGCTCCCGCTCCAATGTGCGCTTTCATGTCCTCTGGTAGAGGCGTAAGCGTCGCCTGACTTAAAGCTGCCGGGTCGCGGTAGCTGGATGTAATCGCCGATCGGGCTGTAATAGGCTTCGTCGCCGCCATGGCGTACCCGCGCAGGAATTGCCGCGAAGAAGGCATCGATCGCGTCCTGGCGCTGCGAAAGCAGGGTCGGTGTCGGCGGCACGTCGCGGGCGTAGTAGTAGTCGGGCAGGCCCTCGACCTCGTCCGCGTTGTAGACGATGTAGTGACGCAGGAAGCGGATCAGCTGGCCGGTGGCTTCGCCCATCAATCCCGGCTGTCCAGCCTTGCGGAAGCTGGAGGCATAGATCGACATGGAAGGATCAGCCTTGCGGCGAACACGCGCACCGAGTTCATCGGCCTGGCGGGCGGTCATCCAGTAGCGACTGCGGTATCCACGCGCGTCGGCGATCGTCCAGAGCCAGAGGCAGTTGATCCCGTTGTATGGGGTGACTTCATGGCGCAGCGGACGGCCGCCCTCCCCGGTCAGCGACCAGGAGCGAGTCCATGGCGTGGTTCCGGCCTCGAGCCGGGAGACGATGGCATTGGTGACTTCGCGCGCGATCTCACGCGAATTGCGGAGCGTCTTCATGGGGTATGTCCCTTGTCCGGTGTGGCGAGAAAAGCCGCCGGTGAGCAGCAAAGCCCACCGGCGGTTCGTCGGTCAGGTTGGGGACGCGGGTTATTCCGCCGCTTCGGCCCACTGGCTGACGGCATCGTCGTCACCGTAGACAGCGGGCGAGCCGTCATCGACTTGCTGATCGTCGTCGCCTTCGGGCGTGCCCGCATCGTCGATCGATACGCCTTCGCCGTCATCGCCGTCGTCAGGCCCCGCAAGGGCTGCGTCGATCAGGTTAGCCAGCTCATCATCGGCTTCGCCGGTTTCTGCGGCCGTGTCGTCTTCGTCCTGATCGGCTGTCGTCTCGGTGGGGGCGAAGCGCATCGCTGCGGGCACCCAGGCGAGAGCCTTTTCCTTGACGTCGGTCTCGATCACCGCGTCGCCTGCGAACAGCTTCTCGCAGGACGTCGAGATTTCGCCCTTCTTCTGGCTCGCATGCCGGCTCGAGAGTGCAGGGCCGCCCACCTCGTCGAGGAGCGAGAGCAGCGCGCCCTTCGATACGCGGTCGAAGAAGTTAGCCGAAGTCGGGCGCCACCACTTGGCGACGTCGACCTCCAGCAGGCCGGCAAGGTGGTTCTGGAGCGCGTTCTGCCGATTGCTGTAGGTTTCCTTCGACTTGAAGGACTTGGCGACGGTCCAGGCCAGCCATGCGGTCTTGACCTCGTCGCCGAGCGCGCGGAAGGCGTCGAAGCGGGCGATGATGCTCGAATGCTCCTTCCAGGAAGCGTCGAGACCTTCGCGCACTTCGGCCATATAGTCGTGCGCGACCGACTGCGGATAGGCATCGAAACGAACCGGATCTTCGGGATGCGGAGCATGGATGCTGGTGCCGCAGCTTTCCTTGTAGGCGTCGGTCTTGTCGACCATGGCGAAGAGCATGTAGTCGAGCGCGAGCGCCGGATTGGCGATCATGGAAGCGCCGAGAACGTCGCGGCGCTGCACCGCAAGTTGGTCGAGGAGAACCTGGCTGAGCGCCTTGCCGCCCGGTGCGGCCTCGTCGGGCGACACTTCCTTGGTATTGCTGGTGATGGTCACGGTCTCGCCTTCTTCGATGCGGAAGGTCGGCGTGCGCGGAGCGGCGTGGTTCCCGCCCTCACCGTCGGTGCTGTCGTCGCCGGTCTCGACGCCATCTTCGCCGTCTTCATTAGGCTCGACGGTGATGTCGGTGATCATGGTGACGGTAAGCGGCGTTTCGCTGAAATAGGTGTCGTCGAGTTCCATGCTGCCGTCCTGCGAGAGCGTCAGGAACAGACCGACACGCGGGGCGAGTTCGGGAGGAAGGATCTTCTCGCGGCGGTTGACCTCTCGAAGTTCGGCGGTGAGCGCATCGTATTCCTTGTCGAGCGCTTCGTAGGCTTCCGGCTCGGTTTCCTCATCGTCCATCTCGAGGCTGATGATGCTCTGGCGCGCTTCGATCTCGCTGATGCGGATGATCTGCGCCTCGGTGAGCGGAAGGCTCGGCAGGCTGACCCGGCAAAGGTCGCGCGCGACTTCCCAGGTGGAGTTGGAGGCGACGGGGCGAATCCACGCGAGGCCACGTTCTTCCCCGATGCGCTTGGCTTCGGCTTCCATCGCCGCGGCCGCAAGCGTGTGGGCAATCTCGGGATTGGTCCAGCGATCGCCGTTGTCGCTGAACAGGTCGCGATCGACGACGCCGCCCGCCCCAACGTAGGCTTCTTCGCCGACGAGGCGTGCGATCGGATCGGTCGACTTCATGGAGTCGTTTGCGATGACGCGGCGAATGGTGTCGGCGCTGGCACGGTAACTGTTGGCGCCGTAGCTCTTCCACACCATCAGCTGGCACTCATGGCTTTCCGTGGAGGCATATGCCTTGGCCATGTCGAGCGTCATCTCGCCCGACTTCAGGGCGTCGAAGATCGGTTCGGCAAGGTTCGCGAGGCGCAGGCGCCCTTCGACGAAACGGCGCGTGATGCCGAAACGCTTGGCGACCGCGTCGATGTCGCCGCCCTGCCCGAGGCAATACTGGAAGGCGCGGCATTCGTCGGCGGGCGACATATTGAGGTGATGGAAGTTTTCAGCGAGCGAGGCTTCGGAAAGCTCGTCGTTGCCGCCGCTCAGGATCAGCACGGGCACGTCGTATTCGGCCGCGTTGATGTCGCCGCGTTCGGCGAGCAGCGTGAGGGCACGAAAGCGGCGGCTGCCGGCAATGACGCCATAGGAGCCGCGCGGCTTCTTCACGGAAGTCACGACCAGGTTCTGCAGGATGCCGCGCGCGAAAATGTCAGCGGCGAACTGTTCGATCAGGTCTTCGCCGCGGGTACGCACGTTGATGTCGGAGAGGACCAGCTTTGCCAGCTTGACGGTCTGGATCATGGGAACAACACCTTCTTCTCATCGTCCGGCCAATTCACGGACACCCCTTCCCTTCCCCCTCCCCTCTCCTGACGTCCCGGCTGCATTGGGGCTCGTGGTCGATCAGGGAGGATAGGTGCGGTGGTCAGGAGGGCTTGAGGATCTCGGCGATGATGGCCTCGGCCTGCGCGACGGGGATGAAGACGCGGGTGCGGTACTGGATGATCTCGGTGAACGCGCCGAGCGACTTGAGCCATGCAAGCTGCGTTGCCGGAGCGTCGACGATCTCGACACGCGGGTTGCCGTTCACATGCGAGCGCTTGAAGGCCATGGCGAATGGGCGGGTCACGTTGACGCTGCGCCCTGCGAGGACGGCATTGGTGATCGCTTCGACAGGCATCTCTTCGCTGCTCCCAAGGCCGAGCTTGATGAAGAGGTCGACGATGCTGTGCTCGAAGACGATACGGCCAAGCCAGCTGTTGCCATTCTTGTCGACGATCCGGTTGACCGCGAGGTGATCGGACGGCAGCGCCGACCAGATCGGCAGCAGGAGGCCGGTTGCGAGGCGCACCGTCTCGGTGTCCAGCTGCTCGGCCGCCTCTTCGACTTCGGCCTGCCACTTGGCCCGGAACGTGTCTTCGTCGATCTCTTCCCAGGCCGTCTCGAATAGATCCGCCTCGCGCATGGACTTGCGGCTGCAGGGGCGCTGCAGCTCGATGCGAAGGATCGGCTCGCCCTCGTCGTCCATCCAGGCGTTTGCCTTGCTGCGCAGCGCGACGCGGCCCGACTTGGCGTTCATGACGAATGCCGGGTTCTCGCGCCAGCGAACCATATCGAGGATGCGCTCGAGCGAAATCGGGTTCTTGCGCCGTGCAATCTCGATCGTGAGAAGGTGGGTGGTGGCGCCGGTGCCGGGATCGGTCCGCAGGATCGTATCGCGGATGACGCGGGCGCTGTCGGCCGTGATCGTCTCGACGCCCACATCGAGGGTGCCGGCCTCGCGCGCGGCGGCCACGCGGGTTTCGACGAGGGTGAGATATTCCTCGAAGATCTTGTTCTGCAGTGCGATCGGCAGGGCCAGAAGGCGATTGAGCCAGCGCTGGATTGGAGGCAGGTCTTCCTTCAGGACGCCGTCACCCTCGGTGATCTCGAGCCCGCTCAGGTCAACGAACTCGGTCATGTTCGTGCTCTTGAGCTTGCCGTGATAGAGAAGGTGGAACCACGTAACGAGGGCGTCGCGCGCATAATCGCTTTCGAGGTTGTCGGCGGGATCGAAGAGGCCCTGGCCTCCGGTCTGGCGCTGGCCGCGCGTGAGTGCGCCAAGGCTGTCGAGGCGGCGGGCGATCGTCGAAGTGAAGCGCAGCTCGCCCTTACAGTCGGTGGTGACGGGACGGAACAGCGGGGTCGATGCCTGATGGGTGCGGTGCGTGCGGCCGAGACCCTGGATGGCCCGGTCCGCTCGCCAACCCGGTTCGAGCAGCAAATGGGCGCGCCGGTCCTGGTTCACCGCATCAAGGCTGGCATGGTAGGATCGGCCCGTGCCGCCTGCATCGGAAAAGACGAGAACCTTCTTGCTGTCATTCATGAAGGCGCTGGCTTCAGCCTGACTGGTGCGGCCCGTGCGCGTCTCGATCTTCTGGCGGCCGTCCGGCCCGGTGATGAGGCGCTTTGAGCGCCCGGTGACTTCGGCGATGCGATCGGGCCCGAAATGCTCGATCAGGGCATCGAGGCCCGACTTGATCGGCGGCAGCGCACAAAGATGCTCGATCAGGTTGTCACGCGCGGCCATGGCTTCGGGGTTGTGGACCGGATTGCCATCTTCATCGCGCATGGGCTTAGAATGGAGGGCGCCGGTATCGTCCTTGAACACGTCCATCTGGTGTGTCGGGAAGGCGCGCTTGAGGTAATCGACGATCTGGTCAGTGGGTGACAACTCGATTTGCGGCTCGGCGCGTTCCTCGGCGGTCATCTCGGACAGGCGCCTGTCGAGGATGGCCTCGGCCGTCGTCACCAGCTGTACGACGACGGAATGCTCCTGCTTCAGGTGTCCCTCGATTGCCGCGATCACGGTGGGGAGTTTCATCGAAAGCAGCACCTGACCGAAGAAGCGCTGGCGGGTGCCTTCCAGACGCGAGCGCGCTGCCGCCTTCGCGCCCGAATTGAGGGTCTTGCCCGCAAGACTGTCGACCACGTTCGTCGCCTCCAGCGCGGCGGCAAGGTTCGTGTTGATAACCTGCCAGGCGCGGCAATAGGTGTCGTAGATCTCGATCTGGGCGGGCGTCAGTTCGTGGCGCAGCACTTCGTATTCGACGCCTGCGAAACTGAGCGCGCGCGCCGTGTAGAGGCCGAGCGCCTTCAAGTCGCGGGCCACCAGTTCCATCGCCGCGATGCCGCCTTGGCGGATGTTGGAGATGAACGATTCCCGGTCGGGGAAGGAGGTTTCCGGCCCCCAGAGGCCGAGGCGAACGGCGTAGGCCAGGTTGTTGACGTCAGAGGCGCCAGTGGCGGAAGCGTAGAGCACGCGCGCATCGGGGAGGTGGTTCTGAAGGAGGACGCCGCAGATGCCCTGCTGGGAGCCTTCCGTCTTGCCAAGGGCGCCCTCGCCGCCCGCGACACCGCCCATTTCGTGGGCCTCGTCGAAGGCGATCACCCCGTCGAAGTCGGGCCCTGCCCAATCGAGGATCTGCTGAAGGCGGGTTGCTTCCGAGCGGCCCGATCGCAGCCCCGGATATGTGACGAACAGAGTGCCTTCGTCCATCGTGATGGGCTGGCCGATCTTCCAGTTCGAGAGCGGCTGCACGTCGGCCGAGAGGCCGCCAAGCGCGGTGACGTCGCGGCGGATGTCCTCGAGCAGCGGCTCATTCTTGGTGACGAAGATGTGCCGGCGGCGGCCCTGCAGTTTGTTGTCGAGGATGCAGGCAGCAATCTGGCGACCCTTGCCTGCGCCAGTGCCGTCGCCAAGGAAGAAGCCTTTGCGGTACTTGCGACCTTCAAGGTCAATGTCGAGGCCAACGCCTTCCTTGGCAGGCTTGAAGGTGCCGGGCAGGGTCTGGCTCCAGGCATGGCCCGCATAGACGACGGTCTCGAGCTGGGAGGAGGACAGGAGCCGCTCGCTGACGGTGCGTTCGGGCAGATGCGGGATGTGCGTGGGGATTGGCGCCGGGATCGAGCCCATGGCGACCGATTCAACTAGCGCGGTGGGATGTTCGCCCGCTGCGTCGAAGACGATACGGCTTGGCCGGTACGGCAGGTAGACACCGACTTGTTCGGCCAGCGGTGCCGGCTCTTCCAGCTTGCTATAGCCGACGGGCAGGACGGCATTCGCCTTGGGCGCGTGGTACGGGCGCGGTGCGGCCACCTTTGTCTTGCGCGCCGCGCCGAACAGCGAAGTGGGTTTTGCAGGGGCAGGGCGAACCGGAAGATTGGCGGTGGGGCCCAGCTTGATGCGGGCGGGGATGTCGATGGCATCCAGGAAGTCGAGGACGGCCGCGCGCTCGATGACCGCAGGCATGAGGTCGCCAGCGATCTTGTCGATCACGTAGAGGCGAACGGCAATGTCGGTGCCGTGTTTGCGGTAGCAGTGTTCGAGCCGCAGCGAGGCGCGCACGGTGCAGCTGGTCAGGATCGTTTCATAAGCGGTGCGCAAGCGCGCGCAGGGTGCGAACCAGTCGGGCATGATCGCCACGACGCGGCCGCCAGGGCTGACCCGCTTGATCGCAGCCTGCAGATGGCGCAGCGCGGCGAGGTCATCGGCGCCGCGGCCGATACTGCGCGAGAACGGCGGGTTCATGAGGACGACGCTCGGGCGCGGAAGATCCGCGTGAAGCGCGACCAGCGCAGCGCCGTCATGGGCGGTGATCGTCGCATTGGGAAAGATATTAGCGAGCCGTTCTCGGCGGCGCGGGTCGATTTCGTTGAGTTGAAGGGCGCGGCCGCGCGGGGCCTGTGCGATCAGGAGGCCGTTGCCGGCGCTGGGCTCGAGCACGACGTCGTCGGCGCCGATCGCGGCGAGCAGCATGGCCAGCGCCGCAATGTCTGCGGGGGTGGAGAATTGCTGCAGTTCGATCTGTTCCTCGCTGCGCACGGTCTGGGTCGGCAGGCGCTGCATCAGCGCGCTGGAGGTGGCGATGTCCGCCATTGCGTCGATACGATGCCCATCGCTGGCAAGGTGAAGAGCAAGGGCGTGTTCGAGCATCTCGAAGCTGTCGCGCTGGGTCCAGCGCCCGTCCGCATCGCTGCCGCCGAACGCCTGCACCATGGCATCGTTCAACTGGCGGCGGGTGATCCCGGCATCGGTGCCGAGAAGGGCGGCGATCGTGCGCGCTGCCGGCGCATCATTGACGTGCGTGAGATCGAGAAGGTCGCGCATGGGGGTCTCCTTGGGCTCTCTGCCGAGCGGCAGATCACCCTTCCCCTCCCCCTCCTCTCTTCTGCGTCTCGAGGGCTTCGAGCGCCTGTGCCCAATCTTTGTAGCCCTTGGGGAAATCGACGCGGATCACGCGGTTGTCGCTGGCGTAGCGATGTGATGCCCGGTTCACGGCCCGGCGCCCCGCTATGTCGCAGTCGCCCGCCAGGATCAGTTCAGTCACGCTGTCGGGAATCGTCGCCAGGCCGAAACGTCGCGACCCAAGCGTTGCCCAGCACGGAAGCTTATGGAGCAGGCTCCACGCGCGAGCGGTCTCGAAGCCTTCGGCAAGGCCGATGGTGGGACCGGTACCGCCCCCACGCCATGCGCACATGCCGAGCGAACCGATGGTGGCCTTGCCGGTGTAGCGCGCGGTTTCGGGATCTAGGAAGATCCGCTGCAGGGCAACGAGCCGCTGGCCTTCGCGCACGGCGACAAGCACGGCGGGCTTGAACACGGTGTTGGGCTTCGCACCATGAGGGCATCGCGGAGGTGGGTTCAACGGGTGGAGGCAACACTTTAATTTTTTGCGGAAGATGGAGTGTCGCAATGAAGCAGCGTCGTCGGATCTATTACACGGCCAGTCAGCGAGCAGAGATATGGGATCGCTGGCAGCGCGGGGAGTCGATGAGTTCGATCGGACGAAGGTTTGATCGAGAGTAATCGTCGGTACTTTCGGTGATTTCGCCGACAGGCGGCATCCGGCCTGCCGCTTGCAAGCGCGGCAGTCGTGCGCTGAGCCTTGCCGAGCGCGAGGAGATATCGCTTGGCCTGAGCGTCTGCGAACCCTTGCGTGCGATAGCACGGCGACTGGGCCGCTCGCCCTCGACAATCAGTCGCGAAGTCAGGCGTAATGGCGGCGTTGCGCGGTATCGGGCGACCATATCCGATCAGGCGGCATGGGACCGCGCCTTGCGGCCCAAGCCCTGCAAGCTGGCTTGCTCGCCATCGCCGGCACAGGCAGTAACAGTCAAGTTGCGCCGCAAATGGTCACCGGAACAGATTGCGGGGTGGCTCAGGCGCAGCTTTCCCGAGGAGCCGCATAAACAGGTGTCGCACGAGACCATCTACAGAAGCCTGTATATGCAGGCGCGCGGGGTTCTGAAGAAGGAACTGCTGAGGCATCTGCGCGCCCGGCGCACGATCCGCATGTCGCGGCCGAAGGTGCCTTGGCCTATCGCCGGGACGACATCGTCGGGATGATGGACAACATGCAACGTCCTGGGAGCCGCGAAAGACGAGGGGGGCCCGTCGGCTCCCCCCTGTCCTGCATTAGCCCAGCGTCTTGGCTATCAGGCGTTCGAGCCGCTGCGCGAAGGCACGGGGGTCCGCGGGAGCTTCTCCCTCAGCGATACGCGCCTCGTCGAACAACAGGAATGCGATGTCCCGCCGCTCATCCTCGCTCGCCGTCGACTGGTCCAACCTGGCGATCAGCCCATGGCGCGCATTCACTTCCAGCACCGGCTTTTCGCGTTCGGGCGCACGGCCGGCGGCGGCCAGCATCTTCTCAAGCTGAAGATCCATGGCGTTGTCCGGCGCCACGATGCACACGGCGCTGGTGGTCAAACGGTCGGAGATACGGACGTCGG